>Ga0194043_1000423_pt1 | contig 23205 bp, 37 predicted proteins | sample JunL4415m_MetaG_FD_161274 | JGI IMG/M metagenome (GOLD analysis project Ga0194043, IMG submission 161274) | Anoxic zone freshwater microbial communities from boreal shield lake in IISD Experimental Lakes Area, Ontario, Canada - Jun2016-L442-15m | ecosystem: Environmental > Aquatic > Freshwater >...
GGCGCAATCGATCCTAAGCAAGTTCTTCGCATCCTTGGACCACGTGCAACTCAAATTCACTTGGTAAATGAGATTCAATCTGTTTACCGCTCACAGGGCGTAGGCATTCACGATAAGCACATCGAAGTAATCGTTCGTCAAATGTTAAAGCGCATCACTGTGCTTGAGGCAGGGGACGCGGATCTACTTCCAGGTGAGCTCGTTGAGCGCGGTCGCTTTGAGGCTGAAAACCGTCGCGTAGTCACTTCAGGTGGAAAAGCCGCCTCAGGTCGCCCAGAACTTATGGGTATCACTAAGGCTTCACTTGCAACTGAGTCATGGTTATCAGCTGCATCATTCCAGGAGACAACTCGCGTACTAACAGATGCTGCACTTTCAGAGAAGAGCGATCCATTGCTCGGTCTGAAGGAGAACGTCATCATCGGTAAGTTAATTCCTGCAGGAACAGGTCTTGCTCGTTACCGCAACATTCGTGTTGAGCCAACAGAAGAGGCAAAGGCGGCAGTTTATGCAGCCTACGATGAGTATGACTTCACACCATTTGATCAACAGGGATCCGGTGAAGCCGTTCGTCTGGATGAGGTCGAAGTACCTCGTTAATTGTCAATCAATTAGAAATGGCTCCCTTCGGGGAGCCATTTCTATTTCACACTACTATGTATCTATGAGCAATGATGAAAAATTCCATGTACAGCGCCATGCCGATCGCGAAGTGCATGACCAACTAGATATTGAAAAACTTCTTGACTCACAATATGTAGCCCACGTGGGTTTCATAGACCCAGACATCAATGCGCCTTTTGTAATCCCAATGGGTTTTGCCCGCGATGGAAATCGAATTTTAATTCACGGTTCAACTGGTTCAAGAATGATGATGGTAATCGCTAAAGGCCTTGATCTATGTGTAACCGTCACTCAACTCAATGCAATCGTTGTTGCGCGCTCTGCATTTAACTCGTCAATGAATTACGAGTCGGTAATGATTTTTGGGAAAGCCCGTGTACTTAATGAATCTGAAAAAGATATTGCACTAGAGCGCATCACGACGAAATTAGTTCCTGGGTTATGGGAGTACGGTCGCCAAATGACGAAAAAGGAGTCTGCAGCAACGTTAATCGTTGAACTGACACTCGATAAAGTTTCAGCCAAGGCCCGAACAGGGGAGCCATCAGATGATGAAGAAGATGTATCACTGCCACTGTGGGCGGGCATCTTGCCGTTGACTACGAGTGTTGGCGCCCCAATTACTGCCAAAAACGCCCAAGGTATTCCGGTTCCACCACATATCGGTTAGTTTTTATTTCATGAAAAAAATAGCGGTGACGGTTTCAATGACTTGGAACCTGGCCCTTGTGTTGGGCGTTGTGTTCAATAAAAGTTTTGCGCTGACCCGCGCAGCCGGTGGTCAATATGAGAACTTCCCTACTGGAATCCGCGTGGCATATGTCTTCACGGCGGCTCTATTGATCTGGCAATATCGCACCTTGCTCAATCTCTGGGGCCATAGGTCAATCAATCCAGCCTGGTTACCCCGCCTTTTTCTAGTCGTTAGTTTATTGAGTGCAGTAGTTAATGCTCTATCTCGTAGTTCGAATGAGCGATGGAATGTAATCCCAGCACTCATAATCACTTATGCTTTTTGGCAAAAGCCTAAGTTGGCTTAAATTCGACGAATTGCTTCGGAGTAGACCTTGAAGTTATTTCGTTCGCCAATCACGATAATTTTTAATGTGTGCGGCTGATTACTATCGGGAATTAATTGATAAACAATTCGAAATGGCGGTGAAACATCGGCTGATTCGTCAAAATATATTTTAAAGTAGCCACTCAAATCGCCAATGTGTTCATTCTTTTCAAGTCTTTGCCCTCTGATTTCACCTAAAGAGATTGCATGGATGATTTCAACGGCTCTAAATTGAAGGTTTCTAGAACCAAGATTAATTAAGTCTTGTTCAACAAGTGGGTGATATGTCCTAATAAGTTCGGGGGGAAGGGGAGGCATTTCTAATCAGGATTATCTAATTTAAGTTTCTTTACTAGCTCATCAAATAGAAGCGATTTACTATTATCTGAGATCCGGTCTCGGACTAACTTTCCAAGCTCGATATCCTCGATTTGTTCCAGGATTTCTTGCCACATTGAGAAGGGAATTATGACTCCCTCGGCCTTGCGGTGACTGCCAAACAAGACCGGGGCTGAATCTGCACCCTCTTGCCGGAAGCGTGAAACGATCATTGATAGCTCTGAACGGGCTTGCGAAGTTGGCAAAACCTGCTCCTGTTTAAGTTTCATGGGCTTAGATTAGCAAAGATGTACAGATATATGTACATCTTTTTCATATCTCTCGACACGCCCGGATGTAGAAAAACGAGCCATCTGAGCCACCTGTCCCGAAGGCAGGAGTAAAAGGGCCGTTTTGACTCTATGAGCGTGACTGAGTTACCCTTCACGTCTGCTCTTTTAGAGCTTCTTTGCTTGTGCGTGTAAAAAGTTGAAAAACTATTTGCATCATCTATGCGAATCGAGTGCAACACACCCGACCGCGTGGGTCGGCAATTGAGCGTGATTAAAGATCAGTAACGAAGATACGAATGGAGATGAAGTGCCAACAATTCAACAGCTAGTTCGTCGTGGTCGTGCAGAAAAGATCACGAAGACAAGCACACCTGCACTTAAGGGTTCACCACAGCGACGCGGAGTTTGTACACGCGTTTACACAACGACCCCTAAGAAACCAAACTCTGCGCTACGCAAAGTTGCACGTGTACGTCTTACTAGTGGCATGGAAGTCACTGCATACATTCCTGGTGAAGGTCACAACTTACAAGAGCACTCCATTGTTCTAGTTCGTGGTGGTCGTGTTAAAGATCTACCAGGTGTTCGTTACAAGATCATTCGCGGATCACTAGATACACAAGGTGTAAAGAACCGTAAGCAGTCACGTTCTCGCTACGGTACTAAGAGAGAGAAGAAGGCTTCCTAATGCCACGTAAAGGTCCTGTAGTAAAAGCTGCCGTTGTTGCTGATCCTGTTTATAACTCACCAGTTGTAACAGCACTCATCAACCGTGTACTTCTTCATGGAAAGCGTTCAACTGCTGAAGCAATTGTTTACAACGCACTTGAAGGTTGCCGCGCAAAGAATCAAGTTGATCCAGTTATCACTTTGAAGCGCGCACTAGACAACATCAAGCCAACAGTTGAAGTTCGCTCACGCCGTGTTGGTGGAGCTACATACCAAGTACCTGTTGAAGTTAAAGCAGGGCGTTCAACAACTTTAGCTCTTCGCTGGTTAATTGATTACTCACGCTCACGTCGTGAAAAGTCAATGTCTGAGCGCCTAATGAATGAACTTATCGATGCAAGCAATGGCCTTGGTGCTGCTGTAAAGCGTCGCGAAGACACACACAAAATGGCTGAAGCTAACAAGGCTTTCGCACATTACCGCTGGTAAAACGGCTACGGCGAATTAGCTAAAGAAATTTCGCTAAGCGTCTTAAGGCAAAGATTACGTCAGGTACGACCGAAGAACAACGAGAAGAGGCAATAAGTGTCAGTAGTAGAGAACATCGATCTAGCTACGGTTCGCAACATTGGAATCATGGCTCACATCGACGCGGGAAAAACCACGACTACTGAGCGCATCCTTTTCTACACAGGTATCAACTACAAAATTGGTGAAGTGCACGAAGGTGCAGCAACAATGGACTGGATGGAGCAGGAGCAAGAGCGCGGTATCACTATTACCTCTGCTGCAACTACCTGTAAATGGGACGATCACCTTATTAACATTATTGATACACCAGGTCACGTTGACTTCACTATCGAGGTAGAGCGCTCATTGCGTGTTCTCGATGGCGCAGTAGCAGTCTTCGATGGCGTTGCAGGTGTAGAGCCACAATCAGAGACTGTTTGGCGTCAAGCTGATCGTTACTCAGTTCCACGTATCTGTTTTGTTAACAAGCTAGACCGCACCGGTGCATCATTTGATAAGTGCGTTGACATGATTAAAGATCGCCTTAATGCAGTAGCTTTAGTTCTTCAGATTCCAATCGGTGCCGAAGGAGATTTCCTCGGAGTCGTCGATCTAATTGCGATGAAGGCACTTACCTGGCGTGGAGAAACACAAAAGGGTGAAGATTACACAATTGAAGAGATTCCAGCCGACCTACTTGAAAAAGCTAAGCAGGCACGTCACGACATGATTGAGACTCTTTCAGAGCACGATGATGCTTGCATGGAGAAGTACTTAGAGGGTATCGATCTCACAGAAGTTGAAATCATTGCAGGTATCCGTCGCGCAACAATCGCGGCAAAGTTAACTCCAGTTGTAACTGGCTCAGCATTTAAAAATAAGGGTGTTCAGCCAATGCTAGATGCCGTAGTTCGCTACCTACCAAGCCCACTCGATGTTGAGTCAATTGTTGGTACTGACATGAACAATGCAGAAATCGAAGTTGTTCGTCACCCAGATAACAAAGAGCCTTTCTCAGCCCTTGCATTTAAGATCATGACCGATCCACACCTTGGAAAACTCACATTCATCCGCGTCTACTCAGGTGTACTTGAGACGGGTTCAACAATTCTTAACTCAACTAAGGATCGTAAAGAGCGCATCGGAAAGATTTACCAGATGCACGCTAACAAGCGCGAAGAGCGTGACAATGTTGGCGCAGGAATGATCGTCGCCGTTATGGGTCTTAAGGACACTACAACTGGCGAGACTCTCTGTGATCCCGCAAAGCCGGTAATCCTTGAAGCGATGGACTTTCCAGCACCAGTTATTTCGGTTGCTATTGAGCCAAAGACAAAGGGTGACCAAGAAAAACTTGGTATTGCCATTCAGCGTTTATCTGAAGAAGATCCAACTTTCCACGTCAACACTGACGAAGAGACTGGCCAGACAATTATCGCTGGTATGGGCGAACTCCACCTTGAAATTCTCGTTGACCGTATGCGTCGCGAATTCAAAGTTGAAGCTAACGTTGGAAAGCCACAAGTTGCTTACCGTGAAACTCTTCGTAAGCCTGTTGCACGTCACGACTACACACACAAGAAGCAGACCGGTGGTTCTGGACAGTTCGCGAAGATCCAGATTGCAATCGAGCCACTTCCAACTGGTGTTGTTGAAGGCGGATATGAATTCGTAAATAAAGTCACTGGTGGCCGCGTTCCACGCGAGTACATCCCATCAGTTGATGCAGGTTGTAAAGAGGGTATGACATCAGGACCACTTGCTGGCTACCCACTTACAGATGTACGAGTAACTCTTCTTGATGGTGCGTATCACGATGTTGACTCATCGGAGCTCGCTTTCAAGATTGCTGGACTTGCAGCGTTTAAGGAAGCGGCAAAGCTTGCCGATCCTGCGATTCTCGAGCCAGTGATGCGCGTCGAAGTTGTTACCCCTGAAGACTTCATGGGTGACGTCATCGGTGACATCAACAGTCGTCGTGGCCAAATCCAGGCCATGGATGAGCGGTCAGGTGCCCGCGTTGTTAGGGCGCTAGTTCCATTGTCAGAGATGTTCGGCTATGTCGGAGATCTTCGCTCTAGAACTCAAGGTCGCGCGAGCTATTCAATGGAGTTCGATTCGTATGCCGAAGTACCTGGCAACGTAGCGAAGGAAATTATTGCAAAAGTTCGTGGCGAATAAACCCTAATAAAGATAAAGCACAACCCCTAATAACTAAGCACTAGCAAACGAAAGAGGAACCAAAATGGCAAAGGCAAAGTTCGAGCGGACAAAACCGCACGTAAACATTGGCACCATCGGACATATCGATCACGGTAAGACAACTCTTACTGCTGCGATCTCGAAGGTGTTGCACGACAAGTTTCCAACACTAAATGCAGCGACAGCTTTCGCTGACATTGATAAGGCGCCAGAAGAGCGTCAACGCGGTATCACAATCTCTATCGCTCACGTCGAGTATCAGACAGAGAAGCGTCACTACGCACACGTTGACTGCCCAGGCCACGCTGACTACATCAAGAACATGATCACTGGAGCGGCACAGATGGATGGAGCAATCCTCGTCGTTGCAGCAACAGATGGTCCAATGCCACAGACAAAGGAGCACGTTCTCCTTGCTCGTCAAGTGGGCGTTCCATCAATCGTGGTTGCACTTAATAAGTCAGACATGGTTGATGACGAAGAAATTCTTGAACTCGTTGAAATGGAAGTTCGCGAACTTCTAACTAAGTACGAGTTCCCTGGAGATGACACTCCAATCGTTCGCATCTCAGCTCTTAAGGCGCTCGAAGGAGACGCCAAGTGGGCAGAGAAGATTGTTGAGCTAATGGATGCAGTAGATGCATTTATTCCTCAGCCAGAGCGCGAAATTGATAAGCCATTCCTTATGCCAGTAGAAGATGTTTTCACAATCACAGGTCGTGGAACTGTTATCACTGGTCGTATCGAGCGCGGCGTTGTTAAGGTCAACGAAGAAGTTGAAATCGTTGGAATCCGCCCAGTTGCACAGAAGACAACAGTTACAGGCGTTGAAATGTTCCGTAAGTTGCTCGACGAAGGTCAGGCAGGCGAGAACGTTGGACTCCTTCTCCGTGGTCTAAAGCGCGAAGACGTTGAGCGTGGTCAGGTTGTCTGCAAGCCAGGCACAATCACTCCTCACACAGAGTTCGATGCATCTGCTTACATCCTTTCAAAGGATGAAGGCGGCCGTCACACTCCATTCTTTAACAACTACCGCCCACAGTTCTACTTCCGTACAACTGACGTGACTGGTGTTGTAACACTTCCTGCAGGAACCGAAATGGTTATGCCTGGCGATAACACTGAGATGGCCGTAACGCTAATCCAGCCAATCGCTATGGAAGAAGGCTTGCGCTTTGCTATTCGCGAAGGCGGACGCACAGTAGGAGCAGGTCGCGTAACAAAGATCAAGAAGTAATTGTTTAAGCCCGGCGGTATAAAAACCGCCGGGCACTAACAAAAGTTTGAAAATTAAATTAACGAAGATTTACTAAAAACGAAGGAGAACGACATGGCGGGACAAAAGATCCGCATTCGACTCAAGGCCTACGACCATGAGGTGATTGACTCTTCAGCGAAGAAAATCGTTGAAACAGTTGAGCGCACTGGTGCAACGGTCGCAGGTCCAGTGCCCCTACCAACAGAGAAGAACACTTATTGTGTTATTCGCTCTCCTCACAAATATAAGGACAGCCGCGAACACTTCGAGATGCGCACACATAAGCGCCTAATCGACATCATCGACCCAACACCTAAGACTGTTGACTCATTGATGCGTCTCGACTTGCCAGCTGGCGTCGACATCGAGATTAAGCTCTAAGGAAAGGACGAGAAACATGACATATACAACTCAAGCTGCCGGCTCGTCCATCAAGGGCGTTCTCGGTAAGAAGCTCGGAATGACACAGGTTTTTGATGCTAACAACAAGATGGTTCCAGTAACCGTTGTTGAAGCCGGTCCATGCGTCGTAACGCAGATTCGTACCCCTGAAGTAGATGGTTACTCAGCAGTGCAGATCGCTTTCGGTGCAATTGACCCAAAGAAAATTACTAAGCCACTTGCTGGCCACTTCGCTAAAGCTGGCGTGACACCACGTCGCTCAGTTGCAGAACTTCGCACCCTTGATACCTCTTCTTACACAGTAGGACAAGAGATCGGTGCAACAGTTTTCACTGCTGGCGAACTAGTCGATGCAACTGGAACAAGCACAGGTAAGGGAACTGCTGGTGTTATGAAGCGCCACGGTTTCCACGGTCTTGGTTCATCTCACGGTGTTGATCGTAAGCACCGTATGCCAGGTTCAATCGGTGCATGTTCAACACCAGGTCGCGTTTTCAAAGGAATGCGTATGGCCGGTGTTATGGGTGGCGTAAAAGTTACAACCCAAAACTTAGTTGTGCACTCAGTTGATGCAGAGCGCAACTTGCTACTTATTAAGGGATCAGTTCCTGGTCCAGATGGACAACTAGTCTTCATTCGCTCTGCTGCAAAGCATGCGATCTTTGAAACAGCTAAGGCAGGTGCATAACTCATGGCGCTTACTATTGAAGTTAAGAACGCTGAAGGCGTCAAGGTTGGATCAGTTGATCTACCAACAGACATCTTCGACGCTCAGACTAACGTTCCATTAATCCACCAAGTTGTGACTGCACAACTTGCCGCTGCTCGCCAAGGTACTCAGAAGTCTAAGAACCGTGGTGAAGTAAGTGGTGGTGGTAAGAAGCCTTTCAAGCAGAAGGGAACAGGTCGCGCCCGTCAGGGTTCGTCACGTTCACCTAACCAGAAGGGTGGCGGTACAGCACATGCTGTTCGTCCTCGTACATATTTCCAGCGCACACCAAAGAAGATGATTGCCGCAGCACTTCGCGGAGTTCTCTCTGACCGTCAGCGCAACGATCGTATTCACGTTCTAGATTCAGTCTCATCAGCTCCATCGACTAAGGCAGCTATTGCAGCCGTTCGTCAGTTCAGTACACGCAAGAATCTTCTTGTCGTTGTATCTCGTACTGAGGATCTTGCTTGGCGCTCACTTCGTAACGCCGATGACCTACATCTTCTAGTTCCAGATCAGTTGAATGCATACGACATCCTAAAGAGCGATGACGTTGTCTTCTCTGAGAGCGCAATCAAGGATTTCCTTGCTGGACCACGCAAATCAGTAAAGTCTGTTGCACGTGAGAGCGAGGTCAGCGCATGAAAGATTACCGCGATGTTCTAGTAGCACCAGTTGTCTCTGAAAAGAGCTACTCACTACTTGATGAGAACAAGTACACATTTATCGTTGCACCAGATGCTAATAAGACTGAGATCAAAATCGCAGTTGAAAAAGTATTTGGCGTAAAGGTAGTCAGCGTTAACACCATGAACCGTCAGGGAAAGAACAAGAAAACCCGTTTCGGTGATGGAAAGCGTAAAGACACAAAGCGCGCAATTGTGCAGGTAGCAGCTGGCGACCGTATCGACATCTTCGGAGGACCAGTTTCCTAACCGGAACTGGACTTCTAAGAGAAAAGGATCATCATGGCACTTCGTAAATTAAAGCCAACGACCCCGGGTCAACGCGGCGCAAGCGTTCCAGATTTCGCTGAACTCACACGTTCAACACCTGAGAAGTCACTTGTACGTCCAATCCACTCAAAGGGTGGACGTAACAATGCCGGTCGCATCACTGTTCGTCACCAAGGTGGCGGTCACAAGCGTGCCTACCGTCTCATCGATTTTATTCGTAACGATAAAGATGGTGTGCCAGCAAAGGTCGCTCACATTGAGTACGACCCAAACCGCACAGCTCGCATCGCTCTTTTGCACTATGCAGATGGAGAAAAGCGTTACATCATCGCTCCCAATAAATTAGAGCAGGGTGCAACCGTTGAAAACGGTCCAAAGGCAGATATCAAGCCTGGCAATAACCTGCCTCTTCGTAATATTCCAGTAGGTACCGTCGTTCATGCAATTGAACTACGCCCAGGCGGAGGAGCAAAGATTGCTCGTTCAGCTGGCGCATCGGTTCAGTTAGTTGCAAAAGAGGGCGCGTTCGCACAACTGCGTATGCCATCTGGTGAAATTCGTAACGTCGACGTACGTTGCCGTGCAACTGTTGGTGAAGTTGGAAATGCTGAGCAGTCCAACATCAACTACGGAAAAGCCGGACGTATGCGTTGGAAGGGCAAGCGCCCATCTGTTCGCGGTGTTGTTATGAACCCAGTAGATCACCCACACGGTGGTGGTGAAGGTAAGACCTCTGGTGGACGTCACCCAGTGACTCCATGGGGTAAGCCTGAAGGCCGCACTCGCAAGAAGAAAGCATCAGATTCAATGATCGTCCGTCGTCGCAAGTCGAATAAGAAGCGGTAGGTAGGAGCCCTAATGCCAAGAAGTCTCAAGAAGGGTCCATTCGTTGATGGACATCTACTCAAGAAGGTAGATGCACAAAACGATGCCAATACCAAGAACGTGATCAAGACCTGGTCACGCCGCTCGATGATCATTCCTTCAATGATCGGACACACCATCGCAGTACACGATGGTCGCAAGCACATCCCAGTTTTTATCACAGACGCGATGGTTGGACACAAGCTTGGTGAGTTCTCACCAACTCGTACCTTCCGTGGTCACGTCAAGGGCGAAGATCGGAGAGCAACACGTGCCTAATACATCTGACGAGTTGAATACAACTAATGCTCCGCTGATTGCTCGCGCAGTTTTGCGCGACATCCGCCACACACCACAGAAAGCTCGACGTATCGTCGATCTAATCCGTGGACAGCGTGCTGATCAAGCACTCTCAATTTTGAAGTTTGCTCCACAAGCTGCAGGCAGCGATGTGTACACACTTCTAAACAGCGCCGTTGCTAATGCAAAGGCGAAGAATCCAGCTATCCGCGATGCTTCAGAGCTCTGGGTAGTTGAAGCGCTAGTAGACGAGGGCCGCACAATGAAGCGCTTTCGTCCACGTGCTCAAGGTCGCGGTTTTCGTATCTTGAAGCGCTCATCACATATCTCAGTTGCAGTAAGTGATGTAAAGGCTTCATCTAAGAATATGAATACAAGAAAAACTAGCTTGAAGGGAGCGACCAAGTAATGGGTCAAAAAGTAAACCCACACGGCTTCCGTCTCGGCATTACAACTGAATTCAAGTCACGTTGGTATGCAGACAAGTTGTACAAGGATTACGTCAAGGAAGATGTCGAAATCCGTCGCATGATGCAGAAGGGTATGGAGCGCGCTGGCGTATCTCGAATTGAAATCGAGCGCACACGCGATCGTGTCCGCATCGACCTTCACACAGCTCGTCCAGGAATCGTTATTGGTCGTCGTGGCCAAGAGGCAGATATCTTGCGTCAGCGTCTTGAGAAGTTAACTGGCAAGCAAGTTCAGTTAAATATCCTAGAAGTTAAGAACCCAGAGATTGATGCTCAACTTGTTGCACAGGGAATCGCCGAGCAGTTAGCTGCCCGTGTTTCTTTCCGTCGCGCAATGAAGAAGTCAATGCAGTCAGCGATGAAAGCTGGCGCACAGGGCATTCGTGTTCAGTGTGGTGGACGTTTAGGTGGGGCTGAAATGTCTCGCTCAGAGTTCTACCGCGAAGGTCGCGTTCCATTGCACACACTTCGTGCCGATATTGATTACGGTTTCTATGAGGCCGCAACAACATTTGGTCGCTTAGGTGTAAAGGTCTGGATCTACAAGGGTGAAATTATTGGTTCACGTGCAGAGCGTGCAGCAACAGCGCTAGCTGAAGCTCGCGCACCAAAGCCAGAGCGTCGCGGACCACGTCCTCCACGCCCAGCTCGCGGTGAAGTAACTGTTACTAAGCCAGCGGCTGCAGTCGAAGGAGCTAACTAATATGTTAATTCCACGTCGCGTTAAGCACCGCAAGCAGCACCACCCATCTAGAAGTGGTGCGACAAAGGGCGGAAGCGCAGTTGCATTCGGCGATTACGGTATTCAAGCTCTCGAGCCTGCATACGTAACTAACCGCCAGATTGAAGCTGCTCGTATCGCAATGACTCGTTATATCAAACGTGGTGGAAAGGTTTGGATCAATATTTATCCAGATCGTCCAATCACAAAGAAGCCAGCTGAAACTCGCATGGGTTCAGGTAAGGGTTCACCGGAGTGGTGGATTGCAAACGTAAAGCCAGGTCGCGTGATGTTTGAAATTTCAGGCGTAACTGAGGCTGTCGCTAATGAAGCGATGCGTCTTGCTATTCATAAACTTCCAATGAAATGTCGTGTTGTGAAGCGTGAGGAGGCATAAGTGGCTACTACAACTAATGAAGAGCTACGCCAATTATCAGCCGAGGAATTGACTGGCAAAGTGCGTGAGATGAAGGAAGAGTTATTCAACCTTCGTTTCCAAGCAGCTACTGGTCAGCTTGAAAGCCATGGCCGACTAAGTGCCGTACGTAAAGAGATTGCACGCGTTTACACAATTATTCGCGAGCGCGAACTAGGAATCGGGGGAGCTGCCTAATGACAACAGCTAATGAAGATCGCGGATTCCGTAAGGTTCGTGAAGGCGTAGTAGTGAGTGACAAGATGGATAAGACCATCACTGTAGAGGTATCAGATCGTGTGAAGCACGGTATGTACTCAAAGGTTCTCTCACGCTCACGCAAGCTAAAGGCACATGACGAAGCAAATACTGCCGGCATGGGCGATCGTGTACTCATCATGGAAACTCGACCAATCTCAGCGACAAAGCGCTGGCGTTTAGTTGAGATTCTCGAGAAGGCTAAGTAAGGGTTGGTGGATAACTAATGATTCAACAAGAGTCGCGCCTACGCGTTGCGGACAACACTGGAGCTAAAGAGCTTCTCTGTATCCGTGTGCTCGGTGGATCCAAGCGCCGTTATGCCGGTATCGGAGACATCATCGTATGTTCCGTCAAGGATGCAATCCCTGGTGGACAGGTCAAGAAGGGTGAGGTCGTAAAGGCCGTCATCGTTCGCACAGTTAAAGAGCGTCGTCGTCCAGACGGCTCTTACATTAAATTTGATGAGAATGCCGCAGTGATCTTGAAAGCTGATGGCGAACCACGTGGAACCCGTATCTTCGGACCAGTTGCACGCGAACTTCGCGATAAGAAATTTATGAAGATCATCTCGCTAGCTCCGGAGGTGCTGTAAAAAATGGCAAAAATAAAGAAGAATGACTCAGTTTTAGTTATTGCCGGAAAAGATAAAGGCGTAACTGGAAAAGTTCTATCGGTTGACGGGGATCGAATCCTTATCGAAGGTGTGAATCGCCAAAAGCGCCACACTAAAGAGTCAACTGGAGATCGCGGCGTTAAAGTCGGCGGAATTATCACCGTTGAAGCCGCAATTCATATTTCAAATGTCATGCTTGAAGATGGCGAAGGCAAGGCATCTCGCATCGGCTCTCGCAAAGATGACGAAGGCAAGAATGTTCGTATCTCACGTCGCACCGGAAAGGACATCTAATGTCAACGGACTTAGACGTACGTCTTAAGGCTAAGTACAAGAGCGCAATTGCTCCTGCACTTAAAACCCAATTCGGATACAAGAACGTCATGCAGATTCCAAACTTGACCAAGATTGTGGTCAATATGGGTGTTGGCGATGCTGCCCGTGATTCAAAGCTTATTGAAGGTGCAATCCGCGACTTAGCAACTATCACTGGCCAAAAGCCACAGGTTACTAAGTCACGTAAATCAATTGCACAGTTCAAACTTCGTGAGGGCCAGCCAATTGGCGCACACGTAACCATGCGTGGAGATCGTATGTGGGAGTTTGCAGATCGCTTACTTTCAATCTCACTTCCTCGTATCCGTGACTTCCGTGGATTATCTCCAAAGCAGTTTGATGGAAAAGGAAACTACACATTCGGTTTAACCGAGCAGGTTGTGTTCCCGGAAATCGAACAGGACAAGATCGATCGTCCACGCGGAATGGATATCACTTTCGTTACTACAGCTAAGAACGATGCAGAAGGCCACGCGCTATTAAAAGCCCTTGGTTTTCCATTCAGGGAGGCATAAGAGATGGCAAAGACATCACTAATCGTCAAGGCAGCACGCAAGCCAAAGTTCAAGGTTCGCGGCTATACCCGTTGCAGTCGTTGTGGTCGTCCACACGCTGTCTACCAAAAGTTTGGAATTTGTCGCGTGTGCTTCCGTGAAATGGCGCACCGTGGTGAACTTCCTGGCATAACCAAGGCATCTTGGTAAACCCGCTTCTATCCAACTAACTACAACGAAATAGGTCTTCACATGAAGAAACCAGTTCGAGAAAGGCCACGAGGCCACGTATGACAATGACAGACCCGATCGCAGACATGTTGACACGTCTGCGCAATGCGAACTCTGCCTACCATGATTCGGTTTCAATGCCGTCTTCATCGGTCAAGGTACGAATTGCAGCGATCCTTCAACAAGAGGGATACATCGCTACATATCGCGTTGACGAAGCAGAAAACGGAGTAGGTAAGAACTTAGTTCTTGACCTTAAGTTTGGTGCAAACCGTGAGCGTTCAATCGCTGGTTTACGCCGTGTAAGCAAGCCAGGACTTCGCGTTTACGCAAAGTCGACAGCTCTACCAAAAGTTCTTGGTGGGTTAGGCGTTGCAATCATTTCAACCTCATCTGGATTGCTGACTGATAAGCAAGCCAATAAGCAAGGCGTAGGCGGAGAAGTTCTCGCCTATGTGTGGTGATCGCTAATGTCCCGTATCGGTCGTATGCCCATCGCCGTCCCTAGTGGCGTCGAAATCACAATTGCTGGCCAGAGTGTTTCAGTTAAAGGTCCTAAGGGAACTCTTTCACTAAATGTTGCAGAGCCAATTCAAGTTTCACAAACAGAGGGTGTAATCACCGTTGCCCGTCCTAACGAAGAGCGCTTAACTCGCTCACTTCACGGCCTATCTCGCACATTAGTTGCGAACATGGTCGAGGGCGTTACAACTGGATATACAACAACAATTGAAATTGTTGGTGTTGGTTACCGTGTAGCTGAGAAGGGTGCGAACTTAGAGTTCCAACTTGGATACAGCCACAACATCGATTTCCCAGCACCAGCTGGAATCACTTTTAAAGTCGAATCACCAACTAAGTTCCAGATCATCGGAATTGATAAGCAAAAAGTTGGCGAAGTTGCCGCAAAGGTAAAGAAGCTTCGTAAGGCCGATCCATATAAGGGCAAGGGCTTACGTATCTCAGGTGAAGTTGTTCGCCGCAAGCAAGGAAAGACGGGTAAGAAGTAATGGCTATAGGAGTAAAGGTCCGCAAAGGCTCGGCAACAAATGCCCGCGCCCGTCGTGCTTTCCGAGTTCGCAAGAAGGTTTCGGGAACGCCAGCACGTCCACGCTTAGTCGTTTCACGCTCGTCACGTCACTTGTTCGTTCAGGTTATCGATGACACTGCAGGCAAGACACTTGCCTTCGCTTCAACAATGGAAGCAGATTTCCGTAATGACAAGGCCGACAAGAGTGCTAAAGCGAAAGCGATCGGTGCATTAATTGCAACGCGCGCTAAAAGCGCTGGCATCTCAACTGTCGTCTTTGATCGTGCCGGTAACAAGTATCACGGTCGTATTGCAGCAGTTGCTGACAGTGCACGAGAGAATGGATTGGAGTTCTAATGGCCGCTAATCCAACTACTGCAGCCCCTGCCGGAAATGATCGCGCAGGAGCAGGCAAAGGTAAAGGCGAACGCCGCGAACGCCGCGATGATCGCGAAAAAGAAAAAAACCCATTCATGGAGCGCGTTGTATTCATTAACCGCGTATCCAAAGTTGTAAAAGGTGGTCGACGTTTCTCTTTCACTGCTCTAGTAGTTGTCGGTGACGGCAATGGCCAGGTCGGTATTGGTTACGGCAAGTCCAAGGAAGTTCCACAAGCGATTGCAAAGGCAGTTGAAGAGGCTAAGAAATCCTTCTTTACTGTTCCACGTATCCAAGGAACTATTCCTCACTCAGTACAAGGTGAAACTGCAGCTGGCGTAGTTCTTCTTCGCCCAGCTAGCCCAGGTACCGGAGTAATCGCCGGTGGCCCAGTGCGTGCAGTACTTGAGTGTGCAGGTATCTCAGATGTTTTGACTAAGTCACTCGGATCTAACAATGCAATCAACATGGTTCACGCCACTGTTGCAGCATTGAAGATGCTTGAGAGTCCAGCGCAAATCGCTGCTCGACGTGGTCTTCCATTAGAAGATGTTGCACCAGCTGCAATTATCCGCGCTTCACAGATAACAGTAGGTGTCTAATGCCACGTTTAAAGGTAACTCAGATTCGCTCGAAGGTTGGAAACAAGCCAGAGCAACGCGACACTCTTCGTTCATTGGGCCTAAAGCGCATTAACGATGTTGTTGTTAAAGAAGATCGTCCAGAGATTCGTGGAATGGTCTACGCAGTTCGTCACTTGATTAAAGTTGAGGAGGTTGAATAAAGATGTCACTATTAAAACTTCATCATCTACGTCCAGCCCCTGGTGCTAAGAAAGCCAAGACTCGTAAGGGTCGCGGTGAGGCATCAAAGGGTAAGACTGCAGGTCGTGGTGGCAAAGGAACTCGTGCCCGTAACCAGGTTCGTGCAGGTTTCGAAGGTGGTCAGCTGCCTCTCGTAATGCGCTTACCTAAACTTCGTGGCTTCAAGAACCCAGCACGCATTGAGTACCAAGCAGTCAACGTCTCAACAATTAACGCGCTATTCCCTAAGGGTGGCGACGTAACAGTTGCAGATTTGATTGCAAAGGGTGCCGTTCGCGACTCTCTTCCAGTGAAGGTGCTTGGCAATGGCGACATCGACGTAAAGGTAAATGTCACAGCTCATGCATTCTCATCATCAGCGGTCGATAAGATTACGGCTGCCGGCGGAAAAACAAGCGTTCTTTAATTTATCGAGATAGTGGAGAAGATCAATGCTTTCAGCGTTCAGTATGGCCTTTAGGACACCTGATTTACGTAAGAAGATCTTCTTCACTCTTTCAATTATGGGTCTGTTCCGTTTTGGATCAGTAGTCCCTACTCCTGGAGTTTCCTACGGAAACGTTCAAGAGTGCTTAAAGACGGTTCAATCAGGTGGGCTCTTTGGTCTGATTAACCTTTTCAGCGGTGGAGCGCTAATCAAGCTCTCAGTTTTCGCCCTAGGAATCATGCCTTACATCACCAGCTCAATCATTATTCAGTTATTGACTGTTGTAATTCCTCGCTTTGAAACTTTAAAGAACGAGGGCCAGTCAGGAACTGCAAAGCTGACTCAATACACACGTTACTTAACTATTGGACTTGCAATCTTGCAATCAACGGGTTTGATTGCAGTTGCACGTACACCTGGTCGATTAATATCAGGTTGTTCGCTGGCGATCATTCCCGATACATCGTGGGCACGAATTGTCACAATGATTTTCGTAATGACTGCTGGAACATCTGTAATCATGTGGCTCGGCGAACTCATCACTGATCGCGGTGTCGGTAACGGAATGTCTATCTTGATCTTTACATCTATCGCTGCAGGCTTCCCAAGTCAGCTATGGTCGATCAAACTTCAAAAGGGTCTGTTTGCATTCATATTTGTAATGGCCGTTGGAATCTTGGTTGTTGCAGCAGTGGTCTTCGTTGAGCAAGCACAGCGCCGTATTCCGGTGCAGTATGCCAAGCGCATGGTTGGACGTCAGGCCTACGGTGGAACTAGCACGTATATTCCAATTAAAGTTAACCAGGCCGGTGTAATCCCAGTAATTTTCGCTTCATCTTTGCTTTATATTCCTTCTCTTATTGTTAACTTCACCAATAGCCAGTCAGCATGGGCAGTGTGGGTTAGCCGTAACTTTGTTAAGGGCGATCACCCAATCTACGTAGCCTCATATGCACTCCTTATTATCTTCTTTACTTACTTCTATGTTGCAATTACTTTCAACCCAGAAGAGGTTGCAGATAACATGAAGAAATACGGCGGATTTATCCCTGGAATTCGTGCGGGCCGCCCAACCGCTGAGTATTTACAGTATGTGCTCTCACGTATTACCGCCCCTGGTTCGCTATACCTTGCACTCGTTGCAGTTATACCAATCGGCGCCCTTGTGCTCTTTGGAGCTAGCCAGAACTTCCCATTTGGTGGAACTGCAATTTTGATTGTTGTTGGTGTAGGTCTTGATACTGCCAAGCAGATTGAGTCACAGTTGCAGCAACGTTCCTATGAGGGATTCCTGAAGTAATGCGTTTGGTCCTGGTAGGTCCACCAGGTGCTGGCAAGGGAACTCAAGCTCAATTCCTAGCTGCGCATTATTCAATTCCACATATTTCAACTGGAGATATTTTCCGTAGCAATTTGAAGGCTGGAACGCCGCTTGGCGTGCAAGCACAAAGCTTTATGGATCGCGGTGAATTAGTTGCAGATTCTGTGACAAATGAAATGGTGAAGGATCGTTTAACTCACGACGATGTTGCCAATGGATTTTTACTCGATGGTTTTCCACGCAATGTTGCACAGGCAGAAGTCCTGCGCGCAATTTTAGCTGAGAAGGCGACGCCGCTTACTGCCGTGCTTGAACTATCTATCGACAACGCAGAGATTATTGGACGTCTTTCTAGTCGTCGTACCTGCAAGGATTGTTTTCAGCCATCAGTTGGCGTAGATAAATGTCCAAACTGCGGTGGAGATGTTTATCAACGCGAAGACGACAAAGCCGAAGTTATCGCAAGGCGCCTAGAAGTCTATGAAGAACAAACTGCGCCAATCATTTCTTTCTATCGCAGCGAAGGTTTATTGATAACCGTTGGCGCAACTGGAAACGTTGAAGAGATTACCGAACGCGCTATCTCAGCTCTTAGCCGCGTTTCATAAGGGAATTGAGTGCATGGCAATTCAAATAAAAACCCTTGAACAGTTAAAGTTAATGCGTCGTGCTGGTTTAGTAGTTGGACAGACTCTTGAATTATTGAAAGCATCAATTAAGCCAGGTATGACGACAGATGCGCTTAATGTAATTGCTGCAGCAAGTATCAAGCGCGCGGGAGCCACACCTAATTTCTTGAATTATCACGGTTTCCCAGCTGTTATCTGCGTTTCAGTCAATGATGAAATCGTTCACGGTATTCCTGGCCCCCGAGTTATTAATGATGGTGATGTTGTATCTATCGATTGCGGTGCAATCATTGATGGTTGGCATGGCGATGCCGCATTCTCAATTGGTGTCGGGAAAGTTGATCCGGAAGATCAAAAGTTAATGGATGTCTGTGAAGAATCAATGTGGCGAGGAATTGCTGCCGGAAAAAACGGTGCCAAACTAACTGATATCGGTTTTGCGGTGGAGCAGTACACGAATTCGCAAGGCAAGTATGGAATTTTGCGCGAATATGGCGGACATGGAATTGGCACCGAGATGCATCAAGAGCCGCACGTTTTAAACTTTGGTAAAGCCGGCCAAGGCCCAGAGATTGTTCCGGGAATGGCATTAGCAATCGAACCGATGATCACGCGCGGATCAGATCGCACGAAGGTGTTAAGTGATGATTGGACCGTTGTTTCAGTTGATAAATCACGGGGTTCACACTTTGAGCACTCCTATGCAATCTGCCCCGATGGTAAACCCTTTGTTTTAACGGCCCTTGATGGGGGCCTAGAAAAGCTCGCCTCCCTCGGGGTCGAAATCTCAAATCAGCTCTAGCCCCACGCTTGGCCAAAGTGGCCTGAGTTACACGGATGTAGTTCAAAACCCTCGATTTCCCTTATCAGGGCCCGCCCTCTAAACTACAACTTCGCTTGTTTCACGCTTAAACAGAATTGTGGGTACAGATTGGCTAGCAAAGATGGCGCCATTGAAATGGAAGGCACCGTTTCTGAAGCTCTACCTAACGCGATGTTTCGTGTGGAACTAACTAATGGACATAAAGTCCTCGCTCACATAAGTGGAAAGATGCGAAAGAACTACATTCGTATTTTGACTGCTGACCGTGTGATCGTGGAAATGAGTCCGTATGACCTTACAAAAGGTCGAATTATTTATCGTTATAAGTAACGAAGGAGCAAAAAGACATGAAGGTTAATCCAAGCGTTAAGAAGATTTGCGATAAGTGCAAAGTCATTCGCCGCAAGGGTCGCGTCATGGTCATTTGCGAAAATCTTCGTCACAAGCAACGTCAAGGCTAAGTACTAACTAACTCGTATTGCGACTTCAGTAAGAAATTATTGAAGACCTTTGGTCCGGTAGGCCAGAGAACAGCAATGCGGAGGACCTCCGGATACAGATAGGTAGATAAATGGCACGTCTCGTCGGTGTTGATCTTCCACGCGAAAAACGCGTTGAGATCGCACTCACTTACATCTTTGGAATGGGTCTGACCCGTTCTCAAAAGACATTAGCTGAAACTGGCATTAGTCCAGATACTCGCGTTAAAGATTTGCAGGAGCCTGAGCTCGCAAAACTTCGCGAATACATCGAAGCAAACTTCAAAATCGAAGGTGACCTTCGTCGTGAAATTTCTGGCGACATCCGTCGCAAAGTTGAAATCCAGAGCTACCAGGGAATTCGTCACCGCAAGGGACTTCCTGTTCGTGGTCAGCGCACACATACAAATGCGCGAACACGTAAGGGTCCTCGTAAAGCAATTGCAGGTAAGAAGAAGGTGACTAAGTAATGGCCGCTCCTAAGTCAAAGACTGCCGCAACAAAGGGCAAAGTAAAGACGCGTAAAAAAGAGAAGAAGAACATCGCTGTTGGTAAGGCTTTTATTAAGAGCACTTTCAACAACACCATCATCTCTATTACCGATCCATCGGGCGCAGTTATCTCTTGGTCATCATCTGGCCAAGTTGGTTTCAAGGGCTCACGTAAGTCGACTCCATTCGCAGCACAGCTTGCAGCCGAGGCTGCAGCACGTCGCGCGCAAGAGCACGGCTTAAAGAAAGTAGATGTTTTCGTTAAGGGCCCTGGCTCTGGACGTGAAACTGCAATCCGTTCATTGCAAGCAGCTGGTTTGGAAGTTGGTGCCATCTCTGATGTAACACCTGCTCCACACAATGGTTGCCGTCCATGCAAGCCTCGTCGAGTTTAAGGAAGGAAGAGAATAAATGGCTCGTTATACCGGAGCAGACTGCAAGCGTTGCCGTCGCGAAAAAGTAAAGCTCTTCCTTAAGGGCACCAAGTGCGATGGACCTAAGTGTCCAATCGAATCACGTCCCTATCCACCTGGCCAGCATGGCCGTGGTCGTTCAAAAGAGTCTGAGTACCTATTGCAGATGCGTGAAAAGCAGAAGTGCGCACGTATTTACGGTGTTCTAGAGAAGCAGTTCCGTGGTTACTACGAAGAGGCAAACCGCAAGACTGGCAAGACTGGTGAAAACCTTCTTATCATTCTTGAAACGCGTCTCGACAACGTTGTTTTCCGCGCAGGCTTTGCAAAGAGTCGCGACATGGCACGCCAGATGGTGCGTCACGGTCACTTCCTTGTAAATGGCAAGAAGGTAAACATTCCTTCATTCCGCGTGACTCCAATGGACATCATCGATGTTCTTCCAAAGTCACTCGATCTCACACCATTTATCGTGGCAAGTGCTGAACTAGGCGAGAAGGCAGTACCGGCTTGGATGGAGGTCGTTGGTTCGCAGATGCGCATCATCGTTCACGGAATCCCTGCACGTGCAGTCATCGATACCCAAGTTCAAGAGCAGCTAATCGTTGAGCTTTACTCTAAGTAATTTTTAATAAGCCCTCATGGGCATGCACGTAGTACCAGCAGTAAAAATGTGGAGATCAAATAGTGGATTTCCCCGAAATGAAGAGGAGCACCAGTGCTAATTGCACAACGTCCCACCCTCAGTGAAGAAGTAATTTCTGAGTCCCGTTCACGGTTCATTATTGAACCGCTGGAGCCAGGCTTTGGCTACACACTAGGCAACAGCATGCGTCGTACATTGCTTTCATCTATTCCAGGTGCAGCAGTTACAAGCATTCGCGTAGCCGGTGCGCTGCATGAGTTCACCACTCTTGAAGGCGTCAAGGAAGATCTCACCGATATCGTTTTGAACATCAAGAACTTGGTGCTTTCATCCGATAACGATGAGCCAAGCATTGTCTACATTCGCAAGTCAGGTGCCGGCCCAGTAACTGGTGCCGATATCGCAGTTCCAACTGGCGTTGAAGTACATAACCCATCACTTCACTTAGCAACACTTAACGGCAAGGGATCTCTTGAGATCGAACTTACTGTTGAGCGTGGCCGTGGTTATGTCACCGCAGTTCAGAACAAGCAGGCTGGGGCTGAAATCGGCCGCATTCCAGTTGACTCAATCTATTCACCAGTTTTAAAGGTTACATACAAGGTAGAGGCCACTCGCGTTGAACAACGCACTGACTTCGATCGCCTTGTTGTAGATGTTGAGACCAAGTCATCAATGAAGCCACGCGATGCAGTTGCATCAGCTGGTCGCACATTAGTTGAACTATTTGGTCTTGCTCGCGAACTCAATCTTGATGCTGAAGGTATCGAGATGGGGCCATCCGTTATGGATGCTGCCCTTGCTGCAGATATGGCGCTTCCAATTGAAGATCTAGATCTGACAGTACGTTCATACAACTGTCTAAAGCGCGAAGGCATTCACACAGTTGGCGAGCTCGTTAACCGTTCAGAGGCTGACCTGCTTGATATTCGCAACTTTGGTTCAAAGTCAATCGACGAAGTTAAGGCAAAGCTTGTCTCTATGGGGATGAACTTAAAAGATAGCCCAGTCGGATTTGATCCAACTCAGCACCAAAATTACAACGCAGCGCTAGACGATGAGTTCGTCGAAGCAGAGCAGGCCTAGGAGAAAAAGAAAATGCCAAAACCAAGTAAAGGTCCTCGTCTGGGTTCAGGCCCATCACATGAGCGGTTACTCCTACGTACTCTCGCAGAGCAGTTGTTCGAGCACGGCAAGATCACAACAACCGAGGCAAAGGCTAAGCGCCTGCGTCCATTAGCTGAAAAGTTAATCACTTTCGCTAAGAAGGGTGATCTTCCAGCTCGCCGCCAAGTTATGGCTCAGATTTCAAATAAGGGCGTAGTTCATACACTCTTTACTGTTATCGGACCACGCTTTGCTACACGTAATGGTGGATACACACGCATTACAAAGATTGGGCCACGTAAGGGCGACAACGCTCCAATGGCAGTGATCGAAGTTTTAACTGAGAAAGATAACTAAGTCTTAACACCTTAGAAAACTATTCTTATGTCGGAACCCACTCTCTATCCAGAGAGTGGGTTTCTTCGTTTACGGATTGATTTAGCTTATGACGGAACTAATTATTCGGGCTGGGCTAAACAGCCCGATCGTCGCACGATTCAAGAGGAAATTGAAAAGGCGCTCTCGACAATAACCCAAACTCCGATTGAAACTATCGTTGCCGGTCGAACCGATGCTGGCGTACATGCAACTGGGCAGGTGATTCACTTTGATGTACCAGAGGCATGTGAGTTTGATGATTTAGCTTTTAAATTGAACTGCATGCTGGATGAAGATATTCGCATCCTTAAAGTTAGCGTTATGACCGACGCTTTTCATGCCAGATTCTCTCCAACTTCGCGCAGTTACACGTACACAATTTTAGATGCCAATCAAGTTGTGGCACCTCTTCACCGTTTGGATGTTGCGCCTTGGTATAGAGCTTTGGATATAAACCTTTTGAATCAAGCCAGTTCATTACTACTTGGCGAGCATGATTTTGCCGCTTTCTGTAAATTCCGTGAAGGTGCGACCACCGTAAGAACACTGA
>Ga0194043_1000424_pt1 | contig 23194 bp, 21 predicted proteins | sample JunL4415m_MetaG_FD_161274 | JGI IMG/M metagenome (GOLD analysis project Ga0194043, IMG submission 161274) | Anoxic zone freshwater microbial communities from boreal shield lake in IISD Experimental Lakes Area, Ontario, Canada - Jun2016-L442-15m | ecosystem: Environmental > Aquatic > Freshwater >...
GTTTCGTCATTAGTGAGAATTTCCCACTTATTTTGAGGTATATGTTCTACACTAACAAATCTTTTTCTTTTCCTCAAGAGAAGAAGTGATGCTAAAATAAGAGTTGATTTCTTTGCGATTATATGTTTTTTATCAGGATAACAATTTATTAGGACACGATTTACCGATTGTACACCGGATACAAAATGTTCTAGTTCTATCGTAAATAATTTCTTTTTCTTTACCATTCATTGTATTTTTCTATTATTAATCATAGAATTTATTAATTAAATCAATTTTAGATTTAAAACAGATATCATTTTTTTAAATATTCACTTGTTTTTGACTCACATATCTTCTTTTTCCCATTGCTCTACAAGAATAAACATGTATTATAGAAAGTATGTCGTCAACGAGTTCATTGTTTCCAGATTCTCCAACTTTTGTATCAATGATTAATAGGTTAACGTTGTTTGATTCAAAAATGAACTCAATAAGTTCAAATGCAAACCTACATAGACGATCTCTGTGGGCAACAACAACTTGTTCGACATTTCCAAGCATAGTTTGTTCCAAAATTTTTTCTAGCCTTTTCGAGAAAGATAAAAGTGTTTAATTAACCAAAAAAGCAAACCAAACAATAAACCTTTTCCAACAAACAAGAAATATGGAGATTTTTGTGTAATAGGTAAAATTTTTTGAAATGCCTCATTTATTTGAGGTAAACAGGATGCTATAATTAACAAAGCTACAATGAGTGAATCTTTTCCTTCTTCAAAAATCATATTCATCGCACCTTTATGTTTTTTAAATAAAGTATCAATTATATGAACTTCATTTGGCATAGGAATGTTTTTATCAACCGGTAATTGCAAAATAGGATCTCCAATATTGGCAAAATTTTGGTTGTATTGTATAGAGTTATTCATTTTTACAGTCCCTATAATATGGTTTTAAGCCAATAAATTTACAATTAAAATGCCTTTGTCTTTTAATAAATTAGAAAAATTATTGTCTGGAAAAGGAATGATACCAAAAAAATATTTTGTTATAAAAGGAGTTATAGTTTATGTTGAAGTGTTAAGTATTTCAAATGCAGATTGTTTTATGCTTTATATTCCAAGCAAATACGAAATTGAAATAGGAGAAGGTAATGATGTATACAAATTGCGATACATAGATGTTACAGAAGATGGTCATATTCCGGCTGATTATGCAGGAGAACCAGACAATTTTGACTTAGATAAAGATTACGATGGCGATGATATTGATCTTAGCCCTGGAACTACACACAAAGATATTGCAGGTTATTTAGAGGAAAAATATAAACATCCTGTGTCTCTCAAAGACAACAAAGGTATTGGGAAAGATAATACTATTCAACTTAGAGAAGTATTTCGTCAATTACGCAGATTAAAGTTTTGTACACAAAGCATTAAATATAAAATTGTTATTACATCAGGTTCATATCTTTGTTGTATTCGCAGAGATGATACATATGAATGTTTTTTTGTAGAAAAATTTGAAGCATCCACAGAAAGACGTCTAATGATAAGTATAGATTTAGAAACATTATATGAAAAAATAAATTCTGTTTCTGATGATATTAAAACTGTTAGAGATGGTATATATCGTGTATTAGACAAAAATCAAGGAAAACATGTAAGAAATATAGAAAAAATGTTAGAACAAAAAAGTAAATTAACTTTATTTTCTGATATAGTTATGAAAAAGAAAAATAAATATACTATAGCTCTTGAAAGATTAGAACTTCTTTTGAGTGATTTGATTATCGCAGAGAAAAAAAATATTGAAAAATTGCAAGATCTAGAAAACAGATATTTTGGCCAAGCAAGTTTGAAAGGAATGCACGTAGATATTGAAAAATCAAATCAAATTTCTAAATATGAATCTGAACTCTCTAGGATTAATCTTATTAAACAAGAACTTATTCGTAATATTTTGAATGTTAAAACAAAACACGAAAATTTAGCTTTACGAGTAGACAATATTGTCTTTGATAATATAATTATGATTGATGCTATACTTAAGAATTTTGTAAAATTTTCTAAAGTATAATAAATTTATTGTTTATGTATTATAAAAATGATAAAAGAATCTAAAAAACTTTCAATTTGGACACTTATTGTTTTTATTTGTGGAATTATCTTTATTGGTTTATTTTTTAATTATAAATTAACGCACAACACATAAACTGAATTTTTTTATAAAAATAAAAACATTTTGTATAAATTATCGAAACAAATTTTATATTTTAAATATAAAATATTATTTAACCTCCGCAGTGAGAAATCGAATATTTCGGATTGCATGATCCATCTTTTGATCTATAAGCAGAACCAATGTCTGGATATCCAGAGCAACAACCGCTACTACCGTGAAGAAGCGTATTATAACCATTTGAACCATAAACCGGTACAGTGTACGTATTTGCTACTGCTCCTGCTGGAAGATTTGGGACAGGCGGACGCGTACCTTTAAAGCCATTATTGTAATGACTTAAGTTTACATAAGAACACGCGTTTCCACCAACTGAAGAAGTCGGACCTTCATAATGTGTTGAAGACATTTTATTAATTCTACAAGATTTTTATTTATTTTATTTTTTTTAAGAATTCTGCTTCTTGACGAGCTAAACGATCAACATAATCATTCATAAAATTACCGTTGTGTGCTTTTATCCAAACCCAATTTAGTTTACGAGAATGTAACGCTTTTTCGTATCTCTCCCACAAGTCTTTATTTGCTTTTCTTTTATATATTCCTGTTGCACACTTCATAGTTAATTCACTATCTGTATAAATAATATATTCATTTCCTTGAACAAACTCTAATGCTTCAATAATAGCTTGAAGTTCCATACGATTATTAGTAGTACAAGATTCTCCACCAGACATAGACCACTGTTCTTTATTTTCTAAAACAGTAAAAGCCCATCCTCCTGGACCTCCTGGATTTTTTAAACAAGAACCATCAGTATAAATCTCTGGTACATTCATAAGTTTAAATTAAGTTTAAACTAAATTTATTTTTTTTAATTAAAAAATCAAAATGAATTTTTAAAACAACTTTTTTGTTTTAGAAATAAAATGATGTCAGAAGAGCATACTTGGAATATTTTAGGTGATCATTTTAAAAGAAAAGGTTTTGTACATCATCAAACCGAATCATTTGATCAATTTATAAATGTTGGAATTCATAAAATTATCACAGAAGAGCCAGAAATAGTTTTAAATTCAAAAAATGGGAAAAATCCAGGGTCTTATACTTCTTACAAAGTTTCTTTTAGCAATGTATATGTTCCTAATCCAACTGTAACTGAAGATACTCGTGTTCTTAGAGGGTTTTTTCCAGCAGAAGCAAGACAAAGAGATTTAACGTATGATTCTCCAATTTATGCAACTGTCACCGAAACGCTTGAAATTGATGGAAAAGAACCTGAAACAAATCAACATGTTAGAGTTGTATTAGGTCGCATTCCTATAATGTTGCGAAGCAGCAAGTGTTATCTTACAGATATGACCCCTGAAGAAAGAATTCAAGCTGGAGAATGTAAACATGATCAAGGAGGTTATTTCTTAATAAGAGGAAAAGAAAGAGTATTAGTCTCTCAATTACGAGGTGTATATAATACACCTTTAGTATATGAACAACGTTCAGGTGATAAATATAGTTTTTCTTGTGAAATGCGTAGTATGTCAGAGGAAACAGGTCATTCGGTTCTTATTAGTGCTGTTATAGGAGTTGACGACAGAACTTTATCTTTTTCCTTACCTTACATTAAAGATTATATCCCAATGGGGGTTGTTTTTAAAGCAATGGGTTATCGTACCGATCAGTTTGCTGATTTAATAGGTTTATCTTGTGAAAAAACAAAAAAATATATTAGTCTCATAATAAATGATTCTTTTTTTGTAGAAGAAAAAGATGATGGGTTTCTTTTGTTTGTTTTTGAAAATCAAAAAAAAGTAGCTGAATCTCTTCGAGCAGATGAAACAACCGCCGATGGAAAAAGACGTGTAAATGATAAATTAAAAGAAATGTGGAAAAATGAAAATCCAGATGACTGGAAACATAAATCAACAAAAATTAATGCTCTTAAATATATCGGACAGCATACAAACCATCCGATTAAAGAATCAGAGCGTAAAGATTACGCTGAGCAAGTAGTAGAATGCGAAATTTTTCCTCATATGGGTGTTACTTCTACAATTAAAGAAAAAGCTTATTTGTTAGGTCATATGATTCACAAATTATTAGCTACTCGTCTTGGTATTAGAAAACCAGACGATAGAGATAATTACATAAATAAGCGAGTTGAATCTCCTGGTGTCTTGTGTCACGAACTTTTTAGGCAATTATTTAAAAAATATATTGGTTCTATAATAGCTATTATTGAAAAGAAAAAGCAGCTCCCAGATGCAATGTCTATAATCCCTAGATTGACTGATATTACTAAAGGTTTTATTCATTGTTTTGGCACTGGTAACTGGGGTGTTCCAAAAAATAGCTATGTACGTCAAGGTGTCGCTCAAATACTTTCCCGTTTATCTTATGGAGCAACTTTATCTAACTTGCGTAGAGTTTCTATTCCTGTTGGAAAAGAATCTAAAAATACAGCGATCAGACAAATTAATCCATCTCAAATTATGTATATATGTCCAGTTGAAACTCCAGAAGGAGCACCAGTTGGAATTGTATTAAATTTATCTTTGCTTACAAGAATTTCTGATAGAACACCTACTGTTTTAGTAAAAGAAGTATTAGAATTGTGTGAAAATATGTCTTCTGTTAAAGATTTTAAAATTTTAAACGAACAAACAAAAGTATTTTTAAATGGAATACTTACAGGTGTGACAGAAGAACCAAATGAACTTGTTGAAGAATTAAAAGAAATGAGGAGGATAAAAATGCTTCCTTGGGATGTGTCTATTTCTTATGATGAAGTTGATGACGAAGTAAACATTTGTTCAGACGAAGGAAGGCTTTTACGACCAGTATTCACAGTAAAAGATGAATATATTACGGCAAAAGAGACCGATGGTACAAATTGGGATGATTTGGTTGAAAGAGGACTTATTGTGTATGTTGATAATATGGAAGCAAATGGAGCTGTAATTGCTTTTAATCAAAAAGAACTTTCAAAATATAAAAGCTCTTATTGTGAAATTTCGGCTGCTATGATGTTGGGTGTAATGGCATCTATTATTCCTTTCCCAGATCATTCACAATGCATCTTTAAAGATGAACCGGTATACATGGCAAATGGAACTGTTAAGAAAATATGTGACGTCCAAGTTGGAGATGAAGTTATAACATTCCACCCTGAAACACAACAACAGAGTATCACAAAAGTTTCACATACATATACAAATAAAACAGACAAGCAATTATTTGAAATTACCACAATAAGCGGTCGAAAAATTACAGCAACTTTTGATCATCGTTTTATGACTTTTGATGGATGGAAACGAGTAGAAGAAATTGAAGTCGGAAAAACATTAGTAGGTGTATCAACAGAACCCAAACCAGTATCTAACTTAGTTGATGAGTATATAATTCTTACGAAAGACCAATTTATTCAAAGATGTTTAGATGCTCAAATAAAAGAGAGTTTTGTAACAAAATATGCGTCTGAATTATCCTTTCCGATAAAAAGTACCGATACTAATTTATATATTGTAAGTCGTCTTTTTGGATTTATATCTACAGAATGGTGTTATCTTGGCTTTTCAGATCAAGGTGATATAATACTAAATGTATACTTTACAGATGAACATAGTGCTACTTTATTTAATGAAGATTCTGAAAGGTTAGGCTTTAAGTATAAATGCATTTCTGATGTGGCAAAGTTTGTAGAAGTGAATGAATCTACTTATCATTCCACAATAGAATATTCTGGAACATTTCCTGCATTGTTTATTGCGCTTGGATGTAACAACACTATTCACGAGGGACAATACAAATCTTTACCATATTGGATTAAAAATGGGTCAGATTTGGTTAAAAGAGAATTCTTGGCTGGATTTCAAGGTGGCAATACACTAGATGTTGATATGCGTCCTACAAGACATATAACGGGAGAGGAGGATACAGTAGATATTGTAATGCAGTTTATGAATGATATAGTCCAACTTTTACGATATTTTAAAATTAAGACAAGTGATGCTAAATATGAAGACGAATTTGTGTCTTATCAGATTTGTGATTCGTCGCATAATTTGATTGAGTATTTCGATATAGTTGGTTATAGGTACGACTTACGTAAAAATATTAATAGTGGTTTTTATGTAGAATATCTTAAACATTTAGAGAATAAATCACAATATGATAAAATTGGATTAGAAGATTGGGTAAATATTGTAAAATGGAAGAGTACTACTCTTTTCATACCACTTGAAAGTAAAATAGAAAGTTTAGAAACGATAATATCAGATATTACAACTGAATCAACAAATCAAAGCTTTTTATGCGGAGATACATTTTGTGTACATAATTCTCCGCGTAATGCTTACCAGTCGTCTATGGGTAAGCAAGCTATGAGTATGTTTGCTCTTTCTCATCTAATTAGAGCAGACACAGTTGTTCATGTACTTAATAACCCTCATCGTCCGCTTGTTGGAACAAAAGCGGCCGAAATGATGGGTTTTAATGAAATGCCTTCAGGTGTAAATTGTATTGTTGCTATCGCTTGTTATACAGGGTTTAATCAAGAAGATTCTGTTATGCTTAATCACAGTGCTGTCCAAAGAGGTTTGTTTTGGGCAACAACTTACAAAACACACGTTGATGAAGAAAAGAAACAAGGATATAATTGTGAGAAAATAGGAATTCCTCCGCTAAATATTCGTAAGCATGATGCTAATTATGGACTGTTGGATCAAAATGGAATTGTACGTTTGCGACATTCTAAATGGGTTGACGAAAAAGGTCAAACAAAGGGAGGAGGTTCTATTTTTGTACAAAAAGGTGATGTTATTATTGGAAAAATATCCATACAATCTGACAAATCAGGAAACGAAGTAATTACTGATTGTTCCCTAATTATTGGAAAGGGAGAAGAAGGTTATATTGATAGAATTTTTGTATCCACAACTCCAAATGGTTATAAATTAATAAAAATTGTAATTAGATCTCTCCGAATTCCAGAAGTTGGTGATAAATTTGCTTCGCGTGCTGCACAAAAAGGAACTGTTGGAATGATTTACAGACAAGAAGATATGCCTTTTACAAAAGATGGTATTTCTCCAGACATTATAATTAATCCACATTGTCTAGCTGAAGATCATGAAATTCTTACCGAAAGTGGTTTTATGAATTGGAAAGAAGCGAAAGATGGATATAATAAAGGTACTCTTAGAATTGCAAGTTATAATCATAAAACAGGTCACCTTGTATATGAGTTTCCTACTGCTTTTATTTTAAATGATTCAAAAACACAAGAAATGATTAAATTTACAGATAAACTGAGTTCTAAGACTAATGTATCATTACTTGTTACAGATGATCATGATATGTTCGCTAAATGTGGAAAAATAGAAGAAAATTGTCCAATTTGGGGTGATTACAAAAAAATTAAAGCACACGAACTTTTATCTTCAAATAAAATAGATTTAATTAAATTTATAGGAAAAGCCCGATCTGGTTTTAAAGGTAACATAAGAGATATACCATTTATCAATTTACTTGTTCTTAACACACGTGAAAAACTTTTTGCATTTTGTGAGTTATATGGTTACTGGCTAGCAAATGGAGGATGTCTAGGATTTTGCGGAAACTCTTTAGAGGTAACATCTGTAAAATTATCAGATGATGAATGGTTGAGAAAAAGATTTACTATTCTTGAACTAGTTTTGTTTACAGACTATACATATGATACTTCTCGTTCATCTATTATAAATAAAAACTGGCGTTCTCGTTGGTCAATTACAAATAAAGACTGGATAAATACATTTTGCTTTAATCACAACAAAAAATCAATGGCTGTATGGGTTTGGAATCTTCCAGCTGATCTTGCACGTTATGTTCTTTCTGGTATTAGATATGTGGATGGTTCTGAAAAAGCAAATCGTAATATAATCAGAACTGAGTGTGCTCAATTTAGAGATGAAATAATACGTCTTACTCTTCATAGTGGATATTCTTCTTATTTTGAAATTAGAAATGAAGAAATAGATAATCGCGTAAGTTGGATAATATTTTATACAAATAATAATCTTGTAAGCGAACCGGTATTGAATACACACACTGATGTTAAAAAAATAGAATATGTAGGCCTTACTTGGTGTGTGACAATGCCAAGCGGATTTATTATTACTCGTCGTGCAAGTCGTAACAAAGAAAATATTGTTGTAAAAGCATCACGTCCAATTATTACTGGTCAATGTATTCCATCACGAATGACTATCAATCAATTAATAGAATCAGTGATGGGAAAATCGTGTGTTATAAATGGTAAATACGGAGACGCAACTCCTTTTACGGATGAAAGTAAAAATATAGCGGAGGAAGCTTGTAAAACATTAGGCATGAACGGATATGAAAGCACAGGTAAAGAAATATTAATGAACGGAATGACTGGCGAACCAATGGGTATGTTTTTTATTGGGCCAGTATATTATCAACGATTGAAACATCTTGTTTCTGATAAAATGCATGCACGAGCAACAGGCCCGATAACAACTCTTACTCGCCAACCTCTTGAGGGCAGATCGAGAGATGGAGGACAGAGGTTTGGGGAGATGGAACGTGATTGTTTTTGTTCCGTTCCAATTCCCTTGAATTGCGGATTGAGCGTTAAAATTGAAACTATGGAAAATAAGGACTATTCAGTACTAAGTTATCATGAAGAGAAAAAAGAAGTGATACCTTCTAAGCAAAGCAATTTCTTGTATAAAGGTGAACGTGAATGTGTTGATGTTGTTTTCCAGGACGGACGTATAATTCGTGGTACAGACAATCATAAAATACTTACAAGTGAGAATATATGGATACCTATTCATGAAACAAAGACAGGTATCACTCAAATTAAAACGGGTATTACAAATCCTTTGATTGATGTAAAAGAAGAAATAGAAAAGTGTGCAAATTGGAAGTTTCAGGCAGGAAATACTAAGCTAGAAGTTACAGATGAAGAATCATATTTTCGTACTCTTTCTTTTGCTCGTTTAGTTGGATATATTTCTGCTGATGGAGGTATTTACTATATTACTCGAACTAAAACTTATACAGGAGTAATAAATCTTGGTCATAAAATAGATGTAACTTCTGCACTAGAAGATTTAGAAAAATTTTCTATAATAAAACAACAAGTATTTACAAGTAAAAAATATTATTCTATAAGAATTCCACAAAATTTTGTAGAAGACCTTATGGCTGTAAAAGGAATGATTATTGGTACGAAAATTAATCAACCAGCACAACTACCAAACTTTATTACAGATCCTTCTTGTCCATTACCAATAGTTAGAGAATTTTTGGGTGGATTATTTGGTGCGGATGGACATACATGTGTTCTTGCTCTTCATAGAGGAAAGCGTGATTTATTGACTTCTGTTAGCTTTTCAAAATCTAGAATAGGATCCCAACAAGATTCTTTACAAAAAATGATGGAACAACTTCAAATTTTGTTAGCTCGATTTGATATTCATAATGTTACTATACAAAAAGCAAAAGAGACAACATCATCAAAGAAAAAAGTAGATTCGTTGCAAGAAAACAAAAGTTATCAACTCACTCTTCATATATGTATCGATGATTTGCCTATGTTTCATGAAAAAATCGGATTTAGATATTGTTGTCACAAATCTCAACGACTGGAAGCTGGATCATCTTATAAACGTCTAAGGGATGGTGTAACTCGTCAGCACAATTGGTTGGTTCAAAGGGTAGATGAACTTACACATTTTAGTGAAATTAAAAACCAATTTCCCGAACAAAATGTTCCTACTAAGAAAGCTATTTTACAGGCTGTAAAAGATCTAAATAAAACAGAGACACTTCTTCACGAGTATGCTATTCCCAGTGCACACGATATTAATGATCATTTAGTAAAAGGAACAAGTTTTGGAAAATTCAGAGGAAAAGGCTTTCCGAATGCGGAAGAATATTTGAAAGATATAGGCGCATTAGATTGGTTTTTACAAGATGAACCTGTGAAACCAGAAATAGACTCTTCACTATGTGAAGATACAGAAGATATTACGTCAGTTTCATACGGAGTAAATTGCGAGTGTGAGGGTTTGCCGACGATGAATTTAAGGGTTATTGATATTCGTCCAGCTGGAGTTCATCCGGTGTATGATATTCAGGTAGACAATACGCATACCTTTTTGGCAAATGGAATTGTTGCACACAATTGTATGATTGGTCATGGTGTGTCAAAGTTTCTTCAGGAGCGTTTGTTTCTTGTTTCGGATAAGTATCAAGTGTCTATTTGTAATAAATGTGGTAATTTTGCTACAAGCAAAACAGAATGTCAATCTTGTGAAACGGATCAAATTTCTTTAGTAAAATTACCATATGTTGGAAAATTAGTTATTCAAGAATTAAATGCGATGATGATAAAAACAAAAATTACAGCAAAATAATAATTTATAATTTTTCTTTTTCTTTCCTTATGAATAAATGATATACTTTTATTCAATGCATCACAGATGTGCACATTGCATTACTGCCGAAAATGATTTGAAAAATGAAATTAAATCAGGTGAAATAATTTTAAAAGACGCAGAAGAAGTTCATCTTCATCACAAAAATGTTCGAGGATTCCCTTTCTTTTTTAATTCAGACAATGGTGCTGTTTCTTTAGGGTGGCCTGGAAATAAACAAAAACTTTATCAAATACTGAACGTTTCTCAAATGAGCACAGCCACATTTTCTGGTGACGGTTCTGGTACATATGACGAGTCTGGTGATGGTTCTGGTACATATGATGGGTCTGGTGATGGTTCTGGTACATATGATGGGTCTGGTGATGGTTCCGGTACATATGATGGGTCGGGTGATGGTTCCGGTACATATCATGGTTCTGGAAGACGTCCGGTTCGTCCAGCACATTTTGTAAAAACGTGTCCTCAGAATAGAGGAGGATATTTGCGTTTAGGTGAAACTTGGTCTGATAGAAATCACTATATAGCTTAAAAATAAAACTGAATTTTAAGAAATCTTTTTAAAGTTTTAATAAAAACAATGTGCATTTTGCCGGTAAGATGTTATACATGTGGAAAAATAATAGGTGGTAAATGGGAAACCTACCAAAATATGTTAAACGAAGGAATAGAAAAAAAAGAAGCACTTGATAAATTACTTTTAAACAAAATGTGTTGCAGAAGAATGATTATGGGTCATGTAGAACTTATTGACAGTTTATTAAAATATTCATACGATCAAAAATTATGTTCTTAAAAATAAATTTTACTTGTTCATAATTAAAAATTATGAACACTTTTTTTTAATTAATTAAATAATCAAATGTTTAAATTTGAAATTTATTTTAATTTTCTTATTATATAATAAAGAAAATGGCAAAGTCACGTAAAAGTTCTTCGAAGAAATCACGATCTAAAAAGGTTGTTCATACGTTACTTCAGTTACAAAAGTTAGCAAAAAAGAACGGAATTAAGTATTCCGGACTAAAAAAGTCAAGTCTAAAAGCAAAACTTAGTTTGCATAAAGTTATTAAAAAGAGTTCGTCAAAGCGTTCATCTCCAAAACGTAAGTCTCGTAAGTCGTCAACTTCGAAACCAAAGTGTAAGCCGGGTAAGACTCGCAGCCGAAAAACTGGTTATTGCCGTAAAACTCCGACAAAAAAGAGTCGTTCTAGTTCGTCTTCGCGTAAATCGTCTTCGCGTAAATCGTCTTCGAGTAAATCGTCTTTGCGTAAGAAGTGCAAGTCGAATCAAGTTCGTAGCCGAAAGTCTGGTCGTTGTCGCAGGAAGTGCAAGTCTGGAGAAAAACGTAGCCGAAAGTCTGGTCGTTGTGTAAAGTCTTCGTCTAAGAAACGTAAGTCTCCTTCTAAGAAGAGTAAGTCGTCGTCTAAGAAGAGTAAGTCGTCGTCTAAGAAACGTAAGTCTCCTTCTAAGAAGAGTAAGTCTTCGTCTAAGAAGAGTAAGTCTTCGTCTAAGAAGAGGAGTTCTAAGAAGAGGAGTTCTAAGAAGAGGAGTTCTAAGAAGAGGAGTTCTAAGAAGAGGAGTTCTAAGAAGAGGAGTTCTAAGAAGAGGAGTTCTAAGAAGAGGAGTTCTAAGAAGAAGTGTAAGTCGAATCAAGTTCGTAGCCGAAAGTCTGGTCGTTGTCGCAGGAGGTGCAAGTCTGGAGAAAAACGTAGCCGAAAGTCTGGTCGTTGTGTAAAAAAGTAAATAATTTTTAATTGTAAAAACAATTAAAAATAAATCATAATATTAAAATGGCTACTAACATGTCAATAGAGAATTGTAAAATTCCAAATAGTGTATTATTTTTATCAGAAAATCAACCAAAAAAAATGAAGGTTACACATATTTAAATCAGCAAGCTTTATTAGATAAATATTCAACTGAATTTAAGAATATTAACTCTGAAAATAAATGGGTCAGTCAAGATCCTAGGCTAATTTCTGCTGCTCGAGGAAATCAAGTGTTGATGCTAGATCGTCCACCGATCGATGGCAGAATTTCTTTAGATAGCATTTCAACAGATAAGAGATTAGATAACTACGGCAAATCATACAGAACATATTCTGATATAAATGCTGGTCATATTACTTATTATGTTGACAATTCTATCAAAGATCCTTTTTTTGAACCTATTTACACAATTCCTACTCATATAACAGGAAAACTTTATAAAGATCCAATGGATTCTTTCAAACCACAATACGAAAGACAATTTTCAACAAAAGACCCAATAAATTCTGAAAAGTGTTTATACAATGGTTGTTTGTCATGGATGGAAGACAGCCAAGAACATAGAGAAGATCTTATGTCAAAACAAATGCGTAAACATAATGAACAAAGATGGCAAAACAGATGGGGATAATTTAACTCATTCCAAAATTACCCATCATACGAGAAGAATTTTTATTGATAGGAGCTGCACGACGTTGCCAATGTTCAGAATTAACTTTCCTCATTAGTCTTTCAGATAATTCAGTCCGGTGTTGAAGAGCTCCCTCAAGAAAAGCTGATTCTGCCATTTTATGAATATTTTCTGTGTATGGGTTGCCATTTTCAAAACCTGCCGGTATAGGTCCATATTGGTCAGCAAAAGGTTGATTATCGATATGGCTTCTGCTAATATAATTAGGCATTCTAATAGCGTTTATGTCATCGTAATAAAATCGAGTCTGACCAGCTAATTCGTCCGTGTATGCACGATAAGATGTTCCATATCCGGTAAACCGAGGATCGTATATATCTGTTTCAGTTGCTCTTTCAGAAAAATCTTCTTTTGAACTTATTGGTTCAATAATAAAAGATTCATGCTCGGTATAATTTATATCTCCTGATATTGGATTTATTTGTTGTGAAATTTGTGGAAATTGCTGTGTAAAAGAAATTCCTATATTAGAATTAATTGGTTCATTCATTTCACTCCTTGTGTATATTCCAGGTTGAATAGTTTGGGTGAGTAAATTATCATTATATTCTTTTGATTTAGTAACATAAGATAAATTAGGTGAGTTAGATATTTCTAAATTTTCTGAAATAATGTAAGGAAATACTTCATCGTTCGTGTTTTTTTGAGTTTGAGAGTTTATATTACGTTGCATACCAGAAGGACGATCTTTTTTATATCTTCCTTTATAATTTTCTGTAAAATCAGGCGATATATAATACCCAGATCTATATAAGTCAATATTACCTTGTTGATTAATTTGACTATTATTAACCAAATTACTTCCTCTCCAGTAACTAAGATCTGCTAAAGGAGCTACTATGACAGGTTGTATATGAGTTTTTGGATTAGGACCCCCTACAAGTTTTTGGCTTGCCGATGTCCAATTAGGATTATTAAAAGCACCATTAGGACCGTCTAAAACAACAGCATTATCGCAAACTTTTTGAAAATTACTTTGACAATTATTATGTGTTTGTTTTTTAGGAGTATAATACTCAGCATGAAATTGTTCCATGTTATTCTTTTGTATGTAATAAAGAATAATTATAAATAAGAGTGAAAGAAGTAAAAATAATCCGCTAAACCTAAATTTAAATAGAAATAACACAAAGAAAATAATAATAACCAATCTGCTTAAAGAATTCATTTGTTCGGCTAAACTCATACCATTCAAAGGAATAAGATTTGAAGTACAAAATAGATTTGATATATTTTCAAGCCAAAGTTTATTTTTTTTACACTTCATTGTTTTACTTATTAATAATAAATTATTGTAAAACTGGAAAAATAAAAATGATAAACTCAAATTAAATAAGAAATTTTTACATAAGAAATGAATACAAAGCGCATTTTAAAAAAAAGTAAATACTCTTTTACTCTTGTAGGTGTAAATACAAATCGTATAAATACAAGATATGGTATTGAAAACACTCCTAGTTCATCAAATGATGATAAAGCATCTTCTCACACAACAAAACTGACTGAATTAAACACTGATAAAGGCACCCCAGAAGTAATATCTTTTTTAGATGAATCAAAAAAATTACATGTATGTCATGTGTCTATGATTGATTTTAAATCTAGAATGGATGTAAATTTGCTACGTTATCATTGTTTTTGGTGTACACATCCGTTTGAATCAAGACCTTTGGGGTGCCCAATTAAATACAATCCAAGTCAAGCAGAAAAAAAATATTATTCTCATATAAGCCGAGACACATATACAATAAAAGAAAATATTACTCAAAAGCGTTCTGAACTTTTTAAAAATAACGAACACATTTTTTTAAAAGAAGCAGAATATTATGAGACAGACGGTGTTTTTTGTTCTTTTAATTGTTGTCAATCTTGGATAAATGATAACAAACACAATAGATTATACGATTTATCTAGCACATTGTTAATAAAAATGTATAATGATATGATGGGAACAAAAATGGTAGTTATCGGTCCAGCACCACATTGGCGTGTGTTAGAACAATATGGAGGACATTTAAACATTATTAAATTTAGAGAAGGATTTAACAAAATAGAATACGAATGTCATGGTAACACTAAAACAGTTCCAAAATTTGTACCTCTTGGTTCTCTTTTCGAAGAAAAAATAAAATTTTGATTTAATTAATCATATTTATCAAAAGTCATACAGATCTGATTACATTTTAATTTTATGATTAATATTGTTAAAAAATAGAATTTCTTACATTACAAAACCTAGGTTATTTAAAAATTGTATATATCTATAAATATGCGATTCTTCAGAATATATAATTATATTCTGAGCTTATCTTAATTACATTACAATTATATGTTTTGATCAATGTTAGTTGTGGGTGAATCTGTATCAACAAATCAAGGATGGTTTGAGGGTGCTCTTGAAAGTGTTGAACGTGTATTGATAAAGTTCGATTATCAATAACACTTTTTTCTAAACTACTTTAGAAAAATGCGTCTATTTTTAATAGGTCACTGTTTTATGTAAATTTATAGTAGGTCCAAATTGTTTATTTAGTTCATAAACTAATTCTTTGTGTTTTTCAAAAAAATAACATAAATTTGATATATGTTTATTACCAGCGATGATAATATATTCGTTTATGTCTTTAAACTCATTTGATAATATATGTGCAAAAATGTGATAATCTGTTACAAAAGCCCAAAAAAGCATTAAATCTACTTTTATTTCTGGTGGTTCAGGAATTTTTAGTTTTATATTTGCTATTATAAGACAAAAAAGTTTTTTTTTAATAGTCTCATAAAAAGTGTTTAATTCAGAATAAATATCTAATAAAAATTTCCATGCGTGTAAGTCATAATTTTTTTGTTCCAATATAATTGTTTTCGTTTTAAAAGGTTCCAAATAATGAGTAAAGATGTGATTACGTTTATCGCATATTGTTTTTACGTCCTTTTGAGAGAATCTTTCTTTGTCAAGCCATTTTAGATCCCACCCACTATTATAAATTATATTTTGAATAGATCTTGACAAAAAATAAGATCTCTTATCAAAATAAATTATTTGATTTTCTTTTTTTATTTTTTTTAATTCTGCGTATACAGATTGAATGGCAGATGAATGAATAGTTGATGGATCTTCATCATATTCAGTTCCCAATTCTAACATAACTCGACAATTTTGATTTTTTTTTACGGCTAATACACAATAATCAGATATTGATAACTCATTTGCTTTTGTAATCTTAAAATCTAGATTATGAAATTCGCTAATTAACGTAAATAAACAAGATTTTTTAAAAACGTACTGTGCAAAACCAACAGAATTATCTAAAAACAAAATTGATTCTATGAACACAATAGGTATTTCTACATCGGCTTGTATTTCAAGTTGTTTTAAAAAATATAAATATACTTCTGTATTTTCTGTTTGTGTAAGAGGTAATTCCGGTAACTCAAGAACTCCTTCTGTTTCTAGATCTGGTGATGTTTGTGTTTGTAATAAATCAAGAAGTTGTTGTTCCAAAAGTTGTGGTTCCAAAAGTTGTGGTTCAAATAAATAAGAAAAATTTTTGTGTTGGTCTGGTAAATAAGACATTTATATAAAAATAATATAATATTTATTAAAATTGAATTTATAAAGCAAAATTAACTAAATAGAAAATGAATTGTAAAAAGGCATTTTTAATTACTCTTCGAGAAAAATTGTACCATATCACTCCTTTAGAAAGAATTCTTATATCGTGTATGTCAAGAAAACTTATTCAAGAGTCTTGGAAAGACATACAACCTTTTTCTAATAATTGTGTCGTAATTATATTATGAACGGAGTTGGTTATGCTCCAAATATTGTCAAGACAATGAGAAAAATGCATTGGTACAATTTTGTTACACTTTTGGTATAATGAATTAAGAAAGAAATAATCACGTGTATTTATAAATTATAAATGAAATAATTTTATATTATAATTAATAAATGGAACGAAAATTTTCAAAATCACCCTCTAGAAGAGAATCACATTTGACTGAAAAATATCAAGAAACAAAAATACTTCCCGAAAATTGGGAAGTTCGTATTAGTACAACAATTGATCCTGGACAACCATATTACTTTAACTTAACAACAAAAGAAAGTCAATGGGATTTTCCATCCCAGATAGATCTCACACAAATAACAAAACAAATAAAAGAAGTAAGGGAAAGTACTTTGAGTGATGACGAAAAACAAGATCTTATTGTTCAATTGGTTACAGATTTTGCATTACATAAAAAATCATCTGTGGACAGAGTTGTTACACCAAATGAAATAACAGTTAGACGATTACCCCAACCTCAAGTGAAACCACCCCGATTTCCGAAATCAAATGTACCCGTAAGTAATAATAGTTGTCCAACATATTTGAAGAATATTACAGAAAAAGATATGTATAATTCTTCTAATGAACATTTCAAAAAGCAAATTCTACAGATAGATTTAGATTTTAATAAACACCTTGGTGATCCATATATTGATTTACAACGTGAAATCTTTTTTGCATTTTATTCTTTATCAAAAGCAAAATATATAAATACTCATATTGAACTTGAGACGGAGCAAGTTGACACTTTAGTTAATATATTAAAAGAACGAAAAGATTTAACACTTGTTCAAAAACAATCCATTTTGTTCCATTTTTCAAAGACTTTAAATAATGAGAATAATCACAAATACTGTAGATCTCTTGCTTTTGATTCTAATGCCGATCGCTTACTGTCAGAGAATTATTAACTTACTGAATATGGTAGTTTCAAGATAACTATTTTATAAAAAAAATAACTTTTGAGCAAAATTGCTAATTTCAATTTATTATTCATAAATTGAAAGTTTTAATTAGAATTTAATTCAATATGGATTTTTGTCAAATGATGAAAGATTTCCACTTAGTCCAAAAAAGCTAAGGATTCTACAAAACAAACAACAGTAAAATATAATTCTTCAACTCGAAAAAGTCTACCATATCCAACAAATAAATGTCATAATAAATTATGCTTAGAAATATGTATACAAGCAAACCAAATGTTAATAGAATATATATATGGCGTGTTAAAATGATAATTTAAATGTTGGTGTATAAATAAATGTCTGAAATAGAAAAAATGAAAACATGGTTTTATACATTAGAACCAATGCAACAATTAGAATTAACAATATCGTGTCGTTGGTATGCTTATCATTTAGATACGTATCTTAATTCGATTTATAGAAAAAAAATGTATCCTCGATTGAATCTTATAAGGCATGCCAATTTATTACATGACGAAGAAAATCATTCTTTTTGGATAGGGGAAATATATTTATATACTGCTTTTGAAAATAAATTATGTAATACAGAAACAATTAATGAAAGTCCATTTTCTGTATTTATTGGTAAATCACCAATATTATTGTCAGAATATATCAAAGAAATAGAAAAATGTACAACATATATGGATCATGTGTTTATTAGATCTCATCTTTATTATACACTTGATTCTCCTATAACAGTTTATAGAGGATTAAATATTCCAAAAGGGGCAGAATTATCATTATATATGACAGGAATATCAAGTGTTTCTACTAATATTGATAATGCACGACAATTTGCTTTCTCAGTTTACCAAAATGATGATAATGGAGAACCTATACTATATTCGGAATCAGAATCCGATAGTTATCTTATTGAATTGGAATTGCCAAGTAAGACTTTAGTTATTCCTATGAATATTTGCACAATTCAAGAAGAAAACGAACTTATTATAATTTCACAAGGAAAATGTGAAGAAACATCTGGTATAGTAGAAGAAGTTACAAATTGGAATAAGTATTTTAACTTGGATGGACAGTTAATTGAGAGGAATAAAGGAATGTTAAGCTATACAAAAATTAATGCTACATTTATTCCAGACGGTTCACTTCCAGAATATACTAAATTTAATATATCAAATATTATGGATAATGTCATTGATGATTACGATTATAGATAATATTGCCTAACATTAATCATATTGAGAAAACAACAATTACCAAATGATGTTGAAATAATACTTAGCATATAAATCCATCATTTTTCTGTTGTTAAAATGGTAAAGATACATTTTGAAAGTGTATAGAATAATTCAATGATAATAATGTATTGACTTTTGATTTTGCAGCTGAATAAATTTAATACAAAAATTGTATTATTTATTTATTATAAAAATGTCAGATGATCTTCAAAATCATTTCCAGATTGAACTTGTTTCACAAACAGAAATTGTAAATAGCAATAAACAATTAAAGTGTATAGCATCACTTATATATACAGGAACAGATCCAGATTTTCGTGAATATATTAAAGATAAACTACCAAAAATTGACAAGAAAACAAAATTAGCGTTTGTTAATATAACTTTTTATTACAATTATATTCAATTAGATGATTTTAAATATACAGATAGTAAAGGATATGAAAAAATAATTACATCTACAGATAAAGATATATATAATGGCTATTTAAATGGAATTTATAACTATATTACGGTCAAAAACTTGGATACAACTACATTTGAGTTTTTAAAACAAGTAAAAGGTATATCTTATGGTATGTTATTATGTTGTATATGCAAAGCTTTGAAATTAGGTTTTATAACCTCTTCTTCTAATATTGCATTAGACGCTTCTGGATTAATAATAGGAATGGATCAAAAAGAAAGTATGACTAATCTTGTAGAATACTATAAAAAGATCGGATTTTCTGAAATATATCCACATCTGCATGATTATAATATAGAATCTGAAATTGTTCCTATGATTGGAAAAGTAGAAACTCTAATCTCAAACTGTACATTTGAAAAAGTATCTAAAGAACTCCTCGACATTTTACCTGTTAGAATGTGTAAAAATATATGTAATAAAGAGAATAAAAAAAATTTAAAGTCAATTAAAAAAAGTTTAGTTGGTAAAATTACATTATCTGAATACAAACATACAACAATACCTAGAGAAATTTTACAAGAAAAATTAAACAAATTGAAAAAAATAAATAAAGGATTTGAACGAGTAAGTCTTGAAGATTTTGCTTTAATGTGTGGTGAAAGTTTGTAGAAGATAATTTTTTACACTTCTATTATTATATTGGTATATTACCAATATAATAAAATCATAATTTATTCTGAAGAGATTTGTCTTCCTATAGTTTGATTTGGTGATAGATTAGGCGGTGCCGATTTTGAACGATCAATATTCAATGTTGCTTCCAATCCAATGCATGCAGATTGACAACGATATGAAGAAACTGAGTCACTGACAGCTCTAGTTACATTAAGCATTTCTCCTGGTTCACATCTATAATTAGCACAATGAGCCATACCCATCTTTGATCCAACTGTAAAAGCGTCGTGATTTGCGCCTAGGTAAATAAACTTCCAATTATGTTTAGTCTCCATCTCATTGATCATAGATTTGATATTTGATAAAGTGTACTCAACAGAACTGTTGTCAAGACCATCAGTAAGAATAATGCAAATAACATTATCATAATTAAGTCTAGTCTTTTTTGTACTGATAGCAATACCAATTGCATCATACAAAGCTGTCATATCATTAGGTAAAAAATCAACAAACTCAACAACATCCTTTAAAGGAATGTCATCAATTACTTTGCTCACAGTTGAATTAAATTTCCAAAGAGAAAAAGTTGCTCCATCATCACTAAGAGTTGATTTTTGGTTTTGAATAAATTTATTCACAGCTTGTACAGGCTCTTCACCCATACTACTCATACTTCCAGACTCATCTAAAAGAAATATAATATTTTGAACAATATTATTCTTGTTAGTTTCGTTAGTTGACATAATTTTTATATTATTTATACAACTTTTTGGTTAATTTCATTTTTATTTTTACAGTTTTAATAAAAATTTTAAATTAATAAATGAATGAAGAAGCACTTCTATTTTTAGAAAACTTATTTCCGCAGTTATCAAAAAGAATTATAGAAAACCAAATTAATATATCCCTTGCAAACAGGAGATATACAAACAAAGAAGACTTTTATGCAAATATTATTCCTATATTAAAAGATATTTATATTCGTGAACAAATTACCGAAATTGTCAAATTATACCCAAATATACCAACCGAAGATTTAGAACAAATTATTATAAATTCAAATTTTATTTGGGTTGACACTTATACATTTCAAAATAACATATTAGTTGGTATTCGACAATTAATAGATGATATCGCATCACCTTTGACACCACAAGGTTATGAGCCACTTTATATTAATGTAACAAGACAATTTTTGTCAGTTCCAGAACATGTTGTACTTGATGCTTTATATAAGGGTTGTGCAGACGGGTATACTATGTTTCAAAATACCAGACTTTTTTGTAGTGATTTGAATTATAATCTGGTAAGAGCTAAAACTTTTGCAATAATTAGTAGTTGGCAACAAAATATTAACAAAGTAATTAGGTTACTTCTTCTTAATAAAGAATTATCTGAAGACAGATTTTATCAACAACAATTAAATGTAACGAATGAATTAGCTAAACATATATCAACTCTTCCAAAAGAAGTGCTTAAAATAATATTACAAGAAGTAAATAGAAATACTTAAATTTATTTTCAATTCTAAATCATAAAAATATATACTCTAATTTTATGATTTAACTCATTTGTGTTTTTGTCTATATATTATTCATCACAATACTTATAAACTCTTCCTGAAAAATAGAATCTTCTATATCTGCATAATCAAATATTAAATGATCATTAGATTCTATTAACTCATACGTTCTGTCTTTTACTGAATCAAATAACATCTTTGTCAACATCTTTCCACCATAATCTGTTATTATATCACCATATCTATCCTTATACTTTATAAATGTAGATTTTGAATAATCTTCTTCTATAAGCCTATCATTTAAAGGATAAGATAAAGCGTAATCCGCATATCCTTCTGGTCCTCTTAAAATATGTTCTATCGTTAAAAACTTTGCATTTTCTATTAACCATTCTTCTGTGATTGTCAAATCACTATTTGATTCTGATTTTACTAATAATGGTTTTGCACAGTTTTTTCCGGTCAGCTGTGCCATTGTTCTATTGAACAAACCGGGTTTTATTTCTAGTTCTCTGATAGAACTCTCATTCATAACAATATCTTTATAAGCCGTTGGGTTTTTGACACATTCTTCTGATGCAAATTTACTTGCTTTTCTCTTAAGAGGTAAATGTACTCTATCTATCAAATGAGCATTCTTATAATCAACAACATGTTCACCATTAACGTCAATATGATGAAACGTACCACGTTCTGTGTCAGTGCAAACTATTTGAGATTTTCCTGAATCATCTGTGAGAATATGCTTGTGAATTACCTGAGCTGCTCCTTTCTGACCTTCATAGAAATCATTCTTTGTATATTTTTCATCAATTATACTGTCAACACGAGCTTGAGCTAAATCAAGAGGAGTAAGACTTGAGATCATTAGATTGTTTTGAATGTTTCGTGTGCTATTTTTTTGATAAGTCGGTTTTTTTGCTATTTCATCGATAGTAGCCTGTGATCGTTCGGCAAGATTTTTATATATAGAACCAATAACTTGCTCTTTTTCTTTTTCTGCTTTTAATTTTAGCATAGCAATTTCTTGATCTTTTCTAATAATTTCTTGATCTTTTTCAGCTCTCAACTTATCATTTTCTTTAGTAAGAAACTCGTTTTTTTTCTTACATATTGCATCGTGTTTAGCAAAATTACTTACAGATGATGTTTTTTTACAATATTGACAAGTAATCAATGATTCTATAATTTTTTGTGAATTTTTTGTTTCTTGTATTTTTAAACAATATTTAGCTTGTGTTTGGTGAATATGAAGCACATATTTTGTTTTGAACTCTTTTCCGCAAAACTGACAAGTTAATCCACTATTTTTTTCTTTTAAAGCTAATTCTTCAAGTTCTTTTTTCTCGTTTTCTTTAGCTTCAACAAGAGCTTTAGCATCTGCATCCTTTTTAGCTTGTATTTTTAGACAATATTTTACTTTCAATTGATGATGATTTAGAATCTTTTTAGTTACAAAAATATTAGAGCAAAATTGGCATTCAAACATCTTTTTAAAGGCTTTAAATTTAAGC
>Ga0194043_1000431_pt1 | contig 23010 bp, 23 predicted proteins | sample JunL4415m_MetaG_FD_161274 | JGI IMG/M metagenome (GOLD analysis project Ga0194043, IMG submission 161274) | Anoxic zone freshwater microbial communities from boreal shield lake in IISD Experimental Lakes Area, Ontario, Canada - Jun2016-L442-15m | ecosystem: Environmental > Aquatic > Freshwater >...
CCTTTTCACGAGCGGTTATGTATTAAGTAAAAATGCAAGTGATTCATGGCAATTTAAAGAAGGACTAGAGCAACAGTGGGAAAATCTCGATGTGTGTTTTGGAGAAAAGGTTTCACGTCAAGCGCCAAGCTTTCAAAAGTATTTATCACAAGAAACAACGCAAGGGCCCAAACGCGCTTGTTGGAACTCGTGGATTGCACCCCATAACTGGGAAGGATTTTTCTTAAATTTTGGAGATATGCTAGCTAGAACTAATGATCTTCAAAATGCAAAAGTAATGTATGAAGCAGCTAAGTTATCAAAGACATACCAAGAATGGCCATACAAAGAAGTAGCTGAAAGACGTATAGCAAGTCTCAATCAATTGCCCTCACTATTAAATCGCAATCCTCCTGAAGACTCTGAATTTACATCTATGATTAATTCCAAATTTTCATGTATGGGGTGTCACCAAGCTATCCAAACGAATGCTCGGTGAATAGTTTAAAAAAATACCAACCCTAGAGTTGGTATTGTGATTATTGGTGAGCCCAAGAGGACTTCAATGACCATATAGCCCAAATTATTAAGCCTTTGGACCGTATTGCATCTCGCCATTACCAAATGACCAGTTTTCCTTATTAACTTCAATCAAATTGATAATGATGTCTTGGGGTCTGACTTTTAGTTTTTCCACCACTCCATCACAAATGGCTTTATAGAACACTTTCTTCATTTCAGTGGTCCTGCCTTCATTTAAGGTCACCTGTATAAAGATGATGCCTTCCGAATACTCGATACCTAAATAGCTTTTGGGAGTCACTAGCTCATTGCTATCGTGTTTAGTAATTACTTGAAACTTATCGTCTTCTGGCACATTGAGATGTTGTCGCAATGCTCCATAAACAATCTCGCCTACTTGCTGGGCACAGGTTTCTGGATGTTTTTTACTTAAATCGATTCTGACAAATGGCATCGGGGCTCTCCTTGGTTAATATAAATTTTAACAAAGCTATTGATGTGAAGTCCTATTGAATTAGCTTAACAGGCAAATTCAACTATCCCCCAATGTAACGATCAAAAAATACCCCCCTAGAGCCAGACTGTCTATTAATTTTATTGAGTTCGTATAAATTTCTGTATCCGTTTGCCATTATCTGTTTCTGTGGTGTAGAGATTTCCCAAGGAATCAATGGCAATACTATGAACCATATGAAAATCCCCGGCCATACGCCCTGAGCGTCCAAATGAACCAATTTTTTCACCGGTTTCGCGAAGCACTATTTTTACTTCATTGTTCATTCCGTCGGGAATGAACAGATATTTTTGCTCCTTATCCTCCGAAGGCACTATATCCCAGGTCGATCCACCAAAAATTCTACCCAATGGAAATTCTCCGCGGGTTTTAGGGTCAATAATCATCTGCCTAATAAATTGACCACTTTTAGTAAATATTTGTATCCGATCATTGGCACGATCACATACGTAGACTAGCCCATCATTTAAGATGCGAACACAGTGAACAGGGTTTCCAAATTGGTTAGATTGAGGGTTAAAGTTAGGGAAAAAGCCATCTATTGGTTTATTTCCATAGGCGCCCCATTGACGCTTATACATTCCGGTATCTGCATCAAAAACAATAACCCTTCGGTTTTGATAGCCGTCAGCAACATAAATCTCATTTGCAGACAAATCTAACATCATATTTGTTGGGCGACCTAGGTTTTTAGTGTCATTGTTACTTTGCTTTAATCCTGGGGTACCAATTTGCAATAAAAATTTGCCCTTATTAGAGAATTTCAAAACCATCCGATCGTCTCTACTGGCTCCAGCAATCCACACGTTTCCTTTGGGATCAACATAAATCCCATGTTCCACCTTGGGCCAATCGTAGCCTGCTCCGGGGCCGCCCCATGCTTGCAATATATTCCCTTCTTGATCAAATTCGATTACCGGTGGCATCGGTTTACAGCATATCGAAGCTGGTGGTGTTAAGGTAGCACCTAACTCATATTTCGTCAGCGAGCGGGGGCGCTGAATAATCCAAATATGATTATCTTTATCAACAGAAATTCCTGACACTTGGCCCAGGAGATCTTGAGCAGGTAATTTTTTTGGCCAAAATGGATCAACAATGAACTTTGGTATCTGTGGTGAATTATCTAGCGCTTCAGCGCTTTGAGCGCTGACCATCAAAGGCAGCAAACAAGTAAAGAGTATGAAAAATAATCTAGCGATATACATTAATGGTATCCACAACAGAAAATAGCTTACCTCTAGATGGTAGCAGTTATTTGTTGATTAGAGCCGCCTGTAGGTAGTTTTAGTATTTCTTGTTGGCCCAGGGCGGAATCGAACCAGGACTGAAGACGGTAAATTCATTTAATCAACGCTTGATCAACGCTCACGTAAATGTAGAAATATTTTCTTTCCTAGCTCATTTAAGACTAAAGAAATTAAAGCGGTAAAAGCTCCCGTTATGAGTGCTTCCGTAGTAATCCCACTAAAGTGACTTGGGTGAGAAATAAAGTCAGCTATAAAGCACATTCCTCCTGTAATGCCCGCCACAACATATTTATTGCTAAGCCAACGATGTGTAAAAAATGAAAGAAAGAGAACACCAGCACCGGTGATTAAACCTGTCTCAACTGCCTTTTGAAGGTGGCCTATAGTCGCCAACAAAATATTGCCCTGAACCATTACAAGTAAGCATGCAGGTGTGGCCTCACAAAAAGGGGTTGTAAACATTTTTAGTTTTTCTTTAAACATCCTTAAGCCCTTAATCCGCATTAGATAAGTAAAGGTATCACAAATAAAAAGTAGCACAAAATAAAAGGCTGCCCGCAGGTGTTTTTGGTGCCTCCTGGTGGCCCAGAGCCGAATCGAGCAGCACTGAAGATGATAAAACGTAACCCCACAAGCGTTACTTAAGGTAACAATTATCTAACTCGTTTTTAAGTCGTAACCTTTTTCAGGTATTGTGTCATTTTTTGGGTAAATTCACCCTTTAATCTTGGAGACTAATTATTATGAAATATGATGCCCCAGTAGTTGAGCGCAATACCCAAAACTTTTTAAATGTACTAAATTCAGGAACCGGAAAACCCCTTGAGGAGTTAGATCCAGTTGAGGCTCGCCTTGTTTTGGTCAATGCGCAAGCAGGAGTAAATACTCCTTTACCCGCTGCAGATATTAGTCATAAAACAATCACAGTTGAAGGTGCGCCACTAAATTTAGTAATTATTCGTCCAATTGGGCAAAACGGGGTTTTACCCGTATGCATGTTTTTTCATGGTGGTGGCTGGGTATTAGGTGACTTTCCTACACATGAACGGTTTATTCGAGATTTAGTAGTCAATTCAGGAGTAGCCGTAGTTTATGTGGATTACACACCATCACCAGAAGTGGGATATGGGGTAGCAATTAATCAAGCATATCTAGCAACAAAATGGGTTGCAGAGCATGGTAATGAACTTAATTTAGATGGATCAAGATTAGCAGTTGCGGGTAATAGTGTTGGGGGAAATATGGCAGCTGTAGTTTGTTTAATGGCCAAGGATAAAGGTGGGCCAAAAATTAAATTTCAATTGTTATTTTGGCCAGTTACTGATGCTAATTTTGAAACTCCTTCTTATCAACAGTTTGAAAATGGCTATTTTCTCTCTAGAAATTTAATGAAATGGTTTTGGGATAACTACACAACTGACCCAAAGCAACGCAAAGAAATTTATGCATCGCCCTTATGTGCAGAGATTGAACAATTAAAAGGACTACCCCCTACCCTCATTCAAACTGCAGAATTAGATGTTTTACGCGATGAAGGCGAGGCATATGGCAGAAAATTAGATACAGCTGGAGTGGAAGTTGTATCCACTAGATACAACGGCATGATTCACGACTTTGGCTTATTAAATATTTTAGCAAACGTCGCTGGTACTAAAGCCGCCTTAGCTCAAGCTGGATTAGAGTTAAAAAAATATCTTAAATAAAATAGAAAATCACTAACCACTCTACGGAGTGGTTTTTTAATGGCACCACATCCAATTTTTATTATTAGTTTTTCTATCCTTGTAATAAAGTTCGCCCCCCCAAGCGTCCCTTTAAGTAACGCCCAAAAGACCAAACCCCCACTATCGCTAGTGAGGTTTTTTTATAGTGGGCCCAAGAGCACTTGAACCTGGGACCAAAGAATGTAAATTTGGACGTATGGATATCGTATAAGATAATTATCTTAAGTAAAATGAGTTGTTTACTTACAAGACAGCGTTTCAGTAAACCCATATTGAGAGGCTCTTTGAGCCATTAGCTCAAATCGCCCACGAATACTATTTTTCATAAAATACTCAATCACAGCCGATGGGATCAATGAGTTAGGCTCAACCAATGCCTCATACTTAAACAAAGTTTTATTCTTATCAGAAGCTAGTCTCCAACTGCCTTTATAAAACTTTGTATCACCACTAATCTGCTCAAAATTTAACAATCTGTTTGGTACCTCTGTATATTCCATAATAGATTTCATCTCGATTGGGAAAAAGAGTATTTGCTCTTCAATAATCCTATGAACACGGACTTTGTTGCCTACTCTTGAAATAACTTTAACCTCCAAAATACCTGGGATTTTCTTCATTCCTTCGTAGTCAGTAATAAAAGCAAAAGCACTGCAGATACTCATTTGTACGGCATAGCTTGCTTGAATCTGATAACGGCCCTCAAGAGGGTTTACGCTAACTTGGACATCAAAAGGGTTTACATTTTCTTGGGCATAGCCTTGGGATATAAAAAAACCCAATACTAGTAGAAGAAATAATTTCATAAATACATTAATGAGTCTGATTGAATTTCTTATTCTTAAATTCCATTTGTGAGAGAGCAGTGAATTTAACACAGTATTTTTACAGTAAATCATTATCAGTAATAATGAATATTTAAGTGTCATCAAATCTACATAAACCACTTGTAGTATCTTTTTTGATTAAAAAGACTTAAGACCAAAACTTGAGCATTAAAGAGGCAGATTTTGTATGAAGATAGATATTTATGAAAACCCTACAAGTAGCGATAGTCATGTAACTTTGCTAGGTCTTATCAAGTTTGACTGCTTTAAGTCCTACGAAGAATCAACCACCTACCTAAAGGGTGAGAACGCTATTCGCTTTGGCTATTTGTATCACTATGCCACCCTTCAGTTCAAACATAATCTTCTACCTAAATTATCTAAGGATGGAAATTATTACGATTTGCCTGAGGCCCTAGAGGCTACATGTGGAGATGTATGGAACACGAGTACTGACATATTGATAAGCAACTATCGTCTTAGAACCAGAATTGAGGCAATTCTCGAAAAAAATGACCCACTGCTCACGGATATTTTTCTAATAAATCTTGGATTTGTCCCTGTCAATATGAGCATGATTTATGGCAAAGGAACCCAGATAACAAAGTCTGCTTAGATTTTATTGCTGCTTTACATGGCAATATCAGAGACGCCAAATAGGCATCAACCCTCTTTATGTTTCTTGCCGAATTTCTCAGGTTTGCCATTGCAATACAGGCACCAATATTTTATTTCTTCTGAAAGTTTTTCTAGATCCATAAACTTCAGAGCCTTAAAGTCCAAGAGGCTAATGACGCCCGTTTCTCTTAATTGGCTTATGGCCTTTTTTAATTCACTCATTTACAGGTTCTTTCAGGCTAATTTTCCTTAGGAAATGTATCTTATAACAATAGTTTGTCTGCAATTAGGGCATTGTTCATCCAAATATGTCCAATTTTCATCAATTTTGTGTATTTAAAGCAAGTTACCTACTATTAGCTATTTTCTAGCTACTTTTATATCCAATTGAGTATTTTGCTGTCATGCAACATTCATAAATAAGGCGCATACTAACTAGGTATTAACCCTAGTATTTAAACTTAAGGAGCCTTAAATGACACAATTATTGAGTCTCTTGAGTCGAGTTTTTAGCAAACAAGCTAAAAGCCATGATTTAGATCGCTACATCAATAGTCGCAGCCCTACTACCCATCACCAGGTAGAAGAGATTACCCGTGAATACCTATATAGCTATTGCTCATCCAAAGGACTGTAATCATGAAACCAATTTTTAGCTTACTAGACACTCTTATTGAGGCTTGGATAGAGGCGCGTAAAGCCTACGCCAGTCGCTATGTAAATCATCGCCTTGGCTCATAAATTTAATTTGAGCACCATTAAATGAAGTTAACTGTCTTTCGCTATAAGGTTTGGGATCATCAAGATGATGATCATGCACATATTCCTCTTTATTACGCCATCAGGGAATATATTGAGCAATTAGAAGGTGCAATCGTGGTTGAGGATGACTATCTAAGGGTAGATGAATCTGATCTTGATGTTCACGGCAGAATTGCTGTTATGGATGAAGTGTAGGCGCCAAGCATTGCTTAACTTCAGAATTAGAAATCATTATTTAAAATCTCCAGGTAACTCCTATCTCTGTGCGCGCAGTATTTTCGCCAGCACCATTCATTACCACTCCAAAATTTGCGGCAGTTCTCATTACCGAAAAACCTAAATCTATATTTTTATAGGGAGAAATAATCAGCGCTAGCATGCCATAATTATTTAAAGACTGCTCTGTTTTGGGAGGGTTAGTTGTTAAGCCAAAATCGAGAGCTATTTTTACGCCGGGCATAATATTCCAAACGGGAGCTGCAGTTAGAAAATATAAGTTAACCCGCCTAGTATCAAAACTTTGCCCAACTGAATAGTTACTATTGTAAGATCCGCGTAGGTAAGCTGCATTAATATGCAATTCAATATTTTCCCAATACCTGGAGATGATGAAATTAGAGCCGTAATTTGTCGATGCCGATGCAAGACCGTTGACCTGTTGTTGCGTAGTTGCTGGCAAAATCACAATGGGCTTGATGGCTGCTGCAAATTGGCTATCTGAATTGCCAATAAACCGCCACTTTATGCCCAAAACATTATTTGCTATTCGCTGAAAATTACCCGATGGTTGGGTAAAGTATGTACTTGAAAAAGAAGCCTCAATATTTTCAAAAATCCCACGCGTATAGGTAATCGGAAATCCGCGCGCAGTACTGGGAGATGAAAATTCCTCATCTGGGCTAATAGTATCTCCCGGGCTAGTGGCATTTACTCCATGTTGATAGATTGCAGTGAAGTAAATTTCAAGCTGATTAGCGCCCACACCAACTACGGCAGCATCATCGGTAATGAGGGGTTCAAAAGCTGAGCAAGCAACTGGCCATGCAAATATAAACATTAAAACTAATTTTTGCACGTTAACTCATGTATAGCATTTTAGAACCTATAAAGGTAATAAATTAGTATTACAAAATTATGTCGAAATTCATTCTTAAGGCGGGAATATGCTTTGCAGTGGTCTTTATTGAAAAAAGTATTTTTGTATTAAATGTGTCACAAAGAAAATTTATTCTATTTTTGTCCTTTATTAGTAAAAAAGTATTTAATGCATTGACTTAAATTTTCCTCTTAATCAATGCCATTAAAACAATCATTATTTGCATATGCTGCCTTAAGTATCTTTGCTGGAAGTGCTTATGCTCAATCAGGTCTTACTGTCTACGGCGTGGTGGATGTTGGGTATATAAATGCAAAAACCAATGGTTCTGGCAATAATGCTGATACTCAAGCAAGTACAAATGTGATAGGCAATTCTGCAGAACAGACCAGTCGTTTAGGTTTTAAGGGTAATGAGGATTTTGGCAATGGGATGGTGGCTTTTTTTACTGCTGAAACAGATTTACAACCAAGTAATGCATCACTATCTACTTGGCAAAGTCGTCAAGCATTTGCAGGAATTGGCAAAGCAGGTATTGGTCAGCTTGCTTTTGGCACTCAATACACGCCAATCTTCAATCAATTAAGCGCATCGGATGTTGGCAATACCAACAATATGCCAGGTTCTGCAGTTTATCCAGTTTACTCAGCAGGCTCCTCCACCGCAGGCGGGGCATTTTCAGATAATGCTGGTGTTGGTGGCATATCAAATGCATTAACAGTTCGTACTCAATCAACCTTATCATTACAAACGGCTAATCTGGCTGGCTTTAAAATTTCGGGAATTTATACTCTTCGTAACGATACCCTAAGCCAAAATAAATCTGGTACCTTAGCTGTAAGTAATAATTACACTGGCTGGGGTCTATCTACCGACTACACCTGGAAAAGATTGTATGTTGGACTGGCTTATCAGTCACTAAAATCAAATAATTTAGGTCAAGGCACTTGTACAGCTACTCAAATTGGGGCCGGTAATACAAATTGCTCTTCAACGGCTTTTTCTCCAACTCCAAGGGGCTGGACCACGGCGAGTGGCGGCGTTAATACCCAAGATAATCAATACTATGGCGCTTTAACTTACGATTTTGAGCTTCTGAAGATCTATTTTCAGTATGTTAATCGCAAAGCAATTAATACAATCGACTCAAATTATTTCGCAAGTCGGACGGCGCAACAAATTGGTGTGCGTCTTTTCTTTACCTCTAGCATCGAAAGTTGGGCCAACATTGGCAACGGAAAACATACTAATTATGGCAATAACGCAATCTCATCTGGGTTTTCAGCTTGGCAGTTAGGATTAAATTACTATTTTAGTAAGCGCACTAATTTGTACGCCATCTACGGATCTGAAACAGAAGCTGCCAATGCCGTCAATTCTAATACCGCAGCTAATGGTTTTGCATTAGGTGTGCGCACACTTTTTTGATTTTTCACCTACCCTATAGATATTTTCAATAGGCGCTAAGCTATTTCATTCATTTATGCGTTTAATTGAGCCCCATACAGTTAGCATAATAAGTAACAGTTGCAGGCCAGTCTGAAAATACCCCCTTAACCCCAACTTGCTGGGCCAGCACATCTAAAACCTCATAAATTTGCCCATCAGAGTTAATGGCAGATTTAATTGATTGGTGATACCAGCCTCCTCCCTTATTCATAGGTCCATCTCGCTCTAGCGACCATGCAATGATATTTAGTCCGGCATCTTTTGCCGCTTTAGTATAAGCTGATGGAATAATTTCGCCATTACTTCCGGTTGTTAATAAAACCCATATAGGGGGCGCAATATACCGAACTCCTTTCGCATAGAGCTCTTGCATACTTGGTTTCAACATTTCAGGTTTAGCAGGATTAAATCCTTTCTGCTCATATCTACCATCTAAATAAATTGCCTGCTTGCCAAATTCTGGCTCATTCTGCACCCAGTAAATCACATCATTTAAATTAAATGACTGCGGAAAAACATCTTTAGGTGAAATACCAGCCTCCTTATAGTCATTTATTAGGGCTTGGGCGTATTGTTCTTGCGAAAATCCTAAATAGGGCATAGGTACAACTGCCTCTTTTAATTCGGGCGTAAATTTCCCACCAAATTCTTTAAATAAAGCGATCGATTCCTTATGCGTTAATAAAGTACCGCCTGCCTCAGAATATAATTCTGTTCGCCAAGCTGGAGTGCCTGCCATATAAGACTGAATATCCTTGGCATTTTTATTAAATCCATCCATCTTGCCGCGTAGGGATTTAAATTCCTCTAAAGTAATATCAGTTGTACGGCACTCTGCGACCGCAGGTTCTGTGCCATTCGCAGCTGAAAAAGATTTGGTGCACTTCTCTCGTAAATTTGTTAACAATATATTGGTTGTAGCCTGCAAATCATCCTGCGCATGTCGACAAACCAATTGTTTGTCTTTAGTAAATGTAACATCACACTCAAAAATACCAGCTCCCATTAATGCCGCAGCCTTATTAGACTGCACTGTATGTTCGGGAAATTCCAAGGGAGCTCCACGGTGCGCGATGGAAAATGTTGTGCTTTTAGGAGTATTACGAGCACAACTTCGTAATTTACTTTTTAAAGAACCATCTTTCATTGCATCAATTAGATAGAATGGTCTTACACCGTATTGAGTATTTTGGGCATATCCCGGGATGGTAGTAAATAAAAATAGCACAACAATCAAGGCGATTGTTTTTACAGATCCCAGTATTTTAATTATTAACATAAATTATTAATCCTATATTTAATTCATACTAGTAAAAAACTTACATACATATCAAACACTTATACTCGAGAGTAAGAATTTGGCTTTTCGCCCAAATCTAGGCGTCGATTAATTTGATCAATAACTGGTAATAAGTCCGCAACTGAGTCAATCACATAGTCAGGCTGTATTTCTTGCATTTTCTCTCTCGCTGAATTTTTCAGGTGAGCAACTTCGCCTTCTGGCATCTTATTTATCTCATCAAGAGAAAGGCCAAGTACATTTCCACTAACTGCTACACCAACAGTCCAGCAGCCAAATGACCGCCCCTCTTCAATTCCTGGCTGCGTATCATCTACCTTAATAAATGAAAGCGGGTTATCTATACCAAGTAGCTCAGAACATTTCTGCATCATTTGAGCAGATGGCCTGCCTAAGGGGGTATCTCCTGAATAGGAAAAAGCATCTACTTCATACCCTTGCTCCTTAGCTATCGGAAGTAGCATATCTAAAAGCTCTTTTGTATATCCAGTAGTTGAACCAATTTTGATTTCACGCTCCCGCAATTCTTTGGCGAGCCTGGCTACGCCAGGAATCAATTCACCACACTCCTGAATACTTATTTTATTCATTGGCACAAAAATTTCAAGAAGCCGATCAATATCTGCATCCGTATGAGGTCTTCCGTGAATACGTAGCCACTGTGCTTTAATTTCTGGAAAATGTAAAAGTGCATTAATGTGATCCCACTTATTTATTCCCATTGGAATGCGGGCCTGGGCGATCGTCATCTCAATCCCCTCCGACTGGAATAATTTCACAAATGCACTCATAGGAGCTCTACTACCATAATCCACTGTTGTGCCAGCCCAATCGAAAATAATTGCCTTGATTGAAGTTTTCATTTTTTATCTAAACCATTCATTAAAATTATCTTTTGCAAGACCAAAAGCTGTACTTGCCCCTGTACCACTACTCACTATTGCAACCCTTATTCGTGAAGAAACTTTTTCAATCAACGCATCCTGTACCTTAGATGATGGGTAAACGCCTGTCCAACGTTCTATCACTTTATGTTCAGTAATATTTAAAACCCGATACATTAATTCAATAATTAGCTGATCAATTTTGCTACTAGCAAATACGTCTTCAGAAGATCCATACCGATGGGAATCACCCACTATCAAGCTACCATCTGCGCTTTGTACAACAATTAAATGAATCCCTTCCTTTATATATTCAGGCATCTCCTGTACGATGCGCTCTTTAAGTGCTGTAGCCTCAGGTAAATCTGACCAACCTAAATATCGCGCCAAGCTATTATCTGTCATTACGCTGCCGGGTAAAATAAAGCCATCCTGCACTTTTACTCTTAACATTTGCAGAGTGCACAGCTCCAAATGATGTTTTTCTATGTAGGATTTAGCTATTCCTGTCAATTGCGCACCTGGGCATATCACTACTCTACTTGCGTCTATGCGATCGTTTGAGGTCTGAATAAATGAGTCATCAATGGATAAGACCTCAGTGTTCCAATAAAAATTAACATCTAATTCTGTTTGTAAATAATTTGCGAGCTGGGGAATTGCCTCTTTAGATTCAACCCGAAATTCGTGAGGGCTGTAGAGTAGCCCCAATGATTCTTGTAATCTTAGGCTATTCGTATTAATGAAGCCATGACTTGCTAAATCTTTATAGCTCGCTTTAGGATAGAAAGTGCATTCTGCACCCATAGAAGTTTTTAAAAAGGCTTTGGCTACCTCTACCGCCTCAGGACGCTGACATAAAATCCAAGTTCCTTGATGCAGAATTCTAATCTTAGCCAAGCCTGCTAACGCCCTCCAAACTTGGGCTGAATATACCGCTCTTTGCCAAGTGTCTTGGGAGCTTTGTCCGGATACAGTTATGAACCCAAAATTACGAATCGATGCCCCCGTACATTGCGCATTTTGCTCAATGACTGCTACTGATAAACCTCTTTTCCTAGCCTCATAGGCATGGGCAAGGCCAACAATTCCAGCCCCCACAACTAAAAGGTCGTATCTTTTATTCATCGCCGATCTCAAATCCTGCAAAATTTTTTCCCCGCGTAGAGCGTCTTACAACATTTACCTGCTCCTCAATAGCTTGATCTTGCTCAAGCGGTGGATATACTGAAAAATCTAAATTTAATAACCAGTGATACATCTCAATTGGGGTCGAAAAAGATTGAGCCACAGCTTCCTGTATAGAATCTAAAATATCAGAGTCACACTTGCTTTGGATCAATCGCTGCCACACATAAGGCAACCAATAAGCGCAAGCTTGTCCATGACTTTTTTGACCTTTGGCAGTATCAGCATATGACAAAGCATGTGCCAGAGCTGTTTGAGTTGCAGCCATAGCTAAGCCTGCAGATAATGCTGCCTCTGAAAGCTGTTGTCGAAATTCCAGATTCTCTAAATTTTCTCTCAATAGAGGCAGAAAATAGCAAATTTTCTTTGCGGCAAAAATAGCCAGATTATTAGTTTCGTTAGACCTATTCCTATTCCAAAGAGCTTCTAGTGCATGTGAAAGAGCATCAATCGCAGCATCACGTGAAATAAGCCAAGGAGCACCAAGGCATAAACATGGGTCTACGATAGCTACATTTGCTAAAACTTGTTCGCCAAAAAAGGAATGCTTTCGCTGATTATTAAAATCCCAGATAGTTGCTGTAGGTGTGACCTCGCTACCAGTACCTGCCGTTGTAGAAGCTAGCAATAAAGGCATTTTGATGAGAGTAGGATCATCAATAGATTTATCAAGATGTTTGCTTAACCAACCATTTCTATCAGATCTAAAGCGCAATACTTTGGCCACATCCATTACGCTACCACCCCCAATTCCCAATAGAACGGAGTTTTCGCAATCGGCGTATTGCCAAAAATCATTTTGAAGTTTTTGTACATATTGAATATCAGGCATACCCTTTAGGTATATTACTTCTGAAATTATTCTGCCATGCAAGTAAGTTCGTATCTTCTCTATTTCAACATTGGAAATTTCTGGAATTCGAATAAGATGAAATCCGAGATCAGGATATAGATTTTCTAATTCCTGAAGAGACCCTGCGCCTAAGTAAATATATGGCTTATACATTATTTAACTGGCAAGCTTCCTTAAATAGGAGGAAATCAGATCAATAATAGTAACTGTAACAATTAAAATTATCAGAACTGCACACGTTTGTGAGTATTGAAATCCGCGTATAACCTCATAAAGAATCACACCAATACCACCAGCTCCAACCATCCCGACTACTGATGCTGACCTTACATTAGATTCAAAACGATAAAGAGAGTAAGAAACCCACAAAGGCATCACCTGAGGCAAAATTCCATAAACAATTTCTGCCACTCTATTTGCGCCGGTCGCACGAATACCTTCAATAGGCCTAGAATCTACTGCCTCAACTGCCTCTGAAAATAATTTTGCTAACGTACCAGTTGTATGAACAAATAATGCAAGTACTCCTGCGAATGGACCCAATCCTACAGCAACAATAAATAACATTGCAAAAACCATTTCATTGATTGCACGTAAAGCATCCATTAAACGACGAACTGGCTGATATACCCATGGACTGACCACATTAGATGCACTAAGCAAGCCTAATGGGACAGCGGCAACAATTGCCAACAAAGTACCCCAAATGGCAATTTGCACAGTGACTAGCATTTCCGCTACATATAGCTTCCAATCTCTAAAGTTAGGCGGGAAAAAATCAGCTGCATACTTTCTCATATTTCCTGAATCTTTGATGAGATCGAGAGGACGCATTTCAGCGCCCTGCCAAGCCCAGGCTAACACTAAAAAGAAAAGGGCCCAACCTAAATAATAGGCCGGGCCATGCCTCTCTTCGTAGGCTCGCGCCTTGACTCGATCTAATGAAAGTTCAGATGCAAATCCATTCATTTGATCTTAGCTAGGGACTCATTGAGTTCAGCAACTTTCTTTGCCTTGTCACCTTCGCTCAGTGTATTATCAGCCTCAACCTTGCGCAATTCCTTATACAGCTCCAATTGTCGAATTGGGTTTAATTGTGCATTCGTAGAAGGCCTAAATCCACCATAGTTATAAATATTTTTAAGTATAGCTTTTTCTTCTGGATTTGTTTTTCCATAATTGTAAATAAATTGTTTTAATTTATCTTTTGTTTCTTTATCTAAATCATTGCGCCAAACGAATGGATCACTTGGAATTAATGGACTCTTCCAAATTACCTTGATTTCTTTAGCAGCTTCTGGCTTAGTTGCTGTTAAACGATCAATTTCCTCGGAATTATTTGTTGCGACATCAAGCTGCTTTGCAAGAATAGCTTGAATATTTGCACCATGACTAGCATTTCTAACTGTTTTGAATGTATCCCTAGCTTCTATATTTCGTCTAGCAAAGATGTAATAGGATGGAACCAAAAATCCGGAGGTTGAATTTGGATCACCAATACCAAAATTAATACTCTTACCATTTTTAATAACGTCGTCTACATTGTTATAAGGCGAATCTTTTTGTGTAATCAAATAGGAGGTATACCCTAAGGCGCCATCAGCAAAAACTACTTGAGCAAAAACTTCACCATTAGCACGATCAACCGCTTCCATGGCAGCTTTATTTCCAAACCAAGCGACCTGTACTTTATTAAAACGCATTGCCTCAATCACTCCAGCATAGTCTGGAGCATAGAATGATTTGACTGTAAGGCCAGTCTGCTTCTCCATATCCCTAAAGAATGGCTCCCATCGATCTCTTTGAACTGAGGCAGAATCAGTTGAGATAATTCCAAAATTAATTTCTTTAGCTTGTGCCAAACATGCAAATAAGACAACAAGTCCTACCATAAATACTTTACTTAATTTCATTTAAAACTCCCCAATAAAAAATTAACGTCTATTGAACCAATGCAAGCTTTGGCTCTAAATTACCTGCCTCTTCAAAATAATCAAAATCTTCATGCATCAATAGATCGCCTTTATTTGAACCGTACAACTTCGCCAAGACGAGAGTAGTCAGCTCTTTGGTAGGGCCATCAAAGACTACACAACCTTTATTTAGGGCAACAGTTCTTTCACAGTATTTTTTCGCCACTGAAATCTGATGTAAGCTAGTTACAAAGGTTAGATTTAATTTTTCAGATAAATTCACCATTATCTCCATTACCCTTCGAGAGGACTCTGGGTCTAGAGATGCCACTGGTTCATCTGCTAATAGAATCTTTGCCCCCTTAACAAGAGCTCTAGCAATTGCTACTCGTTGCTGCTGTCCGCCAGATAATGTCGAGGCTCTCTGGTATGCAATATCAACCAAACCAACACTCTCAAGCGCATCTAGAGCTTTCGCTTTTTCTTCTAAAGAAAATCTCCTAGTAATAGTTTGAATAATATTTTTTTGAGGACAGATTCCAATTAACACATTAGTAATAACATCTAATTGATTAACTAAATTAAATTGTTGAAAAATAATTCCTAATTCATTTCTAATCTGACGAACATTTTTTGATAAATGACCATGTGACTGAATTTCCCGACCATTAATCATTAACTCTTTGCTGTCTTTATCCAAAATCTCCAAGCCACAAATAGCTCTGATCAGAGTAGATTTTCCTGAGCCAGATGCGCCAATTAATGCTACCCGCTCACCGGCAGCGATATTAATCGTCACATTAGATAAAGCTCGCGTTTTTCTTCCGTCTGAAAAGAACGCTTTGTTTGCATCGTTTACTGAAAGTACATTTCTCATATGCACTTCTCGACTAAAGTTCGCAACTCTGTTATCACATTTGCTTTTGAAGGCATGATCCAATTCAGATCTTTTCCTAACTCATCCCACCTTCTTAATAAAATAGCATCACTTGCAAAAGGATGTTCTATGAATTCATTGCACTCATTCTTAGTCATTTCACCACCCTGAAGCGCTAAGCTTCTGATAGAGTCTGGTGATAAAGATTTGTAGTAGTTAGCATCGGTAGTTACGAGATATCGCTTTGCTAAAACATGCATCAATACTGGTTGCGTAACATCACCAGAAAAAAACTTAGCTAGATATTTTCCTCCAGTCTGCTCATGATGATCATTGTGCCCATAGGTAGTTGGGGTGCCTTCTTTTTTAGACAATAGATGGCCGATATCATGTAACCAGGCTGCAAGTTGTAATTTAGGGCTAGCGCCACTCTCTTTGGCAAGTTGTCCGCACTGCCAAGCGTGAGCCAATTGAGAAATACCGTCGCCGTCGTAGTGGTGGCAACCTTTTTCTTGATAAATCTCGGTAATTTTGAAGAATGCAACTTTCATTCTCTCAATATGGCAATGAAATATGACGAGTATGTGACAATTAAATAATGAGTCCGATAGCACCCTCCAGCGCTATTTACATAGCCCTAAAATATCACTACGTTATGTATAGTGAGGGCTTGCTTTTCTGTTCTGACCAAGAGGAGCTGAACTAGAGATTTCGGCTTTATATCTAAATCAATTTAAATCAAAAGCGCTGTTTTCATTTCGGCATCTACTTAGCGGCAAGGAGCCATAAGCACTATATTGATTCCGATTGTCAAAATATGAAAATTCTTACCTAGAGTCGACCAATGCCTTAATTTGAGCAACAGTCACATAACCTCGATTTTGAGAATCGATAATTGAGAAATTTTTAGCTACCTTTGGCATACAATTTTTAGCCTGCAAAAGCGTTAGTTTACCGTCGTTCGTTACGTTGCATTTGGCGAATTTTTGTTCAATTTCCCTATCCTCAAGTGAGCCTGCATTAGCAAATGAGCTTATGAATGAAAAAGCGTAGACAGTAAAAATAAATTTAATCGTAAGCATTTTTTTGTTATATAAAATTTAGGATAATGGTGGGTAATTATTACAGTTGTATTAATTTGGCTAATGTAAATATTTCATCAAATTGTAATCTTTCCGAGTTAATCTGCTATCAATCTAATGATGGCGATATAGATATGAGTAAGAACTTGACTCCGAGTTGCTATTTGACTAACCCCACTAAATCAAGTGAGTCTCCTGTCGACGATACTCTCCAAAACACCTTTAATGACAATTATATAAATCAACCCAAAAATGGACGCTTTATTGTTGATAAAGAATATAAGCTAAGCTTAGATGAGATTATTTAAATTGAATGGTCTTAACTAAATAGTGCCCACTAAGACCTGAGCTTGATAGCTAGGAGGTTAGATTATTGGTCTTGCTCTAATTGCCAAGGGGAAATAGACTAATTATTAGTCTAGAAAGTATCTACTAAAGCAGTAGCAATTCAGTCAGATAAATGAACTAACTGACACGGCCTTGTTTTTCCATAAAATAACTTTAGATTCCCCTACCGAAGTCCAGTGCTCTGAGTCATCATCAAATGGCTCAGAGGCAATTGTATTAATCATCCTCGACTGACCTTGTTTTTTATGCAGATCAGGTGTGCCATAAAAAAGGGATGGTGACTGATGGTCACTTGAATATCTAAAAGCCCAAATGGATTTGCCATCACTCAAGGCGGCTGATAATCTAAGCGGTTCAGTTGCCCCATAAGCCTCTAAAAGAATATGAATCTTCTCAATCGCTTTTTTGATGCCGCCTACTGGATCTTTCTCCAATCCACAAGATAGTGCCAGTAAAAAAAGAGCCTCACTATCGGTAGTGCCTAATCGATAATTATAGTAATCCTTTGAAATCATGGACTCAATGTCACGACGTAGCAATGACCAATTTCCAATTTGGCCATTATGCATAAAGCTCCATTTACCACAGGCAAAAGGATGGCAATTGGCTCGTGAGACTCCAGTACCAGTAGAAGCTCTTACATGAGCCAAAAAGAGACCACTTTTGACATGCTGACTCAGTTGCCTTAAGTTTTCATCGTTCCAAGCAGGTAAAACATCCTTAAATAGACCAGGAGTTTTTTTACCGCCATACCAAGCTAGTCCAAAACCATCGCCACTAGTGGCAAAGCTTGATTTTGTAGCTTTTAGGCTTTGAGAAATGAGTGAATTCTTTTGCAAAAAAAGGAGATTTTCTAAATAAATCTTTTCTCCAGCATAGGCCATCCATCGACACATATTAACTCCATTGATCTATTTTTATAATATTCCAAAATGGAAAAACTACCCGCAGGTGGTTTTGGTGCTTCTTAGTGACCTAGGGCCAAATCGAATTACCGACACGATGATTTATCTAGTAAATGTCATCAAATTGAAATATATATATTTTTAAATAATTTGAATCCATAGTTTTTTTTCACTTAATTTCATGAAAGCCCTTATGAACCATTTGAAGAATTTTTCTTGTATAACTGCCCTCTTAGCAATGGCTACTATATCAGGCTGCGGTGGTGGAGATTCAACGACTAGCACTGCCTCCCCTACTACTCTCGCACTGATTGGTGATTCCCCATATGGAGCCAGCCCAACAGACACGGCTGAATTTGCAAAATATCCTTCCTATATCGCAGCAATCAATAGCGATAAAGATGTGTCCATGGTGCTCCATACTGGAGATATCCATTCTGGCAAACAATACTGCACACAAGATTACAACCAGTCTATTTTTAATCAGTTCCTTTCATTTGCAACCCCACTTATCTTCACCCCTGGCGACAACGAATGGATTGACTGTCAAAAGGCCAAGGAAGGCGGTGGAACATCCAATAGCTATTTTTTAGGCGATCCGTATAAAAATCTAGATCTAGTTCGCTCAATATTCTTTCCTCAACCCGGAACAACTTTAGGCAAGACCACAATGAGTGTTCAAACCCAAGCTACTGGATACGATCCAAATTACCCCTCAGACAAAGCATATGTAGAAAATGTATGGTTCGAAAAATCAAACGTATTAATTGCTACCATTAACTTACCTGGCGGCTCAAACAATGGTGCCAGTTATCTCAGCACAGGAGTTAGCGGCTTTAGCGCTCTCTCAATTTCAGACCAAATTCGGCAGCAGGAAATTGATAACCGTACAGGTGCAGCATTGCGCTGGATGGATACTATTTTTGCCAAAGCTAAAGCCAATAACGACAGTGCCATATTAATTATGGTTCAGGGAGATATGTGGGATCTAGACAGTAATAAAATGTCAGACAAAACACTCACTGAGTGGAAGCAATACATTGATAGACTTGCTGTGCTCACAAAAGACTTTGGTAAACCTGTACTTTGGACACATAACGACTCTCATTTCTACCGCTCTGATAATCCATTAGTTTTAGGTGCTGATTGCACAATTGAAGTTCCATCAACCCCAATTGGTACTTTTTCGACAGCAACAGAATCCTGCCTGTCAAGCGTCAAGGCTGGAGCTTTAAAACCCATTATTCCAGATGGCGCTACCTATGCTGATGCCTATAGAATTGTGCAAGATAAAACAAATGCAAATTATGTGCCAAGCTATAACGTACCCAATTTTCATCGCTTGGTCGTACATGGAAATGCCACTCCTGCTGCAACTGATATGGAGTACATCAAACTCACTATTGACCCTAGCAAGACTGACATCACGGCAACCGAAAAAAATGGTGTCGGTTCATTTGGCCCCTTTAGCTGGAAGCGCGTACAGGTACAGACCAAACCCTAATAGAGCCACTTCAAACCAAAAAGCCCCGGAAGACGGGGCTTTTTTATTCCAACTGACTATAGCTAATTAAGTAGGCTATTGTATTTCTTCGTAGCCAAAGGCGAAATCGAATAGAGCTGAAGATGCTTTATGCTATCCGCTTGCTTACTTGAAAATAAATCGTGAAAAAGCTCTTCCTTGCTCTTGCATTTGTCTTTTCTCATTCATTTGCTCAACCAACAGCTCAATCTATTGAGTTGGCTAATACGATTCCCATAGCCGATGTACACATGCATGTTTACAATACATCGGACAGCACAGGTCCTATTTACTTCAAGCATCAAATGGAAAAGAATAACGTGCAATGGGCAGGTGGCGTTGGTGATTACCAAGCTTACCTAGCCAATGCTCTAGGTAATAGATATATCTCCGCAATTGGACAGGAAGAATTTATCAATACTCGCAGTGAAAGCGCCCTAGTAGATCCTGAGCACTTTAAGAACATGTTTGCTCAAGCTGAAGAAATGTTTAATGCAGGCACATTAAAAGGCTTTGGAGAAATTCACAGCGATAATCACCGAAGCGGTTCACCGGATATTAGCCGTCAGATCAGAATCCGTACTCCAGCAATTGAAAAGATGTATGAAATCGCAAACAAGTACGCAGCCTATGTTCAAGTCCACGCAGAATACGATACTGAATTTGTTGAGGACTTGTATTACATGTCAAAAACTTATCCACGTACGCTCACGGTACTAGCACATTGTTTGCCAAGAAGCAATCCAAAAATTATGGACCAGTTTTTTACTGATTTACCTAATGTGGTTTGTGAAATATCAGGCAAGAATGGGCCAGTTCATGCAGGACCTTTTGAATCCGGAAAGATGTTTGACAAGGATGGAGTTAAGCCGGCATGGCTCAATGTGATCAAAAAGCATCCAGACCGTGTTATGTTGGGCACTGATCCTTGCTGTAGGTTAGAAACACGTTACAGCGAAATGATTAACGATATGCGTACTATGTTTTTACCTTACTTTGAACCAGAAGTAGTTGAAAAAATTGCTCACAAAAATGCAGTGCGATTATTTAAATTGGATGGACCAAAACAATAAATTTAAATCATTACCTAGATAATTATTTGGATAAGACCCAGGAATCGCTAAATACAGGTGATCATATTTTAAGTTTTTAAAGAAGTACTCGTGATCACTGGCAGAATATTTTTATCACATAAATCCGTTTATGGATGAGTTCAAGAGGGCTTGAACCTTTTATGCTTAATCCTATAATGACTTAAAATATTTGCAAGAAGCCAACTAGGAAAGTGGTTGAAATGAGCCTAAAGAAACCATCGACATTAAAAACACACCAATATTTACTGCTCTCCATTAAAGAGGAGCTACTAGCAATTAAAGAGGTTGTTCTAGAGCAAAAACTGTTAGTAATAATATTACTTGCAGGACTAATAACCCTCTTTTATTTATTAGGCCATATTTCTACGAAAGAAATTATCTTAGTAGCAGACCAAAAAGACTCGAGCTGGTATCAAATTGCGGAGAATGCCAGAAAATATGTAGAAGCCAAGGGATTTAAATACTCCATACGCACCTCAAATGGAACAGTTGAAAATGCGATGCTTCTTAAAGATTCTAATAGCGGTGTAAATGTTGCTTTTTTAATTCCTGGGGCCCTTAACTCGGAACTTAATAAGTCTTTTTATTCTTTAGGGAGCTTTGATTACGAACCAATTTGGATTTTTTACAGGAAAGGGCTTGGTCAACTATCTAGCCTTCGAGACCTAGCAAAGTATAGGGTTGGAGTTGGACCAATCCTTAGTGGGCGATATGTTGTAACGGAGAAAATATTTTCACTTAATAAAGTTGAAATTAGAAATAATCCTAATTTCATACCCAATACGCTAGTCAAGCAACTCGAGGATTTCGATAGCGGGAAGTTGGATGTTTTGATATTTATAGGTCAAGCCTATGATCCTAATGTGCGTAAATTGGCTAATAATCCTATTCTCGAGCTATACGACTTTAGTGAGGCTGATGCTTATACGAAAAACATCCCTTTCTTACAGAAAGTAGTTGTTCCAGCAGGATCTTTTGACATCGCCGAACGCATTCCAAATAAAACTACTTCTCTAATTGCAATTACGACTAATTTGGCGGTCAGAAAAGATGCTGATCCTAATGTTCAATTAGCCATCCTAATGGCTATAAAGGAAGCTGAAAGGGGAACTGAAAAAATCTTTTTTGCTAAAAGAAATGAATTCCCAAGCTATATCGACCCATTAATAGAGATTAGTCCTGTAGCGCAACGCTTCTATGATTATGGACCTCCATTTTTGCTTAATTATTTTCCCTTTTGGGCAGCTACATTAATTGATCGTTTTTCTGTGTTTTTACTCGCTATTCTTGCTATCCTATTTCCTATTAGAGAGTTAGCTGGGAATCTAATGAAAATTAGATTGGCCATATATGAAAATGACCATTATGCTGAATTAATTGCGATTAACCGACAAGTAACAAGTTCAGATTTATCAATTGAAGCCCTAGAAAATATTTTAGAAAGACTTAAGCATATTAATGAAAAGAGGGCAAATCAAACAATTAAGGCTGGTAAAGAAGCTCGATATTTTTCTTTCGCGGAAACTATTGGAAATCTACAAAGTAAAATAGAGAAGCTATTAATGGAAAAGAAAAAAATCATTTGAAGATTATTATTCTAGTTGACCAAAGCAGCTCCCCTCATAAGCGTTACTCAAAGTAACGCTCAGAAAAATACCAACCCTAGAGTTGGCATAGTGATTCATAGTGAGCCCAAGAGGCTCATCCTTAGCTACTTATCTTAATATTACAGCCGGTGATGGTGGAACGCTTCCTGGAACTTTGGCTAAAGTTTGAAATTGAGTCAACATATCGATCATTATTGACGAATACCCATTATTTGCCCTTGGGATTGTATAAGCATTTCCATCTAGGGCCTCATATGAAGCAAAGGGATTTTTTGATTCAATATTTTTATTTATCACTAATAAAGCATATTGATTACTCTCCCCGTCTTTGCCATTAAAAGTAGATGGAGTTGGGGGAAGTGTAACTAAGTAAGGGTTTTTTTCTCTTAACTGCGCAGTAGCAACCTGACCTAGAAAATAATATATATTCCTAGTTGATCTGATATGAATATTTAATTTAGGAGATGGTGATGAAGTAACGGTTTTGATATTATTTGATGACCTAGCTTCGCAAAAAAAATCAGCTCCATAACTACTTTCAGCTTCTTTATTATTCGCTCCTCTTGGAATACATAGGCGAAAGTTTTTAGATGTCTTATATCTTTGATAAAGCTTTATTGGTTTATTGCTGACCATTTTTATTTCAATTCTTTCGCCCTCTGGAGAAACTGTTGCATTTGTTGAATAAAATGAGGC
>Ga0194043_1000440_pt1 | contig 22916 bp, 17 predicted proteins | sample JunL4415m_MetaG_FD_161274 | JGI IMG/M metagenome (GOLD analysis project Ga0194043, IMG submission 161274) | Anoxic zone freshwater microbial communities from boreal shield lake in IISD Experimental Lakes Area, Ontario, Canada - Jun2016-L442-15m | ecosystem: Environmental > Aquatic > Freshwater >...
GTGGGCGGGGGCTGGGGGAGTCCGGGGGGAGCCATGGGAATCGATCCTACTTATGACCGAGGCTGGCCCCCCGCAGCGACGCGCCGTGGATGGCTCCTCGGTTTGGAGTGCCACGACGCGCCGAGTTCGACGGCAAGGTGACACAGGGGCAGCTATTTCCAGGCTCGCAGAACCCTGAAGTCCGTCTTCTTGGTAAGCCGCTATGTCCAACGTACGTCTCGCGCCCTTAGCGCCTTGGCCGCGTCGGGGCTGTGCGCGTCGTGGCCGTGCGCGTCGGTCTGGCCGAGGCGGTATCGGCGGCTGGTGAAGCCAGTTGCCGCTCGAGTTGCGTGATCGCATCGAGAAGGTCTGTGACCTCGAAGACGCGATTGCGCTTTCCGACAGTGCCTTTGTGCAGGACTCCGGCGGCCCACAGCGCATTGACCGCGTCATTCACGTTGGACCGATGCCGCCCAACTGCTGCGGCCGCGGTTTCGACGGTCAGGATGGGGAGACCTGGTAAAGCCGAGAGCAGAAGATCGGCCGCCGAACCGCGGCGCGGGTTGCCCGCAGCGATTCGCCATTGCCCCTCGAGCTCCTCGAGGCGGTTGGCAAATCCAGCCGCGTCCTCACACGAGCGCAGCAGCTCGTTGACGAACCTGTCGACCCACTGGAGCACCGCCTCGTTCGCGCTCGGATCCTCCGCCCGAGCGTCGTAGCGAAACGAGACCAGCCCCGAGATGTAGGCACCGGCATTGGTGGCAAGGATGAGGCTGACGGGAGGCACGAACCTGGGGGCCAGACCACGTCGTCGGAGCGCCAAGTGGATCAGCGCGCGACCGACCCTTCCGTTCCCATCGACGAACGGATGGATGGTCTCGAACTGCGCATGCACTAGAGCGGCTTGCATGATTGCCGAGTGATCGTCGCCGGACAGGTACACGCAGAGTTCGCCGAGAAGTTCCCTGACGTGCTCGTGCGGAGGAGGAACATAGGCGGCGCGACAGGGGTTGGCCCCGCCAACCCAGTTCTGCTCTTCCCTGATGACACCACCCCACCGTTCGTCCCGGGTTCCGGCGAGCAAATCTGCGTGCAACGCGCACAGATCCTCCACCGTGATCGCCCTGTCAAGATCGGCGAGGTCGAGCGCGCTACTCATGGCATGGATGTTCCCGAGCACTGCTCGCGCTGTGTCATCGCTCGTCTCGAGACCAGCTCGTTCGGCAAACTCCTCTTTGGCCAGTCGGTGGGCGCTGACTTGGAGGCCCTCGATGTAGGAGGAACCAACGGCCTCGGCCCGCATCAGCATGCGAGCAACTGATTCGACGCTGGCCAGCCCCGTCTGGCTGTCTTGGAGAGCGTTTACCGCTGAGGCGGCGTCTTCGAGGTCTGCGACCAGGTCGGCGGGGAGCGTAAGGGCCCGTCCGACGAGGGGATCCGGGACGTATGCTCGATACGAGCAAGTGGAGCGGTCTCTGCGGGTCTGTCCCGTGGGGCTGCCTTGCCAGGTTCGTTCCTCGTAGTGGGCCATCTCAGTGGTCACCTCCTGATTCCATAGTACCACTTAGGCTGTAAGTGGGACTATGGAATAGTCCTGGTCCCACTTGTGTGTGCCGCCAGGCCACCGCCCACCCGATCCGGCCACTTACCTCGCACGCCACGAGCACCTTTTTGGAGGAGTGCGACTCCGAACTCCGCAGAAAACGGGGAGACGACCCCTTCGCGGCGTCCCGAAATGGGAGCCCCAATGGCACCAAGATGGCGAACACGGAAGTGTCGGTGGATGTGGGGGGATGTGGGGTGCCTACGGGTGGCGCGGACCGTGTGGAAGCATCGGATCATGGCGTCTTGCGAACCTCCCCTGACTCGTCGGTCGCCAGGTCAGGTGGGGGGTCGGGCGCCGGGTCGACTTCGGGTGGTCGCTGGGATCGCCGTCGGTTGCCTCCTGCTGGCCAGTTGCGGAGCGTCCCAGCCTCGGGCCATACCGACATCTGTCCCCGACACCGACACCGACACCGCCACCGCAGGCGCTGGTGGACTCGCAACTCCGGCCGTACCGGCCACCGGGGCCTACTTGGGGGCGTGGCTGCATCCGGCAGCTGTGACCGGAGGTGGGTCGTCGTTCGCAGCCCAAGTAGCGGCTCTGCCTGCAGTGCTGGCAGCCACTGGTCGTCCACTCCGTCTGCTTCACGTATATGTGCGGTGGTCGGCACCGCCACCCATAGCCGCTCTGTCCGCCATCGCCGCCCAAGGGTCGATCCCCATCCTCGACTGGGGGTGTGCCCCGGACGGCTCGGCGGTAGCCGGGGGCTCCGACGATGCGCTGATCTCGACATTCGCCTCGGCCCTGGTGACGTACCGGGGACCGGTGCTACTGCGCTGGTGCTGGGAGATGAACCTGGTGCGGTCCCACCCCAACGTGGGAGGCGCGTCTGGGTTCGTCAGCGCATGGGGGCACATCCACACTCTCTTCACCAACGCCGGTGCTGCCAACGTCAGCTTCGTGTGGTGCCCGGCGCTGACCGGGGTCGATCCAGCCCCGTTCTTTCCTGGGTCTGCATCGGTCGACTGGATCGCCGTTGACGGCTACGACCGTGACGGCACGCAGACTTTCTCCTCACTCTTCTCCGGCTTCTACCGACAGTGGGAGACGCAGGGCAAGCCGATGATGGTGGCCGAAACGGGATCGGCCGGGTCGGCACAGGCCGGGTTCATCGAGTCCATCGGCACGGATGCGCCGTCGCTCCCTCAGTTCAAAGCCGTCGTCTACTTCGATGCGCAGGGGCCGCTGGCCGACTGGCGGTTCACCCCGGCGGGCCTTCAGGCATATGCCGCGCTGGCCCGCAGTCCGTACTTCGCCCCGTAGCGGACACCCAATGGGCGCATTCCCGCCCGCTCCGCCCGCCTGATCCCGATGGTCACCCAAGGCAGCGCTGGCCCTCCCAAAAACCACCTAGAGTGAGAAATTAGCGACTCAGCGTCATATTTGGGGTAGAAGTTATTAAAATTGACGAGAGAGCATCGGCTGGGGCAGAATGAATAAGTACAGAAACGCGACACCCAGGCCGATGGTCTAGGTGAGAACAGACCGACCCAGCCGGGGAGGTCTTCACCACATCGCACCGAATAACCCGGGCAGGGGGACCAAGTGGGGCAGCCAGCAACGCACCGATTCGACACCGACGCCACCAGGCGTCGGCTCGTGGTGCGCACCGGGATCGCACTCGCCGTAGTGGCATCCGTGGTCGGATCGGCCTCGCTGTACTCCTTTGACCAGTTGTCGACCGGTAATCCAACTGCGGCGGATCCTTTGTCGAGAGCGCAGCGCGGCACGGTCCTCGAAACCGGGGCCACCATGTCCTCTCGAGCCCTCTACGGATGGGGCGACAACGACTCGGGTCAGATCGGGATCGGCTCTCTCGGCGGCGGTTCGGCTACCGGTATCGCCGCACCCGCCACGGTCAACGCCCCCGCCGGCACAGCATTCGCCTCGGTGGCTGCCGGTGGCGCCTCCACCGTGGGGCTCACCACCACTGGCCAGGTCTACACCTGGGGCTCCAACTCGGTCGGCCAACTCGGTGACGGGTCCACCTCGTCGACCACGTCACCTATTGCCGTGTTGGTGCCCAACGGACCGGTCACAGCCGTTGCCACGGGGAGCAGCCATGTACTCGCCCTTACCGCCGCCGGAGCCGTCTACGCCTGGGGCTCCAACGTCTTCGGTCAGATCGGCAACACTACGACGGCTTCCGCATTGGTGCCGGTAGCCGTGAGTGCGCCGACCGGGGTGACCTTCACCGCCGTCGCCGCCGGGGGAGACCACAGCCTGGCCCTCTCCTCGACCGGTGTCGTCTACGCCTGGGGTGGCAACACACACGGCGAGCTCGGTAACGGCACCACCACCTCGACCTCGACCCCGGTGGCCATCACCGCCCCGACCGGCGTGCAGTTCACTGCCATCGCCGCAGGCACCGGACACAGCCTGGCCGTGGGCACCGATGGCCAGGTGTATGCGTGGGGGTTCAACGCTTCTGGACAGATCGGTAACGGCCTGAACTCGGACTCGCTCACCCCGATCCTGGCATCGCTCCCGGCGGGCACGACGATCTCGAGCATCGCCGCTGGGGGATCCCACAGCCTCGCCCTCTCGGCCACCGGCACGGTCCTGGCCTGGGGCTCCAACGTCTTCGGCCAGCTGGCATCACCGCTGGTCGGGTCCAACCCAGTGGACAGCGCCATCCCCGCCGTTCCGACCGGACTGCCGCCAGCCACGCCATTCGTGTCGGTTTCCGCTGGCGAGCACTCGTCGTATGCCCTCACCAGTGTCGGGGTCCCGTGGGTATGGGGCGGGGACTACTACGGACAGCTCGGCGACGGCACACCCGGGTTGACCGCTATTCCCCCAGAAGCGATGGCGACGCTCCCCGTTGGGACACTCGTCACCGGGGTCTACGCCGGAGCCGATGCCACCTCGGCGTTCTTGCTCACTCGGGCAGAACAGACCATTACCTATCCGGCCTTGCCGGCCCTCACCTACGGTGATCGGCCGGTCGACGTCGCACCTTCGGTCGACTCGGGCCTCAGCCTGGCCAACTCGTCGTCGGGTGCTTGCACCGGACCGGCCGTTCGACTGGTGATCGTGAGCATTGGGACCTGCACGCTCACCACCGCACAAGATGGCTCCTTCCAGTACTACCCAGCCTCGGCCACGGCCACGTTCGAGGTGGCGCCAGCCACCCTAGAGATCCACCCTGATCCCGTCACCGCATCAGCGGGTGCTGCTCTACCGAAGTTTGGATACCACCTCACCGGGTTCAAGAACGGAGACACGGTCTCCGTGGTGTCGGGCACGCCCTCGTGCACCTCGACGGCCACCGCCGAGTCAGGTAAGGGAACCTACGACGTGACGTGCGCACCGGGGAGCCTCACAGCCGCCAACTATGTCTTTGCCGCTGCCGGTGTCAACAAGTTGACCCTGCTCGGGTCCGCTACCGGGTACGCGGCGTTCGGCACCGACGGATCGATCACCCCGATCGGTCCGGTGCCGACGGTCAACGGTGTGACCACCGGGGACTTCGGATCGATGGCCGGCCATCCGCTGGTGGCCCCGGTCGTAGGTGCGGCGTTCACTCCGAATCACGACGGCTACTGGATGGTGGCCTCCGACGGCGGGGTGTTCAGTTTCGGCTCCGCCGCCTATCTGGGGTCGATGGGCGGCCACCCGCTCAACACGCCGATCGTCGCCTTCGCGGCCACACCCACTGGTGCTGGCTACTGGGAGGTCGCAGCTGACGGGGGCATCTTCTCCTTCGGCGATGCTGGCTACTACGGCTCTACCGGCGCCCAGCCCCTGGCCGCACCGATCGTTGGTATGGCCCCTACCGGTGACGGACTCGGGTACTGGCTGATCGCCTCCGACGGTGGCGTCTTTGGCTACGGGGACGCCGGGTTCTACGGCGCTCCCGCTGGGCGCACGGCCGTCGACCCCGTTGTCGGCCTGGCCCCCACTGTCGATGGACGGGGCTACTGGTTGGTGACCCGGGCTGGTGCAGTCCTCCCCTTCGGTAATGCCGTCTATGAGGGCAGCCTCCGCTTCATCTTCATCGGCGCCCCCATCGTCGGCATCACGGCAAGCCCCGATGGTCACGGGTACTGGATGGCCGGTGAAGACGGCGGCATCTTCGCCTTCGGTGGCGCACCGTTCTACGGGAGCGTCTCCAATCTGTCCGCACCCATCGCCGGGATCATCTGAGTCATGACCAAGAAAGGGACAGACATGGAAGGCACTGATCGACCCACGCCAGCAGACCGGCGGGAGTCGGTCGAGCCATTCCCGACGGTTGCCATGACGGGTCCGACAGCTGAGACCAACACGCCAGCCAATCCGAAGGCCCCTCGGCGAGGTCGTCGGACCCGGTGGGCCATCGTGTGTGCGCTCATTGCTGGGGCTGCGGCCACGGCCACTGCTACCCGGGTGGCCACGGTGGCCACCGGTGCAGGTACTCAGCCGATCCCGCACGCAGCGCTACCCGCGGGTGCTCCCCGGCCACCGGCGGTGCCGGCCCACAGTGCCTATCTCGGCGCCTTCGTCGTGCCTCACGAAGGGGAGTCGAGGGCCCAGTCCGACGTCCGTCGAGAAGTGGCCCAGGTACCCAACTTCGACGGAGCCATGGGCCGACCGCTCGGACTGGTGCACGTCTACCAACCATGGGCGACTCCGGTAAAGACCTCCACCCTGGCTGCATTGGCTGGCGCCGGCTCCACTCCGGTCATCGACTGGACCTGTACCTCGGACGCTTCGGTGATCAGCGGCAGCCAGGACAGCATCATCAAGGCGTATGCGGACTCCCTGAAGGCCTACGGACGCCCGGTCTTCCTGAGGTGGTTCTGGGAGATGAACTTGAGCGCCCTACCTCGCAACATCGGGTGCTTGGGGTCGCTCGGGTCTACCGGGTACGTCCAGGCGTGGCAGCACATCTGGAGCATCTTCCAAGCTCGGGGGGCGACCAACGTGTCCTTCGTGTGGTGTCCGTCCATCTTTAGTTTGGGTACCGCCTACTACCCGGGCGACTCGTATGTGGACTGGATCGGGTGGGACGGCTACGACCGCAAGCAGGATCCCAACATGCTGAAGAACCAGTTCCTTCCGTTCTATACGAACTGGGCGACCCACGGTAAGCCGATGATGATCGGCGAGACCGGTGCCACCATCGATCAGGCCACCTACCTGGCCCAACTCACTGCGGTGCTTCCGGTGAGCTTTCCCCAGGTACACGCCATTCTCTACTACGACTCGAAGTCGCTCTCGGACTGGACGCTGGTGGACACACCAGGACAGCTGGGCTTCACTCAGTTCGTCACCATGGGCCAGACCCCGTACTTCGGGTTCCCCTTCGTCGGGTCCTGATCGGCTGAAGCTGAGCGGGAACGCAGCGTAGGACCGAGCGGCGCTGAGCGGGAGACATCCCCTTGGTGCCCGGGTCGGCCCTGGCTAGTCCGGACGCGTCGCCGCATCGCTGGTGCCTCTGACGCCGACGCACTGAATCCGGAAGAGCAAGATCCCCCCGCCGAAGCAGAGGGTTCTCGCACCGTCACCACTCGAGGTCGGGCCTCGGGTGGGGATTTGAATAGGGGATGACACCAGGGGGCAACTGCGGCCATCGAGAACCGCCATTGTTCATGGCCTTACCCACCTTGCTTCCGCACCGAGCATGAGCTGCGCCGAACCGGGACTTCGGTGGCCAACCGATCCTGCAGATTCTGTTCGATGATTGGCCATCTGATGTCCTCGACTCGACCGGCTCACCGTGGCCGATTGCATGCGCTCGGAGCCATCTCCGTGGACGTCCCACGCCGCTCACGTGGGACGTCCACGGAGAAGAGGTCCTCCGTCGGATTTGCCCACGCGTCGATGGCTGGCCTGTGCCGGCGGTCTTCGTATCCCTGTTCTGTTCGGCAGCTCGAGGCGAGATGCGTACCGAGAGCGATATCGACCTCTTCGTGGTGCGCCGTGATGAGCCAAGATGGAGCAGGTGTGGACAGCAGCAACCATCATCGAGGATCTTGCAAAGCGCATCACCAGCACCGCTCCGTAACTGACGTGCCTGGCGAATCGCCTGCGTCGTTCCAGACTCACAGCGTTGACGTGAAGGCCGGTCCAATCCGAGGCGTGCGTTCGACGAGCGCTTCGATGTCAGGTGGGGCGACCAACTGCGTCGAACTCCTGGCGGCTCACGATGACCGGAAGGCGTGTAGTGCAGTTCTGGCGCATCACTTTTGACGACCGCACTGTCTTGGCCGGGTCCAGACAGGGGAGACGTGGGCCCCGGGGCCATACCCGTTATGGCGGACCGCCAGGGAAATCGCCGTCCCTAGCTCATGCGACTGGTTCGGCCCCGTCTGTTGGAATTACTCCGGCCCCCACAATTGGCCGACCGCAGCCCCCGGTTGGGAAGCTGCGGTCGGTGTACGACTCGACTCGAGATTCAGGCCCTACTGCTCAGGCCCTACTGCTGAGGCCCTACTGCTCAGGCTCGGCTCCTTAGAACTTGACGTCGACGCTGAACCCGACCCGGGGCGATCCAGCCGACGTGCTGCTGGATGCATCCGGGTGATAGGCGAGCACCTTGGCGCTCTCCGGTGTGCTGACCAGGTCGACCCGGTAGTAGGTCTTGCCCGACTGGATGACCGGGGTCCGCTCGATCTGACTCACGGTGACCATGAGCGACGAACCCTTGACGGCCGGCAGCGTGGCTTGCGCACTCTGGCCCACATGAATCTGACCGATCTGCGACTCCGGCACCTGCACGACCATTTGGTCCTGGAGGGACTCCAAGGTGATCAGGGCTGCACTGGCCGGCGTATTGGCAGGCGTGCTCTGGGGACCCTGGGGAAAGATCTGGATCCCGCTGGTTTGTGCCGCCGCTAGCGCGGGGGCCGGCGTAGCTTGGCGCACACCCTGACTGGATGCGACTTCACCAACGGAGCCGTTGATGGCCGAGACGACCCCGTCGAACGGTGCGGTGAGCACCGCCTGAGCCAGGTTGTCCTTGTCGGTGGCGATCGCCGCGTTGTCCTTCTGGATCTGGGACTGCACCGAGGCGATGGCCTGGGCACCCGGCGTTGCTCCGCCCGTGGCCAGCGCGGCCTGGGCCGCAGTCACGGCGGCATTGGCCTGGTTCAGCGCACCCTGGGCCCCGCCTACCGCCGTCTGCTGGTCAGCCAGCGCCTGGTTCAGCGCGTTCTGGGCATCCGTCAGGTTCCCCTGGTCGAGGTTGATCTGGCGCTGGTCCGATGCGCAGACCGCCGGGGGTGAGGCGGAAAGGCACAGCGGTACGTTGTTCTGGTAGTTCTGCTGATCGGCTGCCAGCAAGGCCTGCTGCACTTGGACTCGGGCCCGGGCCGAGGCCACGGCGGCATCGCTGCTGGCAGTGACCTGAGTCAGTTTCTGCTGGGCCGAGGCAGCCTGCACCTGGGCATTGGTCAACTGGTTCTTGAGCTGCTGGGTCTGCTGGTTCTGCTGGGCGGCAAAGCCGGCCTGCATCTGATCCAATGTGGCCTGATCAGTGGCCAGGTTGGCCTGGTCGGCTGCCAGGGCCGCATCAAGGGTGGCCGTGTCCTGGGTGGCCAGCACCTGCCCCTTGTGCACCACCTGTCCGACCAGAACAGGGATGGCCATGATCGTCCCCGTGGTCGGCATGTTCAGTTGGGCTGACTCGGCGGGCTGCACGACACCGGCGGCCGACATGGTGTTGGTGAGCACCAGGTCGTTGACGGCGGCACCAAGCAGCACAGCGGCAGCCAGCATCAGGGCCCCTACGACCACGCCACGCGAGCTCCGCAACCGGCGCTTGTGGGGATTGCGAGGAGCGAACTTCCCTCCGTCTCCCACGGGGGAGGGGGGAAGATTGTCCGGTGGCTCGAGGTGGTCCGACGGACCAGGACTCTCTACCGGTCGTAGCTCCACCTGCGGGGTCGAAGGTGTGGGCACGTCGTTGCGGGGCCGCGACAGCCCAGCAATCACATTGTTGAGCCGTGCCACCGCCGGCAAGCCCGCGTCGATGACCGACATCATCGGGTCGGGTTTGCCTCCCAACTGGGCTGATACCCAGTGGTCCAACCGGTCCCCGAGTTCCTTTGCTTTCTCTGGATACAACTCGGCCACGTTGTTCTGCTCGTCGGGATCCTCGAGCACGTTGTAGAGCTCGATGCCGTCGCGCCCGTAGATGGTGGACTGCAGGTACTTGATGAACTTCCACTCGGGAGTGCGCACACCACGCGATGCCTGCCAGGTGGCTTCGCTCAACATGACCGCATCGCGGTGGGTGTTGGTGTCGCCCCGCATCAGCGGATGGAGCGACCGGCCATCGATCCCGTCGGCCTCGGGCAGGCCCAAGGTCTCGAGGATGGTCGGCAAGATGTCGGTCAGGGTGACCATGGCGTTCGGTGCCGACACCGGGATCTTCCCTGGTGCCCACATGATCAGAGGCACGTGGGTGACCGAGTCGTAGAGGCCGGCATGGTCGAACCAAGCATCGTGCTCGGTCATGTTCTCCCCGTGGTCGCCGAAAATCACGACCATGGTGTCCTCCAAGAGCCCCTCTTGTTCGAGGTGGTGGAAGATGCGGCCGATCTCAAAGTCGAGATAGGCCACCTCGGCGTCGTAGAGGTCAGCGATGTAGTCGAGGTTCGGCATGGCCTCGAGGAAGTCGTACAGGTTCTCCTTGAACAGCGGATAGCTGGGACGGCTCTCGAGCTTGGCCGTGATGTCGGGGTCGATGCGGCCGGCCGTGCCGTGGGAGAAGCGTTCCTTGAACGGTGACGGTGGGACATAGGGGATGTGGGCATCCCAGAAGTGGAGGAAGAGGAAGAAGTCTTCGTCGCGGTGCTCCGTGATCCATGGCAGACCGATCTCATTGATGACCGACCCGGGGGACCGGGACCGTCCTGATGGCGGCATGTAGTCGTCGTAGCCGCGGATGAACCAGTCCTTCATGGCGAAGAGGTGGTCGACAGCACCGGTGGTGTACCCGTTGTTGCGCAGCAGCGATGGCAGCCACAGCATCTCCTCGGGCAGATAGGCCGCCGGGTGGAAGTGGGAGACGATCCCCGAGTTGATCCCGAACTTCCCGGTGAAGATCGCCGTGTGTGACGGCTGGGTCGGAATGTCCGTCGCATACGTCTGCGAAAACAGCGATCCTTCCTTGGCGATCCGGTCGAGGTTCGGAGTGAGTCCGCGCTCGTTGCCGAGGCAGCTCAGATGGTCGGCCCGCAGGGTGTCGAGGGAGCACATGATGAGGTTCATGCCGCACCACCCTTGGTCCGTGCCGCACTACCGGTTCCCGTGAGGACACCGCTACACGAGGTGCTACCTGTTGCGGCCACCCCCGTGCTGCCCCCGTGCTGTCCTACGCCCCTACCCATCGGTCCCATTACGTTCTCCTGCCCTTCGCTCTGCAGGAGCGCTCACGACCACTTGTTGATCGCTGCGTACCCTGCCCCGCTGTCCATAGTAGCAAATAATCACGTAAAGTGCACAAACGCGCACGGAGAGTGATATTTTGGACTTGTGGGACGTTCTTGCGAGGCCCGGTGATCGCTGCCGGACATAGCAGAGCACCTAATGAATCATCATAATTGACTAGGGCAGGGATCGACAACAGATGAACTTCGCGCTGATGGCCGGACTCCGGCCGCTGCTGCTACTACTAGGAACCGATGCGGTGCTGCTGACGTTCCTGGCCTACCCGCTCGTCATGCGGTACCCGGATGATCAGGGTGACGGCATGACGCTGGTGCTGCTGCCGAAGCCCAGGCTGCCGTCGTACTGGCGGGTGCCGGCGTTCGGGTTGCTGTTCCTCACCATGATGGTGATGTATCACTCGATGACCGGAGGGTGGAACCCGGACCAGGCTTACGCCGACTTGGTTACCCGCATCTCCCTGTCGGTCGTGCAGTCTCCAGCAGAAATATCGGGGTACCTCGCTGGCTTCACTCTCGGCCTCCGGTTCCTCACCTTCGCCACCATCATCTGCATCGCCGTAGTCGGCATGGGCAATCCGGCCCGCCGGATGATGGTGGCCCTGCAGGCATTCATCTACTTGGGGGTCATGGCCTTCATCGATGCCACGCTGGTCGTCTTCGAGGCGCTGTTCAACCTGCCGGTGGCGCCGACCACCTTGCTGGGCAACTTCGCCGCCGTCGGCCTCGCCATCTTGGCCATGACTCGGATGCAGTACCTCAACTTCGCGCTCCCAAAGCCCAGTGCGGTCCCCTTCGTCAAACGGCCACGGATGTCGGACGCGCTCACGCTGCTCGGGGTGACGGTGGCATCGATGACCATCTGTCTGGCCGGCCTGCTGTGGATCTTCCACCTGGCCGACCCGGCGTACCGACCGGCACTGGCTCTGCTGCTGCCCGTGCCGTTCGCCCAGGGGACGTTCATCGTGCGGACCATGCTGCTCGGCATCGTCAACGGGTTCAGCGTCCGGCCCGACCCACCGGTAGGCGATGCCCGTCCACGGATTGATGTGATCATCCCGGCCTACAACGAAGAAGAGGTCATCGAGGCCACCCTGCAGGCCATCGATGTGGCCGCCGTCCGCTATGGCGGCCCGATCCGGGTGATCTTGATGAACGACGGATCGACCGACTCCACCCGTGAGGTGGCCCTGGCAGCCATGTCCCAGTTCAGACAGGCCACCGGTGAGGTCTTCGACGGCCGCCACGGCGGGAAGTCCGAATCGCTGAACGCCGCCCTCGACTTGGCCACCTCGGACATCGTCGTGCGCATCGACGCCGACACCATCGTCGGGGAGTGGTCGTTCTACTACACGCCCCGGTGGTTCGAAGACCCCCAGATCGGCCTGGTCGAGCCCATGTGCTTTCCTCGGGGAGGCCGTCGGTCCGTCTTTCCGCACCTACGGCTGTTCGAAGAACTCAAGCAGTTCGGGTTGAACCACCGCACCATCCAGACCGTCGACGGCGTGAACGTGGTCCCCGGTGTGTTCACCGCCTTCCGCCGCCAGGTGGCCGTCGACCTCGGTGGGTTCACCGTGGGCATGAACGGGGAGGACGGCGACTTCACCCTCCGGTTCAGCCGCCGCGGTTACCGGGTCTGGATGGATACCAAGATCATCGTCTACGAAGACGTTCCGCCGACCTACGCCGAGATCCGCGAGCAGCGGGTCCGCTGGGGCCGTGCCGTCCACCACAACCAGGCCCGCCACGGACCGTACCGGGCTGGTGTGGCCACCCCCAAGGTGTGGTTCAACCAAACGCAGCAGTTCGTCAAGTCCACGTTCGCCCCAGCTCGCCTGCTGTTGCCGATGTATCTGATCCTCACGGCCATCTTCAACGGGACCGAACGCGATGTCATCTTGATCTTCTTGGGCAGTTACCTGGTAGCTGAAATGGTGTTCATGGCCCTGCAGGCCGTGATGACCATGGGCTTCCGTCAGACCCGGCACTTGGGCTGGGTCCTCCTGTGGCCGCTGTGGCGCGAGTTCTTGATGGTGTTCGCCACCGAATCATGGCTGTCGATGCCCGGGCGCCCCATGGGTCTGCACGGGACACGGCCACTGCGCCTGACGCAAGCGGTCATCCACTGAGGCAGTCCCACCTGCTTCGGGACTGCCCATCGCACCGGCTGGTTGGCTTCCGTCCTCGGGGCGAGATGTCCCGCACGGTACGGTGGTCCGTGCACGCGCAAGAGACCACATGCGGCTGATCTACTTCGACATCGACACCCTGCGGGCCGATCACCTGGGTTGCTACGGCTATAGCCGTGCCACCAGCCCGGTCATCGACGACCTGGCCGCACGAGGGATCCGCTTCGACAACGTCCACGCCTCGGATACCCCGTGTCTGCCATCGCGGTCCGCCCTCACTACCGGTCAGTTCGGGATCCGCAACGGGGCCGTCAACCACGGGGGCGCGGCCACCGACCTGGCGCCAGAGGGCGTGAGCCGGCACTTTCGCACCCAGGCCGCCCTCCACAGTTGGATGGCACCGCTCCGGGACCTGGGGGTGTGGACGGCCTCCATCAGCACCTTCGCCGAGCGGCACTCGGCCTACCACTTCGACGCCGGGTTCAACGAGTGCGTCAACCTGGGCACGCGCGGCATGGAGACGGCCGACGAGGTGGCGGACGCGGCCGAGGAGTGGCTGGCTCGTAATGCCTGGCGCCAGGACTGGTTCCTCCATGTGCACCTGTGGGACCCGCATACCCCTTACCGGACACCCGAATCGTTCGGCGAGCCGTTCGCTGGCGACCCGATCCCCGAGTGGCTGACCGAGGAGATCCGAGTGGCCCACTGGGACCTGCCCGGGCCGCACTCGGCTCAGGAGGTCAGCGGGTTCGGACCACGCGACGTATGGGACCGTTGGCCCCGCCAACCACTCCAGGCCGCCGACATGGACGACGTCCGCCGGATCTACGACGGGTACGACACCGGGGTCCGCTACGCCGATCACCATGTAGGCCGGGTGCTCGAGGCGGTGGACGGCCTGGGGTTGGCGGAGGAGACGGCAGTGATGGTCTCGGCTGACCACGGCGAGAACTTGGGGGAGCTCGGCATCTACTGCGACCACCAGACCGCCGATCAATTCACCACGAGGCTGCCGGTGGTCCTGACCTGGCCCGGGGTGGACTCGGCGGGCGGACGGGTCGACACCGGCTTCCATTATCAGATCGACGTGATGGCCACCGTGCTGGAACTAGCCGGAGCCGTGGTCCCGGACCGCTGGGACGGCACCTCGTTCGCCAGCGATCTGGTGGCTGGCCGACCCACCGGCCGGGACCACCTGGTGCTCTCCCATGGGGCATGGACGGCCCAGCGCTCGGTACGGGTGGGGAAGTGGATCTGCATCCGTACCTACCACGATGCCTTCCACGGATTCCCTGAGGTGCTGCTGTTCGACCTCGTGGCCGATCCCTACGAGCAGCACGACGTAGCCGCCGAGCACCCCGACATCGTGGCCGCCGCACTGGCCATCTTGTCCGAGTGGAGGAGCGAGGCGCTCGCCAAGACAGCGGACGGCATCGATCCGCTGTGGGCCGTGGTCAACGGTGGCGGCCCGTGGCACACCCGGGTAGATGTGCCGTGGTATCTCCAGCGTCTGCGGGACACCGGACGGGGCCAGTGGGCAGAGCACTTCGAGGGAGTAGGTCGCCCCGGCCTGGGTGCGGCCGGTCTGGGCCCCGGGCTGACTGACGGTTGGGCTGACTGACGGTTGAGCTGACTGACGGTTGAGCTGACTGACGGCTGAGCTGCACGTCTGTGTGGCCCGACCCCTCCACTAGCCTTGCCCATCATGGACTTCGACCTCTCACCTGAACTCGCCGCATTGCAAGAATCGGTCCGTCGCCTGGCCCAGGACAAGATCAAGCCTCGGGCCCGCGAGATCGATACCAGCGGCGAGTACCCCCAGGACATCTTCGACGCCTTCCGCGACGCCGACCTCCTCGGGCTGTGCCTGCCGACCGAGTTAGGCGGCTCGGGGGCCGGCATCCTCGGCCTCACCATCGCCATCGAAGAGGTGGCCAAGTACTCCAATACGGCCGCACTGATGCTGCTGCTGACCCGCCTGCCGTCGGGCCCGATCCTCATTGCCGGAAATGACGAGCAGAAGCAGCGCTACCTGCCGGGCATCGCCAGTGGCGAACTGCGCTCTGGCTTCGGCCTGTCCGAGGTCCAGGCCGGGAGCGACGTGGCCGGGATGCGCACCCGTGCCGTCCCCGACGAGCGACCGGGCCACGACGGCGACTGGGTCCTGTCCGGCACCAAGTGCTGGATGTCGGGTGTGGTCCAGGCCGACTGGTACACGGTGTTCGCCAAGACCGGCGACCCAGCATCGAGGGCCCACGACTCCATCACCGCCTTTATCGTCGAGCGGGCATGGGACGGCGTATCGGTCGGGGGCACTGATCGCAAGATGGGCGTGCGGGGCGTCGATACCGGCGAGCTGATCCTCGACAACGTGTATGTGCCCAAGGAGAACGTGATCGGCGAAGTGGGCGGCTTCCGGCTGGCCATGCTGGGCCTCAATGCCATGCGGCCGATCGTGGCCGCCCGCGGGATCGGCCTGGCCGAGGGTGCCCTCATGTATGCCACCGAGTACGTCAAGAGCCGTGAGGCATTCGGCCACACCATCGCTGACTTCCAGGGCATCCAGTGGGAGATCGCCAAGGTGGCCGTGGACATTGAAGCGGCCCGGCTGCTCACCTATCGCTCCGCGTGGATGGCTGACCAAGGCAAGTTCACCAAGGAGTACGTGCCCTATCTGTCGATGGCCAAGTACCACGCCACCGAACTGGCCGTGCGGGCCTCGGGCTTGGCCGTGCAGTTGCTCGGAGCGGCTGGCTACATGGAGGACCATCCGACCGAGCTCTGGTATCGCGATGCTCGCCAGCTGACCATCGTCGAGGGCACCTCGCAGGTGCAGCTCGGACTCATCGGACGGGGCGTGCTCAACCACGACCTGTGGTGGGACTGAGTCGTGGCTGCCGCTGAGTTGTCAGGATCCCGGCCGACCCCGGGCTCCTCGGACGTCTTGTCCTCCTTCGGCGACATGGGGGGCTGGCCCGGGGTGCTGAGCCGTCTGCTCGATGGGGAGTCACTGGCTGCCGATCAGGCCGAAGAGGTCCTTGGCCAGGTTCTGGCCGGTGAGGCCACGCCGGCACAGATCGCAGGCCTGGCGGTGGCCCTGCGGGCCAAGGGCGAGTCCGTCTCCGAAATGACCGGCTTCGTGCGGGCTATGGTCGCCCACGCCGTGCCGCTCGACCTGCCTGCCGGCATCGACCTGGTTGACACGTGCGGGACCGGTGGTGACCGACTCCACAGCATCAACATCTCCACCATTTCGTCGTTGGTGGTGGCAGCAAGCGGTGCCAAGGTGTGCAAGCACGGAGGGCGGGCCTCCTCGTCCGCCGTTGGTGCAGCTGACGTGCTGGAGGCACTCGGTGCGGTGGCCGATCTACACCCGGCCGGTGTGGTCCGCTCCATCCAAGAGGTCGGCCTCGGATTCTGCTTCGCCCCTCGGTTCCACCCGGCCATGCGGTTTGCCGCCCCGGTCCGACGTGAGCTCGGGATCCCCACCATCTTCAACTACCTCGGTCCGCTGGCCAATCCGGGCCGGGCCCGGTACCAGGTTGTCGGAGTGAGCGACCCATCCATGGCCGCCAAGATGCTCGGGGTGCTGGCGGCCAACGGTGCTCACCGGGCCATGGTCGTCCACGGCGACGATGGCCTCGATGAGCTTTCGACCACCGGGCCGTCCACCGTCCATGAACTCATCCGCATCGATGGCGGGTCGGACCCGGCCGACGACGGCGAGGTATCGGTGACGACCTATCGGATCGACCCGGCCGACTTCGGACTGGCCCGGGCCACGCTGGCTGACCTACGCGGAGGCGATGCCGCCTGCAACGCCGAGGCCATCCGCCGAGTAGTGGCTGGTGACGCATCGCCTCACCGGGACATCGCCGTGCTGAATGCCGCCGCCGCCCTGATGGTGATCGGCCAGTGCGACAGCCTGGAGTCGGGCATCAGCCTGGCCGGCTCGCTCATCGACGACGGCCAGGCCGCTGACGTGCTGGAGCGCTTCGTAGCGGTCACCAGCGAGGAAGCCGCCGCCGAGGCTGGCTGATGGCGCTGGGCCGAACGGCTTGACTAGGCAGGGATGATTGTGGTGTTGATCGTGGCATCGGCCGTTGGCGTCAGGATGGCCCAGCGCGCCCGCAGTTCGTCGACCTGCACGACTGCGTAGTCGAAGAAGTCGATGCCGTCGTAGGGGTCCAACGTGCATACCCGGCCCCGGCGCAAGGCGTCAGCGATGCGTTCCGGGGCGCCGGCGACCTCGAGCTCATGGCCGACGTGGGGGCCGCTGACCAGGCTGGTCAGGAGAGCGCTTTGGTAGAAGAGCAGGGTGCCGAGGAATCCGAGGCTGGCCCCGGGGAAGTCGGTGGACATCATCCGGAAGGCGGCCACCTCTACCTCGCCGATGCCGTCGGTGTCGTAGCCGTAGAGCACGTGGAGCCAGTCGTGCTGGGCCAACGCCAGATTGGCTCCCCCCAGGACGCCGGGAAAGGTGAAGTTGCGCACCTTGTAGAACTCCCACAGGCTGCGGCCCAGGCTGCCTGGCGGACATTCCTGGAGGGCCTCGTGGCGGGCCTCCTCCGCCGGGTCGGGCTCCATGGTCAGCACATAGGCGGCGGGGCCGTACTGCTCGAAGAGCCGGTCGAATCCGGGCAGCTCAGCATCGGCGTAGCCGATGTAGTCGTTGCGGTAGAAGTCGGCTTGGGCCTCGATCTTGGCCCCTCGGGCTAGGTCCCTGGCCACCATCAACTCGTCGGACTCCACTCCGAGGCCGACAGCCCACCGGTCGACGGAGGCGGACATCGACACCGGGATGGGATTGCACAACAGCTCGGCCATCACCATCAGGTCGACGATCTCGGCCCGGGCGGCCTGGCTGAAGCCGGCCCCTCGCACGTCATCGATGGTGGCCGGCGTCAAGGTGGTGAAGTCGCACGGATAGCTCAGGAGCCGATCGAAGAGTGCCCCGAGGATACGAGGCTGGATGGGATCGGCCCACTCCTCACCTCGGCAGGCACCCACGACGGCAGCGGCCATGAGCGGGGCATCGTCGACAGTGGTGTGCTTGCAGAACATCCAAATCCTCGATCAGAACCAGATACCGAGAGCGTCCGGTCGATCTCGGCAACTTACCGCATGCTCCCGGGCCGACTTGTCGAACCCCCCATGCTGTCCGCTAGAGAGGTCGAGGGCGCCGAGGGTCTCTTCGCCGGCGAACAGTCGAAATGCCAACCTGCTTTCGATGCCGGCTTAGATGGCACCCGGGACCAACTTCGGCCACTCCAAGACGTGATCGCGGAGGTCGGCCGACTCGAACACCGGGCGCTGCCAGATGGCATTGATGCACGGCCCCTCGCCGACTTCGAGTTGGAGATGCTTGATGCGGCGCCCGAGTTCGCTCTCATCGGCCATCGACATCGTCTGCCTTTCGGAGGTGATTGCCAGCGCACCGCACGCCCATCTCAACTCACATATCAGAGATGCTAACGCTCAGCGTCGGTGATCGCTCCCGTGTCGGCGGGCGAGGCAACGGCTGCACAAAGTTCAGTGAGGCGGGGGATCCGATCGGCCGGCATGGACATGCCGTCGGTTCCGCCGGTGCTCTCCACCTCGAGCACCCGCACCTCGTCGGCGTGCGCCTTGAGCCATTGAGCCACGATGAGCCGCTCGTTCTCATGGCCGTCGGCGGTCACGGCGAACGCCGGGTCGGTGGTTACGGTGGCACCGTCGATCTGACTGAACAGGGAACCGGTCTCGATCAGCAGACCACCATTGAGTTCGATGGTCCCTTCGCCCTCGACGAGGAGGATGATCCGTCCCGCCCGTCGCAGCGACTCCACTCGGCGGTGCCGACTCAGCAGGTGTCGGAGGCGCTCGGCATCGTCCCTGACTCGTGCCGCGTCCTCATACCGCTCGGACCGGGCCAAGGCCGTGACCTGGTCGGCGTAGGGAGCCAGCAGCTCGCGAGGGTCGCGCTCGAGGTCCTCGGCCGACCAGGTGGCACGCCGGCCGTTGCGTCGGCGGCGGGGCACGGGAGCCTGCGCCACCGCTCCGGCCGGACCGGCGGGGATCCCGGAGCCGCCCACGGAGGCTGGCAGCCCCAGGTCGCGCACGGTCGTTCGTGGAGAGGTGCGGCGGACTTTGCCTTGTTGGTTGAAAGGTGGTGCCCACGAGCGGATCAAGCGGCCCTCGAGTACGGCGGCGGTCAGCGGGCCAGGGCAGACCCGGTGGTGGACGGCGTCCATCTGGCGGAGGAGCCGGCCCACCTTGGCCCGGGAGTCGCCCGAGAAGTAGGAGCGGACCCGGCTGTGCAGGTCGGTGGCCTTGCCCACATAGAGGACGTGGCCGGCCGCATCGGTGAACCAGTACACACCGGGACGATGTGGGAGCCGGGTGGTCAGCCGCAGCTTGGCCGCTTGGGGGTGCCCGACGAGCCGGGGTAGGTCGAGGAGTTCTTCGAGACTCACGATGCCGTACGATCCGGCCCGCTCCAACATGGCGTGGAGCAGGTCCCCGGTGGCCAGGACATCGGTGAGTGCTCGGTGAGACGGCCGGTGGGGAAGGTGGAGCGACTCGGCCAGTGTGCCGAGCTTGCAGTTGGGCACCATGTCGCGCACCAGGCGGCGGGCCAGGGCCAGGGTGTCGACGGTGGCGTTGGCCAGGCGGTCGCGCCCGGTGGATTGGAGGGCGTGATTGAGGAAGGAGAGATCGAAGCGGACGTTGTGGCCTACTACCACGCCGCCCCCGAGAAACTCGAGGAAGGAAGGAAGCATCTCGCCGATTCGGGGGGCGTCGGCCACCATGGTGTCGGTGATCCCCGTCAGCGCTGTGATGAATGGTGGGATCCGCTCGTCGGGCCGCACGAAGCTCTGATAGGTGCCGAGTAACTCGCCACCCCGGTAGCGGGCTGCTGCCACTTCGGTCAGTGAGGCCGTAGCGGGGGATCCGCCGGTGGTCTCTACATCGAGCACCACGAAGGTGACCTGGCTCAGCGGAGTGCCGAGATCATCGAAGGACCCTTGGACGGCCATGCCCGGGCGGGCGGCGGCTAGCGACGACTGGGCGGCGAGGGCCATGGAGATACTGTAGCGAACAGATGTTCGGCCCGGGGTACGGGGGGTGGAGCGGGCGCGAGTAGATTTGTGGGCGTGACTCCTCAATCGTCTGCCGCCACCGCATCTGATAGTCCTCTCGCCGCCGACGGAACCACCAGTGGGGCCCAAGGGGCCGGAGCAGACGTCATCCGCTACCGATGTGCGGCATGCGGCAACCTCACCCGGTTCAATGTCGTGACCACGCGGCGCACTAGTGCCTTCCACCACTTCTCGGTGGGGGGCGACCTGTCCATCGAGGACGTAGAGGTACTCGAAGAGACGGTGGAGAGCGTGACCTGCCGCTGGTGCGGCAACGGTGGCTCCGTCGAGATCATCGAGCCGGGCTCGCCCGACCCGTCCTGACGGCGGCTGGAGTGGCCGACCCGTCTGCTGATCGGTCTGGTGGCACACCCGCTGGCTCGCCCGCTGGCTCGTCTGCCGGCTCGTCTGTCGGCTCGTCTGTCAATCCGTTTGACGATCCGTCGTTCGTGTCCGGGTTGCGTCCGATCGGCTCGGGCATGGCGGGCGAGGCGCCAACGTGGAAAGCATCCGACGTCGTGGGCACCGCACCAGATGGCCGCCCGGTGGAGATCCGGCTGGACGCCGAGGATCGCCCCGTCCTGCTCGTGTTCCTCACTACCCGGTGTGACGGCTGCGACACGTTTTGGCAGGGATTGGCCGCAGTTGGGGACCCCGCACTTGTTGGCGTGGTTCCTGTCGTCGTGACCAAGGATTCCGTTGGCGCGTCCCTAGAGGAGATCCGCATGCTGGCCTCGGGTCTGGAAGGAACCGGCGTGGTGATGAGCGACCAGGCGTGGGTCGACTACCGCGTCACTGGTTACCCGTTCCTGGTGCTGATCGATCCGGCGTCGCGCAAGATCCTGGCGGAGTCAGTCGGCTTCGGGTGGACGGATGTGGCCTCCGTGGTCGCAGCGGGGCTGGGCCAGTAGTCGACGAATCAGTGGCCGACGTATCGCCCGCTATTGGTAGTAGCCGGTGGGTAGGCTGTGCGGCCAGTGCCGAGCCGCTCGTTGGCCGGTCGCCAGACAGGAGCCCGGGTCCATGCCGTCCTATGCGGACATCACTACCGATGATCCGAACGTTGTCAAGCGATGGTTGCAGAACCGTCGCCTGGACGACGCCCTCTGGCATGTGTCGGCGCAGCTCGGAACTGGGTTTTCGGGTCGAATGCTCGACTATGGCGGTGGTGACGGCGCCCTGTGCCGTCGGTTCTTGCACCGATTTCCTCAGGCGTCGGTGACGAGCTTCGACCCGAGCGCATCGATGTTCGGTCAGGCTGCCGCCTCGGCCAGCGCCGTGGCCACTCATCGTGCGTTCGCCGTCATCGGGTCGACCGCCGAGTTGGATGCGGCCTCGATAGACATGATCACGTGCTGCGAAGTATTCGAACACCTTCCCGCGGCACAGATCGAAGAGGCGCTATGCGAGCTCACCCGGCTGCTGGCACCGGGAGGTCTCCTGATCATCGGCGTGCCCAACGAGCTCTATTTGATGGCGCTGGGTAAGGGCCTGTTCCGGATGGCTCGCCGGAATGGCCAGTACGACGCCCGATGGGACACCGTCCTGCCCGCGGCCCAGGGGCACCCTCGAACGGATCGCCCCGTCCACGATCTCGACGGCCTGCCGTTCATCTACCCGCATACCGGATTCGACTATCGCACGACACTGGTCGACCTCGAGCACCACGGGTTCGAGGTGGTATCGGCTCATGGGAGCCCGATCCGACGAGGCCCACGGTTCGTCAACTCCGAGCTCTACCTGGTGTGCCGCCGGCTCGCTCGATGAGCGGATCAGTCGCTCAGGGTCAGATGCCGCCGATGCCCTTGCCAACACGGGTGGCATCGTAGGTTGGAGTAGGGCAGTTACGTGTCGACACGGGTCGACACGCGTCGACACGCGTCGACACGCGTCGACACGCGTCGACACCGGCGAATCCGAACTACCAGTAACCACTATCCGGATTCCCAGGTCGCACACAGGTGGGGGATCGATGCTGTATTCCGTCAAGCAGGACCCGACAGAGCAGAATCCCCCAACCAATAAGAGGAGCAAATCATGACTATCGAAGAAGAAGGGCCGAGCACTCAGAGTGCAGCAACCCCGGCCTCAAACCCGATTCCCCCGTTCCGTCATCGTCGCAGCGTCCGCATCACTTCTGCTGCCGCCCTGGCACTCGGGCTCGCCGTAGGAGGTGGGGCCATTGCCAACGCCGCCACCTCCACATCCACTTCCACCCAACCGTCTGCCTCAGGAGTGGGGCCTCATAGCGATGGGCCAGGTGGACCTGGTCGCTTCGGTCGCTTCGGCGGCACCCCACCAGCAGCCATGGGCACCGTCGCCTCAGTGGGCACCAACAGCTTTACGCTTACGGCGAGGGACGGAACCACGGTGACGGTGGATGTGGGTTCGTCCACCACCTACCTCGACCATGACGTCACGTCCCCCTCGATCGCCGATGTGAAAGTGGGCGACCATGTAGCGGTCTTCGGCACGAGCAACGCCGGAACAGTCACCGCCACCAAGGTGGCCATCGGTGGACCTGGTGGACCTGGTGGACCCGGTGGACACGATGGGAAGGGTGGGCCAGGTGGAATGGGTGGCACCCCACCAGCAGCCATGGGCACCGTCGCCTCAGTGGGCACCAACAGCTTTACGCTTACGGCGAGGGACGGAACCACGGTGACGGTGGATGTGGGTTCGTCCACCACCTACCTCGACCATGACG
>Ga0194043_1000445_pt1 | contig 22857 bp, 19 predicted proteins | sample JunL4415m_MetaG_FD_161274 | JGI IMG/M metagenome (GOLD analysis project Ga0194043, IMG submission 161274) | Anoxic zone freshwater microbial communities from boreal shield lake in IISD Experimental Lakes Area, Ontario, Canada - Jun2016-L442-15m | ecosystem: Environmental > Aquatic > Freshwater >...
CGGCGACGGTGGCGACGGTGGCAACCGTGGCGACCGTGGCGACCGTGGCGACAGCCACGACAGCCGCGGCCTAGTCCTCAGTCATGGCCCCTCAGAAGAGGGCCTTGGCCGCCTTGGTGTCGGGCTTGCCCGCGGCGGTCAGGGGGATCTCATCGACCAGCAGAAGCTCACGAGGAACCTTGTAGCCGGCGATCTGGCCTCGGCAGTGCTCCTGGAGTACCTCGAGAGTGAGCGGTGCTGCCCCGTCGCGCATTCGGACGACGGCCGCCACCCGCTCGCCGAACCGTTCGTCGGGCAAGCCGACCACGATGGCGCCGTACACGCCAGGGCACGCCTTTACCGCTGCTTCGACCTCCTCGGGGAAGATCTTCTCTCCACCGGAGTTGATCGATGCCGACCCCCGCCCGTGGATGGTGATGACCCCGTCTGCCTCGATCGAAGCCAGGTCTCCGGGGACTGACCAACGGACGCCGTCGGGGCCGGTCGGGAACGTCGCTGCCGTCTTGGCCTCGTCTTTGTAGTACCCCAAGGGGATCCTCCCGGATCGGGCCAACCGGCCGATTCGTCCGTCCCCCGGGCTGAGGGGGATCAAGTTGTCATCGAGGACGGCGGTGTCGTCGCTCATGACAAACTTCGGTCCGCTCGCTCCCACCTCGACGGCACCCTGGGCACCGGCCTCACTCGACCCGAACCGGTCCATGATCATCGCCCCAGGGAGCTGAGCGCTGAGGTCGGCCTTCACCGTGGCCGACAGCATCGCCCCGCCCGAGCCGATCACCGCGAGCGTGGATGTGTCGTAGGTGCCCGGTGCGGCCGCGGCCAGCGTTTCGGACAAGGGACGGGCCATCGCATCGCCCACAAGAGCGGTGGAGACCACACCCTCTTCGCCTATGAGGCGGAGCAGCCGGTCAGGGTCGAAGCGGTGCTCGATGTAGAGCACTGCGGTCCCCGCCATCATGAAGGCGTTCCACATGGCCCACTGGGCGTTGCCGTGCATGAGCGGCGCTACCACCAGCATGGGGATCCGGCCGCTTTCGTCGACGCTGAGCCTGCCCGCTAGCTCGTCTGCCGACGTGATCGGCACGGCCCCCCACCCGCCTCCGCCCATGGCGGCGAAGAAGATGTCCTCCTGGCGCCACATGACCCCCTTGGGCATGCCGGTGGTGCCACCGGTGTAGAGGACGTACTGATCGTCGGGTGAACGGGGGTCGAAGGTGCGTTCTGCACCCACGGCGGCCAGGGCATCCTCGTAGCTGGTGGGCTCGGTTCCGGTAGCAGCCGCTACCGGGTCGGCAGCGACTGTCGGGGTGCCGTCCTCGATCACCAACAGGTGCAGGGATCGTCCATCGGGTCCGTCGTCGAGCGAGTCGGCCACCAATCCCGACAGGTCGCGCTCGTACACCAGGACTTCGAGGTCGGCGTTGTCGACCACGTAGCGGAGCTCTGGGGCCACATACCGGAAGTTCAGGTTGATGGGTACGCACCGCGCCTTGTAGCAGCCGATCATGGCCTCGACCCACTCTGACCGGTTGCGGGCCAGGATGCCTACGTGGGACCCGGTGCGGAGTCCGAGCGATTCGAGGTAGTGGCCGAACCGGTTGGCTCGGGCATCGAGTTCGGCGTAGGAGAGGCGGACATCTCCAGCTATCAGCGCCAGCCGATCGGGCACGGTGTCCACCACCAGCTCGAACAGGTCGGCCAGGTTGAATTGCCGGTCGCTCACTGAGTGTCTCCCTTGGATCTTCTGATGTCTATTGATCTGAGTCGGTGGTGTCTGCCCCGGATCTGCGGTCCGATCGGTCACTCCGGTCGCCCCCGGTCACCCCGGATTGCCGTGTGGCTGTACTCGTAGCATGCTGCTCCGGAACTCAGAACGGTAGCCAGTCCGGCACGCCGTTCGGAACAGCGCACGGCAGACCGCCGGGCGCACCATGGGCGACAAGGGAGAACAGCTGTGACTGATACCAGCGGACTTGCGACAGGGATTGCCGGCTATACGGCTCTGGTGACCGGGGGCGGCAGCGGCATCGGCCTCGGCACGGCCACTCGATTGGTGCGTGACGGTGCTCATGTGACCATCTGCGGACGGACCGAGGAGAAGTTGGTCGCCGCCGTGGCCGGGCTCGAAGCCGTGATTGAGGTAGTGCAGGCCGCGGGCGGACCGGCGGGCACGGCCCGGTACATCGTGGCTGACGTGACCGTCGAAGAGCAGATAGCGGCAGCCGTAGCGGCAGCAGCATCGCCCCGAGGCCACCTCGACATCCTCTTCGCCAACGCCGGCGGCGCGTTCCACATGGGCCCGATCGTGGGTGCCGACCTCGACGGAGTCCGCCAGACTGTCGACCTGAACCTGATCGGGACGTTCCTGTGCATCAAGCACGGTGCTCCGTTGATGGCGGCGGGCGTGGGTGAAGGACTGGACGGCGCCGAGCCGACCGGCGGTTCGATCATCGGGATGTCGTCGGGGGCCGGCCACTTCCCGCATCGCTACCTGTGGGCATACGGTGCGTCCAAGGCCGGGATCGACATGCTGTGCAAGTACGCAGCCGAAGAGCTGGGTCGCACCGGCGTGCGGGTCAACACCATCCAGCCCGGAATCGTCGATGACGAGTTGATGGCACCGATCACGGCCGGTGGCCCGCTGCTGGACGACTATCTGGCCGAGATGCCCATCAGCCGTCTCGGCACAGTCGAGGACATTGCCGCCGCCGTTCGGTTCCTGGCCGGTCCCGAGGCGGGCTGGATCAGCGGGGAGTCCCTGGCGGTCGATGGAGGACACCACCTCCGCCGCGGGGCCAACTACGGACTGCTCTTCGGGGAGTAGATCCACTGGGACCGGCCCGGGCTGATGGTCGGCCGGTGTGATGCTCGGCCGGTGTGATGCTCGGCCGGTGTGATTCTCCCCGCCCTTTCCAACGGGCCGGTGCGCCACTACTGTGAAGTGGTCAGTACCGGCCGGAGTGGATTCCGAACGGGGGGTTGCATGGGCACGGGGGTCGGTTGGACGAACGTCCAGCCCACGGGCGCATGATCAGGGGTCGCACCGTTCTGGAGGCAAGCATGTTCCGTTCCCATCGAAGCACGGCTGGTACCAGGCCAACTAGATCGTTCCGTTCCTCGGTGCGGGTCACATCGGTGGCCGCCGCGGCACTGTGCTGCATCGGTGCCACCGGGTTGGCTGGTGCCGTCGGGCCGGCATCGGTGGCCGGGGCCTCAGGGCAGTCGGCCACGCCAGCGCCGGCCGAGACCCTGACCGTGCCGACAGCCGAGCACCACCGCTACCGTCATGGCGCCGTGCCCCGCAAGACGCGCAACTTGAAGGGTGTGGCCGCATTGGGGACGGCTGCCAGCACACAAGCGCCATCGGCTAGCGGCAGGCTTCTGCAGTACGGCGGGGGGCTCACCGCTGGTGGCCTGACCGGTGCAGGGGTGACCACGGGTCAGCCGGTGGTCTACCTGGTGTTCATGGGCAGTCAGTGGGGGACCGCGTCGACCAACGGCAGCGGCCAGCAAGTGTTCAGCGGCGACCCGTCGTCCATGGCTCCAGCCATACAGACCTTCTTCGCCGGACTTGGCACCAACAATGAGTCGTGGAGCGGCGTGTTCACCCAGTACTGCGACGGGGTAGCGCTCGGCGCCACCTCGTGCGTCCAGGGGAGCACACTCATCCCTCATCCATCTGGAGGTGTGCTGGCCGGGGTCTGGTACGACAACTCGTCTACCGCCACCTACCAGGAGACCGCTGGACTCACCGGCCATCAGCTGGCCACCGAGGCTGAAGTGGCGGCGACCCACTTCGGTCGGACCGACCAGGCCTCCAACCGCAACACCCAGTACGTCATCGTCTCTCCCACCGGGACCAATCCCGATGGCTGGGCCAACACGATGACCGGGTATTGCGCCTACCACGACGACACCCATGACCCCAATCTTGGGGGAGGGGGTGCGGTGGCCGGCCCGATAGCGGCCTTCACCAACCTCCCCTACGTCCCTGATGCAGGGGCGTACTGCGGTGCTGGGTCGGTCACTTCTCCAGGAACGCTCGACGGAGCCACCGAGGCGGCCAGTCATGAGTACGCCGAGACGCTCACTGATCAGTTCCCCGAGACCTACCCCTACGCCGGCTGGACGAAATCGACCGGCGCAGAGAACGGCGACCTGTGTGCCTATGTTTCGTCTGGACCGGGTGCGGCCTTCGCCCTGGCCCTCAGTACGGGTACGGTGGCCGTTCAGGGGACCTGGTCGAACCGGGCCAACAACGGCAAGGGCTCCTGTGCAGGTGGTGAGTCGGACTACGTCTTTACCCCGGTGATCACGTCGGTGTCGGCACGGACGGGTGCGGCCGGCTCCACGGTCACCATCAGTGGCATCAACCTGCTCGGTGCGACCTTGGTCGCCTTCGGTGGAGCATCGGCGACCATCGTGACTGACACGGTGACGTCGATCACTGCCGTCGTGCCCACGGATGGTGTCAACGGAACGATCACCGTGACCACCCCAGTGGGCACTGCCACCAGCACCAAAGCGTTCAACCTTGTGCCCACGGTGACGTCGATCGCTCCGACTTCGCTACTCCACGGTGACTCGGTGACGATCGGCGGTTCGGGCCTCGGTGGCGCCAAGAAGGTGACCATCGGGGGGAAGAAGGCCGTGGTCATCTCGGACACCAGCACTCAGATCGTGGTCGTGGTTCCGGTCAAGGCAGCTACCGGGCCGGTGAGCGTCGTCGTGGTCACCAAGTACGGCACGGCTGCCAGCGCCACTCCGCTCACCATCAACTGATCGGCAGTCGGCGCCAGTCAGTCGGATCTGGGTGGCGACTACCTTTCCGGCAGGTCCGGACGGTAGCGTGTCGGCGATGACCGCCCGTTGCGACTTCCGATGACGGGCACACTGTGACGGGCAAGCGATGACAGGCATGGGCGGCCACACCGGGCCCGGTGACTCGTCCATCATCGCCGAGTTCCACCACGCTCTGGCTTCTGAAGCAGCACTCATCGTCGCGTTGCTGGCGGTGCTTTTCGTGGCATGGAACCAGCTCCGGTCGATGCAGTACCGGCGAGCCGTCACCCGAGGCGAGCAGTTTCCGGTGCCCGTGGTAGCCCGGCCGTCAGAGCCGTCCGGTCGGCGCTTTTTGCGGATCTCCTTCGGTCTGCTGTGGCTGTTCGACGGGCTGCTCCAACTCCAGCCCGGCATGCCCATGGGGCTGCCATCCGACGTGATCCGGCCGGCAGCGTCCACCTCTCCGGAGTGGGTACGCAATCTGGTCGATTCGGGGATCACGGTATGGGCGAACCATCCGGCCACCGCAGCGACTGCCGCCGTGTGGATTCAGCTCGGCATCGCCACACTGCTCCTGGTGGCCCCGCGTGGGATGTGGAGCCGGTCGGCAGGGTTGGTCAGCAGCGGCTGGGGACTGGTGGTGTGGTCCCTCGGTGGTGCGTTCGGGGGGATCTTCGCCCCTGGGGTCACCCTGCTCATCGGCGCTCCTGGCGCCGTCATCTTCTATGTGGTGGCCGGTGGGCTGCTGGCACTACCGGAATCGGCGTGGTCAGGGACGAGAGTCGGCCGGGCTGTACTGGGCGGTATGGGCGTGCTGCTCCTCGGGTTCGCCATTGCCCAGGCCTGGCCCGGACGCGGGTTCTGGCAGGGCTCGACCGGTGGCAGGCCGGGGACGCTGGCCGCCATGGTGAGCCAGATGTCTCAGACCCCCCAGCCCCATATCGCATCGGTACTGGTGTCGTGGTTCGCGGCGTTCGATCGGAACCACGGATGGGGGGTGAACTTGCTGGCTGTGGTGGTCATGGCCGGCATGGGTGTGGCGTTCTTGCTCTGCTCGCGCTCCACGGTCGGATCAGGCTCGCGCCTGCTGCGTCCCGCCATGGTGGTGCTGGTCGTGTTCTGCCTGGCCGACTGGGTGCTCGTCGAAGACTTCGGGTTCTGGGGCGGAGTCGGGACCGACCCCAACTCGATGCTTCCTCTGCTGTTCGTCGCCATTGGCGGATATTTGGCGGTCACGAGGCCGGCCGCGGTGACCGAGGAGGTTGCGGCAGACATAGGGGCCGCGTCCCCTCCTCGAGCGTTGGATGCCGATGCCGATGCCGACGCCGAGTTCGAGTCAGAGACGATCCCCCCGGTCCTGGTTTCGGCGGGTGTCTCGGCTACGACCGCTGCGGAGGAGGTGACTGGTCAAGTGCCAGACTCACGGCCGAAGCGCTCATGGTGGGAGGGGATCGATTCCCGTCACGCCGGCCGGGTGGCTGCAGCCATCGGTGCGGCAGGAATCATCGTGCTCGGAGTCGCACCCATGGCTGCGGCATCTGTCTCCGGATCGGCCGACCCGTTGATCGCTGAGGCCGTGAGCGGACCGCCAGAGGTGACGTCGTCACCGGCACCGCCGTTCCGTTTGATCGACCAGACCGGGGCGACCGTGTCGTTGACCGACCTGCGCGGTTACACCGTCGTGTTGGCCTTCATCGACCCGGTGTGCACTACCGATTGCCCGATCATCGCCCAGGAACTGCGCGTGGCCGACCAGATGCTGGGGGCGGACTCCGCTCGGGTCCGGTTCGTGGCCATCGTGGCCAATCCTCTCTACCGATCGCCCGCCAATGTGGCTGCCTTCGACCGCCAGGAGGGGTTGGACGCCATGACCAATTGGCGATTCCTGACCGGAACGGACGCCGAGTTGCGTGCTGCTTGGTACGCCTACGGAGTGGCGGTCGAGCTCACGCCCGCAGGTGGCATGGCCGCGCACCCCGATATCGTCTACGTGATCGACTCGCACGGGGTGCTCCGGCGAATCGTCAATGCCGACCCTGGTTCCGATGACAGCGCCACCCGGTCATCGGTGAGCAGCGTGCTGGCATCCCAGGTCCGAGCGGTGCTGCCCCGATGAAGCCCTGGGCACGATGGACGGTAGGGGTGGGTTCGGCCCTGGTGGTCGTGGGGATCGTCGTGGTCGGCTCGCAAGGAAGCGGAATCACGCCAGCCACAGTGGCGAACGTGCCGCCCGCAACTCTGTCGGCATCTACCACCACGGCCGACCAGACGACAGTGGTGTTCGCCATGGGGAAGTTCGATGAACCGGCCAACACGTTTTACGAACTGTTCACCCACAAGGACGGCGATACCGCTTGGAAGCTGGCGACCCCGCCGGGTGTGGCCGACAACGGGGGCCTAGTCGTCGGGTCCGGGGCCGCGGGATCTTTGACGGCTGGGTTCCTTCCCTCCGCCGACCTGACCTTCTCCGTTCTGGCCCACAGTGTTGACGGGGGTGCCCACTGGACCCCCGGTGACATCCCCGGCACGCTGGCCGCAGTACCTGATGCACTGGCTACTGGGGTCGACGGACGGGTTGCTGCGGTACTGGCCCGTCCTGATCAGGCCGTCATCGAGTCCGACCCGGTGACGAAGATGTGGCAGCGGGTGGTCTTGCCGAATCAGTTAGATCGGGCGACCTCTCGATGCGGTGTCAGTGCGATAACCGCTGTGGCCGTCACATCGGCGAATGTTCCCGTGGTGGGAGCGGGTTGCGCACACTCTTCAGCGGTTGGGCTGTTCGTCTCGAAGGGGCCGCCTCCGTCGGGAGCAGTGGCCCCACCAACGGGCGCCAAGTGGTCCTTGGTCGGACCGGTGTTCGGGGGGCGGACCCCGTCGGCCACATCGGTGGTCCGACTGGAGGCTGGACTCACAGGTATCACCGGGCTGGCCAAGGGAGATGTCGATGGTGCCGTCGAGCTGATGGGGTTGTGGGGTGATACCGGGGCCACTGGAGGAATCGGGTTCACCGGTTCGCCGGCGCTGGTCCTTCCCTCCGGATGGTCCCTTCTGTCCTCTGGGATCGGCGGGGGCGGCGGCCGTGGCGTCACCGTGTTGGTCGGTTCGGGTGCGTCTCGGAGGGTCGAGACGACGGACGGACCTGGACAACCATGGGTGCGGCTGGCCACGGCCCCGACTGGCACCACTGCGGTGGCCACGGTCGGCAACGTAACCGACGCCTTCGTGCCTTCTGGAACCTCGCTCACGGTATGGAGCACCACCTCTGGGGCGACATCGTGGACGCGGGTGGGTCGCCAGTCGGTCCCCCTGCAGTACGGGTCGTCGGGCTGACCGGACCGGAGCCGTCTCGGGGCCGGTACTATCGACCCGTCTCGGAAGGACGGACCGATGGTGCTCCCCCAGTACTGGCAGATCACCCCGCTGGCTGTGTGTGCAGTGGTGGCAGGGATCGCCTACGAGGTCGGCCGGCGTCGGCTGGCCAAACGCCAGACAGCCGCCCATCGCCGAGCGCGCTGGCACCGAGCGCTGGCCTTCTATGCCGGACTGGTGCTCCTCGCACTGGTGGCGTCAGGTCCGCTGGAGCGGTGGTCGATGACCCGCCTCAGCATCCACATGGTTTCCCACGTGTTCGAGATGTTCTTTCTGCCGCCCCTGCTGATCCTCGGGGCCCCATGGGTGCCGCTCCTGTTCGCCCTGCCCGTGGAGCGGCGTCGGAAGTGGTTGAGGGCATACCACCTGTCCCGTTCGGGGCGGCTCCTGCGGGGGCCCGTAAAGGTGCTCACCTATCCGGTAACCGCCATCATCTTGTTCAACGGGACGATGATCCTGTGGCACCTGCCCCATGTCTACGACTGGGGTTCGTGGCACGAGTGGGCCATGAACTGGTTGATGGCGCCCATGTTCGTGGCCGCTGGCTACCTGTACTGGCGGATCATCCTGCCGTCCCACCCGGGCCCGCCGCGGGGCTCGACTCGGATCCAGATCATCGCCATCGTGGTCACCGCGTTTGAGATGTTGGTGCTGGCCATGTCGATGGCGATCTTCACTCACACCCCTTGGTACTCGATGCACGTGGCCATGGAGGGTCCGGTAGCCGCCTTGAGCGATCAGCGGGTGGCGGCCGGGATCCTGTGGGTGTGCGGAGACTTCTGGGCCATCCCGGCCCTGGTGCTGATCGCGTATCGGATCTATGGAGCAGAGGGCGGGGCGTCGGCCGCATTCGAGCGCGCGGTCGGCCGGGTCTGATACCGAACAGCGGCGCCGAACCTGGCTATTGCCTTGACGTCACCGTCCCGTGTGGACCGGACGACTGTGAGTCAGTCGGCGCCAGGCCCGTCTGACTGGCGGGCCTCTTCGGCCTCCATGCCGGCCAGGTAGGCCTGCCAGGCGAGTAGATCTGCGTCGTTACCGGTATCTGCCGCACTAGCGGGCGGACCACTGGGATCGGTGATAGCAGCGGGGGTCCGAGTGCGTCGCTTGCTACGAGATCCATCCTGTCCGTGGAGGAGGTTCCACCACATGTAGAGGGCGAACACGGCGAATATTGGCCACTCGAACACGTAGGCCCAGCTGAGTGTGTTGCCACCGAGCGCACGCGATATCTCGAACACGAAGGCGGCGACGCAGAGGGCCAGACCAGCAAACAGGGTGAAGTGCAGGCGCAACGCCTCGGCTCCCCGAAGTCGCCCCGACCGGTCTTGGGGGTCCGTCGGACCCGCACGATCTTGCTCGGGGAGGCCTTGGTCGGGTGTCTTGGATGCCACGATTCCACCCTAGCGACCTCCCACATCGGGTTCCGAGGCTACTGACCGCTTTCAGTACCGGACCGCGTCACATAAAAGTTCCGTGAAGATTGGCCGAATCTCTGTTATGAAATGACAGACGGTTACGTATTTGGCGGCAAGTGGTCCTAAGTTGTATTTAGCACCTGGAAAGTGAGAGCCGTGACAGCAGACGAATCGACGGCAAGTGTGACGGACGCTGATCCGACCGGATCGGGCAAGATCAAGCCTCTGGGGCTGATCGCCACGTTCGTAGTGGCCCTCATCGGACTCGGCGGGGTGGCCGCCTTCTTCATGTCTCAGGACTACAAGTCGCCCAACTACCCGAACGGGGTGCAGGTGGCCAAGAGCCTCGGCACCGAAGAGGTGAACGGTCAGTCCGTGCCGCACGTATCGCTCGCCTTCGACACGTACCCGGATTCGACGGGAACAGTCAACGGCAAGCCGATCCACCCGAGCGGTAATCCTGGTTGGCCGGCGTATGGGATGACCAATGACTTCCAGGTCCCCGCCCACTCTCTCGTCACCGTCACCGTGCGCCAGTACGACTCGGGCGAGCCGCTCAACAACCCATGGTTCGCCAATGTGGTGGGAACGGTGGACGGCACCGCGACCGTGGACGGCCAGACCGTCACCCACACCGACCCGGAGACCATCGGGCACACCTTCACTATGCGAAGTGTGCCCGGGGTCGACTCCAACTTCTTCTTGAACATCCCGCTGCCCGCCGTCGCCGGTGAAGATCAGACCGACGATGGGGAGTACCACACGGTCACCTTCAGCTTCATGGCTGGTAATGCAGGAACTTATGCATGGAACTGCGAGTTCCCCTGCGGAAACATGGTGGCCGGATTCGGAGGCGTTATGAGTGCGTACGGATTCATGTCGGGGTTCTTCCATGTCGTTTGAGGAACAAGTAGACGACATCGAGGCCAACACCATCTTGGGCGGAGAGCCCTTCTTCTCGCGGGCCGGTGGGAAGATCTTCATCATCTGGCTGGGGTTCACCATTGTCGGCGTGCTCATCGGCGTCTACGCCCCGCACCACCTGCTCCCGACGCTGCTCTCGCCTCAAGGTAGCGACGTATGGAAGACAATCGTGGTGTTCACCGTGCTGGCAGCACCAGTAGCGGCATTCGTCTACGCGGTGTCCTTCTACAGCCTCTTTGCTTGGCGTCACAAGGGGAACCAGGACGAGCCGCCACCGGATGCCATGCCTCAGCGGGGCAACGGACCGATGACGGTCGTTTGGCTCGCCATCTCTTCGCTCCTCGTCGTGGTCCTCCTGTTCTGGGGGATCACCGTGTGGAACACCCAGCAGGTCACACACGCCAACACGCTCCAGGTGAACGTGACTGGACAGCAGTGGCTATGGACCTACTCGTATCCGGGCACGGGCGTAGAGACCCGCACCCTCGAGCTCCCGCTGAACCGACCAGTCGAGTTCAACATCACCTCCGTGGACGTGACCCACGGGTTCTGGCCAGCAGTACTGGGTGTTCAGGTCGATGCGAACCCGAACGTGACCACGATCATCCGCACGACGCCGGACAAGTTGGGCAACTTCACCGTCCGATGCAGTCAGCTCTGTGGCCTGTATCACGCCTTCATGAACAACAAGGCCGCAGTGGTGACCCCTCAGCAGTTCTCCGCGTGGCTGCAGGGTCTGGGGGCAACGCAGGCCGCTGCCGACCAAACAGCCGGGATCAGCTCGTCGGCCAGTTCACCCACGACCACGCTGCCAGATGCAACTACTGCGACACCCACCACGGTCCCCGGCGAGACGGCTACCACTCTGACGCCTGACACCACTGCACCGGCAACCACTGCACCGGCAACCACGGTGCCTGACGGCAGCACTACGACCACCGGTCCGGCCGGCATCCCCACAACCACGGCACCGGCGTAGGCGCGAGATGTCAGGACAACAGGACATGAGATCGCAAGTACACCCCCAGGGACGCAGGACCCCAGCACGCAGTAGCGAAAGGGCACGAACGTGACGACAGCTTTGGCCCCACCACTCCTCGAGGACACGAAGCTCGGCCCCAATGCCGGTGGGCTCTACGAGCGCCTGAACATCTGGACGGGCCTCGGTTTCGGCATCTTCCTCGGATTTGTCGCATGGGTTGTTTCTCACGCCACCCTTCAGGGCTCCAACTGGGGAACCGACATGGTGGTGACCTGCACCATGCTCGGCTGGGTCATCGGATTCAACATCGGCATCGGCACCTTCAACGCTCCTATCCGTTGGATGCTCGGCCACGACCAGACCCACGAAGACGAGCTCTACGTGGCCGGCGTGGGCCAGGGCAGGCACCGGTACCTGAAGTACTGCACCGACCACAAGGTTGTGGGCACGCAGTACCTGGTCCTGGTGATGGTCCTGTTCGCCGTAGGCGGCACGCTGGCCATGATGATCCGCACGCAGCTGATCACTGCGCACTCGTCGTTCCTCGATCCTCAGACCTATAACGCCATCGTCACCGTGCACGGCATGGTGATGATCATCGCCACCATCGTCATGGTGTCGGGACCCTTCGCCAACTTCATCATGCCGATCATGATCGGGGCCAAGGACATGGCCTTCCCGAGGCTCAACGCCATGAGCTTCTGGGTGATCTTCTCGGCCGTGCCGTGCATCCTGGCCACGTTCTTCCTCGGCGGGGTCAATGCCGGTTGGACGACCTACGCTCCGCTATCGGTCCAGGCACCGCCAGCCATGGACGCCTTTGCCATGTGCATCATCGTGTTCGTCGTATCGGTGACGGTGGCCGGTGTAAACACCATCGTCACTGTGGTGACCATGCGGGCCAAGGGTATGACCATGGGACGGCTCCCCATCTTCACCTGGGGCTCGATCATCGGTGCTGGCCTCGGCCTCTATGCCATGCCGGCCTTCTTGCTGGCCATGACCATGATGATCACCGACCGGGTGACCGGGACCTCGTTCTTCGTTGCCGCCTACGGAGGCTCGGGCTGGCTGTGGGAGAACGTCTTCTGGATCATGGGCCACCCTGAGGTGTACGTGATCCTCATCCCACCGGTGGCGGCTGTGCTGGAGATCGCCAGCACCTTCGCCCGCAAGCCGGTGTTCGGCTACAAGGTGGCCATCGCCGGATTCGTGGCCATCGCCTCGCTCGCCATCATGGTGTGGGCCCACCACATGTTCACCACTGGATGGGCGCCGAACCTGGCCGGTCCTTTCATGCTCACGACCGAGCTGATCTCCATCCCGACTGGGATCATCTTCCTGTGCACTATCGGCACGCTGTGGAAGGGGAGTATCTGGACCAGGCTTCCCATGTACTTCGTGTACCTGTTCATTTGGAACTTCATCATCGGAGGCGTCACCGGGATCTACCTGTCGGACGTGCCGGCCGATCAGTACTTCCACGGTGACATGTTCGTGACGGCGCACTTCCACTACACCCTGCTCGGCGGCGCCATGATCGGTGCCACCGCGGCAGTCTGCTACTGGTTCCCGAAGATGTCCGGCAAGATGCTGAACGAACGGATCGGCAAGGTGGCGTTCTGGTTGATCGCCATCGGCATCCAGGTCACGTACTTCGGCCAGTTCTGGGAAGGCTTCCAGGGGATGCCCCGACGTGTCGCCTACTACGACCCGCAGTTCCTCAGCGCCAACCAGATGTCTACGATCGGCGCCTACACGCTGATGGCCGGTTGGCTCGTCTTCCTCTACATGATGCTGCACGGCTGGAGGAACGGAAAGATCGCCCCGGCCAACCCATGGCACTCCAAGACACTCGAGTGGAAGGTGCCGACACCGGTACCGCTGGAGAACTTCCTGGTCGACCCTGTCGTGACTTCCGACCCGTATACGTACGGCGAGGGTGTCCCGGACGGCCAAGAGGTGCCTGATTTCGCACCGTCGGATGATCCCGAGCTCGTTCCTGCGGGTTCGGCTGGGTCCGGCGCACAGACCGATGCCGGGGGAGACCACTGATGTCGTTCACCACGACCACCCATGACGACCATGACCACGGGCACGGACACGGTCCGGCAGTCGAAGGCGCCGAGAACCCCGGCGGCCATCATGAGCCGGCCGAACTCCGTGACCACAAGGAGCGTTTGGCGCTGTGGATGTTCATCGCCGGCGATGCGCTCTTCCTGATCCTGATGGTGTTCACCTGGTTCTACCTGCGGACACTGAACTCCAATGGCATGTGGGACGCAGCGCAGTGCTCGACGGCAAATCCGTGTGAAGACGGTCTCGGCAACCCGATCCTGGCGCAGATCACCCGGGCCGATCCGTGGCACGCGGTGATCATCGCCGCATGTACGGTTCTGGCCGCCGGGTTCGTGTGGCTAGCTGAGATCGGTGCCAAAAAGAACACCACCAAGGGAGCCATCTCCACCCCGGCCGGTATGGCCTTCTTGTTTATGGTGCTGGCCATAGCCATGCAGATCTACCAGTTCCAGGTGCTGCCGTTCACCACGATCGACGGGGCCTACGCCTCCACCTATGAGTTCTTCATGGGCTCGACCTTGGCTCACCTCCTGATCCTGGCCTTCGTCGGCCTCGGTCTGTGGATCCGGTCGACTCGTGGTCGCCACGCCGGCGGGACCTGGTACCGGGTGCGCCTCATCCGCTTCTTCGCCGTGTGGGTGGCCCTGTCGACGGTCATCCTGACGGTCGTCGGCGCGCTCTTCGCCTGAGTAGGGACCGAGGGGCCAGGACCTGGCCTGTGCGGTCACTTACAGTCGCTTCGATGCCGGTGAAACCTGGTTGTGCGCGTAGGAGCGCTCGGACGTCCGTTGTCGGCGCCGTCGCCCTCCTGGTGGCCCTGGGGGCCTGTTCGTGTTCGTCGGGAGCGGTGAGAGTCCAACGGGCTCCCCACGGCAGCTCAGACCGTGTCCTGGGCGTGTCCGATGTGCCCGCCGGGTGGTCCGCCGTGAGCGACGCAACATGGAGCCGACCGGGGGTCCGGGAGCCGTGCAGCTCGTTGGCGAACCCGGTGTCGATCGTCGGCCGGGCTGGTGCGGCAGCAGTGTTCCGCCAGGAGGGATCAGATGCGCTCATCGTCGAGTACCTGGTGCGATCGCTCGACCCGGCTGCTGCCTACGTAGCCGCTGTCCACCGACTGCAGGCACCCACGACGTGTGTGCAATCAGTTGACGGGCACGTGACGTCGAGCACCTACCAGCAGGTAATTCGGGTGCGCCGATTCGGTGCACCGCAGGTGGCCATGCTTATCGTCAACGAGTCCGGCGGTGTGCAGACCCAGGCTGGGTACGTGGTCGTGCGGACCGGGCCGTACCTCGTGGTCGTGGGGAGCGCCGGCACGGTGTCGCTGGATCAGGCGTCCCTGGAGTCGTTCACGTCCTTGGCCCTGAGCAAACTGGCCGGGTAGGCACCTGGTCGGGGATCGTGCCCCTGGGTGTGCCGGAAATAGACAGGAGACACGCAGGAGATACACCGGAGACACAGAAGAGGTGGGGCCGGAGCCCCACCTCAACTGATTCGACTGCTGGATGCTGTGAGCTGGTCAGCCGAGGCTGAGCGATCCGGCAAGGTCGATGACGTGGAGTCCGGCTCCGGCGATCGATGCACCGAGGTCGGCCAAGGTCTGCGTCGTCTCGGCGGTGAGGCTCGAGGTGGCACCAGCGTCGGTCCCTCCGAAGTCACCACGGATCGAGGTGTTTCCGAAGGCCACTGAAGCGTGCCCATCGCCCGCATCGGCCACGGTCACACTGCCGGTTCGGCCCGTCAGGGCGCCCCCCGACTAGTCTCTGCGCCAACCGCTGTATCTCGTCCAGCGGGTGATGATCGAGGCTGCACGTCGGTGCCGGCGCTGCCCAATCTGAGGGAGAACGATGAATTCGGGTGACACCGTATGGGTGCTGATCAGCGCCGCCATGGTGCTGTTCATGACGCCAGGCTTGGCGCTCTTCTATGGCGGGATGGTGCGGGCCAAGGGCGTGCTGTCCATCATGATGCAGAGTTTCTTCTGTATCGGCCTCATCACTGTGCTGTGGGCCGTCTACGGGTTCACCCTGGCCTTCGGCCACGACGCTGGACATGGACTGATCGGCGGTCTGGGCAACATCGGTCTGCGCAACATGACCGCACCCCTCGCTGGGTTCCACGGGCTCCATGTGGCCCCGTCCGCCGTCATGATCTTCCAGTTGATGTTCGCCATCATTACGGCCGCGCTCATCAGCGGCGGCACGGTCGACCGGGTCCGGTTCGGTGCCTTTGCCGTGCTGATCGCCGCCTGGTTCACCTTGGTCTATATCCCGATGTGTCACTGGGTGTTCAGCCCCGAAGGATGGTTGGCCCAGCGCGGCGTGCTCGACTTCGCCGGGGGAACCGTGGTGGAGATCAACTCGGGGTTCTCGGCCCTGGCTGTGGTGCTGGTAGTCGGACGTCGGCGGGGGTGGCCCAAGGAGGCCATGCCGCCGCACTCGGTGCCGCTCAGTCTGCTCGGGGCCGGCATCTTGTGGTTTGGGTGGTTCGGGTTCAACGCCGGCTCGTCGCTGGGGGCCAACGGTGTGGCGGTCAGCGCCTTCGTCAATACCCAACTAGCCGCGGCCGCTGGCCTGCTGGCCTGGCTGCTCTTCGAGGTTCGCAAGGAGAAAGTAGCAACCACCCTGGGTGCGGCATCGGGGGCGGTGGCCGGCATGGTGGCGATCACCCCCTGTGCCGGGTTCGTCGGGCCGATGCCGTCACTGTTGATCGGTGCGGTGGCCGGACTCGCCTGTGCCGCCGCCGTGCGGGCCAAATTCCGCTTCCGCTATGACGACTCACTCGACGTGTTGGGCGTCCACGGTGTCGGTGGTCTGATCGGAATGCTGCTGCTGGGACTGTTCGCGGCCAAGTCGGTGAACCCTGCTGGAGCCAATGGGCTGTTCAGCGGGGGCGGGTTCTCACTCCTGGGGAAGCAGTCCCTGGCTGTTGCGGTATCGGTCGTCTTCTGCTTCTCCGTGACGTACCTGATTGCCAAGGTGGTGGACAAGACCATTGGGCTGCGGGTCACCGAGGAGCAGGAGTTCGAGGGTCTGGATCTGAGCCAGCACGCCGAAACGGCCTACTCGGCCACCGGGGGCAGCCACCTCGGTGGTTGATCCCAGGGGTCGACCCATGGGCGTCGAGGAGGAACGATGAGCGAAACGATGCTGGCCTACCGGCTCGTGGCATGGGGCGCAGCACCCGAGCTCGTCGAGGTGCCAGTGCCGAATCCCGGGCCGGGCCAGGTACTGGTGCGGGTGGCTGGGAACGGCCTTTGCCACTCGGACATCACCATGGGAGAGCTGCCTCAAGAGATCGGCGAAGCACTGAACTGGTTGATGCCGTTCACCCTTGGCCACGAAGTCGGCGGGTGGATCGCGGCATTGGGCTCCGGCGTGCATGGCCCGGCCGAAGGCGACGCTGTCGCCCTGCGCTCGCCTGCGTCGTGCGGGTCGTGCTGGTACTGCACTCGAGGCCAGGACAGCGCCTGCTCGGGCGGACTGGTCGGGCGGGGCTATGGCCGCGACGGCGGGCTGGCCGAGTACGTGCTGGTCGACTCCCCCGGGGATGTGCTGGCGCTGCACGGACTGGATCCGGTGCTGGCCGGGCCGCTCACCGATGCCGGGGCCACGTCGTATCACGCCGTGCGCCGAGCGCTACCCCGACTGACGCCGGGCACGACCGCGGTGGTGATCGGGGCTGGGGGGCTGGGAGCGTTTGCCATCCAGTTCCTGAAAGCACTGTCGCCAGTGCAGGTGGTGGCTGTGGACTCAGATCCGGCCAGGCTTGAGTTGGCGGCCGCCCGCGGCGCCGACCACGTGGTTTCGGGCGTGGACCGTGAGACCGTGCGTACGCTCCTCGACCTGACCGGTGGTGGGGCCGTGGCCGTGCTCGACTTCGTGGGGGTGGATGCGACCATCAAGGCCGGGCTGCGCTCGCTGCGGCCGGGTGGTGTCTATGGGCTAGTCGGCGCGGGGATGGGGACCTATCCCGGCCCTTGGTACGGAGGAATGCCTCGCGATGCCGAGATCTTCACGTTCCAGGGGTCGTCGCGCTCCGACGTGGAGGACGTCCTGGCTCTGGCCGACTCTGGGCATCTCACCATCGATATAGAGCGCTTCGCGCTGGCAGACGTGGCTGATGCGTATGCCGCCCTCAAGCGGGGCGGCCTTCGGGGCCGAGTCGTGGTGGTCCCCAGAGGATGAGGAGCAGGTGGTTGCTCGAGGGGTTCTGTTGCCGCCGCCCTTGGTGGCGAACCTACGTTGACCACCTAGCGGGCACGGGGACGTCCTGGCAGTAGTTGCTGTGGTCACTGCTGGCTGACCCGTCCGGGCACGTGGAGTTGAGGTACTGGGCGAACTTGGTTGTGAACCGGAGGTTGGCGCCGGTGAAGTCCGAGCCCTCGATGGTGGCGCCCGACAAACCGCTGACGTTCTCCAAGTTGGCATTGGTCAGGTTCGTGTCGGTCATATTCGCATCGTCGAGCATGGCTGAGTCCAGATCGGCACCGGTCAGATCGGTACCGGTCAGATCGGCACCCGTGAGATAGGTGGGGGACATGCCACTGGAGGTCAAGTTGACGTGCGTCATGGTGGCGTTCGACAGGTTGGACTGCGTCAACCTCACCGACGAGAGGTTCGCCCCGGAAAGGTTGGCGCCGGAGAGATTGGTGAACCACAAGGTGGCACCGGAAAGATCTGCACCAGAGAGGTCGGCGCCGGAGAGGTCGGCGTGATTCAGATCCACCTTGCTGAGGTTTAGGTGGCTCAGGTCGGCACCGGGGCAGCTCGCCCCTTCGGCAATCGTGCACCCGGCAACGGTGGTGCCCTCTTTGAGCGCCGGAGGGCCGCAGGCAGCCAAAGCCCAGGCGGAAAGTGCCCCAGTCAGTACGAGGACCCAGCGCTGCGTGTATCTGCGGGGCCGATGGTGTCCCTGACGGACGTACCGATACTTCATCACCGAAACCCTACTTGTGGGGTGTCACGGCAAGGCTGGTGGCGCGTGTTTCTGCCGGGTTCCGGTGCCATGGGGCACTGTGCTGGCATCGGAAGTAACGAGGTGCGCAGCGCCTGATCAGCTACCTCGGAAGGTAGTACTCGAATCGCAGCGAGGCCATGTGGTGGAACAGGATGGTGGTAAGAGGGCCTGGATCGGTTGGGCGAAGCGAGGCCATGACAAAGAAGGACCCTTCGGCACCTTCAAGGTGACCCCCAGCGGCCTTTAGCTCTTCGATGATGGATGTTCGTTGGCTCCCTGAGATAGTCGGTGAGAACAGCAACTTCCAGTACCCGGTCGATCTCCGTTCAACCAGGCCGACGAACTCCAACTGCCCGGCCACCGGGTCATGGACGCACTTCACTACGTCGCCAAGGGAGCAGCAGTTGGCATCGAACGGGATGTTCATGATCTCGTAGAGCTCGCCACCAAGTGGGACAGCCCACAGCAACTCCCCAGCGATCACGTCGTCAACGATGGTGATGTGAATCTTCACCAGATTGGAGACATTGATACGTATTTCAGGGTCGATTGTCATGGAAGCAAGCATTCCCTGAGGTTGTGACAGCACGATCTACGCGCAGATTTTCGCTGGTGAATGCGCAGGCCGGTGGTTGGCCGAGATCACGTCCACGGAACTTGGATCACAAGGAATATGGTCGAGGAGAGCCACCCTCACCTGTTGACCGTTACGAAGACGCGAGGCTCTGCACCCCCAGCGTGACGTGTAGCACCCGTGTCCCACAACCCCCGCGGTGGCCTTTGTGGCTCCCGACCAGAACAGCCATCGCCGGCGCCATGAGTTCGCTGCTGATTCCTTCGGGCGAGCCGGTACTGGTGTTCGGTGAGCGCTACGCTTGAGAAAAGAAGACAGGTAGCATCTACACGGCACGGAGTGGCTCGGTTAACTGATGACACCAGACAAATTCGACTCGGTATTCCGCCAGTTACACCCGGGCGTAGTCGCTGCGAGGTCGGCCTTCGAAGATCGAGTCGCCGATGGTGTCTTTAAACTCATCCCGGTGCCAGACCAAACATATTCGGCGTTGATGGCGTCTGACACCGTGATCAGACCCGGCCTCGACGGGGGGCTCATTTTACACGAGGACTACGGATGGGACGGGCGATCACGAACACACCCCTCGGGCATCTACGTCGTGGGCTTCGACCTGATTCGCCTCCTGTGCTCGGAAATCGACGTCAAGCTCAAGCGGACTTGGCCCCCATCAGTTCACACAGCTGAGGAACTACGCATTTTGGCAGCCGCCGGAAAGATCGTGATGGCTACTGCTGCCAAGCAGTCCAAGGTTCTCTCCAATTGGTGGGGAGTTGGAATGTGGGAGGGCCTGCTGGCGGAATTGGATAAGGGATCGACCAAGCGGCGCCGTCAGTACGCATGATCTTGGTGGCGGCCTCTGGCTCTACTGCGGCTGTTTGATTCGCAGATCCCAGATCACCCTTGGGTGCGGGCATCGTTAGGGCCTCTCGGACTTTGCTGTCCAGAACACGGATCTTCCGAAGGTAGCCACATCTTGAGGCGAGGGGCTCTGTTGCATTGAGCGATCGTCGAGCACGAGCTGACCAGCCTCGATGTGGTGCCCGTTCAGTTCACCTGCGCGAGCTCGTCGAATGCCGCGGCGATGGTCAGCCTCGACTCGATTGCTGGCGTATTGGGTGGGGTCGTGTAGTGCTCTTAGCGGGAGGTCCGTGATCACCCGGATCAAGGCATGAGACCGGTCAGTGGTTACCTCGGCCGGCTGGCCATGGACAGGTGATCACCGAGGTGAAGAAGGTTGCCGCGGCTCTCATGTCGCGCTTCTCCGACAAGAACACATCGATGACCTGTCCCTACTGGTCAACGGCTCGGTAGATGTATCGCCAGGATCCGTAAACCTTTACGTAGGTCTCGTCGACAAACCGGCTGCTACCCACGCTGTGACGGCAGGGCTTGGCCGCCTCCACCAGCATCGGCGTGAATCGCTGAACCCACCGGAACAGAGTCACGTGATCGACCTCTATGCCTCGTTCAGCCACGACTCACTCGCCGACCCTTCAGGTTCACGGCAAGTTCGCGCTCAATGTCACAGTGCCCATTCTCGACACCCACATGTCATTGTGTTGGAAATGGCGCTCGCTACCCCTCCAGACCCCCATCCCCCGGCGGGTCCTCTTCGCCTATGACCAGACCTTCCGTGCGTTGCTCTTTGGCAAGGTTCTGAATCTTGACCTCCAGTTGCTCGAGAGCGTTCTGATCAGAAGAAGAGAACGCTCGCCGCAGCGTCCCTTTCGAGAGCTCTTGGAGATGTGCGATCAGCAGCGAGGCCTCTTTCAATTCATCGGGATCGACCAGCCGTGTGCCCGCCAACAAGTCGACTTCCCGATCCTCAGCATCGCTGCGGTCAACAAGGTCCCACGTGACAGTGGGACTCTCGGGAATGTCTTCGGAGTGTCGCCGAGAAGACAGCATCTTGCCGATCTCATGCAGTTCGCTGTCGCTTATAACCGTGGTGCCCGAACGTACCCGTCCCACCTTTGAGGCGTCGACCAACAGCACCTTTTCGGGGGACTGGAGGCCGAGCACCCAAAGGGCGAGCTTCCCACCGCTGTCTCGGCGTAGTCGAGAGGGGGTCAACAGCACGGCATCGGCAAGCTCTCCCTGGACGAGCTTCCAGGACCTACTGCCTGAGTCCATCGATACCGAAGGCAAAACGACGACCGCTCGACCATCGGGTGCCAGGCAGCGCCTCGCCATAGTCAGCCAAAGAGGGAAGTCCTTACGGGATTTGTGAGGGGGATCGACCACGACGATGTCGGCCTTGGGTAGCTCTTTGGCGCTGCCGAGGGTCTTCTCCCGGAGCACCGTGGCCTCGACGCCTGCAACGAAGCATCGAGCCGAAGTGATGCTCCAGGCATCTGGATCCGGTTCGTAGCCGATGAGGTCGATCGCTCCTTTGGCTTCGGCAGCCAAGGCCAGCAGCAGGCCACCTTCGCCGGCAGCCAAGTCCAGTACTTTGTCGCCGACCTTGGGGTGGGCAGCTGAGGCAACGAGACGGTTCAGACTTTCCGAACTGCGGACGGAAAGATGGGCATCCCACGTCGGTACCTCCAGCCGACCCAGCGCCGATGACACCACTCGGCTCGGATCCTCTCCAGTAGCGAGGACGAACCGAACAACTCGAAGCAGCCGATCGGTGATGGCTTCGCTGTCCTTGACCCCCGCAAGGAGGGCAGAGAGCACACCCTGCAATCGATGCACATCGGCCGCAACCAAGGCGTCCGCTTTGCGCAAGTCGACGACAGCGGTTCCATCTCGGGAGATGGCCCAGTCCAGGTAGTTGGTAATGCCTTCTTTGTCGGTCATCGGTACGAGCCACGCCACCACGGCCGCTAAAGAGAGTTGGCGGGTCTCACGGGTCCCGAGCGCAGCAGCAGCAGCGTCTTGCGCCCGTTCTAAGTGCCACATCGGGTGCACCGAGGCCGCTCGCACCGCCAACTTCTCTTCTTTGACGGAAGGGGGTTGGTCGGAGTCGTGCCAGTCCACGAAGTCGCCCAGCGTGAACATGCGCGCTCGTAGGTCACTTGAGGACCTTCTCCCCCGGCTTGACTCCGGATAGTCGCCTTTCGTGCGGCGCAGCATCCGCATTTGGGCCTGCTTGTTCTCAAGGTCCTTGCGATAGGCGTCCGAATTGCGGTCCTTTTTCGGCAGATCCTCGGACCACCACAGTTCGGCGAACTGAGCCGCCGACACCAGGTCTTCCGTGTGTATCTCGGGAACGTCGCTCACGGGTCCACCCTACCTTCTCTCGAAACGAACCAGTTGACATCTTGTCAGAGAATGGTATTCTGTTCTGACACAGAACAGAATAGACACATGGAGGAGAAAGATAAATGGAACCTAGTCCACTAGGAGACGCAGCAAAGGAACCGTTGAGCGCGTTGGCCGTTCCCGCTACACGGGCTGGCCGTTCGTCAAGCAGACGAGGTGGGGGAAGTTCGGATCGACCGCATCTGCAGATTGTCCGGCCGACGTCTGGGGCGGCTGGCACTTCAGTGCCGGCTGCCACCCCTGAGCCGGCCCATCCCGCCGGCCAGGCCACGGCCCCAACCGAAGTCCCAGGCGCTACCGCGGTCACAACCCCGGCCTCTCAACCCACCGCCACCCAACTAGGCATCTGCCACCGGCTCCGGACCGTCTTCTACGACCTCGGACTGGTCGACATTGTGGGTAGCGACTGGATCCAACCTGCAGGTGAAGGCTTCACGGTTGGCGACCTGTCGCTCCGCTCGGCTGACCGCTTGTTGCACCGACTGGAGTCACTGCTCGGG
>Ga0194043_1000446_pt1 | contig 22857 bp, 21 predicted proteins | sample JunL4415m_MetaG_FD_161274 | JGI IMG/M metagenome (GOLD analysis project Ga0194043, IMG submission 161274) | Anoxic zone freshwater microbial communities from boreal shield lake in IISD Experimental Lakes Area, Ontario, Canada - Jun2016-L442-15m | ecosystem: Environmental > Aquatic > Freshwater >...
AATCAACAGAGTTCATTTACCTCTTAAGAGAAAAGCTAGTAAATTTGCATCAGAAGAATGTGTAAAAAATCCTACTGCTTATAAAGATATTGTTATGAATGAAAGTTCTATCAGAGAACTAGAAACAAAACCAGGTTTGTTCAACAGAACAATGGCAAAACTTACAGGAAAAAATTGTGTAAGACCATTATTAGTAAAATCGTCAGAAAATATTGATTTGACTATCACGGAAGAATGGTTAATAGAAAATGCAAAATTCTTAATGATAGAACATATATTAAGAGGGCCAGAAGGATATGTGGATTATGCATTGTCTTATCCGTTAAATGATCGAGTTATAGAAGAAGATTATTCAAATCCTACATTTATAAAGTATAAGGATAGAACAGGTGATATAATAACAGATTACGGAGGAAAGATGTTGTCAAAGATGTTATTTGAATCAGTAAGAGAAAGAACATATGAGTTAATAGAATCGAACGACAATGTAAGATTTAAGTGTGGAAATATAGAAGATTCTATTTTTCAGGAAGAGTTTATAAGTATTCTTATGAGCAATATATAGACAAAAAAATCATTTGATAATTTTTTTGTAAAGTACTATCTTTTCTAGTCAAACAAATGAAGCACTTGAATTCGATCTAAAAGTTTTATCTCAAAAGAGACAAGCAAATGAGATGGCAGATGGATTGAAACCAGAATTGTTTTATAGTTTTGTAAGAGAGTTGGCAGCAGGTTGTTATAAGTGAAAAATAATTGTAGGTTTCTTATCTTTTTTCTTAAAAACACCTGACTAAAATCAAGAATACGATATTATTCATCAATCTTTAAAAAAAGGTTTTCAAATAGGTTTTTAATTATTCTAATATCTTCAGGAAAAAAATCTTCATTATTTGAAAGGTCTAAAGATCTCAGCATTTTAAGATTTTTAATAGCAGGTAATATTATTTCAAAAAATCTCATATCCAAATAACATCTTGATAAATCGAGTTCTCTTAGATTTGGTAAAAAGCCTAGAATTTTGGCTAGATCATCTAAGTCATCAAAAGATGCCAAATTACTACAAGAAAGATTTAGTTTAGTTAAGTTTTTTACATTTGATAAATAGTCTATCAAATTCTCCATATAAGTATCGTACATACGGTCAACTGTACAACCAAATGAAAGAAGATGGGTAAAATCTTTTTCTAAACAAGGTAATATTGTTTGCATTAAATCTACTTCAACTACCTGAACTGTTTCATTATATGAAAGAACAGACTTATTTCCAGCTATTCTAAGTCCTTTTAAATGTTTCAAAGATTCAGTCCATATTTTTTTAAAATCTTTGATATCAAATTCTTGCCGTTCCAAATCAGAATAAGTATCCTCAAAATCAGAATCCGTATCATTAAATAAGGGTACTTCAGTAAACATACTAATTTCTGATAGATCTAACTCTTCTAATTTTTTGATACTTTTTATACACAATAAAAAAAGTTTCCATTGTATATGTACATTAGATAATTTTAGTATTGTAAGATTTGGAATTTTCATTAGTACTTTAGACACTCTATCATAATTATTTTTTGTAAGATAATAGTTTCCAAAATCAATTTCAAAAGAATAAATAGTATTTTTTAAGTTTTCTACAATAGAACATAATAAAGATATATTTCTATCATAGTAACTAATTGCAAAACGACTAAAAATAATTTTAATTGATAACTTTATATCACATTGAGCTAAAATACTAAATAATGTTGTGTCAATACCTATTATCTTTCCTTTTTCATCTAATAGTTTTGCGACACTTGTTCTTCTTCCTCTGATATCTGTATCGATGTCAATATAATAAATAATATGTAAAGAACAATCTTTAGGTTCTCTACCGTATTTAGCACAAAGAGTTTCAAAACTATCTTGTGTGTAATCAAAATCTTCTGGAAGTTTGCTTTGTTCAAAAACGACCTGAGTCCTTGTAAAGTCTGTAATCTCTTTTGTTTTTTTTGAAACAAGTCTTGGATTTAATAAGTCTCTATTTGACAAGTATTTAAGTAGACCATCACCTAAAACATTAGTTGTTAGAACATCTGACAAATAACGTTTTTGATTCACCCAAGTTGTTATTTTTTCAAGTAATAATTTAACTGATATAAAACATACTCCAATAATTCTATTTGCTTTAAGTCTACTAATAAAAGCAGGTGTCAATGTCAACAGATTTTGTTTTAGAGTTCCAGATATTATATATTCAGTATTGTTAACATATTGCTTTTTCAAGTTTGTATATAAAAATTCTGGATAACTTGGTAATAAACTTGTAAATAATAATCGAACACTTGCGTTTTTCCCCATTATATATTTTACTTGACACAATATACAAAATTTAGGCGATAGAGAACTTAATTTACTCATAATTAACCTAAGTTTATCAGCTTCCAAATGGAAATCATAGATTATATCTGTCTCTACTTTTAAGACATCAATGTCGTTGTTAAAAAATCCACAATTAATTTCAGTATTTACTGACATATTTTGTTATTACAGATATAATAACAAAATATTTTTTTTTAAATTTGAGATCACTATAATTTTTTAATCAAAAACTGTTTTTTGTTAAAACAGTATATTACCTAATATCTATGCATTTCTCGTTGAGAACGTGCTAATATATTATCTATATGTTGGATTTGAAGTTGCTGTTCTCGTGTAAGAGGTAAAGGATATTGCCCCCGACGAAGCTCAAATCCTGCTCCTACAACAAATCTACAACCCAACCCTCTTATATATCTCTCATATCGTTCACGATTACCAGAACTACTAAATCCTGATCCACCAATTCCAAAACCAAAGGTATCATACCGATCAACATTAAATTGCTCATAACGTATATTCATACTTTCCCATGACTCTAGCCTAGGGTCTATATATAGGTCAGGTAATGATGCAAGATCTCTTCGATGTTCAATTGATAGAAAAGCAGGTCCTGGTGGTTCTGGGGTACGATCTGGAGTAGGAACTGGAGTAGGAACTGGAGTAGGAACTGGGGTAGGAACTGGAATAACCCTTCCAACTGTGTCCATAAAATTCTTATATTCAACACACTCATCTCTAATTGGCTTCCAAATTGTACCTCTTTGATTTTCATACCTTTTTACAAAATCATCTAATATATTTCTTAGAGCATAATTTGGAACAAGAATGTCGCTTATACGTTGTCTTGTCTTAGGGCACGTATTATTACGCACAAGCCAGCTTTGTATCGATTCTCTTTCATACGTTTGTCCATTACTACATATAACTGGATCTTTTAGTATTGAATGATGACAAGATAAACCATCAAGTTGATTCATTGCTTTTGAAAACTCTTCCTCTTTCATATTTACACCACAAATTTCTCTTATGGATCTTTCGCTTAAAAAAGAAGCATCTGATTCTCTAATTTTTTGAAAAGCAGTTTGTGTAGCATTTTCTCCAAGATCTTCAAGTTCTTTTCTCTCAATATATGCAATAATCTCATCTGGTGAAACAGATGCTTTAGTAGCAAGGTGTTCTAAACTCTCATCGCCAATACTTTCGGTTGTAGACTTAAGAAGATCCGCGACTTTTTCAAAAAGAAAAAATCTTCTAAAAGCTTCTGCCTTATAATTTCCTTCAGGATCTTCTTTATGTAGAAGATCTTTATAAGACATTGATATTACGCTTGAAGGTCTGAGCAAATCGCCACCACCGCCACCAAAAATTTTTGAATGTGTATAACGATTGCCAATATATTTGTATACAGGATTTTGTCCCTTAAAATCTAGACGAATCCATCCTTTCGGAAGTTTTCTTTGTGTCTTAAAAAAAGTATTGTGCCCCCATTGTGTTTGACCATTTATTTTATTTTGATAGTATATTTTACCATCTTTACTTTTTTTTTCTTCGAAATAATCCATTTATTATTAGACATTTTTTTAAAATAAATTTACTCTTTTTACAATTTAAGAATGTAATTTTTTAATCTATTTATATTCACTTGAGATTAAACGAATTCATAAAAGTGTAAGATTTTTAATGGTAAAACAACTATATAAATTTGTAAACTTTTATAATCGTGCACGTATATTATTAGTACTTATTCTATTAACAGTTTCCATAAAATCATGACCTTGACTAAAAGTTGTTCCTCCAATTTGACCATCAAAGGTTTCAGTAGGATCAATTGCAAAATTCTCATAACGTGAAAGTATTTGATGTATTGGGTCTTCAACACGGCGTTTGTTAAAAATTTTATCATTATAGATTTGGAGTGCACGTTCTTGTTTATAACTAAGTATTTTGTATCTTTTATCATCTTGTGGTAAAAATCTTTTAGTATAGTCTTCAAGAACCACAAATCTACCATATTTTCCCTTTCTATATTGCTCATAAACATCACGATCATTATATCTAAAATGGTTTGGAAATCTAATTCCATTTATTCCACCACCAACTGTTTCATTAGCAGCAATTGCGAAATCTACATATTGAGCAATCATACTTTCCCATGGCTCTAGCCTAGGGTCTATATGTATTAATCGTGTAGATATTTTACGTGAATCTTCTAGTCTACCGCCACCATAAAGGTTACTATTTTTTCCTTTGAAATATTTCATTTATTATTAACTTTTTTTAAAATAAATTTATTTTAAAAAAAGTTAAGAACGTAATTTTTAATCTATTTTGACACACTTTTACTTTTTGAATAAGTCTTATTTTGAGCAATAAATTTTGGTAATACAATTATTTATTGAAGTTGTAATGATAATAAATTAAATATTGTTTGTTATAAAATGGAACCTAAATGTGATCTACACAATATTTGCAATACTCTTGTACAAACGTATAACACATCTGTTTTAGATAGTTCAAACGAAATTTTTAAGGAAGCGTGTACTTTAGAAGCAAAAAAATGTGCAGATGAAACTAAACATAAACGTAGATATAGTTTAGACAGAAAAGTTTTAGCAAAACTTATCCTTAATCACTCGAAGGAGTCAGATAAAACAGTTCCAAAAGAAGAAAAAAAACCAATTGCTACCTTTATTGGCGGTCCAAAAACGTTAACAATGCAATGGAGTAAAGAATGTAAAAAATTAATATATATTTTTGGCGAACATCACAGCGAAAATACGGATTGCGATAAGTTTAGATTAGGAGGAGAGTTTGTTGAAATGTTAATAGAAGAGTATTTAGATCAGTTGTTTAAAAATTCAGATGTTTTCATAGATTTTTATCTTGAAACAGGACGAGAATACAAAGACATATATGGTAATAGCAGAATTGCGTTAATTTCTAAACGTTTTAAAGACTGCTTATACGATCCTAATTCTAACACTAATTATCAAAAATGCATGCTATCTAGGATGCATTATTTTAATGTTAGATCATCTGCTTCTGATTTAACTCCTAATAGAATGTCTGACTCATCTATTATGTTAAAGATATTTGTACAGATATTAAAAAATAAAAATAACTACGATATTACCAGATTTTTAGTAAAATATAGATATAACACAAAAATTAAACCAGTTCTTAACGAATTTTCCGAAATTAAAACAGACAAAGATTATTATGATTTTTGGAATAAACAAATAGATGAACATACTTTTCTTAATAAAAAAGTAATCAAATCATTTATTCACGAAAAAATTAAATCTTTTATTAAACAAGAAATTATTGATGCTAATACTAAAATAAAAAAACTTGTTAAAAAAGTTAAAGAAGTTATTATTATGGTAGATAAGTATAAAGACGACACATCTGGTTTATACGAGATTGACTCTATTAGTGATTCTGATTATGATGTTCTATTAACAAACTTAGAATATACTGCCGAAAAATTGAGTAAAATTAATGGTTGTATTGCTGATTATTACCTTTTGTGTCGTATATTTAAACAGTTTGATATCGAAATTCCGGCAATCTTTTCGAGTTTTCGTAAGACAGATGAGCCTTCAGAACCACATAATATAATTATATACGCAGGTGAAGGTCATGCAAAAAGAGTAAGAAAATTTTTAAAAAATGAACTTGATTTTAAAATGATAAATGAAAAAGGAAATGATATCAAAGCAAACTGTATAAGGATGGAAGACTTTCCGCAACCTTTCTTTTCCAACCACCCGGATGTAAATTGGAACTAAGCATATTAATATTTCAACAAATATTAATACATTGATTATTTTCTAAACAAATAAATTGTGCATTTCAACAATCCATTCTGGAATAGGACGACCTGCTATTTTTCCTTTCCAAGAATGTATATTCATTTTTCCAAAAAAATAATATTGACGATATGCTTCTATAGAGTCATCATCTTTGTACATATTTGGCATTGCCTGTCTTGGTTGCGTAAATTCTAAGTCTGGTAAATTTGGAATATGTTGAGCTAAATCTTCTATATAAGATTGGCATTTGTGTACTTTTCCATATCGATAAGTGTATTCTTTGCAAAGTTCTTTACCAAGTTCACACAACCATTTATAATTTTCTTTTGATTCTCTCGTCCATATAGAAGATGGATGATTTTTATGAGTAAGTTTGTAACAAGGGGTATAACGAGGTGTGTTACAAGGTGTATTTTCATTTAGATTTGTCATATGATGTGCAGAACAAAGAAGTTGAGTAGTTTCTAATATCATTTTTATTACATGTTTGTCTATGTGCATTTGAGCACATACTTGAGGTAAAATATGAAGAAAAAAAATGTTCATTCTTATTTTTAATTCTATTTTTCAATAAAAATTCAATTTTACTAAATGTGTAGGTTAAAAAAAATCAGTGTAAAAATGTTTTCTGCATAATGGACATAAAGCACCTCTCATAAAAATTTTTTCGGTACATTTTTGACACACGATGTGTGATGGATGACATGGCCATTCAAGAACATCACCATCATTATAACAAACTACACATTCTCCATAAGATTTCACTAGTTCAGGAATATTAATGTCATATTCAGATATTTCTGAAAAAACGTCTGAATCGTATCCTTCAAAAGATAATTCTCTTACTACCGATTCATTATCGAGTAAATTGGGAAATATGTTCAATAAAACATTTCTAAGAGGATCACATACTCTTTCAATTTGGTAAAATGCTTTTATTTGATCAATAATTTGGTAGTCTTGTAAGTATTTTGTAACACAACGATGATAATCAAAATCGAGACCAAATTTTCTGATTCCAATACATCGAGAACGTTCTGATTGAATACAAAAATTTTCAATTTCGTACGTAATGTTGTTTTCAACATATTCTATCATTTCTTCTACTTCAGAAGAAAGCGTTTCACCAGTAAGATCGGAATTGTAAGAGTATAGACGAATTCTCTCACGAAACTCAATTGTTTTTCTAATAAAAAAACCTATATGTTCATCCTCGTACTGAACTGCGTATCTTATATAAGAATGATCTGAAAGAGCCTCTGATCTCATAAACATAGCTCTTTTTGCTGATTCAGTTTGTTCCTGAATATTTGGAGAGACTAACAAAACACCAGTTCCTTTACACCATATATCTGGATGATGACATAAAATCATATCGAGACTATCATCTAGTTGCATACGATGCTCTATAGAAGCTTCTACCATTGCAAGATCTCTGTTTCTTCGTCTTAAGCGGTGAGCTTCAAAAAAAAGTCTTTGTGTTCTGGCATTAATGAATTGCATTTAATTTTTTACTCTTTTTTTCGTTTTTAAAATCAATTTTAAAGATAATTAGAAAATTGATCAATAACAGATACTAAAACGTTGTTACGAACAACTATTTGTCTAATAATATTTATCAGCAATTGAATAGTATTTTTTACTTCTGTTGTATATAGTAAATCGGTTGTTTTAATTAATTCATCAATTTCTGAATCATGACAAGGTTGTCCATATTCACGTAAAAATGTTAAACAATATTTGAGTAAGCATTTAACTTGATTTTGTGCCATTCCGACGTTTAAAACATTTTTCAAAAATGCGACATCTAAACATGATTCTATTTCATCACGTTTAGTTTGATTTTTTTGGGATAGTAGTGATAACATACAAACTTTTACATTTTCTATTACAGTGCATAAGTTATCAAAACAATTCTCTTCTAATTGTTTTGCTATATCTTGCCAATATAAATCGTGCAAAGAATCATATACAAATTTTTCTATACGTAATGTATCTTCTTGTAAAATATTTTTACGTGTTTCTTCCTCATTATCTAATATCTTTTTTGTATCCTTTCCAAAAATTTGAGATGTATGTTTATTAAGAGTATTTTCAAGTTGTTCAATTGGTTCTTGTATTTCAATTGGAGAAGATACTTTAATTTCAGATAACAAACGATATGCGTCACGATATGTTCCAATCAGCTGTTCTTTATCAAATCTTTGCCATTCAATAAGAGATATCGTATACTCATTTAATGCATTTACAAATTCAATACTCGAAGATTCTTTTTTAAGATGAGTATTATAAAGATTTTTGGATGATTCAATTAAACGTTCAGCAACAGGATTTGTCTCACCAAAAACTTCATTTGGAAAGTAATACACTATATAATGAGACAAAAATTGTTTTATGTTAGTACGGGTATATGTTGGTTTAATTTGTTGCAATGCGGATAAAGTATCACCTAACATAATAGAATTTAACAAGCAACTAGACAAATTATTAAAAGTATCAGTATAATTGTTGATTTGTTCTAAGAATATTTTTCTTATATTTTCCATTTATTAATACAATTTTATTTGGGAATATATTTTTTTAAGTATATATTACTTACATATGCATATCTAAATAATATGTAATACACCGAAATCCATTTCTAGGAGATATCAAATCATTACCTTGATTATAAGTAAAATCAAGAAATTCTTTTGTTACTATTGCACAAACAAGATGACTACCTTTATCATACATATCTAAACTACAATATCCTTTTCTGTTGTAACCTGTCAAATGATTTGAACCACATAATTTTAAATTTGTACCAAGAACATTCATTTATTATATAATAAATGAAATATAATTTACGTATTGATTTTTTTGAAAAATAGCCGGAAGTCCTTCTCCTTCCATGATGATCAAGGACTTCCGGCTCTCTAGAGCACTTGTTTTCTGTTTCTGTTTCTGATACGTTTCATTCTACTCATAAAATCCACAAATTGATCTTGAGGTATATCGATGTCATGCCATCCTTCTAATTCGTGACCCCAACGAGTCAAACTTTTAACACTGCCTAGTTTATATGGTGTTTGATTTGTAGGACAAGTTCTAATACACCAGTTATAATATTTTATCATTAAATCTCCGATAGATATGTTTGGAAAAAGAAACTCAAGGCGCATATTTTCTGGAGTTAATTGAACAAGATCACGAAGAGTTTCAGTAGGCTTTTTAATTATTTCTGTCTTGTTTATCCAGAATTTTCTAGTAAAATCTGGTATTACTTCTTTTTCACCTATAGGCATTACTCCGTAATGATATTTTTTCGTATAAATTCCTATTCCATCTTCGGTTTTTCTTTGATGTATAATTAGTGTAACATGACCGTAATAATTTTGAGGAGGATCATTCACATTATGTACAGGTCTAAATGATGTACAATGAATTTCAATGCTATTTTCAGTTTTGTATTTTGGGTCTGTTTTATTAATTGAATCTACACTGTAAACTATACTCGATCTATCTGTAGGATCTTGTAGAGATTGCATAATTGAAATAGTTCCGTTTCTTAGTTTATCTTCTCTATGTTTAAAGTTTTCACGATTTATCATTTCTTTATGCATTATTCCTGCTTCTACAAAATCTTTAGCAATAGGAAACCGAAAAAAATCACCTTTTTCTTCGGCCACCCGTTCTTCAAGAGTCAATTCTTCTAATCTTTTTATTTCAATTGCCATTTCATCTCTTACAAGTTGTATAGCCCCATTATTTTTTGTTTGATCGTAATATCTTGTCTTAGCAGCAGTTTTATTTTTTTCTTCAATTATTTGTTCTTCAAGTACTTGTTTCTCTCTTTCTGCCTTTCTTTCTGCATCTCTTTTCTTGCGTACATTATCACTACATACTGTTCGATTCGCGTGCATCCAACAATCTTCACCATATTGTTTACCCAATACACCATCTTTTTCATCTAGATGTTCACCACACACGTCACACATCCCGCATACTTTTCGGTCTTTGTCTATCAACCAACCTTCACGATTATGTGTACCCAATACACCATCTTTTTCATCTAGATGTTCACCACACATGTCACAAATCCCGCATACTTTTCGGTCTTTGTGTATCCACTTATCAACCCACGGTTTAGAACCGTTAATACCTTCTCCGTGCGGTAAATCTTGTTTACACTTATCACAACGCCCATCAACCTCTGTTCCTCCTCTTAACATATTATGTGATTTGCGACGAACAGAACTATATTTATGTTTAAGAGAACCACGTTTACGAGACCCACGTTTAGGAGATCCACGTTTAGGAGATCCACGTTTAGGAGACCTACGTTTAGGAGACCTACGTTTAGGAGACCTACGTTTAGGAGATCCACGTTTAGGAGATCCACGTTTAGGAGACCTACGTTTAGGAGACCTACGTTTAGGAGACCTACGTTTAGGAGACCCACGTTTAGGAGATTTACGATTAAGTAGTCTAGATCTAGATCTGCGCGTAGGAGATTTTGCCCTACCGTTCATTATTTATTTAAATAACAATTTAAATAAAATTTACATATTAATTTTTTCATAAAGCTCTGTGAGTTTTTTATCAAATGACTCAAATTGATTCGTTATACTATCTTGAATCTTTTTTAAAAGAAGACCTGTTTTTTCATCGTCTCCTAATACTTCTATCAAGTCTTCAAAAATTTCATCGTTTGAAAAAAATATATTTTCCATATCAAATTCCATTCCACCTAAAATTTCATCTATCTCATCATCTGTCAATATAATTGAATCTTGAATATCAGTGCAAATAGTAGAAAATTTTTCCTTATGAGGAAAAAAACTATTTTTAAAATTATATAAAATATCGTAGATTAAGTCTTCATTTTTATTATTAAAAAAATTGTCTAGTTGCTTAGATAACAACTCCAAACATTCTATCAAGTCTTCACGTAGTTCATATATCTTTGAATCTGATTTGCAATTCATATCCATATTCATATTCATATTCATATTCATCTCAAATATATTTTCGGTAGACATTTTTCTTTTTATATAAATAATTTTTTTGAAATCAAATTTAATTATTCGATTCGTGAAGTGTTTCGCATCAAACCTATATTATGTAAACGTGCACGCAAACCGTCAACCCACTCTGCGTGAGAGTGAACAGGTTCGAGCATTTCAATAAGACGTTTTATATCTATGTGAATCTCATTGAGCTTTTCAGACAAGTTTTTTTCAGACTCTGCAAACATCTTTTCAAGTTCATATTTGTCAATAGAGAATCTTTTATTCTCTTCTAACTTTTCAGATGTCATATCTTACCAATAGTCTTTATTTCATTTTAAGTAGAAAATTATATTTTTAATTCAAGAGTTGAAAGTTTATATTTAAAATTTTTATAAGTAAGATAAATAAATGGAAGATGTTCATATGGAAGATGATCATATGGATACTCATAAACCTTTTGAACCATTAAATCTACTTCTTTGTTCACAATTGATAAATACTTATAACACAACAATTCTTGGTAAGATGGATTTACATATGCAAGAAGCTTTACTAAATGAAGCACAAAAGAAAGCAGAAATATGTGCGACGACAAATAAACAAAAAGACAAAGAAAGGATCGTTTTAAAAGAACTTATTAAGAGTCATTATAATCCTAATTTAGAGAGTAGAAGACAAAATTTGTTACCTGCTTATATAGGTGGGCCTTTTAATTTTACATGTCATTGGAGTGAGTATTATCAAAAACTTATATATATATTTGGTGAAACACATTCAGATGAAACTGATTGTAACAATTTTAAAGAAAAGAAATCTGAAAAACTAATAGAAAATTTTTTAAAAGAGTTGATAGAAATAACCGATTGTTTTTTAGATGTGCTTGTTGAGTTTGAAGGATATAAAGGTTATAACTATACCAGGACTTTATCAGAACTTGATGATTCAAATTATAGATTAGTTAAGATTGCAACAACATTTTCATCATGCATAAATGCATCTGAACGCGATACAGAAAAAAATAAACCAATATGTTCTCGTTCTCGAATTCATTATTTTGATGTTAGATCAATTGAACAGGATCACGAACAAACAGGTCCAGACCCTGTATCACATTTTATATCTGAATATTTTCATATTATAAAACAATACCCTCATATTCAAGATATTAACAGTCTACAAGCATACCATTTTGCGTATAAACTTATTCAAATGACAAAAAAATACGAAGGAATTATGAATGGATTTTTATTAGAAATAAATGATAATGAAGATTCACCTTATTTTCAATTTTGGCACGGTATGTTATTAAAGAATCATTATACAACGAAAGAGTTTAAGCATCTTGGAAATAATTACAATATTGGAGAAAAAATTCAAACATTTATCAAATCTGAAATGAAATTAGAATTGCAAAAAAAAATAAAAAACGATGTATATCCATGTACACCTTGTTGTGAATTAATAAATATTATTGCTAAATTAATTATGGATAATAGTAAATTCATAAATAGAAATCCAACAAGAGATTTAGACCTTATAGAAAATTTCGAGTCGCTAATTCATTTAGTAGCATCTGCAAATGCATCAGTAATTGACGCTTATCTTCTTGCACGTATATTTAAAAAATTTGATTTGAATTCACAAAATGAAGAAAAAAGACGTAGTACCGATGAACCAGACGAAGCACGCAATATAATTATATATGCAGGAAATGCGCACTCTGCAAAATATAGAAAATTTCTTATACAAAATGGTTTTGAATTATTAGCAGATATAGGAGAAGCGGAATTAGAAGATGAAAAAAAACCTAGTAACTGCGTAAATATGAAAAGTAAAGATCAGGCTCGTGATACTGTGTCGCATAAGAAGTGGACTATGCAACCATTATTTTCTCAATGGCCTCCAGAAAAAGATCCGAATCTTGGTGTAAGTGTAAAAGAGGTTAAGAAAAGTTGGGGATGTAATGTAATGTTTCGTTCTAAAAAACCAAGTATAAAATTCACAGAAAATACAGAATACATTATGAACGCTTTTGGAGTAAAAAGGAGTCCGAATGATTATTATCATGAATACGAAAAATCGTCTAATACAAAAAATGTAAAAGTAAAAAGAACGAGTACAAGTCCAAAAAAAGAATTAAAAAAAGAATTAAACAAAGGAATAAAAAAGACAGCTGGTTCAATTTAAAAATTACCTATACCGTTCGATACAATATATTGATATTTATTTTTACACTTGCTTGAAATTAAGAATTGATCTAACACATCGTAAAGATTTGTTTGATTACAAGTGTTCATTTTTATTAAATTATTTCAGCATCAAAATCAAAATAATAAGCACTATAAAATGGAGGAAAACTACTAATGACTTGTGAGTCATTTACAAATATATTATTATCACATAATTTAACAATAGAAAATGTTGGATTATTATTATTACTATTATTCTCTTGCATTACCATATTGCAAATTTGAGATACTGTTGTGTCTTCTGGAACATCAAAAACAAATGGAAATGCACATCTGGAAGATTTTGTCCATCTTAAATAAACTTTCATTTTATAATAATGTTAATTTTTTAAAGATAAAACAAACAAAGTTACATATTAATTTAAGTCTAAATATTTGAGCGTTTTACAAACATCATCATCTTAGTCTAAAGACTAAATTTTTATAACGACAAAATGAGTAATTTCGATATAAATGAAGAAATTGATAAACTAGTTGATAAAGTGTCGGAACAATTAAAGTCTCGTATAAAAACAATGGTCGAACGTAGTCAAAAACAGCTTATTAAACAATATATTTCTTCTCAAAAAGAGACAAAATCTTCTTCTAAACCAACTTTAAAAAATAAATCAGATACCACTAAAAAAACTGGATCCAAAAAATTTAATCGCGAAAACGATTATTCTTCGGATAGCGAAGACTCTGATTAAACACTTAATTTTTTAAACATTTTTGTTTAAAAATAAACACTTCTCTATTTTAATTAAAAAGAGATTTCATAACGTCAAACTTTTTCTTAAAATCATCATATTTCTTTTGTAAACCATCAAGTTCAACTTCTTTTTGATTTAATTGATCAGATAAACATTTTTTTTCGTGTAACAAATTTTTAAAACATATGTACATTTGAGAATTAAAAGTTTCTGTTATATTTTGCAAATTTTTTATATCATCCCAATCGTCGTTCTTAACTTCGCTCTTAACTTCGTTCTTAACTTCGTTATTAACTTCGTTCTTAACTTCGTTCTTAACTTCGTTCTTAACTTCGTTCTTAACTTCGTTCTTAACTTCGTTCTTAACTTCGTTCTTAACTTCGTTCTTAACTTCGTTCTTAACTTCGTTCTTAACTTCGTCTTCTTGATTGTTTTCATGTTCATCGTCTTCTTGATCGTCTTCTTGTTCATCTTCTTGATCATCACCTTGATTGTTTTCTTGTTCATCTTCTTGCTCGTCAATAAGAGATTCATCTGGTTTAAATTTCCACAATTCACATAATTGCAATGCATTATCATCTAATGGGATAATTTCATCATTTACGTATCTGCCAATTACAAGTTTATCTTTTTGAGATTTGAAAACAAGAGTTGATTCGGGGTGCCAAATAGTATTATGTGACACAAGTTTTTTAAGTACAATTTTTTTAGATGAAGTGCTCATTTTATTTAAGATTGTTCTTTTTAGATTATTCTTTTTTTAATAAAAAATCTATTAATCCGTATTTATTACCTATGTTGGTAATAAAAAATCTATTAATCCGTATTTATTACCTATGTTGGTAATAAATAAATTATCAGCCTTTGCAAAATGTTAATATACTCCTAGACTTTTATAGTCGAGCTCATCATAAACATTTGATAAGACTATATATTTATAATCAAGCTTTTACACCCTTGAAGATTTAAAACGCCGGTTTTAAACATATGCTTATTCCTTTGTAATCATACAAGGTTAGACATAACCAAGTCTATGTAAATTTTGGTTGGTTAATCAAAACGTTGATTAGGTTGGTCAAACCGACGCCGATGTAGCGTCACTGATAGTCAATTAGACTCACTCTATGGACCAATTGTATATAAATACTGACATCCAAGAGTGTTTTTAAGGTTAGACTTCATCAATACAATAAGTTGGCGTTAAGCTCTGCTTCTCGTATCTCCGTCAAGTTAATGAAAAGTTATCTTTAAATCAATTTTTTATAAATTTATAAAAACGGCGTTTTAAATCTTCAAGCTTTTAAATTATTTTAAAACGCACTAACTTGCAATGTGGAAAAATTCGAAAGACTCTGTATATTTTTTATCGAAGCTAATGAATCAGGTGAAGTCATATCAACACCCGCTACAATAGATGATTTATTATAACCATTCAAAAAGGTAGCCATTTCATTTGAAGTTTCATTTCCAATACCGGCTATTACGTTTATGGCTCCTGGTTCAAGATCAATATGTGGGTTGACTGATGGATCCCACAGACCACATTTACGAGGAGCAATAGGTAAGTCACCTCTAATTTTGTCTCCGTGACGACGATGATTGCTATTTCGATTAGCAAAAATTAAACGATCGTAAACAACCGCTTGAACTTCTTCTCCATTTTCACCAATTGTGTTAATAGTGGACATATTTTGCGGTGGAAGAGTTGCGGTTGAATAATCTGGAACAAGAGTTTTAAAATCACCAGCAGAGTGACTCTGCTCTTTATACGAATTTTCGTGAGTAAAATTTTCACGTGCCATAGTTGCAAAGTCAGTAGGTTTTAACTGAGGAGTTGCCATATTAGCACGTGCATTAGGGTTAGTTTGCAAATGGTGCCTTGTATATGGGGATAAAGTAGCATTTTGCATCCGGAAAGATGGATTTAATTGAAAATTGGGTGGCACGCTATAAAAATTACCATTTACTTGGTATTCAGGGTCAATTTTTACAGTTCTTGCTGGAAAAAATCCTTCAATACTTGTTATTTTCTTAGTATTAAAATTACAAATTGCGAAAACTGAAATCACAATTGCAAAAATTGTAGCAATAAATTTACCGTCAAACATTTTATTTATAATCAGTAAAGAAAATAAAAACAAAATTCTACAAGATTTTATATAAATTTTATTTTATACATTTTTTGTATAATTCTATATATGTGTCTGCATAAGAACAACTTGTTTCCGTTTGAGAAATTTTAAACTCTAATTTTGTTTTATCTTCTTCATAAATTTTTTTAGCCAATAATCTAAGAGTTTTTCTATTTGCACTATTATTTTTCATTTTTAAAGAGCTTTTAGCTAATAATTTTTGAAAAATTATCAAATAATCTTCATAATCTGTATCTTTAAGTTTATACGTACCTTTACTAAGAAGAATAATCTCAATAATTTCTTTATAGTCAGATAAATCTTCTGGAAAATCGATAGGTTGATCATTTAACAAAACAAGTATCTTTTGAGGATCAAGAAATGTTTCGTCAGTATAGGGTGCTTGAATAAAATCATTAAAATGTCCAGCTACATCATCTGCGTAATCTATATCTTTTTCTTTTGTGGTTTCTATTTTTTTTCTATATACGTGTTCTAAAAAAGTTATAACATCATTGTAAATATCTTCGTAATAAGTTGAATCTTTACCTAAATATTTTAAAAACGTAAGCATATTATTTCGAACGGAAGTCAAATTATTTTCTAAACTTTGAGCAGCATAATAAATAAAGAAAAGATTTTTTGATTGAGGCAATGTACATTTTTTTAAACGAGAAAAAACATTAACATACGTATCTAAACGTTCGTTATCTGTTTTAGAAAAGACAAACTCGAATACTTGTCTGCCATTTCCTTTATCCATACTTGGTTCATAATCTTTTACAGTTCCTATTATTTTTGGAAATGTGAAATGTATCATACTTTTAATGTGAATAACAAGATCAAACGGTTTACGATTTTCCAACTCATATTTATCATTAGCAATGAGAGATGAGTATTTTCTAGCGTTCTTTAAAAATTCACGTAAGTCATAATCATCAGTGTAACTAAATTTTTTAGGGCAATACTGTGTCTTTGAAATAAAATTCATCAAATCAATAATATTTTTATGGTCATTTTCGTCTAATCTTTTTTTTTTATTCATAATCTGATCAATTGATTTAACTAATAAAATAATAACATCTTGAACTGTACTCATCTTAAACATATTAACAAATCCATGGTGAATTCCTTCGTGTATTACGTGAGATTTACCAAAATCTATTATGACAGGTATACACGAAGTACGTAATCGAATAACTCGTTTATGAGACATAATATAATCAAACGTTTTTGGTTTATCCGTTCGTTTAAGAATGATATTCCAAGGAGTTAAATCGTAATGTACAAATCCGCAACTGTTTTGTGCAACTTCTAATGCTAAACAAAGTTGCAATACAATAAAAATAAACTCTGAAACAGAAAATTTATCACTATTTATATAATTAAATAATGTTTCTCCATTAATAAATTCGGAAACAAGATTATAAGAGCCTATTTCTTTGTTTTCATATAAACCAAAAATATAAGCAAAATTTGGTATAAACTTAAGAAGTTTATTTATAGACATTATTCCTACAAATGCCTCATGAATATGCTCTTCTATTTTTTGCAAATCGGATGTTGTCTTAACTACCATTGAAAATCCAGCTAATTTAGTCTCTTTAACTATTACTGTTTTAAGACTATTCTCAAATATTTTATTTCCAAATAATGCAACGTTTTCAAAATTTGTTTCCGCAATAATTTTTCTCACAACAAATTCCATACCTTGTAAAATCCCATAACAACGTTCCATATGGGGACATATACTTAAGTCTTTTATATTTTTTTGAATAGTAGGAAAAGATCTATTAATATTTTTATATTCGTCTTCTATAATAATTTGTAATGGAGTTTTTGAGTTATACAGATATGTACCCATTTCTTTTTTAAGATTTACCAAAATTTTCTGCATATATTGCAATACTCCGTCTTTTTGCAAGTAAGTTCTAAAAAAGTCTAAACCATTTTTAGCAATCTGTTCGCATTTTTTGTCATTATCACGACACCATTGTATTTTTTCAATCAAATCAGATAAATCTTCTTTTACAGGAACATAGTGTGCTAGCGTTTCATTATATTTATCTCCAAAAGGCAACAACAAATCTCGATACCAAATTTTCCATTCAGAATCAACTAATAAAATAACTGAACCCATACTTAATTCTAAAGAAAGACGAAAAGCTGAAACATGACCATCTACATGAACAATATATTTGTAACCAGATTGTTGTTTTGGAGATAAAAAATTGGGTATTTTGTTTCCATGTTTTACGTATTTGTAACCAGAATAGTTCTTTATATATTTTCCATTTTCATTGTCAACTATGTATTTTCCATTATCGTTTCTGTAATAATTTTGTGTTTTGTCTCTTATGTAATTTCCTTTATCATCAATTTTGTAAATATCAATCTTTTTTCTTTTAAGAGAATTAATATCAATAGTCTTCAAATATGTTTCTCCTTCTAACTTACGAGGACGAAGATTCCATTTTGTAAGTTTTGCATCTAAATATGGAACACCTTCATCAGTTGGATATGTAAGAGTCGAAAGATGTGCAAGTTTTAATCGTGGATTTGTTTCTAAATCAACACCGCATCCTGTTGATGTTCCTCTAAATACGGCAGTTTGTTTTTTATCAGACCATTGAATATCAAAAGTAGCAGAGTAGTCTTGCTCTGTTGCTGGAAAATACTTTTTTTCATAACTTTGAATTCTAGCCCAATCATCCCACGTAGGTATTAATACGTCTGCATATCGGTCGGTCTTTGACATACTCAAAATAGGAAGATATTTGTCATACGAGTGAGAAACTAAAGGTTGTGTTTTTCCCCAAATATGATTATAAGGCTCTGTTCCATCTCTAGTCAAAATAGGAAAATCTCTTCTGTTAATAAAAAACTCAATATCAGGAACTTTCAATTTACTGCAGAGTTCTTCTAGCATATTTTTTACGTTTCCAACATTTGAATCACCTTCTGAAAGAGGATATTCATACCGTACAAGACAATTATTTCCGTACCATTCATTAAAATTTTGATTAACACCACCTTCTCTAAAATGATAAAAACCTTCCAAGTCTGTAATATACTTAAAAAAGTCATTAACCGAACGAAATTTAGGGTCAATTTGTATTTTTTCACCCCATTCGTTTGTAAAATTTGACTTTGAAAAAGGCAAAAATACTCTTAATTTATTATTTGCAATTTTTACAAAAATACCTTTTTTAAACTTGTGAAAAATATATCTAAAAGTGTCAATAGATGCATTTGCTGTCACGTTTTTATATTTAATCCACACTTCCTCCATAATATTTTTTTCAAATAAATTATATTTTAAAGAAGGTTGATCGCTACAAAACTCTCCGTTTGTAGCATCTCGAAAATGTTGAAATTGATCTTCATCACCCGCATGAAATATATCTTGTGTAAAATGTTTATATCGGAGATTCGTATTCGCCGTTTCTTTGTGATTCAAAGCTTCTTCTTTTGTTTCCCAAAAATCTGGATTTTTTTGAAAAGACGATGTTGTTGTCATTTTATATCTTGCTTACATTTTTAATACAAAATTTGTATTAAAATCCAATTTTGAATTTATGTAGAATTTGGAAGTTTTTTAAATTTTATAACTGTTTTACCAGTTTTTTCCCCTTTTTGAACATCTTGTAATTTCAAAAGAGCTTCTTTTGGATCCGAAATACCCATTTCTTCAAATAAAGAAATCATTGCTTGTTCTCTGTCTTTCTTTTTCTTCGCAGGTCTAACCTCTTTTTCTTCTATCATTATTGCTTTTCCTTTGTATTTCAAACCAGGTTGCCCTTTTTCATCCAAATAATGTTTTATATTCTTTTCCAATTCTTTTGTTCTTTCTCTTAGTTGCGTATTTTTCATATTGTTTCTTTTAATTTCAGTTTGAATTTCTTCTAATTCATCTACGTACGATTTAATTGACATCTTTTAGCAAAAAAAATTTTATATTTAGATCAAAAAAGCGATTGCTACTTTTCTTTTTATATATAAAGATGACAGAATACACGATTGAACGTTTTGATGCTATACTAAACAAAGGAACTAGCAACACCACATTTCCAGCAATTTATATTAAACCGGATGACGAGTTTTTAGAATTTGCTAAAAAAAATAATTACTTAATTGGTTGTAAAATTAAGAATTCTGGAACAGTATATGATGATAAAGTATTATCTGGTATTTTAAATAATAAACTTTTAGACCGTCCAAATTTTTTGAATAAATCTGGATTATGTGTTATTATGTTATTAGTAAAATGGAAAGGATATCCAGAATATGGAAGAACTCCATCAGTTACATTTTTTGAGATAAAAAGACAAACCGATGTAGATACAAATGATAAAGATACAAATGATAAAGATACAAATGATAAAGATACCCCCCAAACTAAATCAAGTTATGTAAAAAATAATAGTCTGCAAAATAATACTACTACTACTACTCTGAAAATTATTTTGCCCACAATAAAGTTCTTAATTTTTCTTTTAATAGTTTATTTTCTTAAAAATCGCATTTAAGTTTTTATTAACACAATTTGTATAATCTAATAGAGGAGTACGCTCAAAATGGTAGATTCTTACAATACACGTTTAGCTCGAAAGAGTTGGATTCGAACAACTTTTTTAACACATCATTTAGAAACTGAAATTCTAAAAAAGGCGGAGGCGGAGGAGCAAAATAAAAAAGATAATCCAAAGGAAATTTTCTACGAATTTTTCAAATTATTTAGAAAACAAAATAAAAAGTAAAAACTTTTCCTCCTCCGAACTTTTTAAAATCTGGAGGAAAAATCGATTTTGGAAAAATGGCTTTTTAAAAAAGAGTCTTACACACACACATTTCAATTTTTTTGCAAAAAATGACTTTTATCAGAGATTTGTGACTATTTTCATTCTTTTTGTACTCTTTTTACTCTTTTTGACTCTTTTTAATTTGTATCAGAAAAAAAGCGTTATTTGATGATAAAAAAAGCTATCCAGATTTAATATTTAAAGATTAAAGCATTTAATTTAAATCCTTTAAAAAGATGTTTCAATGCCAATTTTGCTCTAATATTTTTGTAACTAAAAAGATTCTAAATCATCATCAATTAAACGTAAAATATTGTCTAAAAATACAAAAAGCTAAAGAAGATGCAGATGCTAAAACTAAAACTCTTCTTGAAGCTCTTCTTGAAGCTAAAGAAAACGAGAGAAAAGAACTTGAAGCCAAAGAGAAAAAAGAAACAGAAGAATTAATTTTAAAAGAAAAGGCTAATGAATTAACTTGTCAGTTTTGTAGAAAACAATTCAAAACCAAATATCTGTTGCATAATCATCAAACACACACAAAATATTGTCTAAAAATACAAGAATCTCAAAATTCTGATGAAATTATATCATCGTTAGTTACTTGTAAATTCTGCCAAAAGACTTTTTCAAACAAAAATTTCAGCAGACACGACGCAATATGCAAGAAAAAAAATCAGGTTCTTATAGAAGAAATTTCCAGAATGAAAATTGAAAAAGAAAAAGAAATTAGTTTGATATATAAAAATTATGCCGAATCTACAGCCGAACGTGCACAGGCTACTATCGTCGAGATAGCAAAACAACCGACTTACCAGAAAAACAGTTTTCGAAACATTCAAAATAATTTGATGATATCAAGTCTTACTCCTCTTGATTTAAGTCAAGCTCGTGTTGATAGTATAATAGATGAAAAATATACAAAAAATGATTTCTATGAAGGTCAAAAAGGAGCAGCTCAAGTTATACACAAGTATCTTTCTACAGATTCAGACGGTAAATCTCAGATAGTTTGTACTGATACAGAACGTGGTACATTCCATCATATTGATGTTAACGGTGAACACGTTGTTGATTATAAAAATGTTCATTTGATAGAAAGAGTACATTTACCTCTTAAAAGAAAAGCGAGTAAGTTCGCATCAGAAGAATGTGTAAAAAATCCAACTGCTTATAAAGATATTGTTATGAATGAGAGTTCTATCAGCGAACTAGAAACAAAACCTGGTTTATTCAATAGAACAATGGCAAAACTCACAGGAAAGAATTGTGTTAGACCATTATCAGTTAAATCATCAGAAAATATTGATTTATCAATCACTGAAGACTGGTTAATAGAAAATGTGAAATTCTTAAAAATTGATCATATATTAAGAGGTCCTGAAGGATATGCTGACTATGCATTATCTTATCCTTTAAATTATCGGCTTATCGAAGAAGAATATTTAGATCCTACATTTATAAAGTATAAGGATATCACAGGAGATATAATAATCGATTATGGTGGAAAAATGTTGACAAAGATGATATTTGATTCAGTAAGAGAAAGGACATATGAGTTAATAAAATCGAATAAAAATGTAACATTTGAATACGGAAGTATAGACGATTCTATTTTTCAGGAAGAGTTTATAAGTATTGTGATGAATAATATATAGACTCCAAATTTTTTGAATCAATCTGGATTATGTGTTATTATGTTATTAGTAAAATGGAAAGGGTATCCAGAATATGGAAGAACTCCATCAGTTACATTTTTTGAGATAAAAAGACAAAACGATCAGGAAAGTCTTCAAGCAGACACAAATTATAATGAAA
>Ga0194043_1000448_pt1 | contig 22826 bp, 18 predicted proteins | sample JunL4415m_MetaG_FD_161274 | JGI IMG/M metagenome (GOLD analysis project Ga0194043, IMG submission 161274) | Anoxic zone freshwater microbial communities from boreal shield lake in IISD Experimental Lakes Area, Ontario, Canada - Jun2016-L442-15m | ecosystem: Environmental > Aquatic > Freshwater >...
GTCGGCGCGCGCCGACAACGCCGCCTACGACCTCCAGGTGCACCTGCTCACCACGAAGACCTACATCGCCCAGGCGGCGCGCGCCGACTCCATGCTGGTGCCGCCGCACACGCAGGTGTTCGTCGTCAAGGGTCTTCCCGGCGACGACGCCGAGCCGGTCGTCCGCTCGAGCGCCGCGCCCGCGGCCGCATCCATCTCGGTGCTCGACCGCGTCGAGGACCTCTGGCGCACCCTGCTGCACTGACGCGGCGGTGAGCTCGCAGCCACGCCTCACAGCGCCTCTTGTCGACGGCGTCGACCTCGCGGTCGTGGCCGATCAGCTTGGCCGGACGCCTCACGCGATGAGTGGCGTCGTGGCGCGCTGCCCCTTCGGGTTCCCGGCCGCCGTCGAGACGCTGCCCTACGACGCCGGCGGCCGGCCGTTCCCGACGCTCTTCTACCTCACCTGCCCGACGCTCGTGGCCGCCGTGTCGCGGCTGGAGAGCGACGGCGGCGTGCGGGCCTGGTCGGCGCGCCTGGCGGCCGAGCCGGCGCCGGCGCGCGCCGTCGCGGCGGCCGCGACCGCGGCGCGCCGCCGCCGTCGGCATCTGGTGCGCCGCTACGACCTGACGATGATCGACGGCGGCGCTTCGCTGACGACCGGGGTCGGGGGCGTGGGCGACGTGCGCGCCGTCAAGTGCCTGCACGCGCACGTCGCCCACGCCCTCGCGCGCCCGGGCTACACCGTCGGCCGGGCGGTGCTGGCGGAAGCCGGGGATCCGTGGTGCGACGACGCTCGCTGCGCGGCTTTCGTGCCCTCGCCGGAGGCCACGCTGTGAAGGTCGCCGTCGTCGACCTCGGCACCAACACCTGCCGTCTGTTCCTCGCTGAGGTGGACGACGCCGGCGGCGTGGCGACGGACGCGCGCCTGACGACCGTGGTGCGGCTCGGCCAGGGCGTCGATCGCAGCGGGCGCCTGGACGCGGCCGCCATCGCGCGCACGCGCGCCTGCCTGGCCGGGTATGCGCCGCGCCTCGAGGCCTACGGCCCCTCGCGGCGCCTGCTCGTGGCCACCAGCGTGCTCCGCGACGCCGCCGACGGCAGCGGCTTCCTCGCGGGCGTCGCCCGCGACTTCGCGCTGCCCTCGCGCGTGCTCGGCGGCGAGGAGGAGGGCGCCCTCGCTTTCCGCGGCGGCACGGCCGAGTTCGTCGGCCGGGTGGGCGGGCCTCTGCTGCTCACCGACATCGGCGGCGGCAGCACCGAGCTGGTCGTCGGCGCCGCCGGCTCACAGCCTGACTTCGTGCGCAGCCTGGACATCGGCGTCGTGCGCCTCACGGAGCGCTTTCTGCACCACGATCCGCCGGCGACGGAGGAGCTTGGCCGGCTCGAGGCGTTCGTCGCCGGCGCCATCGCCGACGGCGTGCCGGTCGCGGTGCGCGGCGCCGCGCGCGGCGCCGTGGGCGTGGCCGGCACCTACACCACGCTCGTCGCCCACAAGCTGGGCCTGCGCGAGTACCGCTCCGACCTGGTCCACGGTCACGTGCTCAGCCTCGCCGACATCGACGCCGCGATTGCCGAATTCGCGAGGCTCACCAACGCGCAGCGCGGCCGCCTGCCGGGCATCCAGAAGGGCCGCGAGGACGTGATCCTCGCCGGAGCCCTGATCGCCCGCGAGGCCTGCCGCGCCTTCGGCCTCGCCGCGGTGCGCTGCAGCGAGGCCGACATCCTCGAGGGCGCGGCGCTGGCGCTGGCCGAGGGCTCGCTCGGGCCGGGCTGAGGGCCGGCAGCGGCCGCGGTCCTGTCGCGGCCCGTCCTGCCCGGCTCAGCCGAGCACCCCGGCCACGGTCGCCGCACGCCGGCGCCCGCGTCGTATACTTCACCCGTGCCGGAGTGGCGGAACTGGTAGACGCCGGGGACTTAAAATCCCCTGTCGCCTCGGCGGCGTCCGGGTTCGAGCCCCGGCTCCGGCACCAGGAGTACCTGCTCAGCGGCGTTTCCGAGGGAGTCGGCAAGGCGCCGGCTCACATGCCGGGGCCGGCGTTTGTCGGCATTTGTCAGCAAGACCGCTTCACTCCTCTTTCAGAAGCCCCGCGGGACATCGAATCTCGTGATGTCGCCGTCTTCGTCTTCCACCAGTGTGACTGCCCAGTCGCGTGGCTCTCGCCACTCGTCATCGTCGATCACCATGTGGTGCGTGAAGGGGAAGTCCCGCGTATCGCCGGAGGTCTTGTCCGGGCCGACCGCGTAGAAGCGCACGTCACGCGGCAGAAAGAGGCGGAGTGTCTGCGCCAGCAGGCGCATATGACGCTCGGTCATCTCGATGTGCTCGCCGTCGAGCCCATCCCTGGTCACCAACTCATGGGCGACGGCCATCTCGATACCCTGGTCACCGCGGTCCACGGCCGGCCAGGCCAGGTCGATGCGGTAGGTTCTCATCAGGAGCCCCGCGGAGCCCCGCGCCACGATGCGCCGCCGCGCGCGACGTCCCCAGCGGCGGCCTCGTCCACAACGAGCTGCGACACATAAAGGTCGAAGGTCGCACGGCGACGCCTCCACCAGTCCGCCGTGATCTCCCGATGCGCCGCAACCCGCACGTTGCGGGAGGGCCTCGCGGCAAGGTAGCTGACGACGGTCGTCTCAACGTAGAGCTTGAGCTTCTCGCTCATGTCTCAACCATTCTCTCCTTCATGGGCCAGGCGCTGGTTCTCGGGGGACAGGTGGCTAAAAGGACCGCACGGCACGCACCAGGCAGGGCAAGTACTTGAAGTAGTACTGGGTCTGGTAGCCGTAGACGAGGCTCTGATTCCAAGCGGCGTCCTTGCTGGACTCGGACGAGCTCCAGTAGAAATTGCCGGACGAAAAACCGCCGATCGCGTCCTTGCTGAGGTAGAGCTTGTTCAGCTCATCCTTGCTGGGCAAGTACCAGTCGGCGTAGCCGCCGCTCGTGTAGGCCCGTGCCAAACCTGCCGCATAGCTGGTGGCCACAGGTCCTTGTACTGCGATGATCGTCGCGGTATTGGCTGATCCTGTGCCCAGTGCGGTCGCGGTTGCACCAGTGGCGATGGCGGCCTCTCCGATCGCGGTGTTGCTCCATCGTATTCCCGCGGTCTCCCCACCTGCCGTCGTCTGGTCGGCAGTCGCGGCGATCAAGCCGTGCGTTTGTCCCGCCAGGTAGCCGGGGTCTCCAGCCTGAAGGATGTAGGCGACGATGCCGCCCTGGTAGGGATCGCCGATGGCGACGGGGCCGGGGGGCTTGGGGGGGTTGCCGGCAACCGCGACCGTGACGACGTAGGCCTGGGTGGAGGCGTCGGTGGCGATGACCGTGTAGGTGAGCGGGCTGGTGAAGTCGTTGATCGAGAGCCCGCTGACCTGGGGTATGACGCCGATCGCGACCGCTGCTCCGCTCGTCGCGAAGGTCGCTACCAGAGCGCCGACGTTGGTCCCGACTGGGACGGTCAGGGCGACGGTGTGCGCGGCTTCCGAGATGACACCGTCGACGTGCGGGGTCAAGCCATCGAAGCTGAAGGCGGTGATCGCCTTGTCGGAGTCGGTCGCCGTCACGACCCTGAACGCAAGGCTCCTGCTCCAGGCGCCGGCGCCGGCGGCGTTGCTGGCCCGCACCTTCCAGGTGAGAGCGACGTCCGTAGGCAGGTCCGTGCTGCACTGCCACCAGGGTTTGCTGAGGCCGCTCTTCTTGAGCAGCAGCGTGCCGGCCTCGGAGACGCGCAGCTCGTACCTGGCGGCGCCGCGTGCCTTGCCCCAGATGAAGATGGGCGTCGTGGTGAGGATGGCGCCTCTGGGCGCCGCCGCCGTAGGCTTGCCCGGCGCGGCGCCTTTGCCGAGGCTCTCGTGGCCGGCGGCCAGGGCGCTGCCGGCGAGGAGCAGGGCGGCGAAGAGCGCCAACATGAGAGTCGTGGTCAGCGCCCCAAGCGCACGCCCTTGTGCCCGCTTCCTGGTGGTCCGCATCGCTTCCTCCTCAAAGCCGGTGGGTCGGGATGTGAGGCGAGTATCGCGCGGGCAACGACGGAGCGCAATAACGGAACCCCGTACGCTTGTACGGAGAGGCCGGGCGGATCAGATGAGCACAGCGCGGCTGCGAGGCCTGTGAGGGCCTCGCCGCCGGAGCCTGCACCCGCCGTGGGCGCGATCGAGCCGCAGTTGGCCTCGTACGACTTGCTGTACCTCTCGCCCCGTGCGTTGAAGCGGAGGTCGGCCGCCGGCGGTTCAGCTCCGGCCATCGTCGTGCGTCAGGAGGCGGTGCGCCGGTCTTCTCCGCGACGTCCTGGTGATCGGAGATGAAAGAGATGGTGAAGTTTTCACGCGCGCGCGCCGATACACCGAGGGATGAGCGATCCCCTGGCATCCGGAGAGCGACGCGCGGAGTGGCTGCGGGTGCGGCAGGCCGCGGAGCTGCTGGGCGTGAGCGCCAGCACGCTGCGGCGCTGGGCGGACGCGGGAAAGGTGGCGTCGCGGCGCACTCCCGGCGGGCAGCGGCGCTTCCGGCGCGACGACATCGTCGCACTGCTGCCGCCGGCGCGCGACGACGCGAGCGCCGCGGCCGCGGTGGCTCAGCGCGAACAGGACCGCAAGCTGGCCCTGCTGTTCGAGGCTACGCGGGCGGTGACCTCGTCGCTGGTCCTCGAGGACGTCCTCGAGCTGGTGACGCGCACGACGGCGGCGGCGATGGGCACGTTCGCCGCCGACATCTTCGACTACTCGGCGGCCGACAACGCCATGGTCGCCTCGGGCTACTGGGCCATGGACATAACGCCCGAGGACGAGGACTACCTCGGCTTCAGCATCTCCCTGGACGAGCGTCCCGGCTACTACCCCTGCGTCGACCAGCCCCGACTGATCGAGCGGCAGCTCGATGGCGACGGCTGGCCGCCCGGAGAGCGCGAGATCGCGGCGCGCTGGGACGAGAAGAGCGGCCTCATGGCCCCGCTGCTCTACGGCGGCGAGCTCATCGGCCTGCTGGGCTGCACCGAGAAGCGTTTCGTGCGCCACTTCAGCGACGAGGACCAGCGGTTCCTCGAGCTGCTGGCCGTGCCGGCCGCCCTGGCCATCCACAACGCCAAGGTGTTCCGCGAGCAGGAGGAGAGGGCGCGCCGGCTGGTAACGCTGCGCGATTGCGGTCGCGCCGTCGCCTCGTCGCTGCACGTCGACGAGGTGCTGGCCACCCTGGCGCGCATGGCGGCCGAGGCCCTGGGCTCTCCGGAATGCGTCATCTTCGACTACGACGCCGCCGCCGACACCCTGACGGACAGGGCGCTCTACGAGGAGGACCCTCAAGGCTACGAGGACCTGGGCGTGCCCATCCCGCTGGGCGATTCACCGTCCGACAGGGTGCTGCTCGAGAACCGGAGGATCGTCGTCGAGACGCTCTCCGATCCGGACATCGCGGCGGACTCCCGCGCCTCGATGGAGCGCTGGGGGGAGAAGACCTGCCTCAACGTGCCCCTCTGGTTCGGTGACGCGCCGCTCGGCATCCTCGTGCTCATCGAGACGCGGCGCGAGCGCGTCTTCTCGCGCGAGGAGACCGAGCTGATCGGCGGGATCGCCGAACAGGCCGCCGGGGCCATCCACAACGCGCGCCTGTACGAAGAGGTGACGCGCCTCCATCTCGGCAACCTCAAGGCGCTCAGTTCGGCGCTCAGCGCCAAGGACTACTACACCCTCGGTCACGCCGCCCGCGTCTCCGCGTACATGATGTTGCTGGGCAGCGAGCTGGGATGGACGGACGAGCGTCTGGCGGAGGTCCAGGACGCCGCCTACCTCCACGATATCGGCAAGATCGCCGTGTCCGACCGTGTATTGCTGAAGGCGGGACCGCTGAACAGCGAGGAATGGGAGCAGATGCGCCAGCACCCGGGCATCAGCGCCGAGATCGTGCGGCCGCTGTTCAACGAGGAGCTGACGCTGGCGGTGCGCCATCATCACGAGCGCTTCGACGGCGCCGGCTACCCCGACGGTCTGGCCGGAGAGGCGATTCCCCTCCTGGCGCGGGCGCTGTGCGTCATCGACGCCTACGACGCGATGTCGTGGAGTCGGCCGTACAGAGCGGGCCTGACCCGCCGGCAGTGCCTCGACGAGATGAGGCGCTGCAGCGGCGCCCAGTTCGACCCCGAGCTGGTGACGGCGTTCGTGCGCGCCCTCGAACGCCTGGAGGGGCGCCGCCGCCGCGGCGTCGCCGTGGCCGAGCAGGCCGCCGCGCTCGTCGATCCCGCTGAGCACGCGCTGCTGCGCTCACGCGCCGACGAGGCACGCCCGGAGCACGTCGAGATGGTCGGCGCCCTGCGGGCGCTGCGCGACGCCAGCCCCCCGGTGCGCTTCATCAGGACCTTCGCCCTTCAGGGCGACACGTGCATCGCGGTGCTCGACACGGGGGAGGCGCGGGAGGATCTTTCGCACATCGGGGATCCGTGGCTCCCGCACGACGAGCTCGCCGCGGTGCTGAGCGGAGACAGCCTGGACGCCAACGTCCTGAACGCCGACGAGCTCGGCGTCTGGGTCACCTGCGTCGCGCCCGTCCGGGCCGCCGACGGGAGCGTCGCGGCGGTGGCCGCGGTCGACCTGCCGGCGATGGAGTCCGGCCCGCTGCAGCGCTTTCACCGCGATCTGTCACAGGATCTTTCGGCGATGCTGCAGGCGGCAGCGGTGCGCTGGAGCCGCGCCGAGCTGGAGGCGATCACCGACGGCCTCACGGGTCTCTACAATCACGGATACCTTCAGGTCCGCCTGGGAGAGGAGCTCGAGCGGGCGCGCACCGAGGGGGAGCCGCTGTCGGTGCTCTGCATCGACCTCGACGAGTTCAAGCCGTTGAACGATTCGCGCGGTCACGAGGCGGGCGACGAGGTGCTGCGCCGCGTCGCGCGCGCCGTCGAGAAGCAGGCGAGACGTACCGACCTCGTGGCCCGCTACGGGGGCGACGAGCTCGTCGTCGCGCTCCTCGGCACCGGCGCGGCCGCGGCCGCCATGGTCGCCGAGCGCATCCGCGGCGGGATCCGCGCCGAGAATGCCGACGACGCTGCCATCACGGTGAGCATCGGCGTCGCGACCTTCCCCGACGATGCGGGCTCCAGGGCCGAGCTGCTCGACAAGGCCGACTGGGCGATGTACGCGGCCAAGCGCGCCGGTCGCGACCGCGTGCTCGCGTTTCACAGCGCGGACACACCGCCGAAGGTTTGACGCCGGGTCGGCCGCTGAGGTCGAGCGCCTCTTGGCCGGCCTCTTTACAGGCGCCCGGCGCGGCCCTACCATCAAGGACGAACAGGAGCACGGGCGCGTCTCGCGGATGGCCGCCGGCGGCGCCCGTCGAAGGGGGCTTCATGGGCTACATCGTCGCAGCCATCGTCGTCATCGCCATCGTCTTCATCATCGTGATCCTCGCCATGGGCATCCGCGTCATCAGGCCCACGCACCGCGGCCTGGTGGAGCGCCTGGGCAAGTACAACCGCTATTGCAACCCGGGTCTGCACATCATCATCCCGGGCCTCGAGCGCCTGTTCCAGGTGGACGTGCGAGAGGTACTGGTCGAGGCGCAGCCGCAGACCATCATCACCAACGACAACCTCAACGCCAAGGTCGACGCGCAGGTGTACCTCAAGGTCAAGAGCGACGAAGAGAACGTCAAGGCGTCGCAGTACAACGTCACCAACTACCAGAACCAGATCGTCAACCTGGCGCGCACCACGCTGCGCAACATCATCGGCACCTTGACGCTGAAATCGGCCAACAGCGAGCGCGGGCGCATCAACGAGGAGCTGCGCGGCACCCTCAAGAACGAGACCGCGAGCTGGGGCATCGAGATCCTGCGCACCGAGCTCAAGGAGATCGACCCGCCGGTGGACGTGCAGGAGACCATGAACAAGGTCGTCAAGGCCGAGAACGAGAAGATCGCCGCGGTGGACTACGCCACCGCCACCGAGACGCAGGCCGACGGTCAGCGGCGCGCCGAGATCAAGAAGGCCGAGGGCATCAGGCAGGCCAAGATCCTCGCCGCGGAGGGCGAGGCGCAGGCCATCAAGCTGGTCAACGAGGCCGCCGAGCAGTACTTCGTGGGCAATGCCCAGATCCTGCGCAAGCTCGAGACCGTCGAGAAGGCCTTCTGGCAGAACGCCAAGATCATCGTGCCGGCCAACGGCGAGCTCGTGAACATCATCGGCGATCTCGCCGGCATCGCGCCCGTGCCCGTGAGGGCGCCGGTGAACACCACGCCGGTGCGCAAGTAGCGCTCAGCCGCCGCGGGCGGGCTGACGTGCGGGGCGCCGGAGGGGCGCCGCACCCTACGTCGCGGCGCGCGCCCGGCGCGCGCGGGCGCGCTGAAAGGCCGCCTCGGCGAGCCACACGTGGTCGAGCTGCTCGCCGTGGCGGCCTTCGGACGCGCGCTCGCGTACCGGCCTTGCCGGGATGCCCGCCACCAGCATGCCCGGCGCCACGTCACGATTCACCAGGGCGCGCGCCGCGACGATCGCCTCCGCGCCCACCGTCACGCCGGGCAGGATCGTGGCGCCAGCGTACACTTTCACGTACGGGCAGATCACGACGGGCGCGTACGTGCGCACCGCGTGGTCGGCCTCGCTGTGGCTGTGCGTGAAGACCGCGACCCACTCCGTGAGGCAGGCGGCGTCGCCGATGGTCACGCCGCCCTTGGTGTCGAGAAAGACGCCGCGGTTGAGAAAGACGTCGTCGCCCACCTCGAGCAGCTGCCCGAAGTTGAAGCGCACGCCTTCGTCGGCGATGAAGTGGCTGCCGCAGCGTTTGAAGAGGCGCTCCGCGATGAGGCGGCGGAACGGGATCGCGAAGTTGGCGACCACGCTCAGCGGCAGCTTGTCGAAGGCGTCCCAGAGCAAGTGCAGGGCACGCCGGCGCGCCGTGACGCCGACCTCGGCGGCCTTGGGCAGGTACTCGCTGTAGAGGCGCGCCTCGGGCCAGAGATGGGCGGGAAAGCCGGGCGCGCCGAGGCGCTCCAGGACCTGCGCGACGGCATCTCGTTCCAGCTCGCCGTCGAGCAGCCGCTCGACGGCCGCCAGCTCCTGCGCGATGGTCGCTGCCATGATGCCTCCTCAGTGCTTGTCGTGCCGCGGCACCACCAGCACCGGCAGCTTGCTGTGGTGCAGGAGCTTGAGCGCCGTGGAGCCCAGGAAGGCGGCGGAGACGGCGCCTTCGCCGTGGCTGCCGACGACGATCAGGGCGGCGTCGTGCTCCCTGGCCGCCTCGAGCAGCACCTCGACGGGGCGGCCCTCGGCGACCACCTTCCGGGCCTTCACGCCGGCGGCGGCGAGCTTCTGTGCGGCCTCCTCCACCTGGCCCTCGGCGTAGCCCTGCACAAGCTGAGCGTGGTCGTCGAACTCGGCGCTCATCATCAGCGGCGAGTCGGTCATGCCCATCGGCACGTAGCCGATGGAGAACTCATAGGCGTAGACGACCACGACGGTGGCGTCGGCGATGGCGCCGGCGAGGTCGATGGTGCGCGCCAGCGCCGTCTGGGAGCAGTCCGAACCGTCGTAGCCGAGTACCAGCGTCGTGGGCATCGCGTCCTCCTTGAATGGGTCCCTGGAGCAACTATGCTCGCCGGGGGCGGCGGCAAAACGGGGCGCCTACGCCGCCCGCCGCGCCGCCGCCCGCCGCGCCAGCACGCCGCGGCCCGGCGCCGCCACAAAGGCCCCCAGGAAGGCGGCCGTGGCGATGAGCACGACGGCCGCCCCGGAGGCCACGTCGAGGTAGTAGCTCACGTACAGGCCGGCGACGCTCGACACGGCGCCGATCGCCGCCGAGACGGCCATCATCGTGGGCAGGCGGCGGGTAAGCAGGTAGGCGGTCGCCGCCGGCGTGACGAGCAGGGCCGCGACGAGGCCCACCCCCACGGTCTGCAGGCTGACGACGATGGTCAGGGCCAGCAGGATGAGCATGGCGAAGCGCAGGAGCTCGGGGCGCTTGCCCAGCATGTGCGCCAGCACGGGGTCGAACGAGGCCAGCTGGAACTCCTTGAACAGCGCCAGCAGCGTGACCAGCACGGCGAGCCCCAGCAGCCCGGTGAGCCAGAGGTCGCCGGCGGTGACGCCCAGCACGTTGCCGAAGAGGATGTGGGTGAGGTCGGTGGCGTACGAGCGCACCGTGCTGATGAGCACCACGCCGAGAGCCAGCGCCGCGGCGAACAGGATGCCGATGGCGGTGTCCTCCTTGACGCCGCCGCGCCGCGAGAAGAGGCCGATGCCGACGGCCACGACGAGCGCCGCCACGAGCGCCCCCACGAGCAAATTGGCGCCCAGCAGATAGGCGATGGCGACCCCGGGGAGGATGGCGTGCGCCAGAGCGTCGCCGAGAAAGGCCATGGCGCGCAGCACCACGAAGCAGCCGATCACCGAGCACACCACGCCGACGATCAGCGAGGCCGCCAGGGCGCGCTGCATGAACTCGAGCGTGAACGGGTCGGTGAGCCAGGCGATCATCGCGGTCCGGCGTGCGGCTCGTGGCTGTGGCGATGCTCCTCGCCGTCGCCGACGTGACCGGGGCAGCACTGGTCGATCACGACCATGCCGTCGAGGAAGAGGGCCTGGCCGCCGAAGGCCGTGCCGATGTGCTCGGCGGTGAAGACCTCGGAGGGCGGGCCGTAGGCGACCAGGCGCCCGTTCAGCAGGGCCACCAGCTCGAAGCGGTCGGCGGCCGTCTGCATGTCGTGGGTGCTCACGAGGATGGTGATGCGCCGCTCGCGCAGGCGGGCGAGCAGGACGAGGATCGCCTCCTTGGCGTTCACGTCCACGCCGGTGAAGGGCTCGTCGAGCAGCAGCACGTGCGGCTCCTGGGCGAGCGCCCGGGCGAGAAACACGCGCTGCTGCTGGCCGCCGGACAGCTCGCCGATGGCGCGCCCCGCGAGCGCGGCGATGCCGAGCTCGCCCAGACAGCGCGCCACCACCTCGCGGTCGGCCGCCTGCGGGCGGCGCAGCCAGCCCAGGCGGCCGTAGCGACCCATCATCACCACGTCGCTCACGGTGACGGGGAAGCTCCAGTCGATCTCCTCGCGCTGGGGCACGTAGGCGATGGGGTCCGCCTGGCTGCCGGGCGCGCGGCCGTGCAGGAGCACGCGCCCGCCGCGGAGGGGAAGCAGGCCGACGAGGGCCTTGAAGAGCGTCGACTTGCCGGCCCCGTTGGGCCCCACGATCGCCACCTGGGCGCCGTGCGGCACGTGCATGGTCACGGCGTCGAGGGCCGGCCGGCCGCCGTAGCTCACGGTGGCGTCGTCGATGGCGAGGTAAGACCCGGATGTCGCGTCGTGGGCCATCAGCGGCGCAAGGCCTCGACGATCCTCGTCGTGTCGAACTTCATCATGTCGACGTAGGTCGGCGCCACGCCGTCCGCCGCGGTCAGCGAATGGTCGAGCAGGTCGTCGACCACCGCGATGCCGGTCTCTGCGGCGATCTGCTCGGCGAGCTTGGGGTTCTCCTCGATCTCCACGAAGATGGCCCTTGCGCCGCTCGTGCGGATGGCCGCCGTGAGGTCGCTGAGCTGCTTCGCCGTCGGCGTCTCTCCGGTGCCGACACTGGGGATGACCGTTCCGACGACCGAGAACCCGTACCTGTCGGCGAAGTACCCGTGGCTGGCGTGGTTCATCACGAGCTTGCGGTTCGCGGCGGGGACCGGCGCGACCTGGCTCTCGATCCAGGCGTTCAGCTTGTCGAGCTGCGCCGTGTAGGCCGCGGCGTTGGCCTCGTACTCGGCCGCCCCGTCCGGATCGGCCTTGGCGAACGCGTCGCGGATGGTGGCCACGTAGCTCTTCACGAGTACCGGGTCGAGCCAGAAGTGCGGATCCGTCTCGGAGCTCTCGAGCGGCGGTTCGCCGGGCTGCGGCGTGCGGCTCTGCAGGCCGGCGGAGGCGTCGACCATTGTCGCCTCGCCGCCGGCGTTCTCGAGTGTCTTGAGCAGCGGCCCTTCAAGGCCGCCGCCGTTGATGATCGCAAGGTCGGCGGCGGCCACCTCGCCGAGGTCCTTCGGCGTCGGCTCGAACGAGTGCGGGTCGGTCTCGAGAGGCACCAGCGAGCGCACCTCGAAGCGGTCCCCGGCGACGTTCTGCGCGACGTCCGCGAGAAAGCTCACGGAGGCGACGACGTCGAGCGGAGCGTTGCCGGCGGTGTCTGCCACCTCCTTCTCGGCAGCACACCCCGTGGCGAGCAGAAGGCCGCCGAGCAGCAGGGCGAGAAGGATCCTGGAGACGGTCTCTCGGGTCATCTTCGGTTCCCTTGTTCGTGTACGTCTGTGCCGGCGTTGCAGGCGGCGCACAGGCCGCTGAGCTGCAGGAAGTGCTCGGTGATGCGGTAGCCCGTCTGCCGGGCGGCGGCGTCGACGACCGCCTGCATGTCGCACTCGGTGAACTCCATCACCCGGCGGCAACGGCTGCAGAGCACGGTGTGGCCGTGCGCCGCACCGGCGGGCACGAAGGCCTCGCAGTGGTCGGGTCCGTGTACGCGTCGCAGAGCGCCGATCTCACTGAGCAGCTCCAGGGTGCGATAGACCGTCGTAAGGCCCAGTTCCGGGCAGCGCTCGCGGGCGGCATCGAACACCTGCACGGGGCTCACGCTCGCAGAAGCCTCGGCGACTGCGTCGAGAACCGCGCGCCGCTGGCGCGTGAGGCGCATGCCGCGCGCGGCCAGCGTTCCGGCGACCTGGTCGGCGTCGAGCCTCATGAGGATCCTTCGGTCGACTGACAGTGAAAACCGTTTTCATTATGGCGCGAAGCGGAGCGTAGCAGGCGGAGGGCAGGTGCGCAACGTGCGCGCTCGGTGCGGCGCGGCGGGCCTTCGCCCGCGCGGCCCTAGTGCGGCCGCGTGTACGGGCAGGCGGCGATGCAGATGCCGCAGATCTGCGCGCCGACGTCGCCGAAGAGCGTCATCTGGCGCCGGCAGGCGGCGGCGTCGAAGAGCTCGTCGCGAGCCATGCCGGCGCGCCACTGCACGTCGCGCCCGCAGCCGGCCGGGCAGGCGTCGATGCAGGCGCGGCAGTCTTCGCAACGTCCCTCGACGATGGCGTCCCCCACGGGCAGGTCGAGGTCGGTGAATACGGTGGCCAGGCGGACGGCCGGGCCGAACCGCGGCGAGACGAAGAGCGCCGTCTTGCCGATCCAGCCGAGGCCGGCGCTCGTCGCCGCCGTCTTGTGCGGGAAGCGCCTGTGGCCGTTGCCGCCGCCTCCGCCGCTCGCCACGACGCGCTCCGCGGCGTGGCCGTGCACACGCAGCACGTCGACCAGCGTCCCGGTGGCGTCGTCGAGGGCGAGGTTGAGGCGCAGGTACTCCTCGCGGTAGTCCGCGGTGGGCCCGCGGCGCAGGCCGCGCACCACGAGCTGGTCGACGCGCATGAGCATCGAGATGGCGATGGGATAGTCGGGGGCCAGCGGCAGGCGCGGCGTGTTCGCTGCGACGCCCCAGGCGTCGATCTCCTTGGTCCTGAGCAGCTGCCCGATGGCGTGCCGGTCGAGAATGCTGAGCATGTGACCCCTTCCGCGGGTCGGCCGACAGTGGCTATTTCCGGAGGCCGACCGGTCCCTTGTCCATCCTCGCACCTGTGGCGGGAAGCTGACAATGGACGCGGGAACGGACATTTCGCTCCCTTGTTGTCCGTTCTGGCAGTCTGGGCGGGGCCTTCACCCGACTCATGGGGGGGATGAATGGGCGCCGGGGGGCGGGGCGTCGCGGCCGTCGGCTTTGTGCCGCAGTTCACATATGGTTTGTTTTACCGGCGACAGTGGGGATAGTATGGGCGAAGGCTACGAGCGAGGGAGGTGAGCACCATGGGACCCGTCCCCTTCTACAAGACCAAGGTGAAGCGCGAAGAGCGCCGCCGCCGCACGTGACGGGCGAGCACGATGAACAGGACAACAGACACCGTGTCGCCACCCGGGAGGGGGACGTTCCGCAGTTGAGGACCGTCCCCCTCCTGGCGTACGGGGCCGGCGCCCGCGCGCCGCGAGACGTCAGACGCCGCGGCGGGTGGGCGCCGCGAGAGCTCAGCCGCCGCGGAAGCGCCGCAGGCGCAGGCTGTTGGTGACGACGGTCACGCTCGACAGGCCCATCGCGGCGGCCGCGTAGATGGGGTTCAGGAGCACGCCGAACGCCGGGTAGAAGACGCCGGCCGCCAGCGGGATCAGGGCGACGTTGTAGGCGAACGCCCAGAAGAGGTTCTGCTTGACGATGCGGATCGTGGCGCGCGACAGCGAGATCGCCGTGGCGACGCCCCCGAGCTCGCCCGACATGAGGGTGATGTCGCTGGCCTCCATGGCGACGTCGGCGCCCGTGCCGATGGCGATGCCGATGTCGGCCTGGGCGAGCGCCGGGGCGTCGTTGATGCCGTCGCCGACCATGGCCACGCGCTTGCCCTCCGCCTGCAGGGCGGCGACCTGCGCCGCCTTCTGACCGGGCAGCACCTCCGCCACCACGCGGTCGATGCCCACCTGGGAGGCGATCGTCTCCGCTGTGCGCCGGCTGTCGCCGGTGAGCATGACGACGTCGAGGCCCATCTCGCGGAGCCGGCGCACGGCCGCGGCCGACCCCGTCTTGACGGTGTCGGCCACGGCGATGGCGCCGGCCGGCTCGCCGTCGATCGCCACGGCGATCACCGTCTTGCCCTCGGCGGTGAGCTCCTCGCCGGCGTGCCTGGCGGCCGGGCCGGCGAGGCGCTCGTTGCCGGCCACGACGACGCGTCCGTCGACGACGGCCCTGATGCCGTGGCCGGCGATCGCTTCGAAATCCTCGGCCGGCGGCAGCTCGAGGCCGCGCTCGGCGGCGGCCGCCAGCACCGCGGCGGCGAGTGGATGCTCGCTGCCGCGCTCCGCGGCCGCCACCAGGCGCAGCAGGCCGTCGTTGTCGAGGCCGTGCCCGCCGCCGAACAGCACCACGTCGGTGACGCGCGGCTTGCCCTCCGTGATCGTCCCCGTCTTGTCGAGCACCACCGCGCTGAGCTTGTGCGCCGTCTCGAGGGCGCCGCCGTCGCGGATGAGCACGCCGTTCTCGGCGCCTTTGCCAGTGCCGACCATGATGGCCGTCGGCGTGGCGAGACCGAGGGCGCAGGGGCACGCGATGACGAGCACGGCGACGAAGTTGAGCAGCGCGTAGTTGAGCGATGGTGAAGGGCCGAGGACGAGCCAGACCACGAAGGTCACGGAGGCGATGCCGATGACGGCCGGCACGAAGTATGCCGCGATCACATCGGCGAGGCGGGCGATCGGCGGCTTGGAGCCTTGCGCCTGCTCCACCAGCTTGATGATCTGCGCCAGCGCGGTCTCGGCGCCCACCTTGGTGGCGCGGAAGGTGAAGGAGCCGGTGGTGTTCATGGTGGCGCCGATCACCTCGGCGCCGGCGCTCTTGAGCACCGGCATGGGCTCGCCGGTGAGCATCGCTTCGTCGACCGCCGACGAGCCGCTCACGACCACGCCGTCGACCGGCACCTTCTCGCCGGGGCGCACGACCACGAGGTCGCCGGCGACGACGTCCGCGACGGGAACGTCGACCTCGGTCCCATCTCTCAGCACGCGCGCCGTTTTGGGCTGCAGACCGATGAGCGCCTTGATGGCGGCGCCGGTCTGCCCCTTGGCGCGCGCCTCCAGCAGGCGCCCGAAGAGGATCAGCGTGATGATGAGGGCGGCCGAGTCGAAGTACATCGGCATGCTCAGGCCCTGGTGCTCGAAGAAGCTGGGGAACAGTACGCCGAGCACGCTGTAGAAATAGGCCGCCGAGGAGCCCATGGCGATCAGCGTGTTCATCGTCGTGCCGCCGTGACGCAGGGCCGACCACGCGGTGGTGTAGAACTGGCCCCCGACCCAGAACTGCACCGGTGTGGCCAGCGCCCAGAGCACGTAGCCGTTGTGCAGCCACGCGGGGAGGAAGGGGAACCAGTCCGGCTGCATCGTGCCGGCGAAGATGACGATGCTCAGCGCGAAACCGACGGAGACCTTGCGTTTCAGGGCGCGGTACGCCGCGCCGCGCGCCGCCTCGGCGGCGTCGATGGCGGGCGCCGCGGCGTCCACCGCGCCGGCGGCCGGCTCTGCGACTACGTCGTAGCCGGCCGCCTTGACCGCGGCCACAAGGTCGGCGCGGCTCGCCTGCCCGGGGACGAACGTGACCGTGGCCTTCTCGGTGGCCAGGTTGACGTTGGCCTTGAGCACGCCGGGCGGCCTGCGCAGGGCGCGCTCGACGCGGCTGACGCAGCTCGCGCAGGTCATGCCGAGGATCGGCAGCGTCTCCTGCGCGGTCACGACGCCGTAGCCCGCCGCTTCCACGGCGTGCACCAGCTCGTCGGCCGACACCACCTCGGGGTCGAAGCTGATCGTCGCTTTCTCGGTGGCGAAGTTCACCGCGGCGTCGGCCACGCCGGGGAGCTTGCGCAGTGCTTTCTCGTTGCGCGCCACGCAGCTCGCGCAGGTCATGCCGGTGATGGGGAGCTCCAGCGTGGTCCTCTTGTCACTCATCGTTCGAGTATACCCCCCTAGGGTATGGGCACGCATGTGGCGGCGCCTCGCTCCCCCCTTTCGCCCTCCATGACCATCTCCTTCAGTCCGGTTGCGCGCTCAGACTCTGGATCGACGGCCGCGAGAAGGCGGAGATGGCGCGCCGGGGCCACCGCAGCCGTGGGAGCCGCCGGGGCGGGGGTGGTACTGTGAGGGAAGATAAGGAATTCCGGCGAATCCTTATCTTCCCTCCGGCGATCGAGCCTGCGGAGGGCCGTTCGCGAGCCGACAGTTAAGGATTCCTTATCTTCCCCTTCCGTACTACCCCGCGCCGGAGCCGCCGGGGTCGCCGCGGCCGCGCGCCCGCCCGCCGGGCGCCCCATTCGTGGCTTAGGGCCTATCCCAACAGGTCTGCACGCACGGATGCGCCCGTGGACACATCGCGGATGCGGCCCCTCCCCGGATCCCCACGTAGCTGGGCTACGAGGGAACCGTCTCGTGACCACCCCGCTCGGTCCACGAGCGCCCCGCACGCACATCCCTGGCGGGATAGGCCCTTACCGGCGCCTGAGCGAAGGGGATGGTCATGTCGCCCGATATGATTGTCGGCAGCACGTGGAGGGCAGGAGGACGGCATGACAACCATCTGGGACGAGCGGCGCGAGTCAATCGACCACGACACGCTGCGGGCGCTGCAGCTCGAGCGCCTGCAGGGCATGCTCGCGCGGCTCTACGAACGCGTCCCGCACAGCCGCGCGAAGCTCGACGACGTCGGCTTCGCGCCCGGCGACCTCACGAGCCTCGACGACCTGCGCGCCCTGCCCTTCACCGGGAAGACCGACTTTCGCGACACCTACCCGTGCGGGCTGTTCGCGGTACCCATGGACGAGGTCGTCGAGATCCATTCCTCGTCGGGGACCACGGGCAAGCCCGTGGTCTGCGGCTTCACGAGGGCCGATCTCGGCATGTGGGCCGAGCTGGTCTGCCGCGTCGCCGTGGCCGCCGGGGTGCGGCAGGGCGACGTCGCCCAGGTGGCCTTCGGCTACGGCCTGTTCAGCGGCGGCTTCGGGCTGCACTACGGCCTGCAGCGCGCCGGCGCCGCCGTGCTGCCCGTCGGGACCGGCGACACGTCCCGCCAGCTCCAGCTCATGCGGGACTTCGGCGCCACCGTGCTCGTCGCCACGCCCTCGTACGCGCTCTACCTCGGCGAGGTCATCCAGAAGCAGGGCATCCCGCCCGAGAACCTGAAGCTGCGCCTGGGGTTGTTCGGCGCCGAGGCCTGCAGCGAGCGGATGCGCGCCCAGATCGAAGCCCGCCTGCCCATCACGGCCACCGACAACTACGGCCTCACCGAGGTGTTGGGCCCGGGCGTCGCCGGAGAGTGCGAGCGCCGCGACGGCATGCACATCGCCGAAGACCACTTCGTCGTCGAATGCCTCGACCCGGCCAGCGGCGCGCCGGTCGCCGACGGCGAGGTGGGGGAGCTCGTGCTCAGCGCCGTCACGCGCGAGTGCTCGCCGGTGCTGCGCTACCGCACCCGCGACCTGACGACGCTCACGCACGCGCCCTGCGCCTGCGGGCGCACGCTCGTGCGCATGGGCAAGGTCGTGGGCCGCGCCGACGACATGTTCATCATCAGCGGCGTCAACATCTTCCCCTCGGCCATCGAGAAGGCGCTCTTCGAGATCGAGGGCCTGGAGCCCCATTACCAGATCGTGCTCGACCGCAAGGGCTCGCGCGACACCTTTGAGGTACACGCCGAGGTCACCGCGGCGCTCTTCAACGGCTGCCTGGACGACCTGCGCGCCTTCGAGCAGCAGGTCGGCGAGCGGCTGCGCTCGGCTCTGCTCGTGCGCCCCAAGGTCAGGCTGGCCGAGCCGGGCTCGCTCGCGCGCACCGCGGGCAAGGCCCAGCGGGTGATCGACCACCGGCCCGGCTGAAGGCCCGGATCACGGCGTTTCGAAGTCGATCAACCCCGCCTCGTTGATGCGCACGCACGCGTCCACCACGTCGGCGTCAAGGGCCGTCCCCCGCAGCCGCTTGATCTCCTCTATGGCCGCCTCCAGGCCCAGCGCCGAGCGGTAGGGCCGCGGCGACGACATCGCTTCCACGATGTCGGCGACGGCGACGATGCGCGCCTCGAGCATGATGTCGTCGCCGCCGAGCCCGTCGGGGTAGCCGCTGCCGTCGAGACGCTCGTGGTGCTGGTGGACGATCGTGGGGATCGGCCCCAGGTACTCGAGGGGCTTGAGGATCGCGTGCCCCACCTCCGAGTGCAGCTTGACCACGCTGAATTCGGTGTCGTTCAGCAGCCCGGGCTTGGTGAGGATGTCGACGGGCACCGCCGCCTTGCCCACGTCGTGGACGGCGGCGGCGAACGAGATCGTCGCCACCTGCGCTTCGGGAAGGCCGAGCTCCACGGCGATCAGCTCGGCCAGCCTCGCGACGCGGCGCTCGTGCCCGGCCGTATAGGGGTCGCGCAGCTCGCCGACCGCCGCCAGGGCCTTCGTGGTCGCTTCCAGCAGCCGCTCGGCGCTCACGTCGCGCACCGTGCCGAAGATGGCCGTCTCGCCGTCCCAGACGCCGCGGCTCACGCGCGTCTCCACGGGGATCATGCGTCCCGCCTTGCTGACCAGCGGGATGGTGCACATGTCGGCGTCGCCGGCGAGCATCTCGGCGACGACGCGCAAGACGTCGTCGCGGCTGGCTTCGGGGTGGAAGTCGAGGACGTTCATGGCGAGGCTCTCGCTCGCGGCGTAGCCCAGGCGGCGCTCCACGGCCGGGTTCACGTAGACCACGCCGCCATCCTCGGCGAGGACGAAGAGCATGTCCTGACTGGCCGCGAAGAACTGCCGGAGATTGGCCTCGCTGGCGCGCAGGCGCTCGTCGGCCTGCGCCTTGGCGATGGCGAACCCGACCTCCCGGCCGATGGCCTGGAGCAGCGTCTTCTCTTCGTCGGAAAACGCGTGCCGCGTGCGGCTGACGACGTTGAGGGCGCCGACCACGTCTGCGCGGTGCAGGAGGGGGACGCTCGCCACGGACTTCCAGCCCCAGCGTGCGGCGTGGTCTGGCCGCAGGCGCTCGTAGTTCACAAGGAACAGGGGCTCCTGATCGAGGAAGAGGGTGCGGTACGGGGCCACGTCGATGTCGACCGTGCCGACCTGGTCGATGAAGTCCGCCGGCAGATACTGGTGGTAGCGCACCGTGGCCATGCGCGCCCCGGGCTCGACGACGTAGATGCCGCCGCCGTCGAAGCCCATCACAACGATGGTGGCGTCGAGGACCTCGCGCATGGCCGCCTGCAGGTCGTCGGTGCGGTTCACCGCAAGGACGATGCGGCTCAGTGCGTCGAGCCCCGTCGCCGCCTCGAGGCGTTGGTCGGTGGGTGCTGTCATCTCCCCTCCCGGGAACGTGGCTCAGCGAAACGCCGGCCGGCCGTGGCCCGGCACAGAGAACGACCGGCGATACGAGCCCCCGCTTCGTACCGCCGGCCACAGGCGAAACCGTCTTCGAGAATCCTCTCCTCAAACCATCTCGGTCTCCTGGCGGATGTATCGGGAGAGGGCGGAGCGGGCTGGATAGAACAAACGTCTAGACGGTGACGCGCAGCAGCTCGAGGTAGCTGGTGCTGCCGTCGAGCACCTTGCGCACGCCGTCGTCGCGCAGCGAGCCCACGCCTTTGGCGCGCGCGGCGCGCTGGATCTCGAGCACGGACCCGCCCGTGGCGATGAGGTCGCGCAGGTCGTCATCGACGACCAGCACCTCGTAGAGGCCGACGCGACCGCGATAACCGGTGCCGAAGCACTTCGTGCAGCCCACCGGGTTGTACACGTGCATGCGCTTCATGGGCGCCGCCCCCAGGCCGAGCTCCTCCCAGCGCGTGCCGGTGAGGTTCTGGGCCTGGCGGCAGTGCGGGCAGAGGCGCCGCACGAGTCGCTGCGCGACGAAGCAGCGCCAGGCGGCGGCCACCATGTAGCGGGGCACGCCCATCTCGACGAGGCGGTTGACCGCCGACGAGGCGTCGTTGGTGTGCATCGTGCTGAACACCTGGTGGCCGGTGACGGCGGAGTCGGCGGCCATCTTGGCCGTCTCGAGGTCGCGGATCTCGCCGACCATTATCACGTCGGGGTCGGCGCGCACCAGCGAACGCAGCGCCTGCGCGAACGTGAGGCCGATGGTCGGCCTGACCTCGGTCTGGATGATGCCGCCGATCTTGCGCTCGATGGGGTCTTCGACGGTGTAGACCTTGCGCTCGGGGCTCTTGATGAGCTCGAGCGTGGTGTAGAGCGTCGTGGACTTGCCCGAGCCCGTAGGGCCGACGATGACGATGCCGCCCTCCGGGGCCTTGAGCACGACCTCGAAGCGCGCCAGGTTGTCGCCGACCAGCCCCAGCGAAACCAGCGTGGGGGGCAGCGGCGACACCTCGAGGATGCGGATCGTGATGTTCTCGCCGTACAGGCTGGGGATGGAGGCGAGGCGCAGGTCGACGGCCTCGCCGCTGGAGAGCTCGAACGTGGTGCGCCCGTCCTGCGGCAGGCGCCGCTCGGCGATGTTGAGGTTGCCCATGATCTTGAGACGGCTGAGGATGCCGGGCTGCAGCTCCCTGGGGAACTCGCGCAGGTCGTGCAGCACACCGTCGATGCGGCAGCGCACGTGCAAGGAGTCTTCCTGCGGCTCCAGGTGGATGTCGGAGGCGTCCATGCTGGCCGCGTCGGTGATCAGGCTGTCGACGATCTCGACGATGTCCGCGTCGATGGTGGTGGCGGCGGCGGGCTCGTCGCCGTTGCCGCCGCCCTCGCGGGAGTCCTTAAGCTTCCCGCGTGAGCTGAAGTAGACCGAGATCGCGTCGTCGAAGCCGGCCTCGGTGCAGATGACCGGGACGATGCGCTTCTTCGTGCGCATGCCGACCTCGTCGATGGTGATCACGTCCAGGGGGTTGGTCATCGCCACGATGAGGCTGCCGTGGTCGTCGAGGCTCAGCGGCATGAGGCGGTGACGGACGATGAAATCGCGCGGCAGCAGACCGATGGCGTTGGCCTGCGGCGCCGTGTGGGTGAGGTCGACCACGCCGATGCGCATCTGACCGGCGACCGCCGTGACGATGTCCTGCTCGCTCACGAGGCCATCGTTGACCAGTACTTCGCCGAGGCGCCCGCCGTCGCTGCGCTGGCGCGTGAGGGCGCCGTCGAGCTGCGCCTGCGTCACGAGGCCGCTGGTCACAAGGAGCGCGCCCAGCTTGAGGCGCCCGGCGGAGCGCTGCTTGCGCCCGCTCACGAGGTTGCCGACCTTGGCGCCGAGCTCGGCGGGGGAGAAGGGCTTGGTGACGAACTCCGCGGCGCCCAGGCGATGCGCCTTTTCGAACGTGGCGAAATCGCCATGCGCGCTGAGCACGACGACGGGGATGCCGCGAAGCTGGGCGTCGGCGTTCAGCAGCCGCAGGAGCTCGAACCCGTCGAAGGTGGTGAGGTCGAGGTTGAGGATGATGGCGGCCGGCGGCCGCTGGCGGAGCACGCTGAGCGTGCCCGGGTCGCCGAGATCGACCGCGACCGCGTAAGAGTCGGCGAAGTGGCGCGCGAGCTGGTCGCGCAGATCGGTGTCGTCGTCGATGATCGCCAGGGCGTTCTTGGCAGCGCTCGGCACAGTGACCTCCCGCGTGGTCGCAGCCCTAGTGTAGCGCATGGGCGCGCCGCGTCGAGGTGGACATTGACAGGCGCTGGTGGACGTTGGGCGGGGGGGAGAAAAGCGCCGGGCCGGCGGGGGCCTTCACGCGGATGCGGGCGGTCCGCGCATGTAACGAAGGAGACCGGCCCGGCTGAGAGAGAGGATGAGATGCCGGGCCGCAGCCCGGTGAGTAGTCCTTTCCGGTCTCTCCACGGGTATCGGCAGGGCGCGGGCATTGATGAGGATCCGGAGGGCGAAGGCGTTGCCTGCGGCTGGAACGCTTTCGGCCGCGGCGCGCGGCGCGGTCGCCCTCGCGTCCTGTTGCTATACTCCGGCGACCGTCGGCAAGGAGCGCGCATGTTCAGCAAGGTCCTCATCGCCAATCGCGGCGAGATCGCGATCCGCGTCATCCGCGCCTGCAGGGAGCTGGGCGTCGCGACCGTCGCGGTCTACTCCGAGGCCGACGCCGACTGCCTGCACGTGAGGTTCGCCGACGAGGCCGTGTGCATCGGCCCGCCGCCGGCGGCGCAGAGCTACCTCGTGATGCCGGCCCTTGTCCAGGCCGCTCTGCAGACCGGCGCCGAGGCCATCCACCCCGGCTACGGGTTCCTCGCCGAGCGCGCCGCGTTCAGCGCCCTCTGCCGCGAGCAGGGTGTCAAGTTCATCGGTCCGAGCCCGGAGTCGATCGACCTCATGGGCGACAAAGCGGCGGCGCGCACCACGATGACCGCCGCCGCTTTGTCGCCCATGAGGT
>Ga0194043_1000452_pt1 | contig 22785 bp, 22 predicted proteins | sample JunL4415m_MetaG_FD_161274 | JGI IMG/M metagenome (GOLD analysis project Ga0194043, IMG submission 161274) | Anoxic zone freshwater microbial communities from boreal shield lake in IISD Experimental Lakes Area, Ontario, Canada - Jun2016-L442-15m | ecosystem: Environmental > Aquatic > Freshwater >...
GTATCAGTTCTTCGAAGAGCACGTGCCGAGGTGTGGCCGACTATCGATGCGTTTGCAGAGTTTCGTGGGGCTCTAGACCCTGCAGTTCTTTCTCTACGCAGAGACTCCTTTGAGACTGCTAGGCGCCTTGAGCAGGGGAGATCCTCTCAGCGGATCAACGCCCCAAGCCTCGGGCGGTAGGCTCCGAGTTGGTTATCCCCGATAAGTGGGGCCGCTCGGTCGTTAAAGGAACCAATGATTCCCCAACTAGGACCACTTGAGGTAGTCGTTGTAGTCCTAGTGGCCTTGCTCGTCTTTGGACCTAAGCGGCTACCAGAGGTAGGGCGACAAGTTGGGCGCGGACTGCGAGAGGTTAAGAAGCTTCAAGAGCAGGTAAGCCAAGAACTTCATCAGGTCCTCCACTCCGACGACCCCGAGGACCCATTTGGTGGTCTTACTGATTTCGTTTCGCGCGTTGGTGGGGCTGAGGAGAAGAAGATCGATGACGTCAATAACGTCAACAACCTCAATGACTCCGTGAAGCTTGAAGAAGACATCCCTAAAGCCAATCAACCCTTATCCGACTCGGTGACTAATTCTGAGCTTCGAATAAGCAAAAACCTTGATCACAACGAATCACAATCGGGCTCATTTGCGCCAAGCACTGGGCAAGCACCATCGAAGTACCGACCTCCGGCGGCCGGTTGATGGCTATACGACTTGGGCTCAGATCTAAAGCAAAATCGAACGCGAGTGAGAGCGCAAAGAACTCGGGGCAGATGACGGTGCTCGAGCATCTGACCGAGCTCCGCAGGCGAATATTCATCTGTGCGATAGCGATCGTGATCGGCGCCACTGTCTGCTTCTTCTTTACGCCCCAGATCATCTCATTCTTGGCACGCTTCTATGCCGAGGCGATCGACAGAAAGAACTCAACGCTTATATTCACCGGACCTGCTGACGCGTTTATTCTGCGCCTCAAGATCGCAACATATGGAGGCATCGTCGTCTCGATGCCGATCTGGTTGTTTCAGGTTTGGCGCTTCATCACACCAGGTCTCAACCCTCGCGAGAAGCGCTACGTAGTTCCATTCATTCTCTCAGCGATACTTCTCTTCACCCTTGGCGGCCTTGTGGCCTTCCTCACCCTAAAGCCAGCCCTGACATTTCTTCTGGGGGTTGGTGGCTCTGAGCTAACTCCTCTCCTCACGGGCGAGTCCTACATAACGCTTGTCGCCTTGATGATCGTCGCGTTTGGGGTCGCGTTTGAGTTTCCGGTCGTTCTGGTCTTCCTTCTGCTGGCCAGGGTTCTCAGCACTGCTCAGTTAAGCAAGTGGAGAAGATGGGCGATTGTCCTTATCACCCTCTTCGCTGCCATCATTACGCCAAGCCAAGACCCCTACTCGCTGCTCTTCATGGCTGTACCGATGTACATATTTTATGAAGCCTCAATAGTTATTGGAAAGTTGATGAAACGATGAGAGACAAGCACAATGCAAGACCAAAGACCTCCGAAGAAAAGAAGCAGGTCCGAGTCGCCGCGCTAGTAGGGGCGGGAGTGGTACTCGCCACAGCATTGTTGATTTTTGCAGTTCGTCCGCGCACCCCGAGTGCTGCTCCGCTGCCAAGCACCTCGTCCTTTCCCACCACTAGTACTGCTGCTAGAGGTGGAACTGGTGAAACTGGTGCCTCCGGCATAACGGGCCCAACCGCGCTTCAAACAACTACATCTACGACGCTGGCACCGTGACCCTGGAGTCACATCGAGTTGCATTCGAATCAAACCTCGAGTTTCCGCTCGACGATTTTCAGCGGCGCGCTCTCGACGCGATAGACGCGGGGGACTCGGTCCTTGTAGCAGCACCCACTGGGTCAGGGAAGACTCTCATAGCCGAGTACGCCGCTGCTTGCGCTATTAGTAGAGGAACAAAGACTTTCTACACGACTCCTCTCAAGGCGCTCTCAAATCAGAAATATGGAGATTTGGTTGAAGCTCATGGAGATGTCCAAGTAGGTCTGCTTACGGGCGACAACTCCGTTCGTGGCGATGCATCGGTGGTCGTGATGACTACAGAAGTGTTGAGGAACATGATCTACGCCGGCTCAGATGTGCTTAACGCACTCGAGTTTGTCGTGCTCGATGAGGTCCATTACCTACAGGATCGTTTCAGAGGGGCCGTCTGGGAGGAAGTGCTCATCCACCTCCCTTCGCATGTGAAGATCGTTGCCCTCTCTGCAACAGTCTCAAATGCAGAGGAGTTCGCAGAGTGGATTCAAACTGTTCGTGGCAGGACCGTCGCAATTATCGAGGAGCGGCGCCCAGTAAAGCTTACGAATCTCTACGCGGTGGGGGAGAAGGGTAACCCTGATTTTCACTTATTGCCCGTCTTCATGCCCGATCCAGCCGACGACCTACGCCCCAACCCAGAGGCCGCCAAATTAGATGGACAGCCGTCGAGGGACAGAGCAGCTTCGCGTTATCCGAGGGGAGGAGGGCAGTCTCCTTCGGGACGTTTGTTCACACCTTCACGCGTTGAGATTATCCAGCGCTTGGCAGATGAAAACATGCTCCCCGCAATTACGTTCATTTTCAGTCGAGCCGGCTGCGACGCTGCGGTTGATCAGTGCCTCGCTTCGGGTATTCGACTCACGACTCGGGAGGAGCGAAAAGAGCTTCGGCGCATAGCGGAGGCACGTACCTCAATGCTGAGCGAATCAGATCTTGTGGCGCTTCGCTACGACGCATGGAGAATTGCTTTTGAGGCGGGGATTGCAGCTCACCATGCAGGAATGATCCCACCTCTGAAGGAAGCAGCGGAAGAGGCATTCGCCGCCGGACTTGTAAAAGTAGTTTTCGCAACGGAGACGCTCGCACTCGGTATCAACATGCCTGCGAGAACCGTTGTGATCGAGAAACTCTCCAAGTTCACTGGGGAGCACCACGAATTCTTGACGCCCGGCGAGTACACACAACTGACAGGCCGTGCAGGCAGACGAGGCATCGACGATCGAGGGTTCGCCGTTGTGGCCTGGAGTCCCTTTGTGCCATTCGAACAAGTAGCAGGGCTTGCTTCTAGGCGCACCTATGCACTCACGTCTAGTTTCAGACCGACCTACAACATGACTGCAAACTTGGTATCTCGATGCGATGCACTTGAGGCCCGGCATCTCTTGGGGCTCTCATTCGCGCAGTATCGGGCGAATAGTGATGTGGTTGCCCTTGAGGATCAGTTAGAGATTATGGGCTCACTCCTCGAGAAGGAGCGAGAACTAATGCTCTGCGATTTAGGGGATTTCGTAGATTACAGAGCACTTGTTGCTGGAACGGAGCGCCCCGGCGACTCGGCGAAGCGCAGTTCAATTGAGAACGCCCTCGCTCAGATGCGTCCAGGTTCTGTACTTCGCACCAAACGCTGTGGAGGGAGATGCGTTGTTCTGCGTCACGAAGGTGGGCGGAGCGGAACAAGAATCCTTGTGCTAGGTGCCGACTCAACCCTGACCCGTTTAGGCCCGGCAGATTTCGAGACGGCTCCACAAGTGGTCGGGGACCTTGACATACCGACTCCATTCGCCCCTAAGAACCCTTCATTCCGTAGAGCACTTGCTGGGCGTCTGCGAGCACTGAAGCTCGAGGGTGAAGATGCCAATGGTGATAGCGCCGGCTCGAATCAACGTGGGAAGAAGCAGAAGAAGACTCCTCCCTCACAAGAGTTTCACCCTGTCTCAGAGTGCCCGAAATTAGAGAGTCACATGCGCGCAGCATCTAAGGCCGACCGCCTGACAAAGGATTACGCGCGCTTAGAGCGTCGCGTCCAGGCTCGAAGCGACAACCTCGGGCGCATGTTCGATCGAGTGCTTAGAGTTCTAGAGGAGCGTGGGTACCTCGACGGTTGGTCCTTGACTGCGTCGGGGGAGAGCCTTATGCGGATTAACTCCGAGACCGACATCCTTGTCGCAGACGCTATTAACACCGGCATATTTGATGGATTGCGGCCTCAAGAGTTGGCGTCAATCGCCTCTGTGTTTACATATGAGCATCGCGGTCCAGAGCACCGCCGTCCGCCAGCACCGCGTTGGCCCAGTGGAGACTTGGCAAAACGATGGCGCGCAATTGAGCGTCACTGGAACTCGCTGCGTAGCGACGAAGAGGATGCGGGCCTGCCAGAGATGAGACCACCCGACCCGGGGCTTGCATTGATCGTAAAGGCTTGGGCATCAGGGCATGACCTGAGCAACGTTCTTGATTTAACCGATGACCTAACCGGCGGGGATTTTGTACGGCATATGAAGCAGCTCGTTGATCTGCTCCGCCAGATTTCAGTGGTCTCAGAGAATCCGCTGACTAAAGAGAGTGCTCGCTCTGCCGCAGACTTATGTTTCCGGGGAGTTGTCTGCGCCTCAGGGGTAACAGCACAATGAGTATCCGTCCCGGCGATTCGTGGGGTACGCCTACTGACGCCACCCCAGATTTGGTTGTCGTAGGAAGCGACGCAGATTTGGCTCAGTCGCTCAAATCTTGGCCACATCCGAACCCTCTAATTTCCTTCGAACCAAACGCAGAATCAGATCTGGCGAAATCCGTTGGGCTCTCAACATTTAGCGAATCTGCTCTGAGCAGTGACGATGCAACAGGCAGAATCTCGGCTCCGATCGACGCAATTGAGTACCGATTTGCGGGGAATACCTATCTCGCTATGAATGCAGTTGAGGTGGGGGTTTCTCCTCTAGTGCTGCGGGCGACAAGCAGAAGCAAGGAGATCTCGGTCACGATTAATGGCCGAAAATTCTTCAGCGGAGTTGCGAGCGGAGTCGTTATAGCCAATGGCCAATTCATTGGAGCAGCAGACTTAGTTCCTAGGAGCCACCCCGGGGATGGGCGTCTCGAGATTCATATCTACAGCCTTAAACCTGGCGAGCGCTCGGCCATGCGCCGCCGATTAGCTACTGGAATCCACCTTCCACATCCCCGGATCGCTATGGGCTCCGGGGCTCGTATACGCATCGAGGTCAAGGGCGGAGCCTGGCCAATTAGGGCCGACTCCGAGTTAGCGGGGCGAACTGGGCGGATCGAGTTCGAGGTCCAGAGTCCAGCGGCTCGGCTCCTCCTATGAGCCGATCCGCTTCTCCTCTCTAAGTGTGACGAATCTTTTAGGAATTTCTGAGTCCATTCCCATTCATCCTCCAAGTAGCCCGGTACGATTCGCAGCCCATGCAGTACGTCGCAGAGCAATTCACCTCAGATGAAGAAACGGCCCTTCGCCCTTACTTCACGAATATCGACGGGCCCGTCTTCGCCCTGGTTAATCTCCCAGAGGTTGTAAAGGGGGCATTGTTCGCGCGTTATTCGCGATCGGAGAAGAGCCTGAGGCGCCTTTTCCTTGATGAGTTCGCTGTAGATCTTGATCTCTCCGGCGACATCACAGTCGATGCGAGTGTCGGGGTAAAACGCGCAGAGGCTTTATACGACAAAGTATTCCTTGAGTATGGCGACGACTCTGTAGCTCAATTAGGTGGAGTACATCTCGCCTGTGAGCAGGCCTCAAATATCCTCACCAAAGTTCTTGAGTGGGGAAGACTGATGGCGTACCTCGAGCAGTCGACTCGGTACATTCCATACGACTCTCGCCTCGGAGGAAGATTTCGTTATCTACGCCCTCCCGAGGTACTGGAGTCTCCCCTTGGAGCGCTTTACGTAGCCGAGATGGATCGTTTATTTGCGACCTATCAGCAGCTGCTCCCAAGAATGATGGAGTGGGCTCGTGAGCGTTACCCGAAGGAACCGGGTGACCCTGATTTTGTCTACAAACAGACGATCAAAGCAAAAGCTTGTGACTCCGTGCGTGGGATTCTTCCAGCAGGGACTCTCTCCAACGTTGGAATCTACGGAACTGGCCAAGCATATGAATCGCTCCTATTGAGGATGCGAGCGCATCCGCTTCCTGAGGCACGCGAGTACTCGGAGTTGATGCTCACTGAGCTGCGTAAAGTCGTGCCGTCCTTCCTGACTCGCGTCGATCGCGCAGACAGAGGAGGAGCGTGGTCTCAATATCTGATGGATACACGCGAGCAGACTCAGAGTGTCGCTAACCGAATCCTCGGTCGCATGGAGCCGGAGGAACGCCCCGGAGTAACTCTGGTCGACTTCGACCCTGAGGGCGAAGACAAGGTCCTTGCAGCAATCCTCTACCCAGTATCAAACCTTCCAGAGGATGAAGTGCTGCATCGAGTGCGCAGCATCGGAGCTGAAGATCGACGTCAACTGCTCGCCGCATATGTGGGGGAGCGAACTAATCGCCGCCACAAGCCAGGGCGCGCTCTCGAGCGTACCGATTACAGATTCGATGTGCTCGCTGATTACGGAGCATTCCGAGATTTACAGCGACACCGAATGTTGACCATCGAGTGGCAGCCCCTCACGCCTCTGCATGGATTTGATCTACCAGACGCGGTTATAGAGGCTGGGGCTGAGCGCGAATTTACTGAAGCAATGGAGAGGTCAGCAGCTCTGCATGGAGCAATGGCTCTTCGGTTCCCAGAACAGTCTTCATACGCAGTCTCGCTCGCATATCGAATTCGTTTCGTTATGCAATTCAACGCTCGCGAAGCGTTCCATATGCTCGAGTTACGCAGCGGGCCTCAGGGTCATGCTGCATATCGGACAGTCGTCCAAGAGATGCACAGGCTCATTAAGGAGCAGGCGGGGCACTCAGCGATTGCCGACGCGATGTCATATGTGGATTACGGCGTATACGAACTTGAGAGGCTCGCCTCTGAGAGGGCTGCAGCAGCTCGTCGCTCCACAGGTGTCTAGCCAACAAGCATCAGCCACACCAGCAACATCGGCAGCACCTCAGCAGCGCCAAGACGACTCACAGCGCGATTAAAAAGCATTCAGCGCGAACGAATCTCGCTCTAAAACTGCTCAACAATTAATTCTCACCCCGCCTTGATTTTTGACCACGCCTGATGTCTAATGCACCGGCTTGCACTTGTAAGCGAGGGCCCGATCGGGGCTGACTCCAGTTCGCTGGGGCGGCGCTCGATCGAACGAGGCTTAGGCAACGGGATTCAGATACCCAGTAGAGAACGCGGCATATGCACGTCGACGGAGACGCCGACAAGTGAATGCAGTGACCCCAAAGGAGTCTGAATCCCGACGCCAAGCCTGATCGGCTCAGCAATGGACTGACTCCATGTCAAGGCCGATTTTAGGTTTTCCGCCATATTTCGGCTGCCCTACGCGATTCTGCTCGCTCTGCGTGTTATGTTGCGCGCCCCTCCACCCCGGAAGTGAACATGCCTAAAGACGTAATAGATCCAGAAGATGAGCTTGAGACCGATGATGATCTCGAGGGCGATGAGATTGAGGATGACCTCGATGATGAGGCCGATCCGCTAGTTGATTCAGTTCTCGACGATGACCTGTTGGCGGTAGAAGGCGTAGACGACAATCCCGCTGATGTCTCAACCGATGACGATCTCGATGACGACGACGATCAAACAGTTGTTGTTCTTGAGGACGAACTCCACCCAGACGACGTTGAGGCCTCTCTAGATATTCTCTTGAAGGAGAAGACCACTAGCGATCGCCCCGAGGACGAAGACCTTGAGGATGCTGAGAGCGAAGCAGATCGAGTTGAGGGCACCAATAAGGTGAAACCTCGAGGAGACGACGAATTCTTATGCGACTCATGCTTCTTGGTACTGCCACTTAGTCAACTCGCAGCTGGGCAGAAAGAACGCTGCAGAGACTGCGCTTGAATTTAGTACTCAATTAGGTGACTGCTACCTAGAGCCTTGCAACAGCAATTTTCGTACTCAATTCATCACTGATGGAGGGGTCTGTGCAGGCACCTAACGCTCGTCTTACATTTGGAGCATCGGCGCTATCCGGTCTCTTAATGGCGTGCGCTTTCCCTCCTTTTGGGGTGTGGCCGCTTGCGCTTGTCGCACTATTGCCGTTGCTATGGATCTGGAGCAGGGCGACCATTTGGCGCGCAGCTTGGAGCGGCTTCGTTTTCGGCATTATTTGCTTCGGAGTTGTTCTCTCCTGGACCTGGTACTTCGGTGCAGTAGCGATTCTCCCGCTTGTTGCGGCTCAAGCGCTCTACATTGCCGCTGTCGGAGCCGGTATAACGGCGATACGTCGCCACGGGCTTGCATCGCCGTTAATCATCGCTGCGGCATGGACTCTTGGCGAGTATCTGCGTGGGACCTGGCCGTTAGGCGGTCTCGCATGGGGAGAGGTTGGAACCGCATTCTCTCCAACAGCGCCAGCACGCGGATTAGCCGGCTGGGCAGGCGCTCTAGGAGTCACCTTTGCAGTCGTTCTCGTCCAGGCTCTGCTGCTTGAACTAATGCTAAAGGCCAGTAGGCGCCGGGGTACAGGGGCAAGCTGGGAGGGGAGTGGTGCTTACCGCAGCCAATGTCACCGCATGCATCTAGGTATAGCAGCGCTCTTAGTTCTGATCTTCCTGGCTGCAGGGCTCAATCCTCCGAGAACGCGTGCGATCGGAAGCTTAAAGATTGCCGCCATCCAGGGCAATGATCTCAACAGACGGTTGACCTCAGATGAGGTCTATAACGAAGTGCTCACGGAGAAGCACCTCGAACTAGCGCGCCAACTCAAAGGAAATTTCAACCTCATTATCTTCCCAGAGTCAGCACTTATGTCCGACCCTGAGGCAGACCCACTGCTCAGGTCAAAGATTATTCAGATTGGCAAACGCCATAATTCATTCGTGCTTATCAACGCCATTAATCGCGAACAAGAGGGAGCTACCTACAACACGAATCGCCTATACGCACCCGATGGTTCACTAGTAGCAAATTACTCAAAAACACATCTTGTGCCATTCGGCGAGTACGTGCCTTGGCGCTCTGAATTGAGTTTCATATCTGCAATCGAACAGGTGCCAGAAGATTTTACGGCGGGGCAGAACAACGCTTCAAACTCGGGTGTCCTTAATCTCGATGGAGAGAAGATTGGGAACCTCATTTGTTTCGAGTCGGTATTCCCTGAGCTTGCACGACGAGAGGTCCTAGGCGGAGCACATGCACTAATTGTCTCAACTAATAATCGTTCGTACCGCCGCAGCGCTAACAGCGCACAGCATGTTCAGTCCTCTCAGATGAGAGCAGCGGAGACTGGCCGGGCATTGGTACAGGCTTCTATCTCTGGAATCTCAGCGATTATCGACCCCGCTGGCCATATTGAGAAGAGAACTCAGCTATTCAAGCCTGCAATTCTTGAGGCAAACGTTCCTCTTCGCGCAGGGGAGACCCCGTATGTGAAGCATGGACCGTTAATTGTGAAGGTCTCAGTCTTGATCCTGGTTGCGGCTGTGGCGTTTGGGTTCCTTCGCCGTAGACTCCAGACGATGCCCAGTGGAGGAGACTCAAGTGAGTGACGAACGCAGCACAGTTGATCGAGTAGTTGAGCTAGCAGTACATGTTCCCGTTGGGATAGCTGCATTCGCAAGAGATGCGGTACCCACACTTGTAACAATGTTTGCCGGACGAGGCAAGCGCGAAGTCGATGTTCATCAACGCGAAGTAGTTGGTCAGATAGCGAACTACAAAGCAGTTGGTGAGCTGGCGGTTAAATTTGGTCCTCCGGTAGTGAAGCAACGAGTCAACGAGCAGATGGTCACTCTGCGAGCTAGAAGCGTCGAGGCGTTTGAGTCCTTCTCAACATCCTCAAGGGCATACTCGAACTTCTCAGATCTGTGTTCATCCAATGACTCTCGCCCCACAGAGGATCTCGAGGCCAAGGGCAGAGAGGTGCCGTCGGACGAACCCACGAAGAAAGCGATGGCTACTGTCGCTGATTCAAGTACTGGACCAATCTCTCCAGAGGCAGATTCAAACGCCATTGCGCCGGCGATTCTCTCGATCCCGGATTACGACGGTCTAGCGGCGAGCCAGATTATTGAGCGGCTCGAGGGGCTCAACCCGGCGGAACTAAACGACGTAGAGAACTACGAACGCGCAACACGTGCCAGGCGAACTGTTCTGGGCAAAATCGCGATTCTGCGGACTAAGTAGAGTCCGCAAAAGTGGAGTCCGTACGCAGTGCAACAGCGGCAGATATTGAGACCCTCAGTGGTTTTGCAGCGCAGCTTGCCCTGGAGTTAACACCGATGAGGGGTGGCGCCCTCTGGGCGGCGCAGGAGTCACGCAGAGAGCCACTTGATAAGGCCTTTGCCGACCTTCTTGGGTCTCAGAGCGCATGTGTCCTCATCGGCCTCCTAGACGGCGCTCCTATGGGGTTCGGTGTAGCGGTACTCCAGCGCTTGAGCGACGGCTCATTGCTAGGAGATATCACTGAGATTTGGGTAGAGCCCGAGGCCAGAGCGATTGGGCTCGGAGAGTCAATCCTGGGCTCCCTTTCAGATTTCTGCATCGAGCATGGATGCATCGGCATAGACGCAAGGGCTCTGCCGGGCCATCGGCAAACCAAGAACTTCTTTGAGGAGCAAGGCTTCACAGCGCGCATGCTCACAATGCACAAATCCCTTGATTGACATTCCAAGAGAGTTCAGTCTTGAACCCTCCGAAATGCCGTACGTGAACTCAACTCGGGGAGGCAAACTCTCTTCGGTCCCGCAACGAGAGAACCGTTATTACGCCATAGGCGGCCACGGTGAGAGCCGGTACGGCTGCAACGAGGATTCCTCCGGCGAAATGTCGCGTATCGGAAGAGCGCCCAACTTCGTAGGCTGCAAACAACAAACTGCCATGCGCTGCGACAAGCGCCCCGATCGAACGAGAAAGGAGCGCGGCTGCGACGGGAAGCGCCCAAATTGCGTACCAGGGGAGCACGTACGAACCGAGCACTCCATATGCCGACAACGACAAGGCAACAGTTATCGCATAGTCGGAGCGGCGGCCAAACCATGCGATGGAAAGAGCTGCAATTACCGTCACAATGAGTCCGAGCGTGGTCGCTTGCCTAGGAGCGATATGCGTCACGTCAACCAAGAGGCGCCAAACCGAGGAGCGCGAGACGATGCCACGGGTGGCTTTCGCAGCTGTCGTAATCGAGGCTGGCGCCAAAACCGTTCCTACCAATGTGACGCTTCCCGCCGCAGCGCAGAGCGCAAAACCACGGCGGAAATCGCGTCGCGCTATCAGGGCCAGCGCTATCGCCGGCACCGCGAGGAGGGCCGTGATCTTTACGAGGGCTACGGCTCCAATGACTGCGCCAGCTATACCCGCACGTTGACGGTCGACGAGACACACTGCAGCGACCGCACCGATTGCTACCCAAACATCGTTGTGTCCTCCGTTCACGATCGAGCACCAAACGAATGGTTGCAGAAGTGCGACAGCAAGAACTCGTGTACCGACGCCACGGGATTCTGCGACGCGTTGCGCTATCCACCCTGCGCCGAGTACCGCCATTGCTGCTGGTATTTGAAATCCAAGGCGCAGAAGTGTCAGCCTCGAGCCGCTAAAGCGTGCGATGGTTGCTGCGTACCCTATGAAGAGCGGGCCGTACGCGCTCGGTGTGTGCCGCCAACCTTTCCCTACCATGTGGAGCACGGGATCGCCTTGGAACAGGGCTGGCACGGAGTGGTAGGGGTTTGCGTGGTGGAACTCCAGGATCCTTCCGTACATCGCATAGGACCAAAGGTCGTGCGATCCGAAGGGGGAGCGCACGCAAGCCACTATCGCGAGAACAATCGCTGCGGACCAAATGAGCCAGCGGGGGAGAGAGAGGTTCTCTCGAGTTCCAAGCCAAATCGCTGCGAACGATCCGATGAGAATCGCAGAGGCTCCGAGAGCGCCAAGCTGGCCGGAGCCGCAGACGAAAAGAGTTCCAGCGACCGCCACGAAAAGAGCGACGAGTTCGAGGGGTTCGAGCGGTCGGATATTACGGCTCACGATTCACACATTTTAAGTCGCATTTCGGACTTGGTCATCGGTACCACTACCCCCACCCGAGCCCAATAATGCGGAGCCGAAAAGTGCGCCAGGGAATCCTGATTCTCACGGCCCTGATCGTGATCGTCGCAATGGCAATCTCCCCATCGAAGATTGAGACGAATAAAAACGGCGATGGGGTATCCACTCAAGAACTGTCACTCGCTCGGAAGCGCCTCAAACATATCGTCGTGATCATGCAGGAGAACCGATCGTTCGATTCGTACTTCGGCACCTACCCGGGGGCGAACGGTATCCCGATGCGCTCCGGAGATCCTACTGTCTGTTCACCGAACCCAGCGACCCAAACATGCCAGCTGCCGTATCATAATTCGGCGTTGAAAAACGGGGGTGGTCCTCATGGCTCTGCCAACGCGGTTGCCGACATCAACGGTGGCAAGATGGATGGATTCCAAGGACAGGCGGCCATCGGAAAACGCCGCTGCGGAAACACGAACGATCCCTTGTGTACGAACTCGTTGGCTCCAGATGTCATGGGCTATCACGATCAGCGCGAGATCCCAAATTATTGGAGGTACGCACGCGATTTCGTTCTTCAAGACGCGATGTTCGAACCGGTTAAGTCATGGAGTCTGCCCCAGCACCTTTTCCTAGTCTCTGAGTGGTCGGCAGAATGCAAGAATAGGGACCTGCCCATGTCCTGCCGAACATTGGTTGATCACCCACTTCGCCCTTCTGACCTTCGTCATGAGGGACATGCGCATGGTCCTGCATCTCGACAGGATTACGCCTGGACGGACCTGACCTATCTAATGCACCGGGACGGAGTTTCTTGGGGTTACTATGTATCGAAGGGCAATGAACCGGACTGCGCCGATGACCAGGCTTTGTGCGTTCCCCACGAGCAGGATGCCAAGACCCCAGGAATCTGGAATCCTCTCCCGTTCTTTACGACGGTCCGGAGAGATCACCAACTCAAGAACATCCGTGCGGCTGATGAGTTTGTAACTGCTGCCCGCGCCGGAAAGCTTCCGGCGGTATCCTGGGTCGTGCCAGACGATCAGCACAGTGAGCATCCGCCAGCGAGTATCAGTGACGGCCAGGCATACGTCACCTCGTTGGTCAACTCTGTCATGCAGGGACCAGATTGGAAATCGACTGCGATTTTCCTTTCATGGGATGATTGGGGAGGGTTCTACGACCACGTAGCGCCACCGAAGGTCGACGGGGTGGGTTTCGGACTACGAGTGCCGGGTATCGTCATCAGCGCTTACGCGAAACACGGTTTCGTGGATCACCAGACGCTGAGCCACGATGCTTATGCCAAGCTCATCGAGGACATCTTCCTTGGTCGCCAACGCCTAGATCCACTTACAGACGGTCGGCCTGATCCACGCCCAAATGTTCGTGAATCGTTGCCGCAACTTGGGAATCTTCTTAAGGACTTCAATTTCCATCAGCCGGCGCGCAAACCTGTGGTACTTCGCCCGGATCCTGGCTAATGGTCAAACCAATAGGTCTCTAAGGGCAGGTCCGGCGCTTACTTCAGTCTGGAGAAACGCCCATAATCTTCGTTATGTAACTCTGTGGAGAGTACTCACTACCCCACAGAGATGAGGTCGACTACGAAGACAAGCGTCTCGCCGCCCTTGATGACCCCTCCGGCACCGGCTGATCCATAACCAAGGTGCGGCGGAATAGTGATGCTTCGTCGGCCGCCAACCTTCATGCCGGCAACCCCTTGGTCCCAACCTGAGATGACCTCGCCACGACCAAGGTGGAATCCAAAGAAGTCGTTCCTGTCCCACGAAGCGTCAAACTGCTTCCCTGTGCTCCAGGAGACCCCTACATAGTGAACGCTGACGAAGGTACCGGATAAGGCCTCGTCACCAGTTCCTAGCTCTAGGTCCTCTAAAACCAGCTCTGCTGGTGGTGCGGAGTCTGGAATTGTGATTGTGGGTTTTGTGTCAGCCATGGCGTGAAATTAGCCCAGAACCAATCCTCCTAACGGAATCGCAGCACCAAAGGACCGGCTATCCCCCACATCGAACAACTCCGCTAAAACTGACGGACGAGCTACTGGTCTTCGTAATCAGTTAGAGGGGGGCACGAGCAGAATACGTTGCGGTCACCATAAACACCGTCGATGCGACTCACCGGGGGCCAGTATTTAGTCCTACGGGTTGCATCAGTTGGGTATGCCGCCTGCTCACGGGTATAGGCCCTGCCCCACTCGCCTGTCATGAGATCTGCGGCGGTATGAGGTGCATTGTGGAGCGCACTCTCGTCAAGGGCTATGAGACCGTCCTCGACATCTTTAATCTCGGAGCGGATCGAGATCATCGCGTCAATGAAACGATCGACCTCTCCAAGATCTTCAGACTCTGTTGGTTCGATCATCAGCGTTCCGGATACAGGGAAACTCATAGTCGGCGAGTGAAATCCGTAATCGACCAATCGTTTCGCTACATCGTCAACACTCACACCAGTTGAATCTGTTATTGGTCGAATATCAATAATGCACTCATGAGCGACTAATCCAGATTCGCCGCGATACAGAACAGGGAAATGCTCCTCTAACCGATGCGCAATGTAGTTCGCATTCAGGATCGCTACTTGAGTCGCCTTTCGAAGACCCTCTCCCCCCATCATGGCCACGTATGCCCAAGAGATTGGTAGCAGCGAAGCAGATCCCCAAGGCGCTGCAGAGATTGGTCCTACCCCGCCACCAATTGGCCCACACTCGGGAACAAGCGGGTGAGAAGGAAGAAACTCAGCGAGGTGGGCACGCACCCCAACGGGTCCGACACCTGGCCCTCCCCCTCCGTGGGGGATGCAGAAAGTTTTGTGGAGATTTAGGTGGGATACGTCAGCACCAAAATGCCCAGGTGCCGCTAGTCCAACAAGTGCATTCAAATTCGCGCCATCAAGATAAACCTGACCGCCTGCATCGTGGACCATCGCGCACACATCTGTGATCTCTGTATCAAAAACACCATGCGTTGAAGGGTATGTGACCATCAGGGCGCCTATTCGCCCTGCATTCTCAGCAATGCGTCGCGTTAAATCTTCTAGGTCGATATCTCCTGAGTCGTTGCAAGCAACAACGACAACTTTCATCCCAACCATCGCAGCACTAGCGGCATTAGTTCCATGCGCTGAGGCTGGAATGAGACAAATAGTTCGCTCAAAATCACCGCGCGAACGGTGGTAAGCCCTAATCGCTAATAGACCTGCAAACTCACCCTGCGACCCCGCGTTGGGCTGCAGCGATACTGCGTCATAGCCGGTAATCTCGACCAAAGCGTCCTCAAGCTCTTTGAAGAGCCTCCGGTAACCAATGCTCTGATCTATCGGAGCAAATGGATGCATCGCTCCAAACTCGGGCCATGTAACCGGGATCATCTCGGTAGTTGCGTTTAACTTCATCGTGCATGATCCAAGCGGAATCATCGTGCGGTCGAGCGCAAGATCAAGGTCAGCGAGCCTGCGCAGATAACGAAGCATCAACGTCTCTGACCTGTATTTCGAGAACACAGGATGGGTCATGAAATCAGATGTTCTAATCAACGCCGCAGGGATCGAGTCCGAGACCGTCTCAAGCAGCGCAGCAATATCGACGCTGACTCCAAAAGCTAGTAACACGCTCTCGATTACATCTGGGGTTGTCTGCTCGTCTAGGGATAGACCAATCGTGTCGTCATCAACTTGGCGAAGGTTGATCCCACTCGCGAGAGCATTAGTGATCACATCGGCAGCACGCCCCGGGACCCTGATCGATAGCGTGTCGAAGAAGCCATCCTCAAGGACGACCACTCCTGCACTCTTCAGTGCCTCTGCTACTGCTGCAGTCTGGCGATGGATTCTTTGTGCGATGCGCTTAAGTCCGTCTGGTCCATGCCATACGCCATAGAAACCCGCTATGACTGCAAGCAAAACCTGCGCGGTACAGATGTTGCTTGTCGCCTTCTCGCGACGAATGTGCTGCTCCCTTGTCTGCAGAGCAAGTCGCAACGCTGGGCGCCCCTCGGAGTCAACAGATACCCCGACAAGCCTCCCGGGCAAAGATCTCTTTGACGAATCCCTGACAGCCATAAAGCCAGCATGTGGACCCCCGAAACCAAGTGGGACTCCAAATCTCTGCGATGACCCAACTACAACATCGGCGCCGATCTCTCCGGGAGGTCGAATAAGCGAGAGTGCGAGCAAATCTGCTGCGACTGCAACGCTCGCTCCCTGAGCATGGATTCGGTCTATGAGTTCGCTGTCGTCACGTAAGCGACCGCTCGCACCTGGATATTGAAGCAGTACCCCAAAGACGCCCTCACTTGGGAGATCAGTCTCAGGGTCGCCGACTAATAGCGCAATGCCTAGCGGCTCGGCACGCGTGGCAACCACAGCAATTGTCTGCGGGAAGCAATCTGCATCGATGAAGAAAACTTCTCCGGCTCTCGGATTCAATCGATGACAGAGGGCCATTGCCTCAGCTGCTGCGGTGCCTTCATCAAGCATCGAGGCATTAGCGATGTCCATACCTGTTAGGTCAGCAATCATTGTCTGAAAGTTGAGTACTGCCTCTAAACGCCCCTGCGAAATCTCCGGCTGGTAAGGGGTGTAGGCGGTATACCAGGCCGGGTTCTCAAGCACATTCCGAAGAACAACCGGTGGCGTGACGGTCCCGTAATAGCCAAGGCCAATGAGGGAGATGAGAGATTGATTCTTGGAAGCAATTTCTCGTAACTCTGCGATTACCTCGACCTCTGAGCGAGGAGCACCGATACTCAGTGCGCCGAGACGTTCGATGCTGCTGGGAATCGCTGCCGAGGTGAGTTCATCGAGGGATGAATAGCCGAGGGCTCCGAGCATTTTAAGTTGATCTGCAGGCGATGGACCTATGTGGCGCTCAATGAAAGCTCCATGGTTCGCCAAGTCATCATAGGAAGGCCGACCAATCGTTGTCACTACCTAGCTCCCTCAAACGTCACATGGAAATCGGCGCGTCTTTTTCGTAAAGGACTTTTGGAGGGCAGATTCATGAACGCTTCACAAACGGCGGCCTAACCACTGTTCCTCGAAGTTCACGCCCGCGCGCTTCGATAGTTACTTCTGCACCTAATTCAACGCTTGGCTTAAGAAACGCTAAAGCAATTCCATGGCCCAGCATTGGGGAGAAGTTTCCACTAGAGACCTCGCCAACATCGTCTCCAGCGAAGAACACAGTGTTGCCACCGCGTGGAGGCTGGCGCCCCTCGACTGAGATTCCCCTCAGAACGCGACTCGGTCCTTCTTCTTGCTCTACGCGCAGTGCGCCCGCTCCCCTAAATCCACCTGGCTTATCGAAGCGAACTACCCATGCAAGCCCAGCCTGCAGTGAAGTAATCCCCTCCCCTAGTTCGTGCCCATGTAGAGGGAGTCCCGCCTCAAGACGCAGTGTGTCGCGAGCGCCTAGCCCTGCAGGAGTTACACCAGACGCGACAATCGCCTGCCAGAGTTCGAGAGCAACCGAGGCGGGAACCTCAAGCTCCACTCCGTCTTCACCGGTGTAACCGGTACCTGAAGCCCATCCAGACTCTCCGAGCCACGTAACAGGAATTACATGAAAATGCCCTACGGACGCTGCCTCTGGCCAGAAGGTCGCCAATCGTTTACGCGCCTCGGGGCCCTGCACGGCAAGCACTACACGCGAATCTGTTACGTCCGCTACCTCGGCCTCGCCACCTCCGACAGTGATGACCGCTGCTTCAATCGCTGCAACAAGAGGTGCAGTGTTAGAGGCATTAGGCATCACAGTGAAGGTCTCCGCCTCCAGCCACCAAACGATGATGTCGTCAACAACATGTGCATCGCGTTCGTCGAGAAGGTGGGTGTACTGGGCTCGCCCAGGTTCAATACGATTTAGATCGTTGGTAAACGCCCACTGCAATGCCGGAAAAGCGCCCGGGCCAGAGACACGTACCGAGCCGAGGTGCGAGACATCAAACACCACTGCGGTCTCGCGACACGCGCGGTGCTCTTCAATGACTCCAGAGTATTGGATGGGCATCTCCCACCCTCCAAACTCGGCCATTCGCGCCCCAAGAGAGCGGTGTACAGCATCGAGTGGACTAGTTCGGAGTATCGCCGTCATCCGCGTCTTCCTAAGGCTTCGATTGATGGGAACTGCAGATCACCAAGCATCTACAGGATAAGGAATAGCGCAGAACAACAGTCATCAACGAATCAACCATCGATCCGAGAATTCCGAATCAGCAATTAGCGACTATATGGCCAAAATCTTGAGAGCCCCGAGAGCAATTTGCGCCTCTGGAGGCAAGCCACATCCCCTATGAACCGAGCCCTGCCTGAGGCTCAATCTGTGCCGCATCTCTCTCCTCAACTGGAGCGACGAGTTCGATCGGATGCAACTCGGTGATTCCAGCATCAATCTGACGCACGACAGACCCGAGAGGCACGATGTTGAGAACACCTTGTCCGTGGCGCACTAGATCGAATATGTCCTCGCCATTGCGAGCAAGGACACTCTTATTCTCATCAATGACAAGGCTCGCAGTAGCAAGGTCTTCACCGAGGTGCTCGCGAAGATAATCAATTGCCTTGCGAGCTGTCTTAAGAGACACGCCAGCATCTAGAAGGTTCTTAATTACCTTGAGCGCGACGAGGTCTAAATATGAATACCTGCGTTTGGAACCGCTCCCCTGTGCGTCGGATAGTGAAGGGCGCAGAAGTTCGGTGCGAGCCCAGTAATCCAATTGTCTGTAGGTAATCCCAACGATCGCGCATACCTGAGGACCGCGATAACCAACCTCTTCCCACTCGGAGTCGCCGAGAACGCCCTGCTCAACTCTCGAGTTACTTAGGGCGTTTGATTTCTCGCTTGGTATTGCCATTGAGTACAACTCCTAATGGAAGATTCAAAGGATTCCGGCGCAGCGATCGAATGAGAACAGTTCGAATGGGTCCGGATCACACTCTCGTAGTTACGAGCCTGTAAACCGTAACTGATCAGCTCTCGGGCGGTCAAGGTTAGAGAAAAGAAACGAGGTAGGGACTGAACAAGAAAGCGTCAATCCCAGTAATTTCAGACGAAGTCCTCAGGCTTGACCTGATCAAGGAAGTCCCTAAACTCCTCAATCTGCTCCTCTTCCTGCTCCTCATCAAAGACCAGGCTTGCTTCCTCGAATACATCATCTGCAATGAAAATCGGGGGCTGCTCATCTTGACGGACCGCTAACGCAATGGCATCCGAGGGCCGAGCTGAGACTCGAAAGGTTCTATCTCCAGCAGCGAACTCAACCTCTGCGAAGAACGTTCCTTCGTGTAACTCGGTAATCTCAATCGAGGAGATGGTGGCGCCGAGTTCTGTTAGCAGCATAGTGACAAGGTCATGCGTCATAGGCCGCGGAGTCTCCATGCCTTGAAGCGAATAGACGATGGCTGTCGCCTCAGGAGATCCTATAAAAATAGGCACATACCGCCTCGGCTCAGCCTCTTCACGGAGAAGCATGATGGGCTGGTTTGAGGGGACCTCAACTCTTACTCCGACAATCGATACTCGAACCACGTGGTGACACTACCACCGCAAAAACGCAGTTTGGACGCCCGTCTTCGTTGCAGCGCCCGCTCTTTGGAGCTCGCCAGACGCTAGTAATAGTCAGGTTCGACTACGGCGCGTGGGTCTCTTCAGAACCACTAAAACCATCTTCTTGAGGCTGAGACGTTCGAAGTATTTGGTCTAGAGATCGACGCAGGTACACGGTGCGCAGACTGCGCCCAAGCGAAGCAAGCTCGACCACCTTGTCTCGTCGTGCAATGAGCGACTCGGCTCCATTAGGTCGCTGCCTACCCGCAACCATCTGCTCGTAAAACTGTGCCTCGCGTTCGGCGAAGTTTCTATACATACGTAGGTGGCGAGGCTCCGCCCCATTCTCGATGAAGCCGGCGACAAGAGAAGCGATGATCAGAGCGTCGTCCTCGAAGAGCCCCTCAGGACCCATCTGGCCAGCAGCTTTGATCAGTCCGCAAGCCTCCATCTCAACTACCTGATCGATAGTGAGTCCACTCGCATCTGCGATCTCAGATCGCGTGAGCCCGTTGCCCTCAGGCTCTGGCGTAAGAGCGTCTCCCTGAGAGTCAAGCTCCATTTGCTCACCTCTAAGGCGGGTGCTCTTGCTTGATTTCTCAACAAGAGGAGCCTCAACCTTTTTCGGCACGGCCTTTCTGCGTTTCTTCTTCGCAGGAGCTTCAACAGGAGCAGAATTCTCCTCATCCAACGCAACACGAGTGCTAACCGCGGGCGCTTCATCGAAGAACGTAGCAACTGTCGAATCGTTACGTAGTTCGTCAGAGGTATCTGGGAGTGGAGAACCGTCAAGATCATGCTCTTGGAGGCGGTCCTTAATAACCTTCAGGGGAAGGAAATTGTCCTTCTGCTGAAGCAGTATCCATCGCAGACGGATTAGATCTGATTCATAAAATTTGCGGTATCCGGAGGGAGTTCGTTCAGGGGCAATTAATCCCTGGCTCTCTAAGAATCTGATTTTTGAAATCGTGACATCCGGGAACTCGCCACTTAAGCGATTTAGAACATCACCAATTGATAAGTGCTCCGTTTCGCTATCAATGTTCATCGGGCCAGCTCAATCGTTACAACATAACGGCCGATCTGTACCTCGTCGCCGTCGTGAACATCACTGGTGGTGATCAATTTACGATTTACGTAAGTGCCGTTGAGTGAGCCGACATCACTTACTGAAATAGAGATGTCAGAGCCTCCAATACCGCCTACCGAACCGCCTCTTGGGGTGCAGTTGAAGACACAGTGACGGCGAGAGACTGTGATGTCATCCAAGAAGATGCCAGAGGCAGGGTGGCGACCTACCTCAAGAGATCCAACATGCAATGCAAACTTACTACCCGCATTCGGGCCTCTGAGAACGTGAATGAACGCAGCTGGAGAGTCAGAGTTACTCGAACGGACTTCGCCGGACTCAACCACCGCGAGTGAGAGAGTTGCTTCGCCGGAATCGTTCCCGGAGTCCCTCGGTCCAGCGTCTTGAGCCTCTCCTGCACTGAGCCCTGTGACAGCGCCGCACGAAGAGCAGAAGCGCGCATCCTCAAGATTCAGGTGGCCACATGCGGTGCATTTCATAGCCTCAGGCTACAGCCCACATGCTCGCTGCGAAACCCTAACTCTTCACGGCAGGTAGAGGGTCTAGAAGTGGCGATAAGCCGACACTGACAACGCTGAGATTTGGAACGGATCCCTAACCCTCAACCAATGCCTGATAGGCCGAGGCATCCATGAGTCCACCAATCTCGGCCTCAACACCGACCTCAAGTACAAATATCCACCCGGCGCCATAAGGGTCTTGATTCAATAGCTCGGGAGCGTCCTCTAAAGCTGAATTTACCTCGGCAATCACGCCGGTCAAGGGGGCGTAAATCTCAGAGACTGACTTGGTGGACTCAACCTCTGCTATCCCAACTGACCGAAGCACTGAGACCCCGACCTCGGGAAGTTGGACGAATACGACGTCGCCTAGCGCGTCCTGTGCAAAATCAGTAATTCCGATCAGCGCCCGGCCTTCAGAGATCTTTACCCACTCATGCTCTTCTGTGTATTTAAGATCGTCTGGGTAGTTCATGGTTTTTAGGACTCCATTCGAGGCGAAAGATTCAACAGAAAAGCGGTCGGCAGAATCTACTCCGCTCGACCTTCGCGTAAGGCAATACGCGCCAACGGGACATAAGTGGCGGCGGCCCAATATGAGAGCGCCAGTCCCCCTATGGTGGCCGACCATGTAAATAGCAAGAGAAAGGCGTGGAGAGCACCGCTTGAGCATGTCAGGAGTAGAAAGCCTGGCAGAGCGAACATGAGCCCGAGCGTCCCGGCTTTGCCGACCCACTGGACCTCAATCCGCCTAGCTCCGGCTGCCGCCAATCCACCGACTGCAACGCTGATAACCGCCTCTCTGAAAAGTACAAGCGCTCCAATCCACAGCGGCACCGAACCATTAATCAACAACGTGACGGCTGCTGTAATAAGGAGGATTCGATCTGCTACTGGATCTAGAACCTGCCCAATTGCAGAGCCTTGATCGTATTTGCGCGCTATCCAGCCATCGACCCAATCGGTAGCACCGAGAATCGCCAATAGAATCGCAGCGGAGAGCGGCTTATCGGCAGCGAGAAGTAGCCATACAAAAATCGGGACGCAGAGAAGCCTTAAGAGCGAGATGAGATTTGGAATCGTTCTCCAACCTGCATCCCGGCTAGGAACAGGTACAGAGCTAGTTAAAGGCATTGGCTGAGGTTAGAGCGTCCCTCATCCACGTTGGGTTATACGCCTTCAGGTGGCGCTGTGGGGTCATCAGGGCGCTCGCCGGCATCAAACTGCACGGCGGCTCTATCGGAAATCAGGGGCCCGATTACTGACCGAGAGACGGCCCTGTGATCTGGATTGTCTCGATAGGTACGAAAATCTTCTATGCCGTCGAAGTCTGCAACTATGGCAAAGTCAAAGTTGTGCTCCCCGAGCCCTACATCAGCGCCGAATCGGTAGGAGCGAATCTCAGGGATGACGGCCGGCAGCGAGTAGAGCGCCTCCCCTACCTCGGCGATCTGCTCTGAAGTGACACCCTCAGCCCAACGGAATAACGCTATATGTCTGAACATATGGTCACTCTCTCACGTGGTGGGGCGCGAAGTGCCCCTCCGATCGGATCACACGCACCGGGCAGGGAGGTGCTCGCCGACGGGAGGGGCAATTACGTTTTATCACTTATGGGCAACCTAGGGGGCATTTTGTGGGGATTATTTCCGCAATGTGACGAGATTCACCCGGTCGAGAGAGGCCGGCTAGCCAAAATTTCACGGCGCCGAGAAGCGGTGGAGAACCGCACCGACCCCCTCAGAGAC
>Ga0194043_1000453_pt1 | contig 22770 bp, 24 predicted proteins | sample JunL4415m_MetaG_FD_161274 | JGI IMG/M metagenome (GOLD analysis project Ga0194043, IMG submission 161274) | Anoxic zone freshwater microbial communities from boreal shield lake in IISD Experimental Lakes Area, Ontario, Canada - Jun2016-L442-15m | ecosystem: Environmental > Aquatic > Freshwater >...
GTTGAAGAGGCGTTCGAGGCAGCGGCCACCTTTGCAACGCAGCCGCTACCCAAGGGTCCAAACGTGATCGTGCTCACCACTGCGGGTGGGTGGGGAGTTGTCACCAGCGACGCGCTGTATCGCGACGGACTTCTACAACTGATGCCGTTGCCCGCCGACCTTGAGGCGCAGATCGACACCAAGTTGCCGCCTCGCTGGAGCCGCAACAACCCAGTCGACTGCGCGGGTGGCGAAGTTCGTGACACGATTCCCGAAGTGATGGAGATGATCGCAGCGCACCCCGACGTTCACGCCATCGTCTACCTCGGCCTCGGCATCCAGAGCAATCAGGCGCGGTTGATGGCCGAAGGACACTTCTATCCAGGCGACGGACTCGAGCGCATTGTGTCGTATCACCGCCGCCAAGACGAACGATTCGCGCAGGCCGCCGACGAACTCTCACGCCGCTACAACAAGCCGATTCTCACCGCCACCGAGTTGGCCGTGGCCGACCCTGACAACGCAGGTCCGGTAGCGGTGCGCGCAAGTGGTCGCCTGTGCTACGCCTCGGGCAACCGCGCCGTCACAGCGCTCGGGCACCTCTACCGCTACGCAGAGTTTCGGCGCACACGAGGCTTCGATTGATCCGACCAAAGGCTCCGACGCGGCGGGTGAATCCCGTCGCCGTGCTCATTGTTTGTGCGATTGTCCCAGCAGTTCTGTTTGGTGCAATCTGGCAATGGGCCGATTCGCATCGCATCGCCTTGCCATCAGAGCCAGTGGTGGTCGAGACACCATTAGCGACGCCGTCACGAACACCGGTGCTGTCCTTGCGTCGAGCCCCGCAGACATTGGCCATCTCGGCAAGTCGCGATGCATTCGCAGCCGCCTTGATCCCGGTGAGCAAGATGCTCATTGGCAACTCGTGCTTGCAGGTGTCGGTGGCAGGCCGAACGATTCTTGATTACGGCGCCGGTCTGGCGGTCACACCTGCGAGCAATCTCAAGGTGCTCCTGGCATCAGTTGCACTCGAAGTGCTTGGCCCCGACTATGCCTTCACGACCTCGCTCAAAGGTATGGCCAGCGCTGGCATCATCGCAGGCGATCTGTACATGGTTGGTGGGGGAGACCCGTTGCTTTCTACCGCTAACTACCCATCCACGCAGAAGTATCCCCCCACCAACACCACATCGCTCGAGACCCTGGTCTCCGATCTGGTTGCGGCAGGCATTACCCAGGTGCAGGGCAACGTTGTCGGCGACGACTCTCGATATGACAGCGAGCGATTCTCGGCGGCGTGGGGAAGTGGTGTGGTGGGGGTTGAGGCGGGTCCGCTCGGCGCGCTCATGGTGAACGACGCGAGCAGAGCCGCTACCGGAAACGCCGGTGCTCGTTACTCAGATCCTGCGGCGGGCGCAGCCACAGATCTGATCTCGTTATTGCGCGCGGCAGGTATCACCGTCGGCGGCACGGCAACCACCGGCACAGCTCCGGCCGACCTTGCGGTGCTTGCCTCGGTCACCTCGGCTCCGCTCACCGCCGTGCTGACTGAGATGCTCACCAACAGCGACAACAACACCGCCGAATTGCTGCTCAAAGAGCTCGGCGTTCATGCAGGAAACGCTGGCAGCCGCCAAGCAGGTGCCGACGTGATGATGCTCACCCTCACTGCCCGCGGCCTCGACACCAGCCAGCTGCTGATCCACGACGGATCCGGCCTCGACGCAGCCGACAAGGCCACGTGCGCGCTCATGGTGCAGGTGCTCCAGCACGAAGGCCTCGACAGCGCAATTGGGGCCGCGCTCCCTATCGCAGGCCGAACAGGCACTCTGACCGACGAGTTCAGCGGCACCGACGCCGTCGGCCGCATGCACGCCAAAACTGGGTCGCTGCGCAACACAAAGTCGCTGTCGGGATTCGTCGAAAACAAAGCTGGCAACATCACCTTCTCGCTGTTGTTGAATTTCGCGAACGCCCGCGATCCAAACAACTTCAGGCCAATCTGGTCGGCGCTTCAGTCTGCACTCAACACATACCCGTCGGGCCCAGACCCGGCAACGCTGCAGCCTCGCTAGGTCGGTTTCGCGTCGGGTCGATCAGTCGTAGAGTGGCGGCCATAGCTACCTTGCCGATGTTCCCTCTTGGCTCAGTGTTGTTCCCGGGCGCTGTACTACCGCTCCATGTCTTCGAGCCGCGCTATCGCGAGATGGTCCGCGACTGCCTCGCCAGCGAAGAGCACGAGTTCGGGGTTGCGCTCATTACCCGAGGTTCAGAAGTAGGCGGCGGCGACCTCCGCAGCATGGTCGCCACCGTGGCGCGTCTCATTCAGGTGGCCGAGATCGACGACGGCAGGTACGCCTTGGTCACCATTGGTACTCGCCGCATCCGCGTCGATCGATGGCTCGAAGACAGTCCCTACCCACGCGCCGAGATCAGCAACTGGTCCGACGAGCTGTCAGAGAGCGACAGCGTGGCGGTCGATCTCTCCGACATGGTTCAACGTGTTCGCCGTGTCAACGCACTTGCCACAGAGATGGGCGACCGGCATGGCGATCCAATGGCCGAGATCAGCAACGATGTAGTGCTGGGCAGCTACCAACTGTGTTCATTGGCGCCGCTCGGCACGTCCGATCAACAACATCTGTTGGCTGCGCCCGGCCCGTCAGAGCGGTTGGTGCGTCTTGGTCGTGCACTTGATGATGTCGAGGCGCTTCTTCAATTTCGGTTGCAGAACGAAACAGGGGTCGAAATGCCCCCTGATCTCGATCGCCCGTAGGAACTGACCTGCCCAACGTGCTACAAATAGTGCCGTGGCAAAAAAGGGATACACGCCTGCTTCAGCTTCGAAGCCTGCCGATTCAGGCGACATCGCCGATGTCATCGAACTGGTCAAGGCCTATGCGAAGCAAGAAACGCTCGGACCGCTCAAGGGCATCGGTCGCAAGATCGGCTTCGGTCTTGCAGGCGCTGCGGCGCTAGCCCTGTCGTTGTTCTTCATCTCGTTGGGCTTGCTGCGCCTGCTGCAGGCACGGGTTCACTCGATTGCGCACGGCTCGTGGTCGTTCGTGCCGTACCTGATTGTCTTCGTGGTCTGCGTGGCCATCACCGGGTTCGCGTTGTCGCGAATCACCAAGATTGAAAAGGAATTCAACTGATGGCACAGGCGCAACACCGAGTCACTCGCGACGACCTCGAAGCCAAGTTCCGTGCCGTTCAAGGCGAGGTGCAGAACAAGGTCGAAGACCGTAAGCAGACCTTGGTCGCCGGCGTTGTAGCTGGCGGCATCATCTTGCTCATTGCGTTCTTCCTGATGGGTCGTCGCAGCGGCAAGACCAAGAACACGTTTGTCGAAATTCGCAGGGTCTGAGCCATGGCTCCTCGCGTTGGGCCGTCGCCCTCGGCCTACATTCGTCGTCAGGGTTTGCGTAAAGGCTTGATGGGCGGCAGCCGCAGCTGGCTCATTGTGGGTGGCACATTTTGGGGTGTTCGTGTGCTGCGCCAGGCGCTTGGCCGCACCGAGCGGGTCATCGCCACCGAGATTCTCAAGCCCGGGCAAGTGCTGCGCCTCGAGGCGCTTCAGCCTCAGTCTCGCTCGCAGCGAAAGTCACAGCGGGCTGCAAAATCTCGTCGCTGACAAGCAATCGTGCACCGATACGTCGTGCGCGCCACCACAATGGTTGCTTGTTTGCGAACTGCCCGAAGGAAACACCTATGTCAGCGAGTCAGTCATGAAAGTTCTTCTCCGTAACCCGCGGCGCGAACTCGACATTCCTGGGCCCCGACGCGTTCATGCCCTCCTCAACGACCTCGATCTCAACCGCGAATCGCATCTCGTGATTCGTAATGGCACGTTGGTGCCAAGCGACGAAGAACTCGGCGCCGACGATGTCGTCGAGATTCGCCCTGTTATCAGTGGCGGTTCGCTGTGAAATGTCGCGTCTGTCGCGAACCTGCGATTATCGACGTACCCCGCCACAACGCCAACTTCTGCGCACCGCACTTCCTCGATATGTGCCGCAAGCAGGTCATCAAAGCCATCGATGACTTCGACATGCTCACCAAGGACGACCGCATCTTGGTCGCTGTGTCGGGCGGCAAAGACAGCTTGGCCATCTGGGACATGCTCATCGACCTCGGCTACGAAGCCGACGGTCTCTATATCGGTCTCGGCATTGGCAGCTACAGCGATGTTTCTGGCGACTACGCCCGCGCCTTTGCCGCCGAGCGCGGCCTCAAGCTCGTCGAGATCTCGCTTCGCGACGACTACGGATACGACATTCCTACGGCCACTCGCGCCACGCGTCGCGTGCCGTGTTCGGCATGCGGCATGAGCAAGCGCCACCTGTTCGACAAAGCGGCGCTTGATGGCAACTACACCGCGCTCGTCACCGGGCACAATCTCGACGACGAGGCTGCTGTGCTCTATGGCAATACGTTGCGATGGGAGCTGCCATATCTGGCGCGCCAGCTACCGACACTGCCAGCCCGTAACGGATTCCCGAAGAAGGTCAAGCCGTTGGTGCGCTTGTCCGAGCGTGAGACTGCGGCATGGTGCGTCGTGCGCGGCATCGACTATCTCGTCGATGAGTGCCCGATGGCCGCCGGCAATCGCCACCTCAACTACAAAGACGCACTCAACAAGATCGAGTCGCAGTCGCCAGGCACCAAGACCGCCTTCTATCTCAACTTTGTCGACAAGGTGGCGCCGCTGCTCAGCGCGTTTGCGCTCAGCGACGATCTCGTACTGGCGCCGTGCACCTCGTGCGGCGCTCCAACCACTGGCGAAGTCTGCGCGTTCTGCCATCTGGTTACCACCGCAAGCGCACACGAGCCGGTGCCGGTAGAACTGATCACCGGAAGAGGGGCTCGACGACGATGAACAGATCGTTTCAATATGGAGATCGCGTGCTGCTGCTCGACAGCAAGCAACGCCGCTACCTGATCACGCTGAAAGAGGGCGGTGAGTTTCATAGCCACAACGGCTTTGTGGCTCACTCGCTTATCGTCGATCAACTCGAGGGTCTCTACGTGAAATCCACCAAGGCGTCGCCCTACACAGCGCTGCGGCCAACCCTCGAAGACTTTGTCGTCGAGATGCCGCGCGGCGCGCAGGTGATCTACCCCAAAGATCTCGCTCCCATCTGCATGCTGGCCGACATCGGCCCGGGCGTGCGTGTGTTCGAGAGCGGTGTTGGTAGCGGCGCTCTGTCGATGACCATGTTGCGCTATGGCGCAGAGATCACCGGCTACGAACTTCGCGAAGACTTCGCCAACCGCGCCACCACCAATGTGCGCTCGTTCCTGGGCGAAGATGCGCTGTCGCGGTATCACGTGCAGATTCGCGACGCCTATGACGGCATCGACGAAAGCGACTTCGATCGCGTGGTGCTCGATCTACCCGAGCCATGGAACGTGGTGCCACACGCAGAAAAGGCGCTGCGTCGCGGCGGCATCTTGGTTGCGTACACACCATCGATCACCCAAGCGGCTCAGGTTCGCGAAGCGTTTGCTCGCAGTCGCGCATGGAACGGCGCACGCACCCTCGAGGTGTTGCATCGCGGCTGGCATATCGAAGGCCAAGCGGTTCGTCCCGATCATCGCATGGTGGCCCATACCGGGTTTCTCACCACCGCACGTTTCTTGGGCGAACGCGAGTCAACTCCTGAGACCGCATTCGACTCGGTGTCTGAGACCATCGTGGTCAACGATGTGGTCGACGATGCCGACATCGAGACCACCGACGGCACCCACGACGAAACCTCGCACCACAACGCCAACTGAGCGTCACCAAAACTGAATCTGTATACGACGAAGGGGCGCAATGCGCCCCTTCGATGTGTACAGACGATGTAATCGCTGCGCAGAGCGCAGCGAGGCAGTGACTACGGCTCGATGAAGATGCACTCGCCGGGGCATTCCTCGGCGGATTCGATCACTGCGTCGAGTTGGCTGTCGGCGAAGTTGGCCATGCCTTCGGCGCCCTGAGGGTTGCCCTTTGCGGTGGCATAAATGGTTGCACCCTCACGCACATACGCCAAGCCATCGTCAAGCAGCGTAAAAACGTCGGCGGCGATCTCTTCACAGAGCCCGTCGCCGGTGCACAGATCCTGATCGATCCAGACCTTCATGGTGTATGTATCTCCTTGGGAGGCGTATAACAAGGGGGTAAAAGTAGAGCCACTGTACACCGAGGCTTCGCAGAAATGGTGCTTCCATTGTCTGAAGCAGCAACCGCGATCGGTGTAGCTTCGCGAACAGGTATCAGGAGGTGCACCGATGACATCAAACGACAGCGAGGCAGCTGACATTCTTCGGGCGCAGGTAATCGTGCTCGAAGAAGAGATCGGCCATCTACGTCAAAAACTCGTCGACGCGCCCAAGCGCATGCGCGCCCTCGACGAACGTCTCCTTGAGGCAAAGGGCCAAGTTGCTCACCTCACCTCGCAGAACGAGAAGCTCAGCTACACACTCCGTGAGGCCCGCGAACACATCTCGTCACTCCGTGACGAGGTGGCCAAACTCACTCAACCGCCGTCGGCCTACGGCGTGGTCGTTGGCAAAAACGACGACGGCACCGTCGACATTGCATCCAGCGGTCGCAAGATGCGGGTCAGCCTGCATCCCGATATCGACCACGAATCGTTGCAGCGTGGCGCCGAAGTGGTGCTCAACGAAAGCTTCAACGTGGTGATGGCCCGCCAGCCCGACATCAGCGGCGAAGTCGTCACGGTGAAAGAGATTCTCGACGACGGCATCCGCGCCCTTGTGGTAGGCCGCGCCGACGAAGAACGCATCTGCGAGCTTGCTGACGCGATTCGAGGCATGCACCTTCGACCTGGCGATTCGTTGCGTATGGATCCGCGAACCAACATGCTGCTCGAGAAGTTGGCCCGCCCCGAGGTCGAAGATTTGTTGCTCGAAGAAGTGCCCGACATTTCATACGCTGACATCGGCGGTCTCGATACCCAGATCGAGCAGATCGCCGACGCTGTCGAGCTTCCGTACCTCTATCAAGAACTCTTTGCCGAGCACCGCTTGCCAGCGCCGAAGGGCATTCTGCTCTACGGCCCTCCAGGATGCGGCAAGACGCTGATTGCCAAAGCGGTTGCGAACAGCTTGGCGAAGAAGGTTGCGGCGGCCACCGGGGGAGACAAGGGCCGCAGCTACTTCATCAACATCAAAGGCCCCGAGCTGCTCAACAAATACGTTGGCGAAACCGAGCGTCAGATTCGCCTCGTGTTCCAACGAGCCCGCGAAAAGAGCGAAGAAGGCTGGCCCGTCATTGTGTTCTTCGACGAAATGGACAGCATGTTCCGCACCCGTGGCACTGGCATTAGCTCCGATATGGAGAGCACCATCGTGCCGCAGCTGCTCGCCGAGATCGATGGTGTCGAGGGCTTGCGCAACGTCATCGTGATCGGTGCGACCAACCGCGAAGATCTCATCGATCCAGCCATTCTTCGCCCCGGCCGTCTCGATGTGAAGATCAAGATCGAGCGACCGAACGAGGCTGCCGCCAAGCAGATTTTTGCGCAGTACCTCACCACCGAGATCCCCATCGCGCCCAACGAATCGGTCCCCGACATGATCGAGTGCACTGTCGACGAGATGTATCGCGACGATGAAGCCAATCGGTTCCTCGAAGTCACGTACCAAAACGGGGACAAAGAAGTGCTCTATTACAAGGATTTCGCTTCGGGGGCGATGATCGAAAACATCGTGCGCCGCGCCAAGAAGTTGGCGATCAAGCGCCTCATTGCCGGCGGCGTGAAGGGTGTCAGCACCCAAGACATGCTCGACTCAATCAAGCAGGAATACAAAGAGCACGAAGACCTGCCCAACACCACCAACCCCGACGACTGGGCCAAGATCAGCGGCAAGAAGGGCGAGCGCATCGTGTTTATCCGCACGCTCGTTGCCGAGGGCCGCAACGAAACTCCGTTCGCAGGCGGACGCTCGATCGAGCGCATGGCCACAGGTCAATATCTGTAGGCATCGTCGGGCTATGGTCAGTGCATGGCCATCGCCAAGGTGTGCGGCATCGAAACCGAATACGGAATTCAGGTTCGCGGCGCGGAGTCGAATCCAGTTGCAGCCTCAAGCGCGCTGATCAACGCCTACGTCAGCGGCAAACTGCGCAACGTTGATTGGGACTTCGGCCACGAGCGCCCCGGCTCTGATGCGCGCGGCTTCAGCTATCCCGACTCATTTGCGCCCGAGATCGAGATGCAGCTCGTGAACGCGGTACTCACCAACGGCGCTCGCTATTACGTAGATCATGCTCATCCCGAGGTGTCTACCCCCGAGTGCCTGACGGCCCTCGAAGTGGTGCGCTTCGATCGTGCCGCCGAAGAAATCGTGCGGGCCAGCATGATCGCAGCAAAACAGTTGCTCAACGACGGCAGCGAGATCGTTACGTATAAGAACAATTCCGACGGCAAAGGCAACAGCTACGGCTGCCACGAGAACTATCTCGTCGACCGAGCCACGCCCTTTTCGCGCATCGTGAGCCAGGTCACTCCGCACTTCGTGTCACGGCAAGTGTTCTGCGGCGCAGGAAAAGTTGGCAGCGAACTTTCTGGCACCAGTTCCCTCGCCGTGCCGTACCAAATCAGTCAGCGCGCCGACTTTTTTGAAGAAGAGGTTGGTCTCGAGACCACGCTGAAGCGGCCCATTGTGAACACCCGCGATGAACCGCACTGCGATCCTCAGAAATACCGCCGACTTCACGTGATTGTTGGCGACGCAAATATGAGCGAAGTAGCCACCTATCTCAAAGTGGGTACCACAGCAATTGTGCTGGCCATGATCGAAGACGACATCATCGGCAGCGAACTCACGTTGGCACATCCCGTTTCGGCTATTCGGCAGATCAGCCAGGACCCGTCGCTCACCACCACCGTTGCGCTACGCGACGGCACACGCCTCACCGCCATCGAGTTGCAATGGGCATTGTTCGAACGCGCCCGCAAATACGAACGCAGCCACGGCCTTGCCTGCGTGGGAGAAGAAGTTGCCATAGACCTGCTCGCCCGTTGGGAGATGGTGTTGGCTGGCCTCGAGACTGACCGCAACTCGGTCGCTCACTGGGTCGACTGGGTGGCCAAGCAGCGCTTGGTCGATGGTTTCGCCGATCGCCATCAACTCAGCCCCGGCGACGCCAAGCTCAAGGCCATCGATCTGCAATATCACGACATGCGCGCAGACCGTTGCCTCGCCACGCGGGCCGGACTTGAGACCCTCATCAGCGACCACGATGCCCGCACCGCTATGACCGAGCCACCGGAGACCACCCGGGCCTATTTCCGCGGAAAGTGTCTGCAGCGCTGGCCGAGCGAGATCGTTGCCGCAAACTGGGACTCAATGGTGTTCGACGTAGGCCGCGAACCACTACGCCGTGTGCCCATGCTCGAACCGTTGCGCGGCACCGCAACGCTGGTTGGCGCTCTCTTCGACGAATGCACTACCGCCGCCGAGTTGTTGGCGCGGTTAGACGCGTAGGCTCACAAGAACAACTACGGCAGCGACCACCACACGGCGAAGTGAGGGACCCAACATGGCAGAACACACACAGAAGCAAAAACAGGCGCCGTCACGCACCGAAGAGACCATCGAAGACCTTCCCGTTGCCGCGCCGCAGGGAGAACGGCTCAAGGCAGAACTCGATGATCTCCTCGACGAGATCGACGATGTGCTCGAGACCAATGCCGAAGATTTCGTGAAGAGCTACGTACAAAAGGGCGGCGAGTAAGCACATGTCGATGCCGATGTTTGCCGCTGGCGACGATCCCGGCGCCAGCTTCCCCGAATTGCTGCGACGTATGGGTCTGCAGGCCGCAGCACCAACCTCCGATGCCTCCGATCTCCTCACCCCGCACGCCACCACATGTATTGCGCTGCGGTTCGCCGACGGCGTGGTGATGGCGGGCGACCGTCGGGCCACCAGCGGCAACTTGATCAGCCATCGCAGTATGGAAAAGCTGGTCCAGGCCGATCAATTCAGCGGCGTTGCCATCGCTGGCGCAGCCGGCCCAGCAATGGAAATGATCAAGCTCTTTCAATTGCAGCTCGAGCATTATGAAAAGGTCGAAGGCTCGTCGCTCAGCCTCGAAGGCAAGGCCAACCAACTGTCGATGATGGTGCGCGGCAACCTGCCCGCAGCAATGCAGGGCCTCGCCGTTGTGCCAATCTTTGGCGGCTTCGATGTGCGGCGCGGCACCGGCCGGCTGTGGACATACGACGTCACCGGTGGCCGCTACGAAGAGCACGAGTTCGTGAGCACCGGCTCAGGCAGCCTGCACGCTGGCACGGTCATCAAGCTTGGTCATCGCCCGCAGATTTCTCGCGACGAAGCGATCAACCTTGCCTGCCGGGCTTTGTGGGAAGCCGCCGACGCCGATTCGGCCACCGGCGGACCCGACGCACTTCGCGGCATCTATCCGGTTGTGGCCACCATCACTGCCGATGGCTGGCAGCGCATCACCGACGACGACCTCGCCGCCCGCTACGTAACCATTGCCAGCGAAATGAGGTCACGCACATGAGCATGCCGTATTACGTAGCGCCTGAGCAGATCATGAAAGATCGCGCCGACTATGCCCGCAAGGGCATCGCTCGTGGTCGGGCGATGGTGGCCCTTCGCTATGCCGGCGGCATTGCGTTGGTTGCCGAGAATCCCTCTAACACGCTACGCAAAGTCAGCGAGATCTACGACCGCATTGCCTTCGCTGGGGTTGGCAAGTACAACGAGTTCGACCAATTGCGGGTAGCGGGTGTGCGGGCTGCAGACCTCAAAGGATTTCAATACAGCCGCGACGATGTCGATGCGCGCAGCTTGGCCAACAGCTATGCACAGATGCTCGGCCAGATCTTCACTCACGAAATGAAGCCGATGGAGGTCGAGATTCTGGTGGCCGAAGTGGCCCACGACGATATCTCTGACCAGCTGTTTCATATTCTTTACGACGGCACCGTGGTTGACGAGCGGCGCTTCAGCGTCTTGGGTGGCGACGCCGATGCCATCACGGCGCGGCTCAACGAATCGTGGTCCGAGGGACTCGAACTCGATGCGTGCCTCAAAGCTGCAGTGGCGGCGTTGGCTGGTCCCGATCGTCAGCTCGTGGCCGACGATCTTGAAGTTGCGTTGCTCGACCGTGCAGCGACGCGCCGATGCTTTCGGCGTCTCGACGATGAGACCGTGGCCGCTCACCTCGCCGCATAGGCATCGCAAACAAGGGTGATTACCGTCGACCTCAATAGCGACATTGGCGAGGGCCTTGGTCAGTGGCCCATGGGCGACGACGAAGCCCTGCTCGGCATCGTTACTAGCGCCAATATCGCCTGCGGTTTTCATGCTGGCGACCCGTCGATTATGCGACGCACGTGCGAGATTGCAGCGCGCTCAGGGGTAGCCATTGGAGCCCATGTTGCGTACCCCGATCTCGCTGGCTTTGGCCGCCGGTTTATCGACATCGCTCCGAATGAGCTCGCCGATGTGGTCACGTATCAAATCGGCGCCTTGCAAGCCATCGCCAATTCTGCGGGTTCGCGTGTGAGCTATGTGAAACCTCATGGCGCGTTGTACAACGCCATCGTGACGCACGAGGCACAAGCCGCCGCGGTCGTTGCGGGTGTCGCAGCGTGCGGCCGGTTGCCGCTCATGGGTCTGTCTCACTCAGTGGCGCTTCGACTTGCCGCGCAAGCCGATCTGCCTACGGTCACCGAGGGCTATGTCGATCGCGCCTATAACAACGACGGTTCGCTGGTGTCTCGGCTACTGCCCGGTGCACTGCTGCACGATGTTGGCCTCATCGCCGAGCGGGCCGTACGCATGGTCATCCACGGCACCGTGACCGCAATCGACGGCTCCGAGATTCAGCCTGGCTTCGACTCGCTGTGCGTACACGGCGACACCCCCCAAGCCGTCCAAATCGCTGGCGCAGTACGTGACGCGCTCGCGGCTGCCGACGTAACACTTCGTCCTTTCGTTCACTCAACCAAAGGCGCATCTGGGCATTGAGCCCAGCGGTCGCTGCTGGGTTCGCTAGGTTGGCGCGATGGACAGGCGCATTTACGGGCTCGAGAGCGAGTACGGAATCACCTGCACGTTGCGCGGGCAGCGACGTCTCAGTCCCGACGAGGTGGCTCGCTATCTGTTTCGGCGGGTGGTGAGTTGGGGTCGGAGCAGCAACGTCTTTTTGCAAAATGGGGCCCGCTTATATCTCGATGTTGGTTCGCACCCCGAGTACGCAACCCCCGAGTGCGACTCGCTCTACGACTTGGTGGTGCACGACAAGGCCGGCGAGCGGATCCTCGAAGATTTGGTTGAGTCGGCCGAGCAGCGCCTCAGCGAAGAGGGCATTCGAGGCACCATCTACCTGTTCAAGAACAACACCGACTCGGCCGGCAACAGCTACGGCTGCCACGAGAACTACCTCACCAGTCGCGACGACGACCTCGGCCACTACGCCGAAGTGCTGATCCCGTTCTTGGTGAGCCGCCAGATCTATACCGGCGCCGGCAAGATTCTGCAGACAGCGCGCGGCCCGGTGTATTCGATTGCTCAACGCGCCGAGCACATTTGGGAAGGCGTGTCTTCGGCAACCACAAGAAGTCGACCCATCATTAATACTCGCGACGAACCACACGCCGATGCCGAGAAGTATCGACGCCTTCACGTCATCGTTGGCGACAGCAACATGAGCGAATACACCAACTTTGTAAAGGTCGGTGCAGCGGCGTGCATGTTGCGCATGGTCGAAGATCCCGGGGTCGTGCTGCGCGACATGACCCTCGAAAATCCAATTCGAGCCATTCGCGAAATCAGCCACGACATCACCTGCCGGCGCACCGTGAAGCTGGCGAATGGTCGCGAGGTCAGCGCGCTCGACATCCAACGCGAATACCTCGACCGAGCCTTGCGATACGCCGACACCAAGGGCTTTCCTCCGCTCGAACAACGCGCCCTCGAGATGTGGGAACACTGTGTGAGCACCATCGAGAACGACCCGCTGAAACTCGATCGAGAAGTCGACTGGGTCATCAAGCACAAGCTGATTGAGGCCTATCGAGCAAAGCACGGCCTCGCTCTGGGCGATGCGCAAGTCCAATTGCTCGACCTGCAGTATCACGACGTCACTCGTAGCCGAAGCCTGTTCTACAAAATGCAAGATCGGGGCATGGTCGAACGCATGTGTACCGACGAAGACATCATGGCTGCGGTCGACATTCCGCCGCAGACAACTCGGGCCAGGCTCCGTGGCGAGTTCATCAAACGCGCCAAAGAACGCAAGCGCGATTACACGGTCGATTGGGTGCATCTCAAGCTCAATGATCAAGCGCAACGCACGGTTCTGTGCAAGGACCCGTTCAAGAGTCGCGACGAACGCGTCGAAAAACTGATCGCCTCGCTCTAACACCCGAATCGCTTTGTGGCACCCACCGGCAGCGATGAGGCGGTACGGTATCCGAGCGATGAGGCCCCGGTGTCCTCGTTATCAGCGATGAGAGATCTGAAATGAACATTGGCGACTCACTAGAACCAACTCCGCAGCAGGCCACAGAGATCGCTGAAGCCAGCGCGCCGCGCCCTCCAGCGAAGAAGCAGAACCATTTCACGAAGGCCTTCCGCGAGTGGATCGTGGTGATTGTCATTGCAATCGCTGCGGCAGTGCTCATGAAGGTGTTCGTCGTCCAGCAGTTCTATGTATCGGGTCACTCGATGGACACCACCTTGCACGACTTCGATCGCGTGCTCGTCAACAAGCTTTCCTACGATCTGCACGACCCACGCCGTGGCGATGTTGTGGTGCTTCAAGAAGCCCAAGGCCTGACACAACGAGATCTCATCAAGCGGGTCATCGCCCTGCCGGGCGAGACCATCGAGATCAGCCATTGTGTCGTGCTCATCAACGGCAAGGTGCTCAACGAGCCCTACCTCGATCCGGCGGTGGTCACGCCCGATAACTGCGGCGGCGATCTGCTCAAGACCACCCTGACCCCTCACCATGTCTTTGTGATGGGCGATAATCGCCCCGGTTCTGGCGACAGCCGCGGGCCCCTCGGCCAGGTCGACTACTCGCAAATCGTTGGCCGTGCGTTTGTGGTGATCTGGCCCAAGTCCGATTGGGCGTGGCTCTAGCCACCCCTCAGCGCTAGAGCAACGGCGCCCCGAGCTCGGCACGGTAGGCATCGATCATTCGATCGACCCAATCGCTGTGCACGCCGTCAATGCCCATTCGCAGAATTGGGCGCAGCACGTGCTCGTACTGCAAATCCCATGCGATTGCACACAGACCAAACCGGTGAACGAGCGACACGAGGCCGCCGTTCCAATCGGTGTGATGCATGTTGAGTGCGTGAATACCCTCGTGAGCGAGGGATGCGGCGCGACGCTCGGGACCCTCTTTGATGCGGGTCAAGCGGGTCGAGTCGACCAACTTGGCGCCATCAAGATGGGCTCGTAGCGGGAGCAGGGTTTGCCATACCGGATGACACAACCACAGCCGGGGGAGTAGCTGAGGCGCGACGTCGCGCACCACGTTGAGTACCGGCAGCCCGCTGTTGTCGCCTTTGAGGTCGAGCGACAGATGGAACTGCGAGCCACATTGCTCAATCAGTTCGGCGAGGGTGGGGATAAACGACGGCAACTGCGATCGGCGCATCTCGGTGATGCGGCGCTTGCTCAGGCGATGCCGTACAAACCCGTCGTGGTCGAGCACCGGGACGCCGTCGGAAGTGACCCATACATCGCTCTCGAGGCCGGTAGCCCCCAGCTTGAGGCCCAAGGTGAACGCAGCGATGGTGTTTTCGGGGGCGTGAGCTTTGCCCCCGCGATGCGCAAACGCAATTGGATGTGCGAGCAAAGAGGGGAGCCGTTGTTGCATCGCAAGCATTGTGGCAGCTGTCTGTTGCCCGCGAAAGATTGAGCCGGTTCGCGACCACAGAAGCTCCGTGGATGAGCCAACCCGCCCTAGACTCCACCACGTGTTCAACCTGTCGGGCAGCGAACTGATTTTTCTCGTGTTGATTGCCCTCGTTGTGCTTGGTCCCGACAAGCTTCCCGAAGCTATCCGCAGAGCAACGAAGGCCTACAACGATTTCAAGAAGATGGCTGGCGGCTTCCAAGACGAAATGCGCACGGTGCTCGAAGAGCCCATGCGCGAACTGCGTGAGACCGCCGACCTCGTCAAAACTTCGGCCATGTTCGATCCAAAGGTCGACTCCAAGCCTGCCGAAACTCCAGCTGCCACGCCGGTGACGCCGTCCGAGGCGGTCACCACCGAGCCTGTTCCAGTGATTGCAGCCCCGCCAGCGCCGACGCGAACACCATCGTTCGATATCTCGAATTACGTCAGCGAGATCGATGCGTCGTACGTGGCTCCCGAGTCCACCGACGCTTCGGCCGGAACCGACGAGGCAACACCCGCATGAAGATCCCCTTTCTCTCCGGCAGCCTCCCCGCTCTCAGAGGGCCCGAAGATCGCATGACCCTGCGCGATCACCTCGCCGAACTGCGAGTTCGCATTGTGCGCAGCATGCTGGCGGTCACCTTGGGCATCGTGTTCATGCTGGCGTTCTACGACCCGGTGCTTCGATTCTTGGTGCGGCCATACAAAGACTTGTGCCACGCCAAGCCGAACCTCAACTGCGACGGTCGACTCTTCGGTCTCGGACCACTCGATGGTTTCTCTACTCGTATCTCCGTCTCGATGTATGGCGGCTTGATCCTGGCGCTACCCGTTGTGCTCTGGCAGGTGTGGCGCTTTGTGGTTCCGGCGCTTCACGCGAAAGAAAAGAAGTACGCGATCCCGTTCATCACGTCCACCATTGCGCTGTTTGCGCTGGGCGGCTACATCGCCTACTGGACCCTCGATAAGGCACTCGAGTTCCTGATCTCGTGGTCTGGCTCCGGGGTTGGCCAAGTCTTCCAAATCGACAAATACATCAGCCTTGTGGGCCTGATGGTGTTCGCGTTTGGTATCGGATTTGAGTTCCCGGTGCTGCTGGTCTTTCTACAAATCGTTGGCGTGCTCACCCCGCAAACGCTGCGCAAGGGTTGGCGTTACGCGATCATGGCCATCTTCGTGATCGCTGCGGTCATTACGCCTTCGGGCGACCCCATCTCGATGCTTGCGTTGGCCGTGCCGATGAGCATTTTCTACCTGTGCTCAATCGTCATCGGACTCATCATGCAACGCCAAAAGCGCAAGCATGCGCTGAACGCCACCGATGACGATGACGATGACGATGATGATGACGACGACCGCGACACCGCAGGGGCCTCCACGTCCGCATAAACCGGCGCCCGATGCGCCACACTGGTAGCCGTGCGTGCCGACCGGGCCGAGTTGATTGCCCACTACACATTTCCGCTCGATCGTTTCCAATTGCAGGCAATGGACGCGCTCGACGATGGCCAATCAGTGCTCGTCGCTGCACCGACAGGCTCAGGCAAGACCGTGGTAGCCGAGTACGGCATCGAGACCGCCGTTCGCGCCGGGAAGCGAGCGTTTTACACAGCGCCCATCAAGGCGCTGTCGAATCAGAAGTTCCACGATCTTGTCGCCATCTACGGCGCCGACCGCGTGGGATTGCTCACCGGCGACAATGCCATTAATGGCGACGCAGCGATCGTGGTGATGACCACCGAAGTGTTACGCAACATGATCTACGGCCGTTCGAGCGCTCTCGATGATCTCGCCGTAGTGGTGCTCGATGAGGTGCACTTCCTGCAGGACACGTATCGAGGCCCGGTGTGGGAAGAGGTCATCATCCACCTCCCCGAACGGGTGCAGTTGGTCTGCCTGTCAGCCACGGTGAGCAACGCCACCGAACTCACCGATTGGATCAGCACCGTTCGCGGCCCCACCACGGCTGTGCTCGAAGACACCCGACCCGTGCAACTCGAAAACCTGTTCATGGTTGGCGATCGCAGCAGCGAGAAGATTCACCTGCTTCCCACTCTGGTCAACGACCGACCCAACGCAGTTGCCATGCGACTCACCGAAGAAGGCACGCATCAGTGGAAAGGTGGCCGGTCTCGGCGCGGCGGTCATGGCACTCGGCGCCTGTATCCACCGTCGCGCGTAGAGGTCGTTGATCGGCTCGAGCAAGAGCAGATGTTGCCCGCTATCTATTTCATCTTTAGTCGTAACCAATGCGACGAGGCAGCCAAGACCTGCCTCGCTGCTGGTATTCGGCTCACCACTGGCGAGCAACGCGACCGCATCCGCGAGATTGCCGATGCACGTCTTGCGGGTATCGAAATCGACGACCTTGCCGTGTTGGGCTACGGACAGTTTCTTGCTCAACTCGAGGCTGGCATTGCGGCGCACCATGCGGGCATGGTTCCTCCGTTCAAAGAAGTGGTCGAGGCGTGCTTCAGCGAGGGCCTCATCAAGATCGTCTTTGCCACCGAAACGCTGGCTGTCGGAATCAACATGCCCGCCCGATCCGTAGTGATCGACAAGCTCACCAAATTCACCGGCGAACATCACGCCACGCTCACCGCCGGCGAGTACACCCAACTCACCGGGCGCGCAGGCCGCCGGGGCATCGACGAATACGGTCAGGCAATCGTGCTGTGGACACCGTTTACGCCGTTCGAGCAGATCGCTGGCATCGCAGCAAGTCGCTGGTTCCACCTCAACTCTGCGTTCCGACCCACGTACAACATGGCGGCCAACTTGGTTCGTACCTACTCAAGCGAACAAGCACATCATCTGCTGAACCTGTCGTTTGCTCAGTACCAAGCCGACGGAGATGTGGTGCGGCTTGAAACCAAGCTCTCTCGACGCCAGGCACAGCTGGCCGAGCTGACCGAGCAAGCCACCAGTCCGTTCGGCGACATCGAGGACTACCGAGCGCAACTGCGCGAAGCCAACAAACCAGCGGCGTACATGCCCGGCCGAGACGACCCCATCGACCTCGCGATCATGAAGCTTCGACCGGGCGATGTGATCTATGTCAACAAGGGCAAGTACGCCGGCCGCGCTGCCGTCGTGGCCACAGCAAACCGCAAAGGCGGCACGCGCCTCAGCGTGATTACGTCACGTCACGATCTACTGATGCTGTCGGGCACCGACTTCGAAACTCCGCCCGCCGTATTGGGCAGCATCGATATGCCCGCCGGATTCGCACCGCACCGCAACGATTTCCAGCGCGAGATTGCTGCACGCCTCGACAAAGCCAAGCTCAAGGCGCAGCCACACGGTCGGCGCATTCCGGTCGTATCACTCGACGGGTATCACCCTGTTGAAGATGATCCCGATCTGAAGGCTCGCCTGAAAGCCGCTGCGCAAGCCGAGCGCGTTGCGCGCGACGTCGAAGAGATTCGTACGCGCGTCAAAGGTCGCGGACAATCCATTGCACGCGACTTCGACCGAGTGCTTGGCATTCTTTCGGCCTGGGGCTACATCGATGGATGGAAGCTCACCGATGCCGGCCAAATGTTGGCGCGCACATTTCACGAGAGCGATTTGCTCATCGTTGAAACCCTTCGTCAGGGCCTGCTCGACGATCTCGATCCGGCCACTCTCGCCGGACTCGTATCGGTGTTCGTCTACGAGCACCGCAGTTCTGATGAGCCGCCGTTGGCGTGGTTCCCGAACGCATCGGTGCGCAAGCGCTGGCTGCAAATTGCGTCGCTGAGTTCTGACCTTCGCGAGATCGAAGAAGAAGACGGCCTCATTGTGCATCGAGCCCCCGACGCTACGTTCTTGGCAATTGCCTTTGCGTGGGCCGCAGGCGAGGGCTTCGCCGAAGTAGTAGAGGCCGAAGAACTCTCCGGTGGCGACTTCGTTCGCACCATCAAGCAGCTCATTGATCTTTTGCGTCAGCTCGCCATCGTTGCTCCTGTAGCCGCCACTCGCCGCAACGCCGAGAAGGCCGCCGAAGCCTTGTTCCGCGGGGTTGTTGCTGCATCAAGCGCCGTCGAAATCGAAACCGACAGCGACACCGAGACCGTCACCGATGTCCCAGCTGAGGCTCTCCCCGAATGACCATCCGCAAGGGCCAAGAATGGGGTTCGCTTGCTGTCGCCTCAACAGCGATGGTCACTGTGTCCTCGAATGCAGAGTTACGCGCGCTCGTCGAGACTGCCCGCAAGGGTGGCGGCGATATCGCCACGGTGGGTCTGCTCGGCGGCGATCTGATGCGCACACTTGGCGGCAGCGCGCAGCCATCCCGATTTACCTCTGGCGAGCCCGTGCCACATCTCCCTATCGACCTTGTGCGCGTGGTCACCGATGACTCACGCGAAGGTTGGTTCGCTGCGCACCTGGTGGCGCGGCACTCTTGGTGGCGCGGTCAGATCGTTGCAGCCATGAACGCTCAGTTCATCAACACGTGGGATGTCGCGCCACGATGCCACCCCAACGACGGCCTCGTCGACCTTGTTACAGCGCCCTCAACAATGAACCTTCAGCAGCGCTGGTTGGCACGATCGCGCCTTCCACTCGGCACTCACGTTCCGCATCCCCTGATCACAACTCGCCAAGTGGCAAGCGTCGTACTCGACCTGCCAGGCAAGACGCCTCTGTGGCTCGATGGTCAGCGATGGGGAAGCGCTCGCCGAATAACAATCACCGTCGAACCCGATGCCTTCGTCGCTGTGGTGTGAAATCACTTCGGCTACGGTCGAACGATGCACGCATGGATACTCGATACATCACCAGGCAATTACCGCTGGGGCGAGATCGATTTACCCGATCTTGCCGACGACGAAGTACGTATTGAGGTTGTTGCCAGCGCACTGAACCATATGGATCTATGGGTCACACGCGGCACGCCTCGACCTCACCTTCCGCATGTGCCCGGCTGCGATGTGGCTGGCATCGTCAGCGAGATTGGCGCGCGGGTCACCAATGTGGCCGTCGGCGACGAAGTAGTGATCAACCCCGGTGTCTCACCCGTTGACGACATCGTCACGTGGGGCAACAACAGCCCGATGGGGCCAGGTTTTCGCATCTATGGCGAACACTGCTGGGGTGGGCACGCCACCTTTGCCCAAGCGCCCGCGCGCAACGTAGTGGCCCGACCCAACGGCCGGTCATGGGCCGAGTGTGCGGCGTACCCGTTGGCATATCTCACGGCCTACCGCATGCTGAAGCGGGGCCGACTGCAGGCCGGAGAAACCTGCTTGGTGGTGGGCGTTGGCTCTGGCGTTTCTTGTGCCGCCGTGGCATTGGCCCGCCACATGGGCGCCGAGGTCGTGGCAACCAGTCGTAGCGAAGCCAAGCGCGCCGAAGCCCTCAGCATGGGAGCCCAGTCCGTCTACGACTCGGCCGCCGAGTCATGGCCCGTACAGGCCGACGTTGTCATCGAAAGCGTTGGTCCAGCCACATGGAATCAATCGGTGCGCTCGCTGAAGCCCGGCGGACGGCTTGTCGTCTGCGGCAGCACCAGTGGCCCAAAGGTTGAAATCACGATGCCCCGACTGTTTTTCAAGCAGTACGAAATCATCGGTTCAACGTTGGGGAGCTATCAAGAGTTCGACGAGGTAACTCGGCTTGTGGGCGCTGGCCTGCCGGTCAGGGTCGATACCACGTACGATCTCGCCAACTACGAACAGGCCTTGCATCGACTTGAAGCAGGCGACCAGTTCGGAAAAATTGTGCTACATCATCGCCAAGGAGCAATGAATGAACAATGACATAGAGAGCCTGAAGGATGCTGTTTGTGCCGAGGTCGATCGACTCGCCCCACAGTTACTCAAGGCCAGCGAAGACATTCATGCCCATCCCGAACTCAACTTCGAAGAGCATTACGCGCACGACTTGCTCACCGATCTGCTCGAGCAGGCAGGTCTACCCACCCAGCGCCATGCGTATGGCGTCGCCACCGGCTTCGAGGCTCGCGCTGGCGACACCGGTTACGACATTGCCGTGCTGTGCGAGTACGACGCGCTGCCCGCCATTGGCCACGCGTGTGGTCACAACATCATCGCTACAGCGGGGCTTGGCGCCGGTCTCGCCGCAGCAACCGTCGCTCAGCGCGCCGGCGGCCGCCTGCGCATCATGGGTACGCCGGCCGAAGAAGGCGGCGGCGGCAAGATTGTTATGGCGCGCAACGGAGCGTTCGCTGGTGTCGACGCCGCGATGATGGTTCATCCCGCCGATGCCGATCTGATCCGGATGGACACGATTGCCTTGCAAACCGTAGATGTCGAGTTCCACGGCAAAGCGGCCCACGCCGCCGCCGCTCCGCACGAGGGCCGCAACGCTCTCGATGCTGCGGTGCTTGGTTACATGAACGTGGCGGCGCTGCGACAGCACATCGGACCCAACGAACGCATTCATGGCATCTTCACCAAGGGCGGCGACAAGGCCAACATCGTGCCGGCCGAGACCGAAATGAACTGGATCGTCCGCTCGCAAACCATCGCCTCGCTGCAACCGCTCAAGAACCGAGTGCTGCAGTGCTTCGGGGGAGCAGCGGCTGCATGTGGCTGCACCACGTCGAGCACATGGAACACCCTTACCTATGCCGACATGATCGACAATGGCCCGATGGTCGCTTCATATGTGGCCAACTCAGGTCGCCTCGGCAGAGTAGTTGTCGACCCCACCGCGCTCGGCCGACGCGTCGTTGGCTCTACCGACATGGGCAACGTGAGCTACCTCGTCCCGTCGATTCATCCAATGATCAAGACCGCTCCCGACGGAGTCGCGATTCACACCGTCGACTTTGCACGCTGGGCAATCAGTCCGCTTGCGAAGCGAGCGCTCATCGATGCTGCCAAGGCAATGGCCATGACCGTGATCGACCTGTGGTGCGATCCCGACCTCATGATCAACACCAAAGAGGCCTTCAGTCGCCGACCAACGAACGTCGAAGTTCTCTAAGTCCTGCTCACAGCGGGCGCGCAATACCATTTCTGGCCCTGCCGCACCCGTAGAGTTGACACTCGTGACGGTCTACGTCCCCGAAGAATTCTCTAGCGAAGAAAGCGACGTACTCCGTCGCTATTTCTCCAACCTCGACGGCCCAGTTTTCGCGCTCGTGAATCTGCCCGAAGTGGTGAAGGGCGCGTTGTTTGCCCGATACAGCCGCAGCCCGAAGAGCCTGCGGCGGTTGTTCCTCGACGAGTTCGTCGGTGACCTCGACATCAGCGGAGACCAAACGGTCGATGCAACGATCGGCCTCGAACGAGCCGAAGAGCTCTACGAAAAAGTCTTCTTCGAGTATGGCGACGACTCAGTCGCTCAGCTCGGCGGTGTTCACCTTGCATGCGAACAGGCTTCAAACATCTTGACCAAGGTGCTCGAGTGGGGCCGCCTGATGAGCTACCTCGAGCAGAGCACTCGCTACATCGCGTATGACTCGCGTCTTGGCGGCCGCTACCGGTTCTACCGTGACCCCGCGGTGCTCAACAGTCCCTTCGGCACTCGCTACGTGGGCGACATGGACCGCATGTTCGACTCGTACAGCCTGCTCATCAACAAAGTCACCGAGCACGTTCGGGCTACGGTGCCACGCGGTGCCGACGACAGCGATTTCATCTATCGCCAAGCCACCCGAGCCAAGGGTCTCGATGCCGTACGCGGCGTGCTGCCGGCAGCGTCGCTCAGCAACGTCGGTATCTACGGCACCGGCCAGGCGTTTGAGATGCTGCTGCTGCGCATGAAGTCGCATCCGCTGCCTGAGGCTCAGCATTACGCCGAGCTCATGCTGCACGAGCTGCGCAAGGTCATCCCTAGCTTTTTGCGCCGCGTCGATCTACCCGATCGCGGTGGTCGCTGGAGCGAATACATGATCAGCACCCGCGACCGAACCGCCGAACTCGTCGAT
>Ga0194043_1000454_pt1 | contig 22752 bp, 17 predicted proteins | sample JunL4415m_MetaG_FD_161274 | JGI IMG/M metagenome (GOLD analysis project Ga0194043, IMG submission 161274) | Anoxic zone freshwater microbial communities from boreal shield lake in IISD Experimental Lakes Area, Ontario, Canada - Jun2016-L442-15m | ecosystem: Environmental > Aquatic > Freshwater >...
GGTTGGTCAAAGTGTGCCCTGATCTGGGTACACAGCCCGCAAAAACGGGTGTTTCGGTCCTTTTCCCGACCCGCCACGAACCCTGTCCGAACCCCCGAAACCGCGGTTTATCGGTCGGTTTATCGGTGGGTTTGTCGTGCGCCGCCGAGCGCAGCGTCGAGATGTCAGCGACATGTCAGGGCAAGCACAGGAAACGCTCGAACCAGTTCAGGCTGCGTGCAGAGAAGTCAATCTGCGCCGGGAACGTGCGAACACCGTGGCCTTCGAGCGGGTACTCGACGTAGCCGGTGGGGACGCCACGCTCGGCGAGGGCACGGTGCAGTGCTAATCCCTGGCTCGCAGGGGTGATGAGGTCGCGTGAGCCGGTGAACAACAACGTAGGAGTGACGACGCGGTCGACGTGTTCGAGTGGACTGTTGGCGATGCCATCGGCGAGCAGGTGATCCTGGGCGGCCATGTCGTTGGTGGTGAGGCGCATGAACTCCCATTCAGTGACCGGGCAGTAGGGCACTGCGGCCCCGAAGCGTTGGGTGACGGTGATCAGCCATGCCGCCATGAATCCACCGTGGCTCCCGCCGAACACTCCGAGCCGCTGTGGATCAGCGATACCAATGGACTCGAGGTGATCGATACCGCTAAGAATGTCGCCTGCCTCAGCGCCACCGAGATCGCCGAGCACTGCGGCGCGAAAGGCCTCGCCACGTCCGCTGCTGCCGCGCGGGTTCGGGTGAAAGACAGCGAATCCGTTGCGCACGAACAGTGCGGTGTAGGGATAGCCCATCGTCCAGCGTGAGCGCCAGGCCCACACCGGCCCACCGTGCACGTAGGTGATGAGCGGGAACGGGCCCTCGCCTGCTGGACACGCGACGAGACCGTCGATCAGAGTGCCATCGGGTGCGGTCCACGCCACGGGCTCCAGCGTGCCCGCTGACTCCAACATTGCGTGGTGTCCGGCATGGGTGAGTGAGGTCGTGGCTCGCTGCGGCCCCGCAGCGACGAGCACGGTGAGTTCGGGCGGCGTGCCATATCCCTCACGAACCATCGCGATGGCATCGCAGTTCGACGCGATGGCGACCTCGGGATAGCGCTGCCCACATGTTTCCAATAACGAGGACCAACGTTCGCTTACATCGCCCGTGACCACATTGACCTCGGCGATCACGGTGTACAACCCGCGCTGGCCGGCGATGACGAGTAGCTCGTTCGTACGAAAAGACTGCCAGGTGACGTCGATATCAGCAGTCGGCAGACGCGACTCGACACCCGCTCGGATGATGTAAACATCGCCGGCTACCACGGTGCGGTCGCTGCAACTCGCGCGCACGACTGCCGTGGTGAGCCCATCGGGTGTGGCCGTCGGCAATCCGACGCACATGCCATTGCCGTTGCCGTTCGCGAGGGTGGTCGAGGAACGTGAGACAAGGTCGATACGGGCAACGCGTGCCTCGAACCACGCGGCCTCGTCGGGTCTATCTGAGATGATCGCCACAATGTCCGATAGCCCGCACCACACGGCTTCCCAGCACGTGACACCGTCGGGAGAGATGCATGACCATGCAGTCTCGATGCCGGGCCGAATGGTCCACACCCTTCGCCACCCGCCTACCGGCGTGCCTTCACCAGGCTGATCACCCATCACCACTGGCATCCATTCCGGAATGTCGCCGCGGCTGATTCGTCCCGAACCCTGCGCGCCCGCAGCGTCAGCGCCGGCGTCGGCGACAATGGCAAGCAACGTGGATCCATCGGGTGACCACGCAATCGTCTCGGCGACACCCGGCAGCGTTGGTAGTGGATGTATCTCGTCGTTGTCGATCATGACCACATCGAACATGCCATCTGCCGCAAGGTCGGCGAGCGCAGCAAGACGAACCGCTCTGACAGCACCGCCCTGGGCGAAGCGCGGCAACCGGACATCGCATGGTGCGTCGATGGTACGCATGCCCGTGCTGTTCTGAATCTGTACGGCAAGCCGCGGAGCAGATTCCAGATCGCTTCGAATCAACACGGTGCAGGCGGTGGTGCTGCCATCCGAAGCGATCGCTGGATCACAGGGCTCACCCGAAACCCCGAAGCCGGGAGCAAACAACTGGTGATAGTGATCGGAAACGCGTTGCCACGTGGCTGACCCGCGCAGGTCGGGCCGAAGGGCGTCTATTGGTTCCATACGCCCAACTCCATGTCGGCCAACTCGACGGCTTGCCATGCAGCGGCGAATGCCGTAGGTACGTCGTTGGCCCTGATGCGAATCGTTCGGATATCCACTCGCTCGACAGGAAGGAAACGCGTGATCCGATCCGCTTGGCGGTGCGACTGGGTATCGATCTCGATGACGACCGGCGTTGGAGTGACCACGGGCGCAATGGAGCTTCGGCCTGCCACGGCCTCTTCGGCCGTGGTGCGGATCATGTCGCGCGTGGTCGGCAGCGGCAGGCATGAAGCGTTCTGTCGCCCAGTGAATTGCTTCACGGTCACGGTATGAATGCCAGCCACGGTTCGCGCCGCCTCGGCGGCGAGCACTTGATCACCGACGGCGAGCACCACCGGGACGCCGTGGTGCCCAGCAACGGCCGCAGTGATCGCTGTCTCGCCGATGGGTACACCGTTCAGACGGAACTGCGCCACGACGCCACCGTGCCAGGTGTGCGAGAGCAGCCCATCGCTACCGGCCATCGAGTGGTATCCGACCAACAACACGCAGTCAAACGAATCGTCGAGGCCCTCGACCTGACACATCACCCGTCCCGATGCGGGTCCGCGGTGGGCGATGACGCCGGCTGGCAAGTCCTCGAACACCAGATTGCGCATGCCTCCGTGGCCATCGACGACCACGATCTCCGTTGCACCTGCCGCGAATGCGCCATCGCACGCGGCGATCACATCGGCGGTCATCCATCTTCGTGCCCGTTCCCATGGTGCGGTGCCGGCGGTGAGTTCATCGCCATGAACGACACCACTGATGCCTTCCATGTCGACCGAGATGTAGACCTTCATGAGATACCTCCGAGTTGAGAATGAGCGGGCAGTCGCGGCAACAGGCGCATACCAGCGAGTACGTGATCGCATGGTTCGGCGGGTGGTGGAAACACGAGTACGAAGTCGCGACCGTCGAGTGGCATGAGGAACACGCGATCGTCAACCGCGGCTAGGGGAATTGCTTCGATGGTGTGCGGCACAGACGAGGTGCGGCCGAAGGTGAGTGCTGCGACCAGTGCGCCCTGCCGCTGTGACACCTCGACTCCGATGCCGGCTGCGCCGTAGGTACCAACGTACCTCGCGCGATCAACGACGATCGTTGAGTTCGCCTGCGCTCGCTGCGGTGCCGTTATGCCTAGTGACGTGTGCGCGAGCGAGCGGAAGACGTCACGATGAAAGCACTGCGGCACGCCACCGGTGGACATGAGTGCAAACACAGCGTCGTGTTCGGGCATGATGCGCAGATACGCCGACTGGCCGTTGACGCCTCCGTCATGGAACACCACGGGAGTGCCCCAGCGGTCATCGAGGAACACGCCGAGCGCCATCGTGCCCCCGTTGTTCGGGTCGGGTACCACGATCTGTCGCTTACGCATCGCCGCGAGCTCTGGCGTGCGCAGGTGCATCTCGCCGAACGCGAGCAGGCCGTCTATGGCGCACCAGGTTCGCGCCCCAGCGGCAGCCATGCTCGCCGGACCTTCCACGACAGTGGTTGGCTCGAATGAATGGCCATCGTCGCCGCGCACGTGTCCGGTTGCGCGGGGTCGCTGATCCAATTTCGTCATGTCGGTAGTAATCAGAGCGTTACATGGCCCAGCAATGTGCTGGTCGATCGCCGACTCGAAGGTTCCACCCAACACGCGCGTGATGATCAGACCGAGCACTGCGTACGAGGCGTTGTCGTAGGAGAAGAACGACCCGGGCGCGAACAACTGCGCGGCGTCGCTCAAGTGCGTCAGGATGTCGATGTTGTCGTCTGGCCAGATGTCACCATCAAAGCCTGCAGTATGGGTGAGTAGATGACGGACCGTGACGTTCGCCGTCGCTCCGGGGTCGGCCACGGCGAACTCGGCGAGCACGTCGACCACTCGATCGTCAAGGCTCAATCGGCCTTCGGTGACGAGCTGCGTCACGATAGTGGCTGTCATTGCCTTCGTCACGGAGCCAGCGAGAAAGTTCGTTTCGACACTCACGGCATCGCCTGTCGCCAGATCGGCTACGCCGTGCCCCACCGCGCCACGTGTGCCACCGCTACTCCAACCGACTACGGCCCCGACCATGTCGTGCCGGTCGCAGAGCGCAGCGAAATTGGCATGATCGATCACTTCAACGCGCGCATTTCGATGATCGCGCCGTCGCGAAGGTGGTATGCCACGATCGCGTGAAAGCGCCTGCCGTCGCGGCCGGTGACGTCTTCGTGATCCACGACCCAGTCATCAACCGCAATACGGTTGATGACCTCGACGTGCAGTTCTGGGATCTGCAGAGTGGGCTCATAGACCGCTCGTAGCTCTGCCCAACCACTGGCGCGCACCGTGCCATCGGAGTCGGTGAGGCGAATGTCGGCGTCGAAACAGGCGACGAAGGCGTCGAGATCGTGCGCGTTGTAAGCGGTGAGTTGGCGCAACACCGAATGCTCCGCTGGCAAGGGGCTGGATGTCATGGCGAATCCTGCGGTGCCGTGAGGCCCGAACGGGCCACTGCGATTGCGTCGTCGCCGAGGTACACCCGAATCACCTCAGGATCGTCGCGCACCTCCGCCGGTGGTCCATCACGCATCACTTCGCCGCCAGCCATCGCGATCACTCGATCGGAGACCTCCATGACAAGTGGGATGTCATGTTCGATCACAACGATGGTGATGCCCGAGGTGTCGCGCAACGATTTCAGCACGCGCCCCAGCGCCTCGACCTCACGTTGGGCCAGACCCGACGAGGGTTCATCGAGAAGGAGCAGCTTCGGCTCCAACGCAACGAGACAGGCAAGTTCGGTGATGCGTCGAGTTCCGGTGGACAATTCGCCCGTTGGGATGTCGGCCCACGAGCTGAGACCGAGCGAGGCCACCAATTCAACTGCGGCGCTCGTGCGTGCACGGCGACGGCGGTCCCACCCGATCACGGCGAATGCGGGAGCACATGGATAGCGCAGCTCGAGCGCCATCTCAACCGTTTCACGCACGGTGAGCGATGGGAACAGGCCAGCGTCTTGGAATCCCCGCACCAGGCCGAGTCGGGTGCGTTGCGCGGGCGAGAGCTTGGTGATGTCGCGCCCCGCAAAGGTAATTGTGCCGGCATCGGCACGCGTGAAGCCGGAGAGGAGCTCGAAGGTGGTGGTCTTGCCGGCGCCGTTGGGTCCGATAAGCCCGACGATGGTGCCGGCCTCGACGGTGAGGTCGACGCCGCGCACGGCGGCGACCCCGCCGAAGCTCTTGGCGAGGTTCGCCGCGGTCAGCAATGGCACACGCTGCGCAGGACTGCCCGCTGGTGCCTGAAAGCCACCGATCGCCGCCGCCCGGTCTGGAGCGCCGCCGAGCAGCAATGCTGGGTCGAGTCCGCGACGACGCATGATGAACGCGATCAAGCGCTCGCGCACGGGTGAGATCAGTTTGGCGAGGCCACCCGGTACGTACATCAGCAACAACAACCAACCGGCCGCCGATGCCGCCAACGCCGCCGAGTCGAGTGGGATGAGCCGGGGTAGGCCGACGATATACAGCGCGCCGAGCAACGGACCGGCGACGATGCCAAGGCCACCGATGGCGGTCATCGCAACAACTTGGATGTTGTCGACGATGGCGAACGATGTCGGCGTGGCCACAGGCAACGCGTGCGTGTACAGCGCGCCGCCCAGACCTGCGAATGCTCCGCCGATGAACAGCCCGAGCAACTTGGCGCGAAGTGCCGAGACCCCAAATGCCTGCGCGCCGGCGGAGTTGTCGCGGATTGCGATGAAGCGGCGCCCTAACACGCCGTTGCGCACATTGCGAGCGACGATTACCGCAACAGCGAGGAGCACAAGCGTGAGCCAGGCGTACCGGCGACCGGTAGCAATGCTCATCCCGCCGATGACCGGCCGGCCCGGCCGTTTGCCGCGCCCGAACGCCCACGACTGCGGCAGTGCCCACACCACCGTGGCGACAGCGAATGCGAGCGTGGTGACGGTGAGCAGCAACCCGCGGGCGCGTAGCGACGGCACGCCGGTGATGATCGACAGGGAGCCAGCGACAATTGCTGACGCGGCGAACGCGAGCAGGAAGTTACCGGTGTTCGTGGCGACTGCGATGCTGGCCACGCTGCCGAGGACTCCGAAGGCAGCAAGGCCGAGCGACAATTCGCCGAGCAATCCGGAGATGATCGTGACGCCGAGACCGGTGATCGAGAGCGCGAGGATTGCGACGACGGTGTACGCCGTGGCATTGGTGACCACTCCGATCACGACCGCAGTGCCGACCAGAGCGACGAAACCAGTGATCGCACCGAGGTGGCGCACGAGCCAGATGTCGCGTGCCTCTGCGGGTAATGGTCGCCACGGCTGGAGAGCGGTCCATGCCGTGCGCTCGGCAAGACGCCCGCCGAGGGGCTTCTGCAACGAGAGGCCCACGACCACCAGCACGAAGAGCGCAACATCCACAGATCCCTGCACATGGCTGTTCGCGAGGATTGCCTGTTCCATGATGCCGATGCCGACACCTGCGCAGAACGCAAGGGTCAGCTTGTTCATACGCGCTAGCACGGCAGCGGCCAACGCCTTCAACAACAGAGACGGACCAAATGCGCTCGCCGCCGCAAAGCCGCGCGTGGGCGACACGAGTATGGCAGTCAGCGCCGAGAGCCCACCGGCAATACACCACGCAATGGTGGACATACGCGCCGCTGGGATCCCATCGAGACGGGCGGCATCAGGGTTGGCTGCTGATGCACGGATGGCCTGACCGATGCGACCCGAACGAAGGAATGCGGCAAGACAGAGCACGACGATGGGGCCGACGATGAGCATCGCGCTATACGCCGGAGTGATGCGTAGCGAGCCGATGTCGAAGGTGGGCATCCACGGCGGCGAGGGGTACGTGAGCCCCGACCCAGCTGAGGGGTTGACCGCTGCGGAGAGAGCGAGCAACAACTGCCCGATGCCGAGTGTTGCAACCACACTCATCAGCGCGGGAGCGCGGCGCAGTCGACGGATCGCAGCAACTTCGGCGACACCGGCAATGGCAGCCGCGACGAGCAGAGCAACAGGCAACATCAGCCAATACGGCAGGTGCCAGCGCACCACTAGGATCGAAAAGATCGCTGCGCCGAAGGCACCGATCTCGCCATGCGCGAAGTTGATGACACGGTTGCTGCGATAGACCAGCACGAGCCCAACCGCGAGCAGGCCGTAAAGAATTCCGGTGAGCGAGCCGAGCAGCAGCACAGGCATCGAGACTTGCAGGGCGATCACGGTGCCGCCTGCCCGAGGAACACTGAGCGCAGCAGGTCGTCGCGTTGCAACAGGTCGCCGCTACGACCCTCAAACTGCACTCGACCACGCTCCAGGAAGTACGCACGATCGGCGAGCGACAGGGCGACGTTGATGGATTGCTCGACGAGCACCACCGAGGCGCCGGAGGCGTTGATCCGGCGCACGGTGGCGAGCAGTTCGCCGACCACCACGGGGGCGAGGCCGAGCGACAACTCATCGATCAGCAGCACACGTGGCTTCACAATCATGGCTTTGGCCAGAGCGAGCATCTGCTGTTCGCCGCCCGACAACGTGGCTGCTGGTTGGTTGCGCCGTTCGGCGAGGCGGGGGAATGCCACGAGTGCGTCATCGATGCGGCTTTCGACCAGACGGCCGTCGTTGCCGAGCGTGAACGCGTGAGCGCGGAGGTTCTCGATGACCGACAACGGCCCGAAGGTGGACCGTCCTCCGGGTACCTGCACGATGCCCAGTGGCACGCGGCGCTCGGGCTCGAGCCAGGTGATGTCGCGACCGTAGAGCCGTACGGATCCGCGGGTTGGGAGATTGAGTCCGCTGATTGCTCGTAGCACAGTGGACTTGCCGGCGCCGTTGGTTCCGAGTAGCGCCACCATCTCGCCCTCTTCGACCATGAAGTTGACGCCAAAGAGCACTTGCACCGGTCCGTAGCCCACATCGAGGTCTCGACACACGAGCGCTAGTGGCAGCCGACCCGAACGCTGCTCGGCTGCGAGCTCGGCCTCATCGACAGCGTCTTCGATGAGTTGGTCGAGATCGGAATTTACCGTATTGCCGCATCCCCAGAGCAGGGCTGCGCCGATCACGCCGGGAATGATGATGGCGACGAGCGCTCCCGCGTTGCCGAATCGTCGGTCGACCGTTCCGAGCAACAACGCCCCGGCGAATCCGCCGACGCCTGCGAGGTAGATGCCCGCGAGTGCAGCGAGATGCGAACGGAATTGGGCAGGCACGACGCCGAGCATGGTCACAGCAAGGGCCGGTCCGAGGGCCGCGGCGAGCGCGGACGAGAGCATGAAGAACAACACCATCGGCGCGAGGAAAGGCACTAGAGCGCCCGCGCCGATCGCCAGCACGCTGGCGCAGAGCAACACCGACGCGAGGCGTACAAGCCGTGCCGGGTCATTGCGGAACAGCCGCTCGCCGATCGGTCCGAAGAAGCGCAATGAAACCAGCGCAGCAACGGCGCTGCCTGCAAAGAAGACCGATCGTTTGCCGGGCCCGAAGTTCCATCGCTCGTCGAGGAAGAACAGCAGGAACGTGGAGTACGGCACGACGAGTACGCCGAACGCGGCCTGCGCTGCGAGCGCCCGTCTCACTGTGGGGATCATCAGTAGACGCCGCACTACCTCGCCGAAGCGCAGCTCTGGAACCTCGAGCTGGGCCACGTTCGCTTGCGCGCTGGCCGCGATGGCCGATCGGACCTGCGCGTCGTCGATGTGTCCGACACCCGGATCGCGCAGACGTAACGCCACGAATGCGGTGAGCAACGATGTGAAGCCAACGGCCAGGAACACGCCGCGCCAAGTGAGTCCGAGCCATGCCGTGAGGAGACCAACGAGTAGGGGTGCCACAACGCCACCCACATTCGCGGCGGCAGAGTACGCGGTCTGCACGCGCACCCGCGCGCTATTGGGATACGAGTCCATGAGCAACGGCTGGTGCAGCACACGCACGCTTCCGCTCGACACGCCATCGATGACGACCACCACGAGCAGACCCCAGACGCCCACCACGGTGACGGCAAGGAACGTGGCTGCTGTCCACGCGAACGCAGTAATGAGCGAGATCGATGCCCGCCATGGCCGCCGCTGTACGAGGGCGGCCATCGGTAGGGTTGCGAGGGCGACGGCGAGCAGCTTGGCCGACAGCACAGCGGCAAATGAAGCGGGCGACATGCCGATTGACCGAGCGATCTCAGGACCGAGCACCGAGAGCACGAACCCGAAGAGTTCGTCGACGATCACCAGGCCGCCGATGGCCAACAACGGATACCAACCGATTCCGGACGTGGCCATGACGCTGCGCAGTCGCTGCGTAGTCGCGGGTATCGCGGTGTCGTCACCGAGATGGATGCCGAGCGCATGCCGTGCCGCGAGACGCGCCTGCGCGCGATCGATGATGTCGGTCATCGCGCGGCTCTGATCTCGACGGTGACCGTGAAGGTTGCCTCCGTGTCGCGCCGGCCGTCTCGGTCGAGACGCACGACTGTCACGTCGTATCGCTTGTTCCGGCTGTTCGCGTTTTTGCGCGGAATGATTGCGATGTCCGCGAATCGATCGGCGGTGACGGTGATCCCTCGCAGGCTCAACCAGCGAGCGTTAGGGCATCCGGGGCTCGCAGCACAATCCTTGTCGTCGCGCGCGAACCATCCAACGTCTTGACCCACGGGCATCGGCGACCGATCGATCAACACCATGTACGCGCCGCCATTTCGCGGTGCGACATCTGTCCATTCCACGTGCAGCGGACGATCAGCGGCGGTGCGATCGTGTGGTGCCGTGATGGTGATGGTCGCATCGCGGCGGAGCTGCAAGCTGGCCGTGGAGAACTGCGAGCAGGCGGTGAGGGGCAGCAACAGTGCGCATGCCGCGAGTACTGTCCGCCTGCCCCGACGGTGCAGGTCGGCTTCAGCCGATGGGGGTTGGCCCATTTTTGCGGTACACGTTGCAGGAGCAGGCCGGGTCGTAGTCGGTGATGTAGTACTCGGACACACCATCGTGCTTGCTCGGCCCGAACGTTGTGCTGAGCGCGGCGGGCGACTGGTACGAACTGCCGAGGCCCTCGATGGCCTTTTGCAGATCGGTGGGCGCCACGGGTCCGCCTGCAGCTTTCACGCCCGCTTGCAGCAGCCATGTTGCATCGCAGAACCGAAGCGTTTCGCTGGTTGCGTTGGGCGACGTGAATGCGGCGCGAGTGCTGTCGATGAGGTCGAGGCACTTCTTTGCCTCGGGCGACTCGGGCAGCTCGCTGGCCGTGGGCACGTCGCCCACTGGGGACCACGACACCGAGGTGCCGCCACCTTTGATGTTTTGGACCAGACTCTCGCCGCCACTGAGGGTGGAGAAACCGAGCGTCGGCGCAAAACCCTGACCCTTGGCGGCAGCCAGGAAGAAGAAGGGAGCCCCGCCGCCGGACTCGAAGAACATCAGGTGGGTGACACCCGCCTCCTTCATCTTCAGCACAGCAGCCTGAGCCTCAGTGGAGAAGCGGGCGATGTCGTCGTTGGTGGCGATTTCAGCAATGGTGGTGTACACCGCAGGCTTCACCCCGATGGCGGCCAGTGCAGGGTCGAGGCTGTTCTTCGCCGCTGCGTCGAACGCAGGGCTGGTGAGCCGGATCACGCCCAACACAGCGTCGGTTGTGAACCAACCGGCAGTGTTGAGGCCTTGGACAAGGGCTTTGGCGGCGCTGTCGAGGTTAATTCCGCTGCCGTTAAAGAAGAGTGGGTTGGCGTCGTACGCGGTCTTGTCGGCGAATGAGAACGTGCCACCGCTCGACACGATCAGCGGAATCTGGGCTTTGTTGAGGCAGGCCAACAACTGATCTGATGGCGTGCTGTTGCTGAGCACGGCGTACACCTGGTTGTCCTCGGTGAAGGTCGCGCAGATCTCGTTGGAGATGGTCTGCGGATCGGCGCCTCCGGTGACGTCGGTGACGTGCAGAACGGGGACGAGCTTTTTACCGGCGAGGCCGCCGTTGGCATTGAGATCGTCGACGAGCTTGGTCACGATCTCGTCGTGAGGTACGAAGGTGATTCCCGTTGTGCCGAGCTTGGCCTGTGCCGCGTCCTGGTTCTTGGCCGTGAGGAAGCCGATTTTGATGGTGTCGCCTTCGACGCCGCGCACGGGAGCAGGCGGAGCGGCCGAGGGGAGAACCGCGGTCGCATCAGTGGATGAGCCGGTGGCTTGGGTGCTGGTGCTCTTCTCCTCGGTGGAACTACATGCGGTGACGGCAAGCATGCACCCCAGCATCACTCCTACGAACTTACTCATGGTTGGTCTCCCCTGTGCTCGATTGCCACACCGCAAGACGGTGTTGGCGGCAGTTGAGTCATCCTTTCTTATCTCAACTGGTGCGATCACGTAAGCTTCACCGATGACGGTTGTGCAATCGCACAAACGGCGGAGGCATGCGGCTCACCTGATCAGCTCGATGCCGAGCGCGATCACTGCAAGCACCGTGACGACATCGGTACGAACGTCGCGCTTGGCTCGGTTCCACATGGGAGCGCCGATGGCCTTGCTCCACACGTTGGTGCCGCCATGGATCAGAACTGCAGGCCACACGCTGCCGGTGTACTGCCAGGAGATCGTCATGAGAATCGACAACATGAGGCAGAGCCACAGGAACTGAGCTTGATTCTTGACGAAGTTGGGGGGTGCCTTACGACGCTTGAGAGCCGGCACCTCGCGAGGGAAGTGCCAAGCCCACCACAACAGAGCGAGGAGCGCCGTTGCCCATACTGACGAACCAGTAGTTACCACCAACACCGGCAGTGCCCATCCGCGCCATCCGAGTTCCTCGAGCGCGCCGCCTTCATCGATGAATGCGCCACCCGCAAGACGCAGCCAGACCTGTACGGAGTTGCGATCACGAAGCAACGGTGGTTGCTCCTCAGGCGCCGCGGATCGAGCGACACGGAGATAGCCGATAGCGCCGACAATGAAGACCACCACGATCGTGGCATAGGTCAACAGCGCGCCGCGTCGGTCTACGCCAGTCCACGGTGCAAGCCGATGTGCGAACGCTGTAAAACCCGCGGTGTTGCTCCCGAAGGGCGCGACCGCGAGTGCAGCAACCGACGGCGCCGACGCGAACACGATGATGGCCCACGCCGGCGGCCGCGCGATCGAGTAGCGCGCGATCGATACAGCGTTCGCGTATGTTCGTTGCTCGTCGAGCCACGGGAACATTTCGGGGATCACCCGGCGCGACGCTGGATGATTCTTTTGCCGCCGTCCGGAGTGAACCATCACCGCACTGGCGATGGCCAGCGCGATTACGTAGTAAGTGGTGAACGCGATCCAATGATTCATTTGTGACCCGAGGCCCCAACGTGACGCGGCGCGCGTTGCAATGCGAACGGGTTGCCGGCCCATCCAATGCCGTCGGCGAGATCGGCCAATCGCCGCCCGATCTCAGGAACGAACTTGAAGCCATGACCGCTGAGTCCTACGCCGATCACCACGTTGCCGACGCGATCGAGCACGAAGTCTTCGTCGGGCGCGGACGCGTACAGGCACGTCGAAAAGTTCACGGGCTCGGGTTCGAGTCCGGGGAACGTCTCACCGACCCAGTTGCACAAACGTTGCCACGTGACGGGTTCGATTTCGAAGGAACGGTCGTCAGGATCGACAACTGGCCCCGTGTGATGCTCGGCCACTTTCACCAATCCGTCGGGAGTGGTCAGACCGTAGCGGCGCGGCGTGGTACGTGAGATGAAGGTGGGCCACGGCGACTGCCGAAGATCGCCCGTTGGGCGGAAGTAGGCCAACTGTTCCTGCGTGACGCGATAGCCGGGAAGGTCTGCGAGGCCTTCGAGCATTCGTGAGGCCCAAGCTCCTGCGGCGATAACCACCGTCGATGCCTGATACCTTCCGTCGAGCGTGGAGACGTGAACACCATCGCTTGTGGGCTCAATCGATACGACGCGTGCGGCATAGCGGAAGACGGCGCCCAATCGCTGGCCCATCCCGCGTAGGACGCGCAGAGCCTCGGCGGCCCTGACGGTGCCGCCTTGGGAATGGAACAATGCCGACGTGTGCGGATACATACCGGGAAAGCGGTTCGCCACCTCGCGCGGGGCGAGCCAATGCATCTCGATGCCGAACTCGGCGCATGCAGTCGCCATCTCGACCAACTCAGCGTCACCCGCGCTCTCGTCAGACAGATCGATCGCGCCGGTCTGGTTGATGAGCATGGCACCCGAGTGGCGTTCGATCTCGCGCCAACCGTCGAGCGCGTCGAGCGCAAGACTCACGTAGATGGGGTCGACATGGGCCAGCCGGACAATTCGTTCCGTGCCGTGGGAGGAACCTCGGTCGTGGCCCGCCGTGAAACGATCGAGCACGAGTACGGATCTTCCCCGCCTTGCAAGGTTCCATGCCGTGGACAATCCGCACGCCCCGGCGCCAACCACGATCACGTCGTAGCGGTCACCGCCAGTGTTGAGCGCCATCAGCGCTGTGTGGGCGCAGGTTGCGCACCGCGCACAACGCGACCAGGAAGTTCGTCGGTGGATTTTCCATCGACGAAGGTGACGGCGCCGGACTTCACGGTGTAACGGTAGCCCTCGGCCTCTTGCAGCAACCGCGTTCCTCCTGCTGGGAGATCTGCCACGAGGTGCGGCGGCCTGAGCCGAAGCGCTGCCATGTCAATGACGTTGAGGTCAGCGATGTAGCCCGGCGCGAGGACACCGCGGTCGAGCCAACCGACATGCGCGGCGGGGCGCTGGGTCTGGTGATGCACAACGAACTCGAGCGGTAGACCCTCTCCGCGGGTGCGGTCACGGCACCAGTGCGCGACCGCCGTAGTGGGGAAGGTTGCGTCGCAGATAAAATTGCAGTGTGCGCCGCCGTCGCTGAGACCGAACACGATGTTGGGACTGGTCATCATCGTTCGCACGTCGCGTAGGTCGCCTGCGGCGTAGTTGTTGAGCGGCATGTACAACATGTTGCGTCCGCCGTTTGCCAGAAGCAGGTCGTAGACAAACGCAGTTGACTCGACCCCGGCGCGAGACGCCATCGCGGCAACCGACGTTTCCGGCGTCGGCTCGTAGTCGGGCGGATCACCGAGGGGGAACATCCGCTCGAACCGTGTCGACACGAAGCCACTCAACCCACTCGGGACGAAACGAGTATGTTCGGCGAGGATGCGTGATCTCGTCTCCGGATCGCTCATTGCTCGATGACGTTCTGACAGCGGCAGGTCGGCGATACGCCGATAGCTGGCCGCCCCCTGAAAGGGATTGGCCGAGCCTGATAGGCCGAGCAGCAGACCAATCGGGCGCGGGGCGACTTGGCCCTTCACGTCGAGACCCTCGGCGCACAGTCCGTCGATCACATCCAGCATGTCTCGCCAACGGTGACTCACGGCATCGACTTGCTCGACGGTGAACGACAACGGGCGACGTACCTCGCGGGCGATCCGCCGGAGCAACGCGATCTCCCGCTCGACTTGCTCGTCGTCGTCGGTGAGGTATAGGTCGCTGACGAGTTGCACCACACCGCGACGGCGAGTGGTGAGCGCGCTGGTGATCCCGATGAGTTCCTCGGCTGCAGCTGTCATCGTGCCAACAAATGCGCCCGAACCCGTGCGATGAATTGACGTACGCGAGGTGGCGAAACCGAGTGCTCCGGCGTCCATCGCCTCGTCGACGAGACGACTCATCGTGGCTAACTCATCCGCGCTCGGACGTGCGGTGTGGTCGGCGCCTCGTTCGCCCATCACATACGCCCGCAGCACGGCGTGTGGCACGTGCGCTCCGATGTCCACCGTGTGCGGTCGGCGATCAACCGCATCGAGGAACTCAGGGAAGGTCTCCCAGTCCCACGGCAGACCCTCTGCCAGGGCGGTGCCTGGGATGTCCTCGACACCCTCAAGCAGTCCGATCAGCCAAGCGTGCGCGTCGGGCCGGGCAGGGGCGAACCCCACACCGCAGTTGCCCATTGCGATGGTCGTCACGCCGTTCACCGACGACGGTGCCACGATGCTGTCCCAGGTGACCTGACCGTCGTAGTGAGTATGGATGTCGACCCAACCTGGTGCAACCACGTGCCCATCGGCATCGATCTCGCGCCGGGCGGCGCCGACGTCGTCGCCCACAGCCACGACAAGATTCCCGGTCACGGCAACATCGGCGACCATTCCGGGGCGGCCTGTACCGTCGACCACCAAGCCATTTCGAATCACGAGATCATGCATTGCCTGCCATCGTGGCGGTGTTGGCGTCTGTCATGTCTCCAAACGATGGTGCGGCTGTCTGTGCGAATCACCAAGTGCCGAGATGCCACGCCAGTTCGAGCATGAATCGATCGACTGGTCGGGCGAGGTCGACCCCAGTGATCTCGCCGATTCGTTTCAACCGATAGCGCAAGGTATTCGAATGCACGTTCATAGTGGCCGCCGCAGTCGCGATGTCACCGAAGGCCGCGAGATACGCACCGAGCGTCGCCACGTAGTCGGTGCGTTGATCGAGGTCGTGGCTTTGCAATGCGATCAGGCGCGGCGAGCGCAGGCGGGGATCATCCTCGAGCACGTTACGTAGGTGACGCATGGCCACTTCGTCGTGCATGTCGTCCATCGTGGCGACCCCATTCGTGCGAGCGCCCGCTGTACCTCGCGATTGCTCCACCAACACTTCGTGCACCTTGGCGGCCTGCCAGCGCGACTCCGCTAGATCGGAGGTTACGCGCGCAATGCCGCCGATTCCCGCGAACACCGGTTCGCGGAACGTGTGCTCGGCGCGACGGATGATCTCTGCAGCGACCTCGCGCACTCGGCGAAGTGTCACGCGATCGCTGAGCGGCACGATGGCCCAAACGCGTTGCTGCATGCTCACGGCGACACTGCGCGAATCGAGAGCCTCGCAATGAAATGCCACGAGTGTGCTGAGCCGCCCGAGGCGCTCGATCGCATCGATGTCTTGCGGGTCGGGCGGGGTGACGCCCGCGAAGGCGACGACCGCAAAGCTGTCCGCTACCGCTATCGAGCTGAGCTCTCCGCCGCGACCTTCCAGCAGCGACCGCACGGCATCGCTTCGCTGTCGACGTTGGGGATCGTCGTCGGTGAGATGCTGGATCATCCGCAGTGCTGCAAGTTTGCTGGCTTCACGCAGCGTTGCTTCTGCCTGGGTGTCGAACGGCCTGTCACCCTCCACCACCCAGATGGAGCCCACAACCGCACCACCTGCCCGCATCGGCACGCCCATACGTGATCTCACTCGGCCGTCGTCCCGGCGCGGCAGGCGCACCACATCGTCGCTCGACCACATCGTGCGGTACATCGCGACGATGGCATCGTCTTCCATCACGTACGACGGCACGCCGCGGCCGAGAATCGAGTCGCGACGAACGTCGTCGATGGGTTGGTCGAGACTGGAATACGCCACGACACGGAACTGGCGATCCTCGATCGTTGTGGCTCCGCCGATAGCAGTTGCCATGGCATCGGCCAACGAGAACAGGTCAGGTATCGCGACGTCGTCGCTGCCGAGGGGTGATCGTGCTGAGCTCGCAGCGGCACCGAGCAAGGTGTATATCTGGCCCCAGTCGGCGTCGGCCGGCGCGGTGAGTATCGCAATCGGAGGCGCAATAGCCAGTGTCTCGCCGACCGCTGCTTTCACTACCACGGCAGCGGCTCCGCTGGAGGCGGCAGTTCGAACGACGTCGGCGAAGAGCGCAGACTGCAGCGATGTACCAATGGAGACGACGACGTCGCCGGCTTCGTTCGATGAGGTATCCGCTTCACCCGCAGCGCTGATGCGGATGCGGTTAACACTGATGTCAAGCCCCGCCGGTGCAGCTATGACTTCGAGCACCATTGGAGACAGCCGCGTCACAAGCGATCGCAATGTCAGCGGCTGATCAACATTCACCTCGTGCAAGATAGCCCGATACTCTGCGGCGAATGGATCAACTCAACGCTGCGCTCGTCCGCTTTCTCGCCGCCAATCCCGACAGTCCCGGCGTCATGATGCACGTAGACGCGCCTCGGGCCGGCGTGAGCTGGAGCGGTGCCGCTGGGGTGAGCGAGATCGGTGGTGAAGCCCTGCTCGCTACCCAACCCATTCGCACTGCCAGCATTACAAAGACCTTCGTGGCAACGGCCATCCTCACGTGTATCGAGTCGGGCGCGTTCGTGCTCGACGACGTGGCGCTGCCGCTTCTTCCCGAACTCGCCGCAATTCCATTCGCTGCGGCGATGGGCGAAGCAGCGAACGAGATCACGCTGCGCCACCTCCTGCAGCACACCAGCGGACTATTCGACTTCGGTAACGCGGCGCAATACCGCCGCCTCATTGCATCCGAGCCCACCAAGGTGTGGACAGCGCTCGACTTGATCTCCATTGCATTCGACCACGGCGCGCCAGTGGGCCGCCCCGGTGGGCAGTTCCACTACAGCGACACCGGGTACGTGTTGTTGGCGTTGATTCTGGAACGCGCGACGGGCATGCCGATCGCATCGGCGTTGCGAGATCGAGTTGGCTTCGAGTCGTTGGGGTTGCACTCCACGTGGTTCGAGGGCAAGGAGTCGATGCCCGACGGCGTGCCGCCGCGCGCGCATCAGTACATGACGGGGGCCGATACGTATCACTTCGATCCATCGTTCGATGGCTATGGCGGGGGTGGGCTCGCCTCCACCAGCCGCGATCTGGCTGCGTTCGTTGGTGCGCTGCTGGGGGGTCGGATCATTGGCTCAGCGTCACTGGCCGAGATGCTTTCATTCTCTGCCGTCACCGATCTGGGTGAAGTGGGCCAACGCTGTGGACTGGGTATCTTCGAGTCGGTCGTCAATGGCGTTCGCCGAATCGGGCACGAGGGCTTCTGGGGCGTGTGGATGTACCACTACCCAGACCACGACATCACCGTTGCCGGCGCGCACACGGGTCTGCCGTACGACATTACGAGCAAGCGCGAGCTGCTCTACATTCCGGTGAGTTTGTTCGGCATCGCATGATCTCAGCGACGCGGCGGGCTCCCTTTGCCCGCGTCGGGAGCATCTCGTGCGCGTCATTCGCGCCGACGTGTACAACTTTGATCTCGCGTAGGTACACGGCCAACTCGTAACATCCGGCGGTCGCTCTGTCTACTCGCTGCCGTCCGCAGCGGTGAGCGTGGCCACTGATGAGTGTGTGCAGGGTTGGAGGCGGCGCTCGTCCATTTTCGGTGTCTGATCACGTTCGTTGGCCACAAGCATGGAGCGCGACAGGTGAAGGCTCGCGACTACGCGTGGACGATAAGCGGGAGCATGGTGAAGATGGGCAAACTTAACCGCCGCGTCGCTTTTCTCGCCGCAATCTAAGCCTTCGTCAACGACCATGGCGCTTTGGGGTGGTTGACGTGGCTCAACGAACACGCGCCGATAGTGCTCCTAGCGTTCCGGGTTCGGAATAGCTCAGGCGGACGTGTGTAGATGGCTTTGACGCCTCACCGGGCGCTAAGTCTTTCGTTGACCCGTTGACGTTTTTCGCGTTTGGTTGTACCGTCCACGCGCAGTGGTCACCACAGCCGTTTCTCGTTCTTGTATCTCGGTCATCCGCACCGTTTGTCGGGCAGATTTCAGCGTGAAATTTGCGCTGACGTCAGCGACGCCAGTTTGGACAACGCTGTGACCAGCACGTTTACAACGAAATCAGTGGTGCTGGCAAGCGACATTCGTTCGTCCCCGCCACTAAGAGAAACACCTGTTAGAAGGCTCTTTCCGAGAGGAGAGGGCCTTCTGCTTTTTCCCGAATCTGGCTGAGAATACTTCCCGCTACCGGAAGTCGTTAGGTCGATGACCGGACTTAGTTTTGTCATTGCGCAGTGATGCGACGTAACAAAAATTGTGTTGGGAGTAGCGCCCAGAGTGAATTGCGGTGTCTTTTAGTCCGGCGGTGCTTATGGCTCCCGTTCGATGTGCCCGAAGGTGCGAGCGGACAACGGGGCAACGAGAGCTGGTTGACGTGGTCAATGAGTTGACGTTCGGTGAGACCAGATTCCTGTCGAGACCGCAACGGTCAACAGTGAAACTGGTCTCGGTGGGTGCGTTGCAACAGTTTCGTGAGGCGCAGCGTGGTCGGCGCGCAGGACCTCCTCGGCTTCTGCCTCAGCGTGGGAGGTAACGCTCGGCGCGAACGCGTAGGGCGGTGTCGAGTGCGGTGATCGTGACATTGCGGGCTAGCTCAGCGAGGCGGTCGAGCACGGCGGCCACCTCGGGCAATGGTGTGCTTTGCAACGTGGGAAGTAGTTGGCTTTCGAAGAGGTCGACAAAGCGATCCGCAACGGTGGCCATGGCCGTGGCTAACACGTTCCACTCGTCGAGTACGGTCGCTGGATGTACCCCGAGCTTCATCAGGGCTTCTCCGATTTCGAGGAATCGGCGATCGCTCATGATGGCGTCGCTTGCTTCAACGTGAACGAGTCCGGCGGCCATTGCCCGGGCGATCAGTTCTGGATTGATCTGGTCGCCGCCTAATCGCTGGAAAAGTTCGGCCACCGGCAGCCGCAGTGGCTCTGGCTCTGACCACGAGCGAAGCCCCAGCAGTTCTGACATGGGTGCTCCGCGGTCGTGACTTTCCAGCAGGTCGGCGATGCCAGCGAGGGAATGTCCACGTTGTTGCAGATCGGCGATCAGGCGAAGTCGGTCGACGTGCGAACGGTCGTACACGGCGACGCGCCCTTGTTTGGACGGTGGTGCCAATAGCCGCTTGGCCTGGTACATGCGCACGGTGGTGGTCATCGTGCCAACCTCTCGAGCAAGTTCGTCAACGGTGAATTCGTCGGCGTTGCTTGAGCGTTGGGGTGCTGCAGTCATGGCTTGACTATACACGATGACTGTGATAGTAATCATTCACATAGTTATTGTGTACATCAAATCAATTGGAGTCATCATGAAATACCGTGTTCTGCTCGTTGGCCTTGTCGCACTCACGACGGTCGGTTGTGCTTCGGCCGCCGAGGGCACTTCTGCAACACAACTCGCCACTACGTCGTCAACGATCTACGACATCTCAAGTTGCGTCATCAAGCCCTTCGCCGAGTGCCCAAACAAGTTCCTCTCGAACGACGTGCAACCCATCGACCTCTCAGGCGTGGATCTGCACGGGGCAAATCTTGTGGAAGCGTCACTGGAACACGCCAACTTGGACGGGTCGAACCTGTCTGGCGCAAATCTCGACTATGCCTATCTGTCCTTCGCAAACCTCCGCGGGGCCGACCTTCGATACGCCAATCTCGGTGAGTCGAATCTTTACGCCGATTTGACCGGCGCGAACTTAACGGAAGCCAATCTGGTCGGCGCTCGCGCATCGGGTGCGAAACTGACGAACGCGAACTTGACCGGGGCCAACCTGACCAACGCCCGGTTGGACCTCGCCAATCTGAAAGGAGCGAACCTGAAGGGGGCGATCATTGACAACGTGATCTGGGATCACACCACGTGCCCGGATGGTTCGAATAGTGACGCGAACTTCCACTGCGGATACCCGTGATGTCGCCAACCGATTATCGCACGACGGTGCTGCTGGTCATTATCGGCATCGTCGCAACCGTTCCACTTGGGCTGTCGGTCATTGCAGATTCGATTCTTCGGCCGGGGCGACGGATGCTGCTGGTCTGCGCGAGTGGTGCGGTCGTGTCGCTCGTGATCCCGCCGGGTTCCGTCGCTGCGCTGTGTGCCACTCCATGGCTCGGCCTGGCTGGCTTCACATTGGCTCGATCGCTTGTCGCGTGGTGCAGACACAGCGCGGGACGCCGATGGACGATTACGGATCTGCTGCCCCTTGTGGCGCTCGGATGGTGGACGAACGCTGCGTTGTGGCTGCTGGCTCACCGCAGTGGCATCAAGCCGTTCGGGTTTGACCGAGTCATAGCCCTGCTCACTGTCGGCCATTTCCACCATGCAGGATTCGGACTGACAGTACTGTTCGCCGCGGCGGTTCGGTTGCGGCAGCGAGGGTTGCTGCGTGGTGCGGCCGTGACCCATCAAATGGGCATGATCGCCGTGGCGTTGAGCATCGCTTTCGTCGACCGCCTTGGAGTTGTTGGTGCTGCGCTCATCTTCGTGGCCGTCGTTATCTGGTCGATCAACGCGCTATGTCTACTGAAGCGCTACGGCGAACACTCATCGACACGTCGCTTGCTGGTGGTATCAGCGTTGTCGCCGATGCTGCCAATGGTGCTCGCAGTCGCTTGGTCGTTGCGGCCGTTGCTTTCTCATCCTGTTGTCAGCACCATCGAGACGATGCTTCGGTACCACGCCATGCTCAACGCGCTAGGCCTCGTGCTCTGCGGACTGCTCGCCGTGCGAAGCACAACGGGCCACGGCGCGTTGGCCCGCCAAGAATCATCACAGCGAGTTCATCATGTGGTCATTGACTGAGCCCAGCGGAGCGCAACTTGATGACCTGCGATCGAGCCTTGCGTCGCACCCGGTGCCCGCTGGCACCGGACTGCTCGGCCGAGGCGACCTCGCAGCCCGACGCACCGGCGTGTTTTCCGCCAACCGCAGTCTTTGGATTGTGGCCGGCGACGCCAATGTTGTCGGCCATGGCGTCACGGACTTTCGTCTGGCCGTCGCCGCCGTGCACGACTGGGTGATGTTCGACCAATCGTGGACTTCACTTGCTGAGCCGACGTCGCCTATCGAGTCGGGAGCAACCGTGGCCTTGTCGGTAAAGATGTTTGGCAGCTGGTGGAGTTGCGGGTGCCGCATCACTCAGGTTCGAAACGAGCCATCGAGCTTCTCGTTCGACTACAGGGCGCTGCCGGGACATCCCGAACGTGGCGATGAACGCTTCGAGGTGCGGATGAATCCTGAGGGTGATGTTGTGTTCGCAATCACCGCCGCGTCACGCCCGGGTCGATGGTTCACGTGGCTTGCGTTGCCGGTGACGCTGCGAGCGCAACGCCGTTTCCGCCTCGGGGCGATCGACGCGATGCGAGCGGCGATCCGGTTGGCCTCGAATGAGGTTCTACCCACGCCAGTCGAATGAGCTCTTGGTTACCTGGTGATCAAGGCAAGATCACGAAGTGCGTAGCGCAGTTGTTCGAACTCTGCTTCGAACACCACGTGAAAGCACAGCGCCGTCGGCAGAGTTCTTTTCCCACATTGCCGCTGACCCGTGACGTCGATGTATTCAAACGATCTGACAGTCGGATGGGTTAGGCGACGTCGGACCACAGTGGTGGTGACGCGGCTGAGCCGGGTGGTGTGCCGGGTGGCGTCCCGGGTTTGGTTCGTTGTGTTGGTTCGGGTTTTCGGTTGTTGGCGCCGTGGGGTGGGCAGTTGATGGTGGTGCCGTTGGGGAGGTTGATTTGGGTGTTGTTGGCGTTGCCGGTGATGGTGGTGCCGGGTTTGTGTCGTTGTTGGTGGTGGAATGGGCACAGGAGCCATTCGTTGTTGATGTTGGTGGTTCCGCCGTGTTGCCATTGGGTGATGTGGTCGATTTCGCACCATGCGGCTGGGGTGGTGCAGTTTGGGTAGCGGCAGTGGCCGTCGCGGGCGACGAGTGCGAGGTAGTGGTCGTGGGTGGCGTAGCGGGTTTGGCGGCCGAGGTCGAGGATTTTGGAGTCGGCCATGATGATGCGTTGCAGT
>Ga0194043_1000462_pt1 | contig 22429 bp, 15 predicted proteins | sample JunL4415m_MetaG_FD_161274 | JGI IMG/M metagenome (GOLD analysis project Ga0194043, IMG submission 161274) | Anoxic zone freshwater microbial communities from boreal shield lake in IISD Experimental Lakes Area, Ontario, Canada - Jun2016-L442-15m | ecosystem: Environmental > Aquatic > Freshwater >...
CCGAGGAGCCACCTGAGGAGCCACCAGACGAACCGCCAGAGGAACCACCCGACGAACCTTGGCTGGCATGCCGAGCAGAACGCATCGCGCGATGGGAGGATCCGTGGCTACCACCAGAGCAGCCGTAGCTGCCGCCGGACGATCCAGCACTGCCGTAGCTGCCACCGGATGATCCACTCGATCCACTCGATGATCCACTCGATCCACCGGACGATCCACCCGATGATCCACCCGATGATCCACTAGGGCTACCGGCAGCGGCACCACGATGGCGATGATTCCAGCCAGCGTGGACGTCGCACGACGAGGCCACAACCGCCAAAAAAGTAATAACTCCCGCAACCTTGAACAAGCGGCAATGGACCAACATCTCTGTCGTTCTCCCGTAAAATGTGTGTGGCTAGAGTCGACTCGCCGTCAGAACCTCAGCAAAAAACAGCTTCCTTCGAAAACCGCTTTCAGAAGAACCGCGCCGAATGCCTCCAAAGATAGTTGGATGATTCCGTAAATCAAGCAGGATGGGGCGAATGGGTTGACTTTTCTGACAAATCCACTTTTTATCGGAAATATGTACGCTATTTCTTCGGGAGCGACTCGCCTTGACCTGTGCCAACTGGCTTTTTGGGCGGTAGAGCGGCTCTTCAGCGAGGGAGCGGCTCAATTCGGAGGTCATCCACTTCCAGTCGGCCGGTTCCGCCGAGCATGCCAATCTGCACGATCGCGTCTCTGGCCCATACGGGCACGGGCAGTTTTCCCTCGACGGCTTTCCAACCGAATGTGCCCCGCCAGGGACCCAGATGCGTATTGGCGGATCGACTGCGACGGCCGTCAAAGAATCGCACCGCCAACACAGGTGATTCGTCGGGGGACAGTCCATTGCGAATTCCTTCTGCCCGCAGGGACAACGAGAGCAACAGTTGCCCGACCACCCTTCCATCCACAGGAAACCCCTGAAACATCTGGGCCGGTCGGCCAGGCTGGTTGTTCTCCAATCGCAAGTAGTGCGTTCCCTGTGGCGCATCGTCGGCACGAACGACATCTGCCTGCCTGCCGTAATACCAAGCCGTTGGCACAAACGCCTGAGGACCTAGTGCCGACGCATGAGGAACTGGCGCAGACGGGGGCGGGAGTAGATCTTCAAAGCCGCCGTTTTCCAATGCCGGCCGCGTGCCATCGGGCTGAACTTTTCTCGCCTCTTCGGCGGCACCTGTCATCGGCACAAACAAACTCGGCACGAGTGACTCTTGCACCATCACACCATCTTGCTTGCTGAGCAGCATAAGGGTTTGCTCGTATCGCTCACCCACAGGAATGATCATGCGCCCCCCTTCTGCAAGCTGCTCGATCAATGGCTTCGGAATCTCCTCCGGCGAGCAGGTGACAATAATCTTGTCAAACGGTGCATGCTCGGGCCAGCCGAGGAAACCATCACCTATTTTTGTGATGACATTGCGATAGCCCAGCCTGGCCAGCGTGCGAGCCACCTTGGCACCCAACGTTTTATTGATTTCGATCGAGTAGACCGCCTGCACGAGCGGCGAGAGCACGGCAGCTTGATAGCCGCTTCCCGTACCGATTTCCAACACGCGATCGGTGGGCTTTGGCTCCAGTTTCTCCGTCATATAGGCCACGACAAATGCCCCTGAGATCGTCTGCGCCTCACCGATCGGCAGAGACATATCAAAATAAGCCGATGCCCGCTGCGGGCCTGGTACAAACTCATGCCGCGGCACCGAACGCATGCTCTGTAGCACACGGGCATCGCTCACACCACCGCCGGCGATGTCGTCTTGCACCATTTTTTCACGGGCGGCAGCGTACCGCTCGGCTTCCATTCGCTCGGCCTGCGGAGGCGCACTCTGACAGCGTAGAGCACACAACCACATTCCTAGAGACAGCCCCACACAGAGCAGTCCACGCCGAACATCCGCATGAATCATCGAGGCTACCTCCCGCCTGAGCGTTCCGGCAGAATTTTCAGCAGTTCGATTTCGAACACGAGCACTTCGTTAGGCTCGATCACAGGAGGCGATCCCTCTTCGCCATAGGCCAGTGCGGGAGGCACAAAAAGCCTCCATTTTGAACCCACCTTCATCATCACAATCGCCTCCTGCCAGCCCGGCACCACACCCCGCAGTGGAAAGATGGCTGGCTCGCCCTTGGGATCGGTGCCATCAAATTCGGTTCCATCCACATGCGTGCCGCGGTAGTGCGTCGAGACGGAGTCTGCGGGCTGTGGCTGTGGGCCTGCGCCCGTCTTGAGCACCTCGTACTGCAAGCCGCTGGGTAGCGAGACGATGCCTTTCTGTCCGGCATTGGCCTCAAGAAATGCTGCCGCCTTGACCTTGTTGACCTTCGCCACTTCTGCCATCCGGCGGCCCAAGGCGAGTTCCTGCTCTTGCATTTTTTTTTCAAATGCCTCGAGCGCCTGCGAAAGTTGCTCCTCGCCCAGAAGTGGCTTTCTGCCCAAGATGGCATCGGCCAGACCACGAGCGAGTGCCGCCGGATTGATCGGGGCATGTTGCGCCTTGAAGTCGGCTGTAATCCTCGCCCCGATTCGCAGGCCAAGGGCATACCCCAGCGTGCCCTCGGGGGTTTTCAGGCCAGCCATAACATCCTCCGCTCCGGCTGGAGACGGCGAGGAGAATGCTGGAGGAGTCTGAAGCGGTTCGGCCGCGACTTGGGCCGCGGCTCTGGGACTGACGAGGGTCCACAAAAGGATGGCAGACAAGACAAAACAGAGGCACTTCCCAGCGAACACGCTGCGTGTCCAAACGGCACCGGAAGAAAATGGTGTGTTCCAAGCGGTCATATCCAGACAGTGCCTCCTCATACAAGCGTCCTCAGGCAACCAGCCACATTGGGTTGGTTCAGTCTATCGTCTTGGCGTCAACTGGGAGGAGGGAACGAAGTGGATGAAATAATAAAAACGAGCGAGACCCAGCATCAGGAAGCCGAGCCCGTTTCTGGCGACGGCTGTCGGCCCAACGTGCCTTTGGTGAGTTCCAGAAAGGCTGTCTCGAGATTGACCTCCGATTCTCCCATCGAAAGCAGTTGATGCCCTGCGGCGATGAGGCGGGCTGCCAGCGGAGAATGGTCCTGCACGCCATCGGCCAATGCCACCAGAATCTCACCGTCCCGCACGCTCACGCCGGCCGCCTCCGGGGTATCTTCCAATATCTTGGCTGCCGGCTCTTGCGGGCCAACGACTCGCAACCGGATGACTGGCCTGCCACGCACCTGTGCCAAAAGGTCTTGGACGTTCCCGCAGGCCAGCAGTCGGCCGTATTCGATGATGCCCACGCGGTTGCAGATGTCGGCCAACTCCGGCAGGATGTGGCTGGAAACAAGAATCGTCTTGCCAAGGCCCTGCAGCCGACGCAAGAGATTACGCATCTCGATTCTGGCACGTGGGTCGAGGCCGCTGGCGGGTTCATCGAGGAGCAGCACCTGCGGGTCGTGCAGGAGCACGCGAGCCAAGCCCAATCGCTGCGTCATTCCTCGCGAAAGACTCGTGACAAGTTCGTCTCGCTTCACCGTCAGATCCACTAACTCGAGCGACTGCTCGGCCACACGCCTCCGCTCCTTGCCGTAAATCCGATAGGCCGCGGCGAAGAATTCCAGGTATTCGATCACTCGCATGTCGTCGTACACGCCGAAGATATCGGGCATGTAACCGATCGCACGTCGAATCTCGCGAGGATGGGTGTAAATCGAGTGGCCACAGACGTAGGCCTCCCCCCATGTCGGCGCTAGGAGTGTGGATAGGATTCGAATGGTCGTTGTCTTGCCGGCGCCGTTGGGGCCAATAAAGCCGAAGAGGTCACCTTTTTCGAGCTTGAGGTGGAGCGACTCCAGCGCAAAGAAGTCGCCATATTTTTTCGTTAGGTCGATGGTTTCGATCATGGCAACGGCTCCGTGGTGGCCGGTCCGATCGCTACGACCATACGCCACAATGATTGGCCTTGCGATTCCCCAAGGCTTTCGCCTCCAGACTCTTCACAACCCGATTCCTTCCAACCGGTATTCCATGCGGTGCCTGCTGGACCCCAGCCAACCAGCACGGCGCGGTCCACTCTCAGCAGTGGCGAGAGATCGATCCGTTCCAGCCTGCCAGACAGAAGCGACGTGTAGCCACGGCCACCAACGGCCGCGTGAAATCCTGCGATTTCAAGAATGCGTGCGGTATCCACGCTGGATGTATCCCAGCGGAGAGCAACATCACTTTCCCGGCTGGCGGCCCGCCGAGTGAGGGCACCTGTCAGCGATCGAGGCCCACGGCCGGCATCCGGTTCGTATCGCTGATGAGGCGCGAGCCGACCAATTTCATAGAGCCATCCGGCGTGAACCAGCACGCACTGCGTGAGTGGAAATGGCAGGTGATGTGCAATGCCCCCTCGCAGAGTACCCTGCGCGTTGAGATCGAGGCTCGTCGTTGCCGGTGATCCTGCGGTTCGTGCGGTCCACTGCGACTCAAAGAGCCGACTGGACGATGCGGCGATCGGAACTCCCGCAAGCGAGGCCAGCGATGCGCCGTAACCATAGTTTGCTGTAGCCAGAGACGGGTGTGGCATGGCGGCGTCGGTGCTGCCGAACCTGCGACCGGAATCGGCGCACCACGAAATAGCACTCTGTGCCGAGCCATCCACAAGCCCACATTCAGCCGCCTGCGATGGGGCCCGATCGGCCGGTTGGGCTACCCAGAGCGTTGGCATTGCATCGACGTCAAGCGATGCATTCGCCGGCGACCAGACGCCGGCCCATGCTGCAGCTCGCACGAGTCGGCTGGTCGCATCGATGTCGATGATCTCGGCGCGAGACATTTCCCAGGCATCACCCTTCCAGCGGTTGGCGGTGATCCACGCCAGGCTGCTTAAGATCGCCACGAGCAACGGCAGTGAAATCCACGCCAGCCACTGCCGGCTGCCCCATCGCGACACCAGCCACCAATCAAGCGGGTAGAGGCAGCCGATGGCGAGCATGGCTAGGCCGACGATGAGTTCAAAGGGGACGGCCTGCACTCCCACAAACTGGTCCATGCCCATACGCAACTGGGCGGCCAGATCCGGTACGCCCGAGTGCATCTCCCCTGCCCTGCCAGAGTCGGCCGTGCGCGGTCGGCCTCCGAGCAGTGCCACCAGCAGAGTGTCGGTGCCTTGCCACGTGCGAAACGCCCCTTGGTCGATATCGATCCCGATCCACGTAATCGTGCCAAAGCCGTAAGCGGTGCGCACTACCAACGGTAGATCGGTGGGAGCATTGCCCGCAAAGGCCTCGATCACTCCGTCGAGTTGGCTCACATTGGCCAAGAGCGGCACCTGCAGGCTGCTCATTGCATTTTTTTCAAATGGGCGGCTGGCCCGGGAATATGTCTCTATCGGAGTCAAACGCCGGAGCGGCACCATGCGGGCAATTTCGCCTGGGCGGCCGATCGGCCCAGGCAGCCACGCCGCGGCGGCTGGCTGAGCATCGACGAGCGTCGGGGCGCACTCTCCTGCAATGAACACAAGCCGGCCTCCCTGCCGCACCCAACTGTCGATACCTGTAAGCGTGGTACGGCGATCCTCTGGGGTGCTGCTCACTGCGTTGCCGCTGCCTCCTGCATGTTCGCTGTCCACCAGCGACTGACCGCAGACAATGATCGCGTCGACGCCGTCAAAATCTCTGGCTGATTTTCCGAGTGCGAGTGGATCCAATGCGGTCACCACGCGGGGGCGAGTGCCGTCATCGCGGGCCAAAAGCCGGGACGCTCGTTCGGCATTGGGTACATTGCCAACCACAAGAAGGACTGTTTCGGTGGATCCAATCGCCGGCGGTACGCCGTGGTACGTCGGCTTCTGGCCAGGCTCTTGAATCAGCACGCGGCCCGTTGGTCGACCAAAACGCACGCACACTCGTGCCACTTGTGTGCCGCCACCGTCGGTCACAAGAGCAGCGGGAGGCGATCGCACATATTGTCCGTCTGGATCCTCCACCCAAGCATACAGATACCTGCCATCCGGCGAGGATTCATCAGGCGACTGGCTTGATCGCGCTGGGTTGGCTGGTTGGGATTTCCGAGAGACCACCAAGGGAGTCCACGCACCTGTCCGGTACACGCCGCCCACGCCAACCTGCACATCCCAAATGGGCTCGCCAGCGCATGGCGACTGCACGCTGGCAACCAGGCTCGCCGCAAGACAGGCGGCCCCGCCGAGCGCCGCACGCCATCCAAAAAAACCCCGGGGCACAATCATGGCTTCTCCGCATTGGAGCAGGTGCAGGCCAATTGCCCGCACCCGGGACACCCCGTGCCATATTTCTGCGCCACGGCAGCCTCGAGATCCACGTTGACGACGTTGGCGATTGTGGCCAGCCACGCCAACACATCGGCAAATTCGAGCGACAGTTCCTCGTGCGTGCCACTCCTCAGGGCAGTTGCCAACTCGCCGATTTCCTCAGAGAGCCACATGAATGTGCCTTCCACGCCGCGGGCGGCATCCTTTTCATGATACATCGTGCGGATCAGCGTTTGGAATTCGCGAAGCGTCATGGCTGAGAGATCCTGCTTTAAAATTCTGGCGTGATCGTCGACGGTGCAACTATGCCGCCAGCGTGTGAGTTTCAAGCCAGATTCTACTGCGGCCGAGGATGCGGCGCAAACCATGGGTAAATGGCCGGCACGACCAGCGCCGTCAGGAGGGTTGATGTGATGATGCCACCGATCACAACAGTGGCAAGCGGCCGTTGGATCTCGGCTCCCGCACTCGTGGCCATCGCCATCGGCAGGAATCCGAAACTCGCCACGAGTGCCGTCATTAAAATGGGGCGTATCCGGATCACCGCGGTCAGAATCGCCGCCTCACGAGCCGACATTCCTTCTTTGCGAGCGTGTTCGGCGCCTGCCACCCACACCAATCCATTAAGCACGGCCACGCCAAACAGCGCCACAAATCCGACGCCGGCAGCAATTGAAAATGGCATCCCTCGAACGGCCAATGCCACGACACCACCAGAGGCCGCTACAGGCACAGCACAAAAGATCAGCGCGGCTAGTCGAAACGATTGAAAGCTCGCGTAGAGCAACATTGCAATCAGACCAAGCACAATCGGCGTAATCAAAGCCAGCCTGCGACTCGCGGAGAGGAGGTTTTCGAAATCGCCTCCCCAGCCGATCGAGTAGCCAGCAGGCAACGCGATGCGAGCGTGGATTGCCCGCTGTGCCTCAGCGACAAAACCAGCCACATCACGGCCGCGAACATTGGCCGACACAAACGTGCGGCGGCGAGAATTCTCATGTTCGATTGACGGGGGACTCTCCTCCATCTCGATATCGGCCAACTCGCCCAGTGGCACCGGCCTACCGCCGGCGGTGCCTACCGGAATCTGCGGTACGAGTTCTGGGTTTTCACGCCATTCCCGTGGAAATCTGACGACCAGCGGATAGCGCGGACGGCCTTCAAAGATCACGCCCGCCCCAATGCCACCCATGGCCGAGACCGTGCGCATCACTTCAATCCCATCGATGGCGTGGCGAGCCAACTGATCTGGCCTAGCTTCGATCCGCATCGTGGGCACGTTGGCCTGCCAGTCGGCCCGCACATCGACGGCCCCTGGAATATCACGAAGCAAGCCCTCGACTTGCTTGCCAAGATTCCCCAGCGTGTTGAGGTCGTCTCCGTAGAGCAGCACTGCCACGTCGGACTTCACTCCTGCGACAAGCTCATCGACTCGCATTTCAATCGGCTGGCTGAAACTGAAGTTGGCTCCCGGCACCGCCGCAGCCAGCGACGCCGACATTCTCTCCACGAGGGTGTCTCGCGAAATATCCAGCGGCCACTGCGCACGGGGTTTGAGCATCACCCAGACATCCGTCTGTTGTACCCCCATCACATCGTTTGCAATCTCCGGGCGGCCCGTTTTACAAAACACCGTGCGCACCTCGGGTGAGGCCGAGAGCACCTTCTCAATCCGTGTCGTGAGTGGCACGGAGTCCTCCAGCGTGGCGCTTGGTAATCTGTTCACCTCAATGAGCAGATCCCCCTCGTCCAGACGCGGCATAAACTCGGCTCCAAGCCGCATTGCCAACGGCATGCTCGCCGCCACGAGTCCTGCAGCGCAGAGCGAAACCACGACCGGATGACAGACGGCCAGTCGTGCCAGAGGGTTGTAAAACTTGTGAAACAGCCGCATCAGCATCGGCTCGTGCTCTTCCTGCCGGGACAGCACGGTCGCTGCCAGCACCGGCATCAATGTGAGTGAGATCACCAACGACCCGGCCAACGCAAAAAGCACCGTCAGGGCCATCGGCCGGAAGAGTTTTCCCTCGGTGCCCTCTAAAAAAAGAATTGGCAGATAGACGATTGCAATAATCAATTCGCCAAACATGGTCGGCCCCCGCACCTCAATCGCCGCATCGCGAACAATGCTCAGTTTCGACGCGGAGGCCGGAGCCGTTCCGAGTCGTCGCACACAGTTTTCCACCATGATCACAGAGCTATCCACCACGAGACCGAAGTCGATTGCGCCCAAACTCATGAGGCTGGCCGATACGCCTGTAGCCCACATGAGATTGGCTGCGAAGAGCATTGAGAGCGGAATGGCCATCGACACGATCAGCCCGGCACGGACATTACCCAGCAGCACTAACAGCACGCCGACAACAAAGAGGCCACCTTCTGCGAGATTGTGGAGCACTGTGTCGAGTGTGCGAGCGATTAACTCGGAGCGATCGTAGAGAATATCCAACTCGATCCCCGGCGGGAGCGTGCTACGGATTGCTGCCAACTTCTGCTTGGCAGCCTCGACCACGCGACGGCTGTTCTCGCCGCGGATCATCATCACCATGCCGGTGACCACCTCGCCTCGCTGGTCCCGCGTGGCAGCCCCCTGCCGTACGAGTGGTGCAATGGTCACATCGCCGATCGTGCGAATCAGCACAGGCACCCCACCCGGCGGGCTCCGCACAACGACCTGCCCGATATCCTCGATGCTTCCAAGGAGCGACTGGCCACGAATAAACCGCTGCTCACCGTTCTTCACAATATAGCCACCGCCGGTGCTATTGTTGTTGCGATCCAGTGCCCCCAGCACTTCACCTAGCGAGATCCCCTGCGCGGCAATCCTGTCGGGGTCTATCTCCACGGCATAGCTCTTCGCAAAGCCTCCGTGACTGTTGACATCCGTTACGCCCGAGACTTCTCGCATGGCCGGCGCGATCTCCCACTCCAGCAAACTGCGAAGATCCATCAGGCTTTGCCCCGATCCCTTCACCTCAAACTGCAGGATTTCCCCCAATGCCGTGGAAAGCGTGCCGAGTTGCGGATCGCCGTGCCCAAGGGCCATTCGATTCTTGGCCTCAGGCAAACGCTCCGCGACGAGTTGCCGTGCGCGGAAGATGTCGGTTCCCTCATGAAACACGATCGTTACGAGGGAAATGCCAAATCGCGAGATGCTCCGTACTTCCTCGACGTTTGGCAGACCGCTCACGGCCAACTCAACCGGATACGTGATGTAGCGTTCGACTTCCAGTGGGGAGAGGGTGCCTGCCTCCGTGACCACCTGCACCTGAATATTGACCAGATCGGGAACAGCGTCGACCGGAATCTGCGTGGAAGCGTACAGGCCTCCGATGGCCATGAGCACAAAGATGGCGATCACCAACGGTCGATTACCGAGCGACCATTCAATCAAGCCTGAAAGCACAAGCCGCCTCCGCATGCACGGGAGTACAACAATTTCGAATCCAAAATCATGGCCATCATGGCGAGGCCACTCCTGGGGGCTGTGCAGCCTTGGTTAAATCCTCGTCCCCTTCGAGCAAGAGTTCACTTTTGAGGACAAATGCTCCTTTTGAGACCACATCTTGGCCCGCCGTCAGACCGCTGACCACCTCGGCATAGTCACCGTTTTCGACTCCGATCCCGATGGTCTGCCGCCGAAAACGATCGTTTCCCTCGGCCACAAAGACGAAGGCCTTTCCCTCGTGCCGCATCACGGCTGAAGCCGGCACCGAGAGCGCGTCGCGGATCTCGCCCTGGGGCAGATCTACCCAGACAAACATGCCCGGCTTGTAGTGGGCATCATCGTTGGAAAGCTCTGCTATCAGCGGCACGCTCCGCGAATCAGCCTCAACGGTAGCACCCACGTGGTTAATGCGTGCGGTTGTCTGGTGCACATCGGCCCCAGGCACAGTCACTCGCACCGACTGCCCATCCGACACCTCAACGGCAGTCCACTGCCGTTCGTGAATCTGGGCTCGCACCCAGAGCGTGCTCGTGTCAGCCACGACAAAAAGCTTGTCCCCAGTTCGCACCCGCTGGCCAGCCACCAGAAAGACGTCCTCCACAATGCCCGCAAACGGTGTGCGCATCACGAGCGAACTAATGTCGTATACCTCTCCCGGGCTGTCGGGTGGAAGTTCTCCTGTCGAGCCAGCCACGCTGGCATCCCCCTCCGTCCTGCTTCCAACGAGTGCGCGAAGGTGTTGCTTGGAAATCTGTAAGCGTCGATCGGCTTGCTCGAGCGAGGCTTTGGCTCGAGCACTGTCTTGATGCGTCAGAAAAAGCGACTCCTCGCATGCGGCAGCAAAGTTGGCCTTGGCAACCTCTTGATTGCTCAGGCGTTCTTCGACGATGCGACCGGACAGCACGCCCCCTTGGCTGAGCGACTGCGTGCTCTTATTCACCTTTTCTACATACAACAACCTCGAGTAGGCACTGACGATCTTCTCCCGATACGCCCCGAGCACTTGGTTCTTGAATTGCTCATCGATCACCGCGATCGACGGCTCATCGGGGAGCAGTTTGAGGAGCGATGTCACGTTGTCGGCGATCGTGTCCGCCCACTGCGAAGCCTTCTTTTCGATCGCCCACGTATCCTCGCACTTGCGGACATCGTCGCGAGCAAGGCCCACATCAGGGCTCGAAACCTCCGCCAGAGAATCGCCTGCGGCAACCGCCTGCCGTATCCGCACGAACACCCGCGAAACAATCCCATCCACGGGTGAGGCATAGTCGAGCAAGTGCCTCGCGTCGTAGTCCAGACGGCCCGGCACGGTGAGATGGTCTCGTAACGGCCGCCGCTCCACCGTTGACAAGCCGATATTTGCTGCCACCTGAGCCGACGAAGGCAGCACGACGATTTCTTCTTTTTCGGTCGTCAAAGCCGCGACCGGTGGCAGCGCAGATGGTTGCGAGTGCTCCGTGCCAGCAAAATGATGCGTTGTCAGCCACCACCAAACGGCGACACCAATCAGCAAGTACGCTGCACCAAACAGACTACGGCGAATGGAGCCGGGACGCCCGGCCTTATTTTTTGCAATCAAAGAGCGTTCGTGCGCGAGTGCAGCTTGCCCCGCTGAGACAGGCACTCCATGAGCGTCATGGGGCTCAGGAGCCTCCGGCCTTTCTAATGACGCAGCGGTGAACATGGCAACGATTCCTCGCAACATATCTTCGAATCGACTTCTATTCTACTCTTTGACAGTCTACACAAAACAGGAAACGTCCGAGTACAATTGAAAAACGGCTGCTTTCCAAACGGCGTACGTTCTCACTTCCGCTTTCACCCCTCGCTTCCCACTGCAACTCCCATGGCACTCCCTCGCATTGTCCGCATCTTCGATACCACGCTTCGCGACGGTGAGCAATCCCCGGGGGCAAGTATGAACCTCACGGAAAAAATGGAGATTGCCCAAGCATTGGTGCAACTCAATGTGGATGTGATTGAAGCAGGCTTCCCCATTGCCTCGCCAGGAGATTTCGAAAGCGTGCGAGCGATTGCCCAGGCCGTTCACGGCGCAACGGTTTGCGGCCTAGCTCGCTGCAATGATGCCGATATCGACCGGGCTTGGGAGGCACTCGAGCATGCACCGCAACCTCGGATTCATGTGTTTCTTGCAACCAGTTCCATCCACCGGGAATTTAAGCTGCGTATGAACGAGGATGAAGTTGTGGCCCGCGCAATAGCTGGAGTGCAGCGGGCTAGAAACCTCTGTGGCGACGTTGAATTTTCCCCAGAGGACGCTGCCCGCACCGAAATCGATTTCCTCTGCCGAGTGGTAGAGGCTGTGATCGACGCTGGCGCCACCACCGTCAACATTCCCGACACCGTTGGCTACGCCACTCCCCTGCAGATGCACCACGTGATTAAAAGCCTGCGGGAGCGGGTGCGAGGCATTGACCGAGCCGTGATTAGCGTCCATTGCCACGACGACCTTGGTCTAGCCGTGGCGAACAGCTTGGCCGCGGTAGAGGCCGGAGCAGGCCAGATCGAATGCACGATCAATGGGCTGGGGGAGCGGGCTGGCAACTGCTCGCTGGAAGAGGTGGTGATGGCCCTGCGTACGCGGAGCGACTATTACGCCGCCGACACTCGCATCGTGACACAAAAACTCGTCCCTATTAGCCGCCTCGTTGCCAACATCACAAGCATCCAGGTGCCTCGCAACAAAGCGATCGTGGGTCGCAATGCCTTCGCCCACGAGGCTGGAATCCATCAAGACGGGATGCTCAAGGAGCGTCGCACCTACGAGATCATGCGCCCGGAGGATGTTGGACTGGAACGCACCGATCTTGTTTTAGGGAAGCACAGCGGCCGCGCAGCGTTGGCCGATCGCGCCAAGGCACTGGGTTATCAACTCTCACCAGAACAGCTGCAGTCCCTCTTCGAGAGGTTCAAGACCCTGGCTGACCGCAAGAAGGAAATTTACGACGGCGACATTGCGGCCCTCTGCGAACATCAATTTTCAGAATTACCCGAGCGGTTTTCGTTCGTGGGCTACGAACTCTCCTGTGCCAGCGACCGTCCGCCGCGAGTGACCCTGCGTGTTTTGCAGGGAGGCGAGGAAAAATCAGTTGAAATCACGGCTGGCGACGGGCCCATCGACGGGATTTTTCTGGCCATCGAAAAGTTAACTGGCATCACGACGATCTGCCGCGACTTCCGCGTGCAAGCTGTCACCGTCGGCAAGGACGCACAAGCCGAGGTCACGGTGGAACTGGAGGAAGTCCACCCAGACCCCAAGTCGCACGGCCATGTCCACCGTGGCCGCGGAGTCTCCACCGACTCGCTCGAAGCCTCTGCGAAAGCCTTCCTGGCGGCCGTCAACCGCGTAGCCATCGGCAGTCAGCCAAAGTTGCATCCGCAACGCACAGAACTGTAACCCGAACAGCATGGGACAGCGGGGCTCAACCGTCGGATAAGGCTATGGATGCAGAGAGACGGAACTGACGAAAGCTCGACGAGCATTGAGCTTCAGATCGCTTCGCGGCCCTTTTCGCCAGTCCGGATGCGAACACATTCGTCCATTGGCAACACAAAGATTTTGCCGTCGCCGATCTCGCCGCGATCGCCGGAGCGTCCTCCCTGAATAATAGCCGCGATCGTGGGCTCCACGAATTCGTCGTTCACCGCGATTTGGAGCTGCACCTTTCGCAGGAGATTCACCGCAATCTCGTGGCCACGGTAGGTTTCCACGTGCCCCCTTTGCCGGCCAAAACCTTGCACATCCAGAACGGTGAGCCGAAAAACTTCGACCTCCGACAACGCCTGTTTGACACTCTCCAATTTACTCGGCTGGATAATTGCGATAATGAGCTTCACAGACGGCGTCTCCAACTCCATCGAAACTCAAATCGTAACGGCCTGCGAGCTTCAGACACAAGTGGACAGTCCGTAGAGAGAGCACAGTTTCTCGCCGACTCTCTACTGCGTTAAGCTTCCGGACGCTCCCAAAAATACGCGAAGAATGCCCCGGCCTAGGTGAGCGAGGCGGAGTGCCCACCCAAGCCGTTGGGACATCCTTCTGGGTCAAGCAATTTTATTCGTCGCGAACCATAACGAAGCCGTGGTAGGCTTCGTTGCCGTGCTCGTGGATGTCGAGCCCCTCAATCTCCTCCTGTGGCGAGACCCGGAGCCCGACGAGTGCCTTGATCAGCAGCCAGGTGATGGCCGACACCGGCACCACGTATGCCCCGACCATCAACACACCGACCAGTTGGGCAATGAGTTGCTTTGTGCCGCCACCGAAGAACAGGCCGGCCGTGGGACCACCCGCATCGGCGGTGCCAAACGGCGTATGCAGCACCGTGGTTGAGAGATCCGTCGTCGTGAAGAGGCCGACACAAAGGGTTCCAAAGATTCCGCAGACGAGATGCACGCTGGTGGCACCGACGGGATCGTCGACACGCATTTTGTCGAAAAAAAGTACCGAAAAGATCACCAGCACCCCGGCGATCGCCCCGATGAGGAATGCGCAGGGGACGCTGGTGTAGGCCGCACTGGCCGTGATCGCCACGAGCCCCGCTAGGCATCCATTGAGCGTCATCCCAATGTCGGGCTTGCCCAACAGCAGCCATGCCGTCAGCGTTGCCGTCAGCGTTGCCGCCGCCGCGGACGAATTTGTGTTGACGACAACGAGGGACGCGAGCGCACCGCCGTCACCGGCCACGCCCATCGTGCTACCCGCATTGAAGCCAAACCATCCGAACCAAAGCACAAGGCAGCCGATGAAGGCAGCCGTCATGTTGTGGCCTGGGATGGCATTGATCTTCCCGCTGGAGCCGTATTTGCCAATCCGCGGGCCAAGAATGATGGCGCCGGTGAGGGCCGCCCATCCACCCACCGAGTGCACCACGGAGCAGCCGGCGAAGTCCCAGAAATTCCATTTCTTTGCCAAGTAGCCAAAGCCCCAGATCCAGTGGCCCACGACCGGGTAGATCGCGAGCGCCATAACGAAGCAGAAGATGATGAAAGAATGGTACTTAATCCGTTCGGCAACGGCACCGGAGACGATCGTCGCCGCAGTACCCGCGAAGACGAGTTGGAAGAAAAATTTCGCGTACAACGGCACGTGCGTCCAACTGATCGCCCCATACACGCCCTTGTACTTGTCGCCCATCAACGGGCTATTATCGAATGCCGGATCGAAACCGCCCACCATCCATGTACCCGAATTGCCAATCCAGGTACCGTCACCAGAACCAAACATCAGATCCCAGCCCAGTAACCAGAAGGCCAGGGATGTGACCGCGAACACGATGAAATTCTTGGAGAGGATGTTGACACAGTTTTTCGACCGCGCGAAGCCCGTCTCGACGCAGCCAAACCCGAGGTTCATGAAGAATACGAGCATGGCACAGATCAGCACCCAGACGGTGTCGGCACCGGTCCAGAGCTTCTCCACCATCTGCTCGTGCGACATCACGTTGGGCCTGTAGCCAGTCGCCGTCACCCCGGCATCGGCCGCAGCAGCCACGGCCGACTCCGCGACGGACTCGTCGGCCCCAAGGCCAACTTCTGGGAGCACGGCCAGCATCGCCGCCACGACCGCAAGCCCCGCGACTGTGGCCACGACGCGACACCCAGAGACCCACACGCCGTTTGAAAGCGAGCGACCGGACTCCGTCACGCCATAGCGTGGGCAGATGCCGAGCGCACACTCCCCGAACGGAAAGCAAAGAAAGGACCGCATCGTGCGCCTCCAGAAGGGAAGATGAAGGAATACAAATCGAAGAGCGGCACCTCCGCTGCGCCGTGATCCTCGAGGACCAGAAAAAACTCTAGTCACGCTGTGAATGTTTGAGGCAATGGCAAACGCCGTGCCATATTTGCAAAGGTGGGGGAGGCAGATGGAATGCGAGGCATCGTGGCATGTTCGCAAGATTGCGTTTTTCTCGATGATCGCTCAGTTCTGTGGCTCGCCGACTATGTTCAAACGAGGAGTAAAAAAATCTGATACGCATACGAACGAATGAATCATTGCACCAACTAGCGCGATTTCTGCGCATGGCTTTGCGCAGGAAAGCGGCAGCCTCGCGTGGAGCTAACTGGATTCCAGCACGCCCAGAGCGGGCAGCGTTCTGTTCATGCAGCAGAGCGTTTCGGCGGCACGAGCTTAAAGAGGGCAAAGAGATCGCTCTGCGTGAGGCCGGCGCCGGGGGTGGCCTCCGCTTGGGAGAGAATCATGTCTGAAAGATCTCGTTTCTGGCGGAGCACTTCGTCAATCCGTTCTTCAATCGTGTCGACCGAGAGAAATCGGGTGACGGTGACGGCCCCTACGGCACCGATGCGATGGGCGCGATTGATTGCCTGATCTTCGACCGCTGGATTCCACCATCGGTCGAAGAGAAATACGTACTGCGAAAACTGCAGGTTGAGCCCTACGGCACCGGCGCCGTAGGAGAGCAGCAGAACCGAGTGCCTCGGATCGTGTTTGAATCGCTCGATTGTCTCGTCGCGGGCCGCAGTCGACATGCCGCCGTGGTATTCCAGCGCACCAAACCGGGACAGCTTGCCACGCAAACGCCCGATCGTTTCAACCCATTGGCTAAACACGAGCGACTTCCGGCCGCTGGCATGAATCTCATCAAGCTCTGCCTCGAGGCATTCGAGCTTCGCGCTTTCGCCGGTTGCCGTATCGAAGTTGCAGATTTGCTTCAGCCGTAGGATGAGTTCAAAGACGTGTTGAATCGCAGCCCCCTGCCCCATCTTGGAAAGCCGAAGCACGCCCTCCTCCTCGGCCCGCCGGTAGGTCTCCCGCTGCTCGGCGGTGAGTTCGATCCGCTCGTCGCGATTCAGCCGTGGCGGCAGATCCTTGAGTACGCGATCCTTCGTACGGCGGAGAACATGGTCGGCAGCCGCTGCGCCCATTGCACGCGGCGACATGCTGTCGGAAAGATGCCCCGGTGCCACAAATTCAAAGATACCCACCAGATCTTCGGCGCTATTTTCGACCGGCGTGCCAGTGAGGGCCCAACTGCGATTGCGAGAGATAGACCGCACGGCCTGGCTCGTGTGGCTGGAACGGTTTTTAATGCGCTGCGCCTCATCGATGACGACGAGATCGAATTCAAGGCCTAACTCAGCCACAAGTTCGCGATCACGCACCACGACCTCATAGTTGGCCACCTTGACGGGCACATCTTCGAGCGACCATTGCCAGCGGCGTCGCTGCGGATCCCCTTCGACGACCGCTACGAGCAGTTCCGGCGCCCAGTCTGCAATCTCCCGAGTCCAGTTGGAGACGAGCCCCTTGGGACAGATCACAAGCACTCGCCTGACTTCTCCCGACCGCACCAGCAACCGCAGCGAAGAAATCGCCTGCATCGATTTGCCGAGGCCCATCTCATCGGCGAGCACCGCCCCGTGCCGCGGCATCAAGAAAGCCATGCCATCAAACTGAAATGGAAAGGGCTGCCGAGGGAATTCCAGGTGGCTGGTTTCGAGGATAGTTTCCAGATTCGGTTGCAGCAGGAAAAAGAAACGCTCTCCCAGTTTCACCACGTCGCGTGGGGGCAGGATGCGTGTGCGTTTGGGCTTTGGCGCAGCGGAGGCAGGCGCGGGAGCGGAAGCAAGATCGCTTATACACACGTGGCTGGCGGGCGGCGAAATGTTCTGCCATGGCGTGGGGAGCACGGGCGCGTGGCGAAATTGATAGCTCTGCACGGCCGGCCGCTGATCGATCAACGGCACACGCATGACGCACGGTGTGGCCGAGTCGACCGGCAGTCGTAAACGAGCCGGCCGGGAGAACCGCGGGGCAATGACAGGCAACACATGCACGGCCGGCAACGGACATTTTGCCAGGTGCCACGATCGCATGCGCCCTGGCACCGCGGATCCCAAGGGAGTCTGAATCAATGGGTCTTCCATCGGCCTCGAGCCTCCCGAGCGTTTGCTCAAGCCAACGACAGTGCCGCTTGTGAGTGAACCGTATGCATGATGGTGTTAGTGCCGCTGTGCTTCTTCGATGGCTGCCCGGATCCGTTCGAAGGGTTCGCAGAGGTCAACTGAAGCCACCAGCATCTCGACCTGAGCCCGTAACTGCGAAGCGTGCTCAGGGTGATCCGACGGAGGGCTGACGCAGGCTGTGCCGACAAAAAAGCTGCTTGCATTGGGTGGAGTGTCTCGACGCACGACCAAGGCCACGGGCAGTTTGGTATGCGGTCGCACATGGAGCATCGACTCTAGGTCGGTGAGCACCACCTGCGGCTGAAGCGTGCCTTCAGCCAGCAGCGTGGCTCCGATCTGCTGGCCGTGCAGATGACTGTGCAGCGTTGCACCGTAGAGAATCTGCTGGGCACGCGACACTTTCAGCGGCGCTGTGCAGTGGAATTCCAGCGGCCGGCCGGCCATGTCCACAAGCAAATAGCCGCCAAAGAGGCCGTGCGACGGCGAGTCGACGGCTGTGAGAAACCCGAATGCCGCTGTGATCGATGGTTCAACCGTGTTCTGACCCATTGCTCGCTTGATCGCTCCCTCGTTTGAATTGGGCGGGCGTGGCACCACAGCTACGCATTCCCAAACAAGCCTTGCATCGGGCAATCCAGCCAAGCACTTGAGAGTTGGGGGCTGGTATGGTCGGCGCCAACGACCAAGCCACCCAGGGCCGAACACTGGGAAAACCCTAACGACGCACTCAGAAAAACTATTCTTTTGACGCACTCATGGAAACTCCGACTCCGGCCGTCTACGATAGTCGAAGGAAAATCGCGCCTAAGCAACGGCGATCCACACCGCCAATCACAACTCCAGATCGGAAGAGACCCCATGAGTCCACCCATGAACGACGGCCCACCCGTTTTCACGCAAATGGATATCTCGGCCAACACGATTGCTTCGTCGCACGCAGGCTCAACGGTGGCCATAGAGCACGCTCCGGAAACGATCCAACTCTTGCGAGACATGGTGGCCTTGCAGCATCGTTCCTGCGAACTCCTGAGCGAATTGGTTGCGCAAGTGTCACTGCAGCAGCGGCAGCGGGCGGCCGAACTCAAGGCTTGGAAAGACGCCAATCCGGCACTTGCAACATCGTGCAGGCGGGCTGCCGAATCACTCGCCAAGGTGCATACAGATTTTTTGGGCAATGTCGCCCAAGAGGCATTTGAAAATGCTGAGGATTTTGCCGACAGCGAATACGCACTCGGTGAATTCATCGATCGGCATGGGCCGCGACTGGCTCATTTTAACGGTGTGCTGCAACTCTTCGCCCAACTCGGCGGCCCTGCCCCCATCGCAGAGAGCTAACCAAACCCTGCTCTCTCTGCGGCGAGTCGATCACCCTCGTATTCCTCCCTGGATTCCATCTGACTTTTCTCCCGAACCAACGCATACCGAACCGCTCTATGGCGACAGATCCATCTCTTCTTCAGCCTGCCGCCTTTGAACTGGCCGATGACATTGCGATCGTCAAAGCCCGAGAATCGCTCGACGCCCATACCGTCGCAATAATGGCTTGGCACTTCCATCCCTCTACGGGCTGCCCTTTTTGGCTCGACTACGCCCAATCGCTTCCGTTCAATCCACTCACGGATGTGAAGTGCTACGACGACTTGAAAAAGTTTCCGCCATTTGAGGATGAGTGGTTGCGGGGCGGCCCACTGCGGCGATGGGTGCCTCGAGGGTTTGCCGACAAGCCCGTCTATGTTTTTGAAACCGGCGGCACGACCGGCGTGCCAAAATCCCGCGTGAACATGCGAGACTTCCGCACCGATTACGAACAGTTTAGCTCAACGCTGCCCGACGAGCATTTCCCGCCGGGTGCCAATTGGCTGATGCTTGGTCCCTCCGGTCCACGCAGGTTGCGGCTTTCGATCGAGCACCTCGCGCAGTATCGCGGCGGCATCTCGTTTTGCATCGACCTGGATCCTCGGTGGGTGATCAAGCTCATTCAAAAGGGCTGGATGGAGCACCTCGAGGCTTATAAACAACATTGCATCGACCAAGCCATCACGATTCTGGAAGCCGGCCACGATATCCGCTGCATGTTTACTACCCCCAAACTCCTGGAGGCTTTGGCGTTGTCACTTGAAAAAAAGGGGACGACGATCAGGCAGGCGGGTATTACCGGAATCTTTTCGGGAGGCACCGAGTTTACTCCGCAGTGGACTCGCTTTGCGGTGGAGGAACTCTTGGACGGCGCGTATATGACCCCCACCTACGGCAACACATTGATGGGCCTAGCCGCCTCTCGCCCAGTAACGCCCGCCGATGGCTATACCATTGCCTACTACGCTCCTCAGCCCCGCGCCGTGATTGAGGTGGTTAATTTTGATGACACCACCGCCGTTGTGGCGTACGGCCTGACGGGCCGCGTCAAACTCACAACGCTCACTCAGGAAACATTCGTGCCTGGATTTCTCGAACGCGATGAAGGCGAGCGGGAGCGGCCGTGTCACAAATATCCGTGGGATGGCATCAGTGGAGTTCGCCCTTTCCGTCAACTCGCTGGCGCGACCACCGTGGGTGTCTATTAGGAAAACTTAGGAACACTGCATGCACCTCCCCGCCCTTCGTTTTGGAAAACCGTACGAGTCGCTGGAACGCACGCAGCTTGTCCACTTCCTGACAGGCGAGCGAGTCGCCGAGGTGAGCCAAGTGGGCGGTGCCATCGTGGGCCGCGACGCATCGAAGATGGCCCGAGCCCGTGAATCGCTGCTGGAAATCAGCCCCGATGAAATCATCGAGCGGCTGCAGACCGCCGGCAACCTCTACGTCCACGGCACCCTTTCTGTGGGTAACGGCAAGCAATCGCCCGACAGCTTCGTCGAGCAGCAGTCAGCGACCACAGGCCTTCCTGAATCGCTCTGCCGCGCGAACATGCAAAAAAATCTGTTCGTGCTCTCACACATGGATCGCATGCTGGATTGCCTCACGCGAGGGCTACCGCCGGAGGTGCTCTGGAAGGGCTACGGCCGAGAGCACCGCGGCGTAGTCGTCAGCTACCAAGCGCAATCACCGGTACTGGGGTTGGTGCTGCCCTCCAACTCGCCGGGCGTGCATACGCTCTGGTTGCCTGTTATCGCCCTAGGTGTGGGCCTGCTGATCAAGCCTGGCGGGCAGGAGCCGTGGACGCCCTATCGCATGGCCGCAGCGATGGTGGAGGCGGGCATTCCACCCGAGGCGATCGGTCTCTATCCAGGGGCGACGGATGTGGGCGCCGCCATTCTGGCCGGCTGTGGCCGCAGCATGATTTTCGGCAGCGCGAAAACAGTCGAGCAGTATCGCGGCAACCCAGGCGTGCAGGTGCACGGCCCTGGATTTTCAAAGATTCTTATTGGCGACGACTGCGTAAACGACTGGGAAACCTATCTGGATGTGATGGTCGAAAGCATAGCGGCCAACAGCGGGCGAGGGTGCATCAACGCCTCGGCAATTTATGCCAGCCGTCACACAGGCGAGATTGCCGCAGCGATTGCCGAGCGACTCGGCCCGATTGATGTGAAGCCACCACAGGATCCAGATGCTCAATTGGCTGCTTTCACAGTGCCGGGTGTCGCAAAGGCCATTTGGCAGCAGATCGAGGGCGGGCTGACGGCATCGGGAGTCATGCACGCCACGGCGGCGTATGGCCCGCGGTTGGTGGAAGGCGAACGCTGCGGGTGGCTGCGACCTGTTGTGGTGCACTGTCAGTCGCCAGACCCTGAGATTGCCAAAGCCGAATATATGTTTCCGTGTGTCAGCGTGGTGCGATGCCCGCAGGAACAAATGATCCAGCGAATCGGCCCAACGCTCGTTGCCACGGCCATCACCAGCGATCCTGCATTTCAATCCCAACTCATCAACTGCACGGCGATCGATCGGCTGAACCTCGGCCCGATTCCAACCACAAAGCTTGATTGGCTGCAGCCCCACGAGGGAAACATCGTCGACTTCCTCTACCGATCGCGAGCGTTGCAGGTGCCAGCAGAGACTCCAGCGACGAGCACAACACCCACCACACAAGCGGGAGTCGCTTGAGTGCCGTTTATGGATGTTCTACCGGCTGCATTTGAATTCCGAGCCACCACTCGGTTGGTGGTTGGAGCTGGCTCGATAGCCCGGTTGGGCGAACTCGCAAACGGACTCGGCGCAGCCCGTGCGCTGGTGGTGAGCGACCCCGGTGTGGTGCGGGCTGGCCACGCGGCGATGGGCATCGAATCGCTGCAGCAGGCCGGACTGGAGGTCGCGTGCTTTTCCGATGTGGGTGAAAATCCCACAACCGACCACGTGGATGCCGGCACGGCAGTGGCTCGGGCATTTCGGCCCGACATGATCGTCGGGATCGGCGGAGGCAGTTCGATGGACTGCGCCAAAGGCATTAACTTTCTATTTTCCTGTGGCGGTCGAATGCAGGATTACTGGGGCCGAGGCAAAGCCACATCGCCGCTGTTGCCAGCGATCGCTGTGCCGACAACCGCCGGCACCGGCAGTGAAACGCAATCATTTGCACTCATCACTGCTGCCGACTCGGGTGTGAAGATGGCCTGCGGCGACACACAGGCGGCGTTTCGAGTCGCCATTCTGGATGTAATGCTCACGCTCACGCAACCTGCAAGGGTCACGGCACTCACCGGCATCGATGCGGTGTCACATGCTGTGGAAAGCCACGTCAGCCGCGCCGCGACCCCAGCATCTCGGATATTTTCGCTGGAAGCATTTCGACTGCTCGCAAAGCATCTGCCGCGCG
>Ga0194043_1000464_pt1 | contig 22411 bp, 21 predicted proteins | sample JunL4415m_MetaG_FD_161274 | JGI IMG/M metagenome (GOLD analysis project Ga0194043, IMG submission 161274) | Anoxic zone freshwater microbial communities from boreal shield lake in IISD Experimental Lakes Area, Ontario, Canada - Jun2016-L442-15m | ecosystem: Environmental > Aquatic > Freshwater >...
GAATATGTGAGTGTCGGTGTCCTCTCCGCTCCGTACCACGGGGCGAATATTGACGGCGTGAAGTATTTCGCGACACAGAACGGCAATACGGTCGCAACTAATGTCGTCACCGAAGCCACCGGTGCGGATATCCCCGATGCGACTCTCCACGGCTATGTGGCGGAGGGGGCTCGGACGAATTTGGCTTTGCGATCGGAGACGCTCGGGACATCCTGGACGGCTTCTAACATAACAGTTGCCAATAATTCCGTTGTTGCCCCAAGTGGTACGACCACCGCTGAAACCCTCACGGCTACCGCAGGCAATGCCACGCTTTTTCAATCCATTAAAGGGTCAGCTGCTTCATACACTTTTTCTGTGTGGTTGAAGCGACTCACCGGAACCGGCACTGTCTCCATCAGTGCGGACGGAACAAACTTTACCACTTGCACGATCAACAGTTCTACTTGGACACGGTGTACCGACACGAGGACATTGACCGCGGAGGACTACAATCAAACGATTAAAATCGTTACCAATGCCGATGCTGTCTATGCGTGGGGAGCGCAGGCGGAACTCGGTGCTTTCGCCTCTTCCTATATCCCGACAACGACTGCTGCGGTGACGAGGGAGGGGGATGCATTGAGTTATCCAACATCAGGCAATCACAGTGATACCGCTGGGAGTGCCTACGGAGAAGTGATGGCTAAGAGCTGGGCAAATGTCGCCGGTCAATACCTTGGAGATGGCACGGAAGCCCCACTCCAATCTTCATCCAGCAATAGCGGAATTCAATCTTATGATGGAACGAACACGGCCAATGGCCCAACAGGAACGCCAACAGGGCAAAAGAAAGTCGCAAGTTCGTGGACAGGAACAACACTCAAAGCTTTTTCGGGCGGAACCAAGGGTACGGACGGTACTTATGACGGAGCTTTTTCTTTGGCACAACTCAATATCGGGAGTTCATTTTACGGCACCATCCGCAATGTGAAAATCTGGAAGAAGGCTTTGACGGATGCACAAATCACCAATATGACCAGTGCCACTGCAAATCCGATCGCGACGACGACGGTCAATGCTTCATTGAACACTCTTGATACCAATGGTCTTGTTGGTCTTTGGAGTTTTGACGGGCCCGATGTCTCTGGCACCATGGCGTATGATCGGAGTGGCAATAACAACAACGGCACGATTGTTGGCGGTGTATCCGTCACCCCTGGCAAGGCCGGTCAGGCTTTGAATTTCAATGGATTGGACGGGTATGTGAACAGTGGAGATCCGGTAGATGGTTCTCTTGATTTTGGCACCGGATCCTTCAGTTATGGTTTTTGGTTATTTCAAACAGGAGCTTACAGTAATTGGCAGGATCTTCTTTCTAAGGGTGGAGGATCAAATGATGCGGCGGGTTATATGATAGAATTAGATTCTTCGGGAGCGCTGGTTTCCTCGATTTCCGATGGAGTGCTGGTAAAAGTAACGAATATTTATAGCTCTAACACCCCACTTAATAAATGGGTTCATGTCTTTGCTGTTGTCGACAGGACGAGTAATTTGGTAAAAACCTATGTGAATGGTAGCCCTACGGCATATACCACGGATATTTCAACGACTAACTCTGTTTCAACTACGCAAAGTTTTCGCATTGGGAGTAGTTTTTCTGGGGTACCAGCCTGGTTTTCCAGTGCTAAAATTGACGATGTTCGTATCTACAACACCGCGCTCACGGCGACGCAGGTCAATCAACTGTATATGCTCGCTCGCAGCCCCTGGGTCTGCGGCAATGACACCATAGCGGACATCGATGGCAATATCTATGGCACTGTCAAGATCGGCACCCAATGCTGGATGGCTCAAAATACGATGACCACCAAATATCCCAATGGCACCAGCATCACCCGAGGCCCCACCGGAGCCACCTGGAGCGGAGCGGACAATGCCTACTACGCCTACCCGCCCAATATTGGGAATACCGCCGAAGAAACCCTCGTCAATATCCAGACCAATAAACTCGGTTTCGTGTATCAATGGAGTGCTGCGATGGCGGGCTCGACCACCGAGGGTGCCCAGGGTATCTGTCCCACTGGCTGGCATGTCCCCACCGATGCGCAACAGTATATCCTGGAGAACTATCTCAAAAACTATGGCGAGACCTGCGATGCCAATCGAAACGCTGCCTTTGACTGCTCCACCGCCGGCACCAAATTGAGTATAGGCGGCACATCGGGGTTTAACGCTCCGCTAGCCGGCTACCGCTTTACCACCGGTGCATTCTACGGTCGCGGGTCGAACGCCTACTTGTGGTCGTCGTCGCAGGTCGGTGGCACTGCCTGGACTCGCTCCCTGTACTCTGGCGGCGCGACTGTCTACCGTAGCCCGCATTCTAAGGCCTACGGTTTCTCTCTTCGTTGTCTGAAGGACTAGATCCGACTCTTCGACCCTTTGACTCTTGTATCTGAGGCAGGTTCAGGTTTGTAACCTGAACCTCTCGTTCATACTTATGCACGAATACAACAGAAACATCAGGACAGGGTTACGAGTCCCGTCCTGCATACAATAGATTTGATGGCAATGTCGATATCCTCGACTTCGAGGTACTTCACACGGAGTATGGGGGAGTGGTGTAGGGGATTTTTTATTTATATCGCAGAGCCTCGAGTGGGTCGATGCGGCTGGCGGAGCGTGCTGGGAAAACACCAGTGAGCAATCCGACGAAGGCACCGAATCCGATGATAGTGAAAACGAACCAGAGCGGACTGTAGAACAAATTGATAGCCTGTCCGCCGAATCGGGCAGCGACCACATTTAAGAGCGAATTGACGATGAAGCCGCCGAGGTAGCTGATCACTACTCCGCCAAGTGCACCGAGCAATCCCATAATAGTGGACTCCATAATGAACATGAGCGAGATGGAGTTTCTCGAGGCGCCGATGGATTTCATGATGCCGATTTCCTCGGTGCGTTCGAGTAGGGCGATGGTCATCGTGTTGAACATCCCGATGGCGCTGACCGACAGTGCGACGAAGCCGAAGAACATCAGGGTGAGTTGCACGGCACTGAAAACCTTGTTCGCTTGGGCGACTGTGTCGGAGAGCGATGAGACCGAGAACCCTTGGCCGATGACGGTGTCTCGCACACTAGTCATCGTGGCAGAGGATTGGTTTTTGATTTTGAGTTGGCTGTAGGTGTCGAAAGAAATATCGGGGATGGCTTTGAGCGAAAAGTAGAGCAGATTGTCGGTACCTTCGATCACGCCGCCGACCGTGAAGGTGAATATATCAGCTGCATTGTCGGATGTGTTTTTTTGAGTGAGAGAGGTATCTGGTGCAGTCGCGGAGAAGAGTCGGACGGAGAGTTTTTTGCCGATCAGTTCGGCGGGTGTCTTTTCGAATGTCTGAGCGATACCCTGCGTGATGACGACATTCTGCGGTTGAGCGTCATCGAGGAGTGTGCCGACCAACGGTTTGCTCCCAGCGAGTTTGAGGAAGGCGCTCGTGGTGCCGGTGGCGCTGACATCGAGGGTTATATTATCGAGTTTGGCCTGAGCACGCAGTTGCATCGCCGGACTCGTCTCGACGACACCGGGGAGTTTTTCGAATTCGGCGATTTTCTCCGAGGTAATCAGTGCATTTTTGGATGGGTTATTGGCGACATCGAGCGTGACGAGTGAATCGGCAGTCGTGATCTTTTCGAGGAGCGTGCGCTGCAGTCCGTAGCCGATCGACACGAAGAAGAGGATGGCCGCGATGCCGAGTCCCATACCGAGCACGGTGAGGATCGTCCGCATCGTGCGGGCGCGAAACATTCGGAGTGAAAGTTTGATGATATCCCAGAGTCGCATAATAGTTTCAGGACTTGCGCATTTGAAAAAAATAGATTTCAGTTTCCGGAAAAGTATTTTCTTTGAAGCCGTTTGGTAAACCTACCACAGGCGAAAAGGGAATGCTTTTTCGGAAACTTAATTCAAAAACAAATGTGCAAGTCTTAATTTTACGAGAATTTTAAGAGCATAATAATTTCCAATTCGCGGGAGATTTTTTCTGCTTGTGGGAGGCGCAATCCTACTCCGCCATTGAGTCTTCGACGGTTGAGCCGCTTGATAGTTTCGGCTTGATCGATACGGGCGTCGAGGCGCATCCGGATGACATTTTGGAGACGAAGTTCGGTAATGTCTTTCATAGATAGAGTATGTTCTCGGATGAAATAGTCAGTGAGAGCGATATGGGCGTTTTGTATGTTGTTGCGAATGACATCGACTTGTTCCAATAGAGCGGCGATGCGGACAGCGATGTGTGTAGCGCGTTTTTTGTTCCAGCCAGCACCACCCTGATCGAAAGAACGGTCGAGTTTCCCTGGGAGTTCCGCCACCTCGATGTTTTTGAAGAGGAGTTCTCGCAGGAAGGCTTCTGCCGATTCGATTTGTTCGTCGGATAATTCAGAGAGCAGGTAGTGGAGGAGCTGCTTGGCTTTGAAGGGGACGAGTAGGACATTGACCTGTTGCGGTGTGAGACTCTTGAAGGAGTTCATCAGGAGTTTGAGCTCGGGAGTGACTTCGGAGGAGGCGACACTGACCATCCTTTTTATTTCGTCGGTCTCGGAGTGTTTGTTTCGGCGGACTTCTTCGTTGATGATACGACCGTCCTTCATATAGATGATACGGTCGGCGTAGATGAGGTGCTCGGGATTGTGCGTTACCATGATGACCGTCTTCTTATCAACCTCATTGAGTTCCTTGAGGATGTTGAGCACGTTTTGGGACGAATCGCTGTCGAGGTTGCCGACGGGTTCATCGGCGAGGATGATCTCGGGATCGTTCACGAGTGAGCGGGCGATGGCGACGCGTTGCTTTTGACCGCCGGAGAGTTGGTTGGGAAACTTGTCGGCTTGTTCTGCGATACTGAAACGGCGTAGGAGATGGAAGCCCTTTTTGCGGCGTTCACTGAGAGACACGCCCATAAATGTCTGTGGGAGGCAGACATTGTCGAGAACATTGAGCGAGGAGATGAGATAGAAGGCCTGAAAAACCATGCCGATGTCGAGTTGGTGAAATGAGAGCGTTTGCTTTTGCGTCATCGTGGTGAGGGATTGGTTTTTGTACAGTACTTCGCCGGTGGTGGGGGATTGCAGACCAGAGATGGAGTAGAGTAGGGTCGATTTACCACAGCCCGATGGGCCGTAAATAATGACATATTCTTCAGGAAAAATCTCAAGGGAAGTCTCTTCGAGCGCGTGCATCTCGTTGGACTTCCCCTTGTTGTAGATGACCTGAAGGTTGTTGATGATGATGAGCGGAGCGACGGCCATAATGAAATGAGGAACGAGGGATGTTGGTTTGTGAAAATGTTTTTGTTTCTATTTATTAGTATACCATGATTTATACGTGTCATCCCGGGCTTGACCCGGGATCCAGGTTCGATTGCATTCAAATTTCAATACAACCTGGATCCCGCATCGAGTGCAGGATGACAACACAAAACAAGACACAAGATTTTGCGTCTCTTTGGAATATTGCTATACTAGGTGAAGTTAAAGCCAATTTTCTGACTTATATTTTGCAGTATGTCATTTTTCAAACGATCAGCATTTTTTGTAGGATTACTTATAGTACTTTTCGGTATAGGCAGTGTTGATGTTTCAGCCCAATTGTCATCATCTCAGACACTCGCCCCAGCACCGGTACGGATCGAAGTGCTCGAACGGCAGGACTGCGCACATTGTCAGGCGGAGCGGGAGTATCTGGAGCAACTGCAACGGGAGCGGACGGATATTATCGTCCAATTGTATGATATCGATACGCCGGAGGGGAAACAATTGTTTGATGCCGTCACCGCGAAGGCTGATCTCGTCAAAGCGACGCCTATCACGATTATCGGTGGAAGTATTTTTTCCGGATTTAATTCTGCTACCACTGATAGCCAGAAAATAGAACAGCTTATTGAGCAGAATCGCTCCAGTAAAATTCAGGGTTTCCAATCTTATTTGGCGGCGTCTCAGGTGACACCTGTTGAGAAAAATTTCGGGAGCGTCTGTGATGACGGGAGCGGCATATGCATGACGCCCGTGAGGGAGCCGGTGCTCATCACCATTCCTTTTTCGGGAACGACATTTGATATTTCAATGTGGACACTACCATTTTTGGCCGCGGTGATCGGGTTTTTCGATGGGTTCAATCCGTGCGCGATCTGGGTGTTGGCAACCTTTCTCCTGGTGCTTATGCAGTTGGGGTCGAAGCGGCAAATGTGGTTTGTCGTCGGATCGTTTTTGGCGGCTGAGGCGGTGATGTACTATCTTATTCTCAACGTGTGGCTCAAGGTCTGGAATTTTGTCGGGATGGATCGATTGGTGACACCGATTATCGGAATTCTTGCCGTGGGAGGCGGTTTATTCTTCCTCTATGAATGGTACAAATCGCTCGGTACCGAGATGGCCTGTCGGGTGGTGAATATGGAGGAGCGCTCCAAAATTATTCGCAAAATCAAGTCAATTGCAACCGGGAAATTCACCCTCATCACGTTTGGCGCCATCGTTCTTCTGGCGACTTCGGTCAATATCATCGAGTTCGCGTGTTCGATCGGGTATCCGCAGACATTCACCAAGATTCTCGAGATGAACAACCTCAATTTTTTCCAAACGCAAGGATTGATGCTCGTCTACATTCTTTTCTATATGGTGGATGATTTGATTATTTTCGGTTTGGCATTGTGGGGTTTCAATAAGATACATCTCACCGAATCCTTCTCTCGGTGGTCGGCCTTGTTGGGCGGTCTCTTGATGATCTTCCTTGGGTGGCTGCTTATTTTCTATCCAGCTATTCTCAGATCGTTTTCGTGATATGTCTGATCAGAAACTCTTGTATCGTTTGAAAATCTGGCGAACGCAACAGGCGGCGCGCGAGGGAGTCGAACCCTATCGCGTCTTGCCCAATGTGACAATGGAAGCACTCGCCACACAAAAGCCTCTTACCAAAGAGGAGTTTTTTGCGGTGAAGGGATTCAAAGAAGCGAAGTGGCAACGCTACGGTACGATGTTGTTGCCGATGATGGCGGACGCGGTGGAATCAGAAGGTGTTGATGTCATTTCCGGCGTGGCTCAGGCAGATGTACCCGAACGAAATCGTCGAGCCTCTTCCCGCAACCCACTCCACGCTTCCGTTCGAGCACATCCGCCCGAGACGCCTTGGTTTTCAATGGCCTCAGTGGGAGAAAATAGTATTGAGAAGGATGATGATACTTATACCGTCAGTACTTTTCTCAATCTTTTGAATGATAGTTTCGCGGGATTGCGTGTGCGAGTGCGGGGCGAAGTTTCCTCGGTGGATTTTCGCGACCGGACTATTTATTTCAGTTTGAAGGACGGGCAGGATGCCAGTCTGATTTCGTGTCTCGTGTTCCGTTCGCAGTATGAGATGTGCGGTGTGACATTGGAGGAAGGGCAGGAGATTATCATCGAGGGTGTGCCGCAGATTTGGAAGCCGACCGGACGATTGAGTTTCAAGGCCGACACGATCGAGCTGGTGGGAGAGGGTGCTCTGCAAAAAGCCTATAATGATTTGAAAAAGAAGTTGGAACAGGAAGGGATTTTTGCTCCGGAGAAGAAGCGCCTCTTGCCACAATTTCCTGAACGCATCGCACTTATCACTTCGCGTGACGGGGCGGCCATCGGGGATTTTATGATGAATCTCGGGCGCTATGGATTTAAAGTGACCCTCTATCACTCGAGTGTCGAGGGGATGCGCGCCGTGCCGGATTTGATGCGCGCCTTACGACAGATAAAGAAAAAGTCGGAGGACTATGATGCGTTGGTGATGATTCGCGGTGGTGGCAGTCTCGAGAGTCTGCAGGCATTCAACAATGAATCCTTGGTACGCACGGTAGCCACCTTTCCACTCCCCGTACTTGCTGGCATCGGCCATGAGAAGGACGTTTCACTTGTGGCGTTAGCGGCAGACGTGATGGTCTCAACTCCAACCGCGACGGCCAGAGCTCTCTCGGAATCCTGGTCGCAGGCGGAATTGCGGCTCTCTCGGTATGAGCGGGAATTGTTGGATGTATTTGAAAGGGCATTGCGTGAAAATCGCCAACAAGTAGAACAAAAGAGCATCTTGTTAACACAATACTTCGTGCAATTGCAACAACGATTCGCTCAGGTATCGCGGCGATTCGTGCAGCAGGTTTTGTCACTTCAGGGAGTGTTCCTGCGGAAACGGCAATTGTTGGCACAGTGGAATATGTCGTTGGTGCGTATTGGGGTGCGAAGTCTTGAAATGACACGACAACGGGTAGTTCGCTATGAACGCAGTCTTGAGCAATATCATCCCGAACGATTATTGAAGTTGGGCTATAGTCTCGTGTATGATGCTTCGGGGAGACTCGTCCGTTCTATGAAGCAATCGGCAATTGGTGATCGGCTTCGTGTCCGTTTATCCGATGGAGAGATCGATGTTGAGGTAAAAAAATAATTTTTTCTAATTTCTAATCATATGGCTATGAAAAAAGTATCATTAGGGGAAAATCTGAAGAAGATTGAGGAGATCGTGAATTGGTTGGAATCGCAGGGCGAGGTGGATGTCGAGCAAGCGTTAGAAAAAATCAAAGAAGGCGCCGCGCTTATCAAAGAGAGCAAACTCCGTTTGAAGTCGGTCGAGAATGAATTTGAGGAAATCAAGAAAGAGTTGGAAGAAGAGGATGAGAAGTAAATCATGGAAATAAAAAACCAGCCCTTCTTCTCTCTATTCAATTTAAATGAACAGGGAAGGGGCTGGCAGTGCTTGAAAGCGATTTACCGCGATGGAGCTGGCGATGGAATCTGAAGTGGTGGTGAATAGGTTCGATCATTACAATTGAACCGATCTTCCGTCTGCCACTGACCGTTGTTTTTTCGGACTCCCTGGCGCTCTGTTTCGCAAGGGCGATTATTATACTCCTCTTCCTGCTGTTGCTGCTGTTGCCACACAGTTTGGTTGACGCATTGCGTGAATGCCTCTTGGTATTGTGCGGGTTGCATCGCTGCGATGCCTCCTCCGACAGCTCCACCACCCAGCGCACCGAGTGCTGCACCTCGTCCAGGGTCGCCACCGATGATGGCATTGAAGGCAGCATTTCCGCCCGCCCCAAGAAGCGCACCTCCAATTGCGGTGACCGCTTGATCGGCGATCGTTGGCGGTGGGCCAAGTTGTTGTTGGCAGGCAATCTTCGCCCTTTGAAAAGGGTCATTTGAATTTGCTTGAACTGGGTTGGAATAGTACTGTTGCTGATAACCAGCTCCAGCTACTCCATAGGGACTGTAAGGCGTGGCGCACCCGTTTATTATTAACACTATAGCGGTAATAAATACCGTCATAGAACCACTGCTTTTTATTTGTCGTGTTTTCATGAGACCATCTCCTGATTTTTTCAGTGAAAAAAATTGTTTGATAAATTGGTAAGCAGCCTCTCACTCGTCGATTGTGACTCTGTCGGTGAGTGACTGGGACTGTCTTCTTTATAGCACAAATACCAAAAAAAGTCAAGGATTTGTGGTAGCAAAGGGATCGGAAGAAAAAGAGGACTTCGCATTTATGCTATACTGGAGAAAAAGAAATCAAAATATTTTTCTCTATGATAAAAAATTACGAGGGGGTTTCTATTGTGCTGGGTGGCGCGGCGGGACAAGGAGTTCAAATCGTGGAAAACATCCTCACCAATGTGTTGCATCGGAGCGGGTTCACCGTATCTGCCAACAAGGAATATATGTCGCGTATCCGTGGTGGGAGCAACTCGACCGAGATTCGAGTGACCAGCCAATCTCGCACGGGGTATGTGCGATCGATGGATATTTGTTTTCCGCTCGATAGTGCCGCACTCACACACCTTATGCCGCGCATCACGCCGGCCACAGTCGTCCTCGGTGATACGCAACACTTAAAGACTGAACACAAAATAATCGATGTGCCATTAGCACGCATCGCTGAGGAGTTGGGCAATCCATTGATGGCGAATACTGTGGCGGCGAGCGTGATTCTCGGATTGTTTCATGCGGACGAGACGCTCCTCGAAGCGTATCTCACAGAACAGTTTCAGCGCAAAGGTGAGGATATCCTACAGAAAAATATTCTCGCCAGCCAAGAAGGCTATCAGTTTGGGCATCACTTGGCGTATATGGAGAGTATTCATATTCCTTTTCCAACTCCCGATCAGCAGGAAACAAAAAAAATCCTCCTCAATGGCAATCAATCACTCGGTCGCGGATTCATCGCGGGCGGCGTGAATTTTCTCTCGTCGTATCCGATGTCCCCAGGCACGGGAATTCTGACTTTTTATGCCGAGCAGGCGGTGAAACATAATTTGGTGGTCGAGCAAGCGGAGGATGAAATTTCTGCGATCAATATGGGACTCGGTGCGAGTTATGCGGGTGCACGAAGTTTGGTCACGACTTCCGGCGGCGGGTTTGCACTGATGACCGAGGGCGTGAGTTTGGCGGGGATGATCGAGACGCCGATAATCATCCATATCGCGATGCGCCCCGGGCCAGCCACAGGATTGCCGACGCGTACCGAGCAGGCGGATCTCAACCTCGCATTGTATTCCGGACATGGAGAGTTTCCGAGAGCGATCTATGCGCCGGGTGATGCGGTCGAAGCGTTTGCCATTGGACAGGAGGCCTCGCGGATCGCTGATACCTATCAATCGCCGGTCTTCGTATTGACCGACCAATATTTTCTCGATGTGATCGAAGTGGTGGATGAAAAAGATTTACTTGTGAAGCCGTGGTTATCGACGATTGTCAAAACAACACCGGAGTATGAACGCTATGCCGTTACGAAAAATGGCGTGCCGGGCGACGAAGTTTTGCGCGGCGTGTCTCCGCGTGGTGTCCCTGGGTATGGCACGGGTTTGGTAGCGGTCGATAGTGATGAGCACACGCCCGACGGACATATCACGGAGGATCTGGATATGCGAGTGACGATGATGGACAAACGATTGCAGAAAGAGCAGGGTATCCGATCAGAAGTTTTACCGCCAACAATTACAGGTGATATTAAAAAAGCCAAAACGATTCTTGTCGGATGGGGTTCCACTAAGTCGGTTATCGCCGAGGCTGTGGATCGTTTGGAGAGTCATGCATCGCTCGATATCGCCAAGAAAACGAAAGTATCAACAGGCATCGCATCGGTTCACTTCGCTCAGGTCTGGCCATTGCCCGAGGATACGCAGGAATTATTTGCCAAGGCGAAGAAAGTGGTCGTGATAGAAAACAATGCCACCGGACAATTTGCCAAACTCCTCAAACTCGAAGGCGTGGATGTCACTGAAAATATTCTCAAATATAACGGTGAGCCCTTCAGTGTAGAGGAATTGGTGGAGGAATTGAAATCGTTGTAAATAAAATTTTATGTCTGACGCAAAAATATACGACATGCCGCACAACACCGACATCGCTTGGTGTCCGGGATGCGGGAATTTCCCGCTGTTGACCGTGATGAAAATGGCTCTGGCGGAACTCGATATCCCACCGGAACAATTGGTGACCGTCTCGGGCATCGGGCAGGCGGCCAAGGCCCCGCAGTATTTCCGCACGCATATGTTCAACGGTCTGCATGGACGCGCGCTCCCGGCGGCGACCGGCATCAAGGTGGCCAATCCGTCACTCCATGTCATCGTGGAGAGCGGTGACGGCGATATGTATGGTGAGGGTGGCAATCATTTCACACATACGATCCGTCGCAATCCCAATATCACGATCCTTGTGCACAATAATATGGTCTATGGTCTCACCAAGGGGCAGGCCTCACCCACAAGCGAGAGGGGAATGAAGACGCCGGTGCAATTGGGCGGAGTGATCCTCGAGCCATTCAATCCGATTGCGTCCGCTATTGCGCTCGATGCATCGTTCGTGGCGCGGGCGTTCGTGGGGAACTTTCAACACGCCAAAGATATTCTCAAACAGGCGATTGAATGGGAAGGTTTGGCACTGGTCGATATGTTCCAGCCATGCACGGTGTTTAACAAAATAAATACTTACCCCTGGTTTAAAGAACATACTTATATTTTAGATGAAAAACATGATCCACTCGATAAAGAGCAAGCCTTCGCCCGAGCGATCGAGTCTGATCGACTGCCGCTCGGTGTGTTTTACAAGAATCCCAACAAAAAAATCTTCGAACAAGAACTTCGCCGAGGCGATATGACCCCGATGTATGAGCGCCTCCTGTAGTCGTTAGTCTGAATAAAATAAAGGCCCTCTTTCCGAGGGCTTTTATTTTATTATTTAATCCAACCCCAATTCCGCGCGGGCGGAGGGGGTCATTTTGGATACTTCCCAAGGTGGGTCGAAGGTGAGTTCTATATGTACATCGGTGACGCCATCCACAGCCAGAACTTTTTCACGAATTTCAGCCTGAATGGTATCGAAGAGGGGACAGCCGATGGTAGTGAGCGTCATCAATATGTGCGCCATACCATCCTCTGAGAGCGTGACATTATAAACCAACCCCAAATCAACGATCGAGATAAAAAGTTCCGGATCGAGAACGGTTTGGAGTTGCGCGTTAATTTTGGAGAGTGTATCGCTGGACATTTTTTATTCAGGGAAAACGACCTTGCCTTGTGGGTCGGTGACTTTGATGGCCGAGACAGGGCAGGAACGCGCGGCGTTGATGATATTTTGTATATCATCTTCATCGACTGTCCGGATTATGACCGCTTTGCCTTCATCATTCAGTTCGAATGTTTTCGGAGCGACACCGACGCAGGGCGCGGCACCGATGCAGACATTCGGATCAACTTCGATTGTCCAACCGGCGGCGGTTACAGCCTTACTTGGGTTCGCGGGGTTTTTGACATCAGCCATATGAAAATTGTTTACTATTTACTGTTTGAGTGTAGCATACTCATTCGCTGCCGAAAAGTGTACAAAATTGTTTATCAATGGTACTTTGAAGTGGAAGAAGGTGGTTAAAATTCGAAAATCAACCGCCCCCTACCCCCCTCCTTATCCAATGAGGGGGAGTGCTCCGTTTAGGTTTTACTTTTGAGATACGGCATTTCCCCCCTCCCATTAGCTAAGGGGAGGGCCGGGGTGAGGTTGGATTTTATTAAGTATTTTTTTATGCAAAAACTTTTGAGCTTTATCGACCGGTTGGAGGGGGTTCATTTGCCGACCGTAGCCGAGGGTATCGTCCAGCAATTGCAGGGCTATACCCAGGCACTCGTGGCCCTGGAAAATAAGCGTGGACGGGATGTGCACAGTGAGGATGAACAAAAAATGCTGGCGATGCTGTACTTCAAGCTGTGGCAATTTACCTATTCTCGTGAGCAACGGGCCGAGGATACGGATTCCTCGGAGGTGGTAGAAGCCGATCGAATCGTGCAGAAATTATTTCCGCTGGGAATTCCACGCTTGATGTTGTGCGTTGATGGTCGGGTGTTGTCGAAGTTGGTGGCGGGCTTGCACGAAGGATCGTTTCGTGTGCCGGCGGGGGATGATGCCGAGTTCGTGCCGCATCGCGAGGGGAGTGGATTGTTCTTGCCACGCGAGGCATTTTTGACGACTGTTTTGGAGCGAGCTTTCTCGCTGAGGGATACGGTCGTGCAGGTTTTTGATAGTCACCTGCACTGCGCGGCACGAAAATCGAGCGAAACCGAACGACTTGGTATGGAGCCGGCCGATGATGGAGTTCTTCAAGATGTGTTGCGCAAGAAAGCGATGGGCGAGGCATTAAAGGAATACGTTGATGCTACCTTTCATGACACGAAGCGCGTGTATGCGGTACAAATCTCTTTCAATCCTCTCGATGGATACTGTTATATGGGTTTGGAAAAAGACGAATGTCTCAATCATCCCGCAGTGTTCAAGACTGGTTTTACCACGGAGGTGTTAGATGCTCTGGTAACGGAAGGGAAAATTATTTCTACGCGCGAGTTTGTTGAGGGGAAACATCTCTTACAAGACATTTTTATCCGGTATTTTTTCGATGTGAATTACGAGACAGATTATCGTCACAGCACACTTTCGTTTTGGAAAAATATGGATACGATGATGGAGGAATGTATGCCGATCATCCGGCAAGAACTCGTGCGAGTGTTCCCGTATTTGTCGGACGGCACCTGTCAGGATGAGTTGCGTGAGCGAGCGACGTTGCTTTTGGCGAATGCATACAATGCTTTCCTGCATAATTTCGACAAGCAACAACAATCGCGAGAATATCCGTATGATCAGCACGACGAGAGTGTGGTGACGGTCGCCTACGGTGATCGTGGTCCGTATGATCGAGCTCGATCGTTTTCGGTTGATCCGAATAATCCCGACCTTTCGTATGTGGTGCGTTTTACCGCCGGTTTGATTCGCAATAATCGTAGGGCAGAGCGCTATTCCGGGACGGAGTCAGAGGCATTACGCGCGTGTTATGGCGAGCATATCGAGCACTATCCGCAAAATCCTGTTCCCATTTTTTTCTTCGAGCGTATCGATGTCGAGCCATCCGCCGAAATCGTGCAGGCGTTACAGCGCTCGGACTGGTCGGACATCGTTGATATGGATTGGATGAATATGACCGATCAGCAGTTTGAGCGGTATTTGAATAATAAGGTATCGAATATCCCCGCTATCGTCGCGCGCAAGATCAATGCTTTGCGACTGCGAGCTGCAGACCTCTTCCGTTCGGGACGGGCGGCGACCGAGGACTTGCTCGAGGGGCGCCTGGTGCCAGTGTGGACACTCTCCGCACCCGATCGTCGGACATTGGCCATTTTTCCGTTTATTGCCAAGGGGTACGAAGAGAAATAAGAGGAAATAATAAACCAGCCTTTTGACGGGCTGGTTTATCGGTGTGCGCTCGGCAGGGATCGAACCTGCGACCCCTTGGTTCGAAGCCAAGTACTCTATCCACTGAGCTACGAGCGCAATATAGCGAAATCTCCACAGGGGCGATCACAGGGAATCGGACCCTGGTACCTGGTACCACAAACCAGTGTTCTACCATTGAACTATGACCGCCACTCTGGAGACTTCTTTTTGAGCATAGCAAAGGAATATGACTTTTGCAAGGGGAGAGAGTTGACTAAAGAGCGAGTCTTGTGATACCCTGCAGACAGGCTTCTGAGAAGTGAATTTTAATCATTTTCGCTTTTTGTCCTATGAAAACACCAGCCGAAAATATCAGACCGCTAATGCAGTGTCCCGTGTGCGGGAAGTCGTTCCAGTCAGCGCGAGTGTTCGTGGTAGCCGAAGAGACGGAGCGTACGACACTCCATATCGCTTGTGATGATTGCCAAGCGACCTCGTTGGTATTCGTTTCCAATGGTCAGTGGGGCGTGATGAGCGTGGGGATGTTGACCGATCTCGTCGCCGAAGATGCCAAAACATTTTTTGGCAAAGATCCAATTTCATCCGACCAAGTATTGGAAGTGTATCAAGGTTTTAAAACTGTTTAGAAAATATATTTTTTCGATAATTATTCTTTTATTTGTTACTGTTATGTCAGATATTTTGCAATTGACCGCTGTGAAGCGTGAGGAGAAGGGGAAGTATGCCACTGCACTTCGCAAGACCGGTATTATTCCTGCCGTCGTGTATGGCCACGGGGTTGCCAATGTGAATATTTTTCTTCCTGATCTGGCATTTGGTCGCGCTTTGAAGTCGGCTGGCGAGAGCACGTTGATCGCTCTCTCGATCGACGGTGCTACTCCGGTCAACGTGTTGATCGCCGATACCCAACTCCATCCGCTTACCGGCCGCATCATGCATGCCGATCTGTTTCAGGTGCGTATGGACGAGGAGATCGAGGCGGGCGTGCCGGTCGAATTCGTAGGGGAATCGCCAGCTGTCAAAGCGTTGGGCGGTATTCTCATTCGTTCTATTGATACATTGGAAGTTCGCTGTTTGCCGGCCAATTTGCCACACTCGTTGATAGTGGATATTTCGGCTTTGAAGGAATTGGATGACAATATCTCTCTCGCTGATATCGCTGTACCCGAGGGTGTGGAATTGCTCGGAAAAGAGGATACCGTAATCGTTTCGATTGCCGCTCCTCGCACCGAGGCCGAGATTGCCTCTCTCAATGAGAAGGTCGAGGTTGATGTGACCAAGGTTGAAGGCGTGGTGAAAGAAACCGCTCCGGCAGCCGAGGCAAAGAAAGAAGAAAAGAAATAAAGAATTTTTGTGTAGTTTTTGTGTATGTTAGGTTAAGGTGGAGGAAGGGCAATGTTATTTACAAATGTAAAAGGTTCTTATCTGGGTGGAATAATTCCAGAGGATTATCGGTGTAGTTGTTGTGATGTGTTGGGCGCGAAACTGTGGCGTGAATACGGAATTTCTTTTGAAAGTCCAAAGCTTTTCTGCGTAATGTGTGCAGAGTGGCAGGCCGGCACTGTTTGTGATACAGATATCAGATGTTTCACTGGTGACGGAGAGGATCAAATCGGAATTCTTATCCCAGCGATTCCCATGGAAGGTTCGGAGAATTGTTATTGGGGATACAATTATGTCCCCGAAGGAGCTCAAAAATGGTGGGGCGATCTCCCTGCATTTGTATCCTGGTCATAATGTGGTTACCATAAAAAACGGCGTGGAGGTGAATATCCCATGCCGTTTTTATATGTGCGTTTTTGTTACCCTTATTCCTGCTCAATAAATTTTTTCACCTCTTGTTCCAGAGTCGGGAAGAGTGTTTCGAGAGCCGTTTCTTCTTCCGGAGTGAAGCGATCGAGGACGAAGTCATGCGCGAAATTTTTATAGGGACAGGGTTCATCAGGTTTGCGTTGAGAGAGGCCGATGCGCAGCCGAGTGAAGGTTTGGGTACCGAGGTGTTCGATGATGTTCTTGATACCATTGTGTCCGGCGGCCGAAGAGTCGATGGCGAGGCGGTATGTGCCGAAGGGAATATCGAGCTCATCCTGGATAACGAATATATCCGCGGGTGAGAGTTTATAGAAATCAAGCAATGCTCGTACGGCAACGCCGGAGAGATTCATAAAAGTATTCGGCTTCACAAGAATTATTTTTTCGTTTACCCCGAGACGCAGTTTTTCGGGGCCCAAGAGTCCCTCACTTATCTCGGCTGAGAATTTTTTGTTGAGAGAAAAATCAGGGAAGCTCCATTGGGAGCGCAAGTATTCCGCCATGAGAAATCCGACATTGTGACGAGTGCACGTATATTCTTTTCCTGGATTCCCCAGCCCGATGATGAGTTTCATATATTTCTTCGTTAATTATTGTTATCCATAGTATCTGCCTGCTGTTGGTATTCTTCTTTGGAGGCTTCTTGATACTGAAAGACGGATTGCATATTGCTGCCGAGCACGAGCAGAAAGTCGGGCGTGTTTTTTGAAGAAGATGTGTTGGTTGTGGTGGAACTTTTGCTGTTAGAGAGTGGTGATTGGTCAGTGCTTGGATTAAGTGTGAAGGGAAATTTTTTGATGAGACTGTCGAGACTCCAGGGTTTGACGCCGTTGGTATAATCATAGATGACGCTTTGGTCTTGGGCGGCCGCTTTGCTTGGGTCGGGGATGGTCTGCACATTCGTGAAGCCGAGCTGCGTGGTGAGGAGTTGTCGCAATCGATCGCCATAGTCAGTATGACCGGAACGGTTGATGATGTCGATCTTGGGTTGTTCGGTGGCGATGGCACTTTGGTGACGCTTCAGGATATCGAGGTCGAAGATGTTACTGGCGAGGTCACGCGTTTCGTTCCAATTGCCAGTGCGGGGGGTGAGAGCGAACATCGCGACGCCGCTGTCAGTGGGGATGTGGACGACTCGCAGGATGCTATCGGGTTTCCAGGCATCGATGACAGCGGTGGGGATAGTATGTGTGTCGAGTGTTCGGGCGACTTCGAGGAAGGCAGGGATCTCGTCTTGGGCGATGTTGGTGCGGACATTGTCGCCGAGTGCATTCAGGAGTTGATTCATTGCGAACGGATTGGCGAGCGTCTTAGCAGAAAGGATTTTTTCTCGGACAGCCTGGAGTATGACTTGTTGGCGCTTGGCGCGGCCGAAATCTCCCTCGGGATCATTGTGGCGTTCGCGGGCGTACTTGAGAGCGGTGGCGCCGTCGAGTGTCTGCCAGCCTTGGGTGATGGAGAATATTTCGTAGCTGTAATTCGGACCGGGGTATCGGGCATCGTAGAGATCGCGTTCGACATAGATGCTCACGCCGCCAATAGCATCGACGACTTGTTGAAAGCCGTTGAAATTGGCGACGACGAAATAATGGATCGGGAGTCCGGTGACGAGGCTGACGGCCTGTTCGGTGTAGGCGACACCCTTGCCTTCATTATTGCCGATGGGGTAGAGCGCATTGATTTTGGTGGAGGGAGATGTGGAATCCCCGATAGGAACGAAGAGATCGCGTGGGATGGAGAGGAGACCGACACGGTGATTGACGGTATCGAGGCGGAGGACAATGATGGTATCAGTGAGGAGATTGCCGGGTTGGTGAACGCCCGCGATACCGAGGAGGAGAATATTGATGATGCCCTGATCGTCATGATGGAGTGTCTCACTTGGATTTTTTTCGGGGGTGGTAAGTTGGGAGAGGGTTTGCCAGGGTGAAGTGGTGTTATTGTCTAGCGAGATGCGGTGAGCGGTCGCATTGACTCTCCAGAGGAGCCAACCGCCAAAAAATAATGCGATGACAAAAACACCGAGTGCGATATACCACGTGGTAAATCCCAACTGCGTGGAATGAAAAACAGAATTCGTTTTGGGGCGTTTGTTGGAAATGAAAGTCATATTTTGGCTAGTAGAAAGCAATTTTCAGGGGTTGATTCCGATGAGGAATCGTGATAGTATTGGATTACTTGTTTGCTTTTATTTGAGGCTATCGTTATGAACGATCAGGAAATCATTGCTGGAGAGGAAGAGAAAGAAGAAGAACAGTATGACTCGAAACAGTTCTTTCGGGATGTCATCACTATCGGCATTCTCGTCTTCCTTGTCATTATACCCATTCATACCTTTTTATTCCAGCCTTTCTTCGTTCGAGGTTCGAGTATGGAGCCGAATTTCAAGGACGGCGAGTATCTGATCGTCGAGGAATTGGGCTATAAGCAGACAGATGCCGGGATTTTTGGTTGGAACTGGTTTACTGTGCATCCCTTCGCCGAATTGAAGCGGGACGAGGTGGCGGTGTTTCATCCGCCGGTGAGCGCGGACTCTTTTTATATCAAGAGGGTGATCGGATTGCCAGGCGAAACAGTGCAGATCAAGAACGGAAAGATAGTGATTTTCAATAAAGATACCCCGAATGGTTTCGTACTCGAGGAAGTTGGCTATCTCAACCCATTGGTTGTGACGGTGGCGGATCTCAAAGTGACGTTGGCTGATGACGAATATTATGTGTTGGGGGATAATCGAGGAATGAGTCAAGACTCGCGGTTTTTTGGTCCAGTGAAGAAAGATCATGTCATCGGTAAAGTCGTTTTCCGTGCGTGGCCACTCGACCGCTATGGGATTCTGTAATCTTTTTAAAGAAGAATGCTATGTCTGCAACCACTGTTCAAATCAAGAAGACTCCCGCGAAGAAGCCAGTCACCAAGAATGTCAAAAAACCGAAATCTTTCAGCGCAGTAAAGACAGCGAATGAAAAAAAATCTCCCGCCATTGTGCAGCAAGAACAACAGGAATTGTTGATGCAGCCACCACGAGGGATGCGAGATTTGTTGCCGGGCGATCAACCCTACTGGGATCGAGTGCGGCGTATCTTGAGCACGGTGTGTCAGGAGTATGGTTTTCAGCGTATCGACACGCCGACCCTTGAATATGCGCATATTTTTTTGCGGTCGATTGGCGAGGGGACGGATGTTATCGACAAAGAGATGTATACTTTCACGACCCGCGGCGGAGACCGGGTAGCATTGCGACCGGAGATGACTTCGGGTATCGCGCGTGCCTATATCCAACACGGGATGAGCGTCCTGCCGAAGCCAATCCGACTGTTTTCCAAGGGACCGCTTTTCCGGTATGATCGTCCGCAAGAGGGGCGTTATCGTGAGCACTGGCAGGCGAATTTTGATATTTTCGGCGAGAAGGATCCGATCATTGATGCACAGATTTTTCAGATGGCATATCGTGTGGTCTCCTATCTTGGCCTGAAAAACATAGAGTTTCAGGTGAACTCGATCGGCACCCCGACGGCACGCAAGGAATACAATCGTGTGTTGGTGCGGTATTTCGAAACGCAGCGTAATCGCCTGTGTCAGAATTGCCGTGAGCGTCTCGAGACCAACCCTCTGCGCATTCTCGATTGTAAGGAGGATAAATGTGTGCAGCTCGTCGCCGTGGCGCCACAGATGAAGGATTATCTCGAACCAGAATCCAAAGAACATTTTCGCAAGTTGCTCGAGTATCTCGATGAACTCGAAATTCCTTACACGATCAATCCTCGCCTCGTTCGTGGTTTGGATTATTATACTGATACGGTGTTTGAGATTTACACGCGAGGGCAGGACGATACGAAGAAGCAGTCTCTGGGTGGTGGCGGTCGCTATGATGGATTGATTGCACAGTTGGGCGGCGAGTCGACGCCAGCGATCGGCTTCGGATTGGGGATGGACCGACTCGTGCTCGAGATGCAGCGCCACCAGGTGAAGTTGTATTATCCTCCTCGACCAAAAATTTTTCTCGCGCAGTTGGGTGAATTGGCGAAGAAGAAAAGCCTGCGATTGTTCGGAGAGCTGGAGAAGAATGGTGTTTTGGTTGCGGAGAGTTTTGGTCGCGGGAGTCTGAAATCACAGTTGCGGGCGGCGCACCGGATGGGAGCGGAGATTACGCTGATTCTCGGGCAGAAGGAAGCCATTGATGGCACGGTGATCTTGAAAGATATGGTGAGTGGCACACAGGAGACTGTGACCCAGGGCAAATTGATGCTTGCGGTGAAGAAGATGTTGAAGACGAACCAGACCCTGCACATCGACGCGGCACAGTTGAACGGCATCGACGATGATGACGAAGAAGACTAAAGTATGCCGACGATATTCGATAAGATTATTTCCAAAGAAATTCCTGCCGATATCCTCTATGAGGATGATGCAGTGTTGGCCTTTCGTGATATCCATCCGATAGCGCCGGTGCATGTGTTGATTATCCCCAAGAAAGCAATCCCGACGATTGATGATTTGGGTGACGACGATGAGGCGCTCGTGGGCAAAATGATCCTCGTAGCGCGCGATATTGCCAGGGACTTGAACATTTCCGAGAAAGGGTATAAACTACTATTTCGGGTCGGTGAGCATGGTGGACAAGAAGTCAAACATATCCATTTGCACCTGATCGGCGGGGCTCCATTGAGCGAAAACATCCATCCTGTGAAGAAAAGTTCGAGCAGTTGAAATAGAGACTATAGCTTTTTGTCATTGCGAGCGAAGCGCGGCAATCCCGTTTTTAGAAAGGAAAATCTTTCTTAGTGGGGGATTGCCACGGTTGTCCCGACTCATCGGGACGCCCTCGCAACGACAAGAAGTGGAAGGTTTTGTTTTTTTGTAATTGTATTCAAATATTTTTATGCAGAAATTGAAAGGAGGTCGAACAGTATGATCCAAGTAAGAAAAAGAGATCGAGAAGCTCCTGAGAGCCTCATTCGGCGGTTTTCCCGTCGAGTGCAACAGAGCGGCGTTTTGCAGCGCGTGCGCAAAATCCGTTTTCGCCCGGAAGAAAAATCCCGTGGTAAGCGGCGCGACGAAGCTCTCTACAAAGTGAAGATCCGCAAGGAGATCACTCGATTGAAAAAAATCGGACGCTTCGACGAAGATGCCCTCCGCGACATCAAAAAGAAACTCAATCGTTAGTCTTTCGAGATAACGAAACCAGTTCTCAAAAGCTCCCCTCACGGGGAGTTTTTTGGTGGAGGAAGAAGCACTCTCGTCTCGGAGAAGAATGAGAAAATTTTGGTAGGCAGTGTCAGGGTGATAAACTAAATAGATGGATTGATATAAGAATTAAAAAAACAAGTATGAACTTCGAAAGCCCAATTGAAAGTGAAAATCCGAGAGAAAAATTTGTGCGGATATTCAAAGAGAAAGGAGAAGGCGATCCTGAAACGCGAGAGCTTCTCCAGGAAGTGGTGGATGAATTGCAAAAACAAGCCGAGCAATCGGAAGATTTTTTGAAGGGACAGATAGAAATCAGTTGCGCTTTGGCTCGTATTTATCTGGAAGTCGGGAGTTTGAAAGATGCTTACGATAGTTTTGACGATGCGTTGGAGCAATTGCAGTATATACAGGGAGAAGAGGATTTAGAAGAGGCGATTGTAGGGGAAATGGAGCAGGCAGGTCTTTTAAGAAAGGGTTGGAATTCTCAGCGATGGGAGAAAAATTGACCATGTAGAGCTTCCATTTTTCTCTATTTTGGTGTATTTTATGAGTAGGGAAGGGGATTTTTTGATGGAATAAATTTTTTCAACACAACAGTATGACACTTCAAGAACAATTGCGGGAGGATTTGAAGCAAGCGATGAAGAGT
>Ga0194043_1000465_pt1 | contig 22398 bp, 20 predicted proteins | sample JunL4415m_MetaG_FD_161274 | JGI IMG/M metagenome (GOLD analysis project Ga0194043, IMG submission 161274) | Anoxic zone freshwater microbial communities from boreal shield lake in IISD Experimental Lakes Area, Ontario, Canada - Jun2016-L442-15m | ecosystem: Environmental > Aquatic > Freshwater >...
CTCAGGAGCAAATAAACGTCGCATTGCTACATCCGCAATTGCTCCCAACCCTTTTTCTTTGGCGGCTGCCGACATGCCTTTGAAGGCAGCGCGTCCTGGTTCAGAGAACATAGCGCCACAATCAGCTAAGACTAAGCGTGAAGCTAATTCTGGATGACGAATGCTGGTGATTAGGGCGATGAAGCCACCATAACCATTGCCTAAGAAAATAGGCTTTTCTGATAACTTCAGCGATTCAATGCCTTGTGCAATATGGTCTGCAATAGTGTTGAGATCTCCGCCAACAAAATCAGAGTCACCAAAACCGGGTAAGTTTAAAGAAATCACTTCATGGGTTTTGATGAGTTCGGCTGCAAGGGGAGCGAAAGAGCTACTATCCGCTAACAAAGAGTGGAATAAAACAATGGGTATTCCTGATCCCGATATTTCGAGACTCAATTTTTGATTGCCAATGTTTAATATTTTGCTTGCCATATCTATTTAGTCCTTACAGTCTTTTGTTTCGGAAGGGGTTTTTGATTAGTTCAAACGAGGCTGGCTAGCAGTGTCTTTGTACCAGTCGAAAGGCGCATCATCTAAACGGACCATCACACTCTTAGTTTCAAAGTGTTGATCAAAAGATTCTGTACCGCACTCGCGACCAATACCTGAATCTTTAATTCCGCCCCAAGGGGATGCAGGGTCTAGACGATGATGGTCATTTATCCACACGATTCCACATTTCAGTTTTGCCGCCACTCGGTGCGCTCTGGTGACATCGTTCGTACGAATTGCACCTGCAAGTCCGAACGGAGAATCATTCGCCAACTCCAAACCTTCTTCTTCAGTTGTAAATTTGGTAACAGACACAAATGGACCAAATACTTCTTCTTGAAAGATGCGCATTTTTCTAGTGACATCAGCAAATACGGTAGGTTCAACGAAAAAACCATCTTTCAAGGATGGATCTGTGGGTACTTTGCCACCAGCTACTAAACGTGCTTTATCTTCATTTAGTCCAATATCGATGTATTTCAGAACACGTTGTTGCTGACGCGCAGATACAACTGGCCCCAGTTGAACTGTAGGGTCGATTGGGTTGCCAATGCGAATGGATTTTGCTTTCGCTGCCAATTTTTCAACGAACTCATCATAGATATTTGCTTGAACAATTTGACGGCTACCGCAAATACAAGTTTGACCTGCACCAATAAAAGCACCAAATGCAGCGTAATTCACGGCTTGATCTACATTAAAGTCATCAAAAACGAGAACAGGTGTTTTGCCACCGAGTTCTAGGGTTTGGTGAGCAAAGTTGCTACCGGCAAGAGCGCCAGTAATCCGGCCCGCCTCTGTGCCTCCAGTGAGAACCCACTTAGCTAATCCGGGATGCTCAGCAAGCGCTTTACCAGTTGAAGGCCCAAGACCAGTAATCACGTTAAACACTCCAGGAGGCAGGCCAGCATCAACAAATAGCTGCGCCAAACGTAAAGTGGTCAATGGGGTGTATTCAGAGGGCTTAACTACTGTTGTGCAACCAGAGGCAAGAGAAGGTGCCAAGCTCTTCACCATGATCATGAGTGGGTGATTAAATGGCGTTGAGTTTCCGACTACGCCAATCGGAGTGCGAATCGTGTAGTTGAGATAGTTGCCATCAACAGGAATGACTGAATCACGACGCGCGATAGCTAGGCCTGCGTTGTAACGGAAAAAATCGGGCAGACGAGAAACTTGGGCGCGGGTCTCATTTAATGAGCGACCATTATTTGCGGTTTCTAAGGTATAAATTTCTTCTAAATTGGCCTCAAATACATCAGCAAGTTTGTTGATAAGCTTAGCTCTTGTCCGGTTAGACATGGCACTCCACTCGGGGCTAGCAAAGGCAGCAGCAGAGCTCTTTACAGCCTTGTCTACATCGGCATCAGTAGCGTGTGAAATTTGTGCAAGAAGCTCACCAGTTGCCGGGTTTAATACATCAAGTAAATCGGATTGTGATGCTGGAACTTCTTTTCCATCAATGAACAAACCGCGAATAGGTACTTGCTTGCTAGATGTAGACATTGTGATCCTTTTTTAATAGATTGAATTAGTTGACGATCATGCCGCGAGATACTGCGTTACTTACCCTTTTGCCAGCGGCAAGAACATGTTGCTCCGCTAAACGCTGAGCAGTTTTAATAGATCTAGACTGAATGACTTCGATGATTTCACGATGTTCTGCTACCAAGGCTTCTGGTTTGCCATGGTTCATATTGCTGACACTAATTTGGACTGCACGTTCCATGAGATCAATCAGATCAATCAGTTGATCACGCATGCGTGGGTTACCACCGAGCTCTGCTAAACGGCGATGAAAACTTTTGTTGTAGCTAACAAAGCCATCTGGCCATTGTGAGGCGCTAAAGTGCTTGAATTGATCCAGCGCCTCAAGTTGCTCATCACTCGCGTGGCGAATGATACGTTCCATATTGGCTCGCTCGAGAGCGGCACGTAGATGAAACATATCCAACATGTCAGAGATAGATACTGGTGCAACCCTATAGCCCTGTCTTGGGATGGTAATGACGAGACCTTCGCGCTCTAAGCTAATCAGCGCATCCCGAACAGGCGATTTACTGACTTCAAAGCGTGCAGCCAACTCTGCTTCCCGTATCTCTGCCCCCGGCATTAATTCGCAGGTCAAGATATCGTGGCGCAATTGCTCATAGACTCTCTCACGGAGTAATCGACCGTCTGTTTCTAGGGGTTCGGTGAGAGTAGAGGCCATAGTTTCAAAGATATTAGATTGGCTATAAATATTCTTCGTAATATATCACAAGACATTTCTGTTGGGATAGAGAATTTTATAAGTATATGATTTATATCAATAAATAAATAATTTATAAAAATATTGATTTAATTTAATTTTATTGTAGTATATCAATTAAGCCTTAAAAGACTATTAAAAATACTGGAGGAGACAATCATGCTGAAGAACATTCATCTGAAAGCCATGGTACTAGTGATGGCGGGGGCGCTTTTGACCTCTACTAGCTATGCCGCAGATACCACACCTATTCGGGTAGGTTTTTTGACTATTAAGTCGGGTGCACTTGCGGCTGGCGGAAAGCAGATGGAAGAAGCCATCAATCTGTTTATGAAAGAGCGCAACAATACGATTGCTGGCAGAAAAGTAGAGCTCTTTGTGGCAGATACTTCAGGGCAACCAGCGATTACTAAAACAAAAACCCAAGAGCTAGTTGAAAAAGATAAGGTACAAGTCATTATTGGACCACTCGCTGCTTTTGAAGCAATTGCAGTTGATGACTACATTAAAAAAGTAGGCATCCCTGTTATTTCTCCATCCGCAGGTGCTGAAGATTTAACACAACGTAAACCCAATCCATGGTTTGTTCGCGGTGTTGGTAGCTCTGCCCAGCCAAGTCATGCACTTGGCGAGTATGCTGCCAAAGATCTGAAGTACAAACGCATTGCCATCATTGCTGATGACTTTGCTTTTGGTCATGAAATTGCAGCTGGCTTCCAAAGAACTTTTGAAGAGAATGGTGGCAAGGTAGTTCAGAAACTATGGACTCCTTTGAATGTTGCCGATTACGGTACATACATTGGTCAAATCAAGCCTAACGTGGATGCCGTATTTGCTGCATTTGCCGGCGGTAACGGTGTGAAGTTTGTGAAGCAATACAGTGAATATGGCCTCAAGGGAAAAATTCCTTTACTTGGTGCAATGACAACAGTTGATGAAGGTATCTTGCCGTTTATGGGTGATGATGCTCTCGGTGTGATTTCCACTGGTTGGTATTCAGCAAATCTGAATAATGCGGCTAATGCAAAGTTTGTAAAAGATTTCAATGCTACATACAAGAAGGATCCTGGCTATTACTCCATGGGTGCTTACGGCGCTGCTCTGATGCTTGAGCAAGCACTCAAAGACGTCAAGGGTAATATTGAAGATAAGGCTGCATTTATGGCTGCCTTGCGTGCCGTCCAGTTGCCTAATGATCCAAGAGGCAAAGTGACTTTAGATGCGCTTGGAAATCCGATTATGGATATCTACATCCGTAAGGTTGAGAAAAAAGACGGTAAGTTGAGTAACGTAGTGATTAAAACTTATCCAGCGGTTAGTCAATTTTGGACCTATAAAACGAAAGATTTCTTATCTAACCCTGTTTACTCTAGAGATTACCCTCCAGCGAATAATCTAGAAAACTAAGTTAGGGAAGTATGTCTTTTTGGTTAATACAGAGTCTTAATAGCCTGGCACTAGGGGGAGTACTTTTCACCTTAGCGGCAGGCTTTTCTCTTATCTTTGGATTGATGCGTATTGCCAATCTTTCTCACGGCGCTTATTTCATGTTGGGCGCGTATGTGGGCTTAAGTGTCATTGAGGCAGGGCACTCATTCTTTCTGGCAATCTTGGCTGCAGCAGTGGCGATCGGTATTCTCGGTTGCATTGTTGAGCGCATTATTTTGCGCCGTCTTGCGGGTAATAGTTTGTCACAAGTATTGGCAACTTTAGGGGTTGCTTTTGTGATCGCAGACTGCAGCTTATGGTTTTGGGGCGGAGATCCTCGGCCAGTCAGTGCTCCTAGCTTCTTAGCCGGTGGCGTACAGATCTTTGGCCTTACCTTTCCACTCTACCGAATTGCCTTGGTAGTGTTTAGTATTTTTGTTGCAATCGGTTTATGGGCGCTACTGGATAAAACTAAACTTGGTGTCATGATTCGTGCCAGCGTTGATGACAGACAGATGGCGCAGGGTGTTGGTGTTCCAGCTACCAAATTGTTTTCAATTGTGTTTTGTTTGGGTGCGGCCCTTGCTGGTGTTGGAGGTATTGCCGCCGCTCCCATCCTCTCAGTTTATCCAGGATTAGATGCGGATATGTTGCCAATCGCTTTGGTTGTCGTCATCCTCGGGGGTCTAGGTAGTTTATTAGGCGCCTTTATAGGTAGCTTTTTAATTGGCTTTATTTATAGCTTTGGGCAAGTGTTATTTCCAGACTTGGCATACATCATTTTATTTTTACCGATGTTGATTATTTTGGCTGTTAGGCCCCGTGGTTTGTTTGGAAAGATTAGCGCTTGAACCGGATTACTTCTGTTATCGCCCTTGCTCTATTACTTGCGCTCCCATTACTGACTGGTGGCACTTATTACACCAATCTCGCCAGTCAAATTCTGATTGCCGCTATCTTTGCAATGAGTCTGAATTTATTAGTTGGATATGCTGGCTTAACCTCTTTAGGTCATGCGGGATATCTAGGATTAGCCGCCTATATCAGTAGCTGGTTGATGGTGAAGTTAGGGTGGTCGCATGCTAGCTCTGCTGCAATGGCCATTGTGGGGACTACGGTAATAGCAGGTATTTTTGGATTGATTGCTTTACGTGCTACTGGTATTAGTTTCTTGATGATTACTTTGGCCTTCGGACAAATTTTATGGGGCTTGGCTTATCGTTGGGCAAGTGTTACCGGTGGGGATAACGGCATCTCTGGATTAACACGTCCTAGTCCTTTTGGATTGGATCTAGGAGAAGCGAATATTTTTTACTATTGCACCTTATTCGTGTTTTTACTGGTGTTACTTGCGATTACTATTTTGGTTCGCTCACCTTTCGGGGCTACCATTCGCGGTACAAAGGATCAACCACGTCGCATGAACGCATTAGGATTTAATGTATGGCTCATTCGCTGGATCACATTTACCGCTTGTGGATTTTTTGGGTCCATTGGTGGAATCATGTATGTCTACTATCACCAATTCATCAGTCCGCATAGTCTGTCATTAGCTAATTCTGCTGAAATGCTCTTAATGGTGATTGCTGGCGGTGCTGGAACCTTACTTGGGCCTGTGATTGGCGCTGCTCTCGTGATGCTACTCAAGAATGTAGCCAGTCAATATGTGGATCACTGGGTCACCTTATTAGGCTTAGTCTTTATTTTTATAGTGATGTTCATCCCCGGCGGGATTGTCGCTGGATTTGATCGCATCAAGAGTGCGCTAACTTCAGCAAAATAAATGATGAATCCAATCCTTCAAGTATCTAACTTAACGAAGTCATTTGGCGGTTTGCAAGTGACAAAGGGCGTCAACTTATCCGTGCATACTGGAGAAAGACATTTATTAATTGGTCCCAATGGGGCAGGTAAGACCACTCTCTTTAATTTAATTTCTGGTGATTTAGCTTCGGATTCTGGCAGCATCACTCTTGCTGGCAAGAATGTAACAAAGCTTTCTACAGCACGACGTGCACAACTCGATTTAGCTAGAACCTATCAAATCTTGACGCTATTTGGAAAAGACAATTTGCTTTCCAATGTGAAATTAGCTCTCCTGGGAAAAATGCCGCTGCGGTGGAAGTGCTGGGGTTCGTTCTTGTCTGAGGCGGCACTAGATCAAAAAGCATTAAGCGTCCTCGATATGGTGGGACTAGGTTCTAAAGCGTATCTACCTCTAGAACAAACATCCTATGGAGAGAAGCGCCGGCTTGAGATCGCAATGGCATTAGCTCAAAACCCCCAAATTTTATTATTGGATGAGCCTTTGGCCGGCTTGTCCACTGAAGAGCGCGAAACCATCACCCAACTCCTGAAGCAAATTGACCGAAAAATCACCATCCTCATGATTGAGCACGATATGGAAGTGGCCTTAGCATTCGCTGATCGCATCACGCTATTACATTATGGCGAAGTGATTACTAGTGGTACACGCCAAGAGGTTGTTAATGATCCGCGCACTAAGGAAATTTACCTTGGACAATAAGTCAATCCTCAGTATTGACGGACTCAATGCTTTTTATGGCGATAGCCATATTTTGTACGACGTCTCTTTTGCATTAAGAAAAGATACTGTGCTGGCTTTGCTCGGAAGAAATGGCGCCGGTAAGACAACTTGCATTAGTTCAATCATTGGGTTTTTACCGGACCGTCAGGGTTCCATTGAATTGGATGGGGTGCAATTACAAAAGCTCTCCCCTGAGAAAATCTGTCATGCAGGAATCGGTATTGTTCCTCAAGGGAGGAGAATCTTTCCAAGTTTGAGCGTTAAAGAAAATCTTGAAGTGGCTTATCAGCCTCCTCGTTTTGGTAGCGCTCGCCAATGGAATTTGAAAGATGTATTTCAATTCTTTCCAAGGCTGCTGGAACGCCAGGATCAAGTGGCAGGCAGCTTGTCAGGCGGTGAACAGCAGATGTTGGCCATTGGTCGGGCCTTAATGACTAATCCTAAAGTCTTGTTGATGGATGAGCCCTCAGAGGGCTTGGCCCCCCAAATCGTAAAAGAGGTGGGTAATATTATTGCATCATTAAAACCGTTTATCTCGATTGTTTTGGTGGAGCAGAATTTAAATCTTGCCCTTAGTGTGGCTGACGATGTGGTACTACTGAATGGTGGCAAAGTCGTGTTTGCTGGAACGAAGACTCTCTTTTGCGAAAAGCAGCAGGAGTTGCAGAGTCATCTCGGCATCGAATAAAGGGAGTTGGGAATGCAAGAGCAATTGAACACTGCCAAGATCGGAAATTACGACATCAATTACTTAGATGTCGGAGAAGGCACCCCGGTTGTCTTGATTCATGGTTTAGCTGGTGACTATAGTGCCTGGACTAGCCAAATCCAACTTTTAAAAGATCACTATCGGGTCATTGCATTTGATAATCGTGGTGCTGGCAAAAGCGCGCAAGTAGATGAAGCGATCAGTACTCAGGACTTAGCTAAAGACACTCTGGGTTTGATGGATTACTTAAATATAGAGTCTGCACATATTGTTGGAAGATCCATGGGCGGTGCTGTAGCTCAGCATATGGCGTTAATGTCGCCAAAACGGGTGAAATCCTTAGTGTTGTGCGCTTCATTTGCAATCTTGGATCCTCTGGGGCGTCGAGTATTGTTGAATATGCGCGAGGCGCTGGAATGGCGGATGAATTGGGCTGACCATGCTCGCCATTCTGTGCAGAACTTTGTCTCTGCCGATTTCTTTAACCACAAGCAAGAGCAGGTTCAGAAAATTGAGGCCTTGATTGGTGGTGAGACTCGCCTACCTGCATGCTATAGCCGTCAGAATGAGGCATGCCAAAATCATGATACGAGTAGTCAGCTCAGATTCATTACTCAACCTACCTTAATCATGGCAGGGCAGAATGATCCCATCTGTTCGCTTACAGCAACAAAGATTTTGAGTGATGGTATTGCTGACTCAAAGACAATTATTTTTGATAATGCCAGCCATTTTTTCTTGATGGAGCAGGCAGATAAATTTAATCAATCCCTCAAGGATTGGCTAAATACTCAGGCTTAAAGTCCTAGACCACTATGAAATGGATTGATCAATTTTCTTTGGAAAAGCAGGTTGCTATAGTAACTGGAGCAGCCGGCGGCTTAGGCAGTGAGTTAGTCAAAATCCTAATGGAAGCTGGTGCTGATGTCGTTCTGGCTGATTCAGATGAGATTCGCTTAAATGGATTAGCTCAAGAGCTCGATCCCTCAGGGCAAAGGCTACTTGTTCAGAAATGTGATGTCACAAAAGAACGGGACATCCTAAGTATCATTGATCGGGCACATCAGAAATTCGGAAAAATTGATATATTGGTTAATAGCGCTGGAGTTTTAGGTCCCGATGCTGCTTGGTCCAATGTTTTAGAGAGTGACTGGGATGGGGTTTTAGATGTGAATGTAAAAGCTAGCTGGATGGCTGCAACACATGTCTCCAAATATATGATTACCAATCATCTAGCAGGCAGAATTATTAATATCTCTTCTTCGCTGGGGCTCAGGTCGCAACTCAAACGGATTCCCTATGCAACATCGAAGGCGGCGGTTGAACATTTAACACGTAACCTTGCTATGGAATTGATTCAGCACAATATTCGAGTCAATTGCTTAGCGCCAGGTTGGATAAATACCAACATGGTGAAAAGTGTTTTGCAGGGAGAAGAGGGCGAAAAATGGCGAGCATCTATTCCTATGCGTCGTGCTGCTGAGCCATCAGAGCTTGCTGGACCTTTACTACTATTAGCCTCTCATGCGTCTAGTTATATGACTGGCACAATCCTGCGCGTAGATGGTGGATATGCCTATTGTGGAATTGAGCTTCCAGAGTAATCTTTGCAAATCGTCAATGACTTAAGCGCCTAAAGCCTCAAGTAATTCGGTCTCTAGTTGTATCTGTAGTTTTGGGTTCTTGCCAAGATTGGCAGCGTCTAATAACAAGATATCTTCCACTCTTTCACCTAGCGTATTAATTCTGGCAGTATGAATAGAGACCTGATGTTTTGCTAATACCCTAGAGATTGTGTAGAGCAAGCCAGTACGGTCACTTGCAGAAAGTGCGAGTGTGTAATATCTACCGCGATCATCTGGCACCATATGTACCCTGGGTTGTATCGGGAAAGTGCGGGATTGCCTGGAAAGACGACCCATACTTGGATGTGGCAATGGATCTGCATTAGTTAATGCAGATGTCAATTCAAACTCCACCAGTTGGATGATGTCACGATAGCTACCGCCTTCATCGACCAAGTTACTTCCAGAGATTTGAAAGGTATCTAAGGCATAGCCATGACGAGTTGTGTGAATGCGTGCATCCCAAATTGAGAAACCATGTCTTTCAAAATAAGCACAGATGCGTGCAAACAGGTCTTCTTGGTCTTTTACGTAGACAGCCACTTGCAGACCTTCACCAATTGGTGAGAGTCGTGCGCGGACGATAGGCTGTTCGCTATTGACTTTGTTATATAGATGGCGTGTAAGCCAAGCGATATCAGATGAATCCTGCCTAAGGAAGAAGGCAACATCTAATTGCTGCCATAGGTCTTCATAAGAGTCATCATTGATGCCATAGAGGCGTAATTTTGCGCGGGATTCTTCTTGATGCTGCGCTAGCTCTGAAGAGGCATCTGGTTTTGCGCCGCCTAAGACCCTGAGAGTTGCACGATAAAGGTCTTCTAGCAGTTTCCCCTTCCAAGCATTCCAAACTTTGGGGCTTGTACCGCGCACATCCGCTACAGTTAATAAGTAAAGGGCAGTCAGATGGCGTTCGTCACCCACCTTTTTAGCAAATGCTCTCACTACATCTGGGTCGGTGATGTCTTGCTTCTGGGCGACCTGACTCATATTGAGATGTTCTGCAACCAACCATACCAGTAACTCAGTATCTTTTTTATCTAAGCCATGATCTTTAGCAAACTTTCGGGTATCCGCTTTGCCAAGCTGCGAGTGATCGCCGCCCCGGCCTTTAGCAATGTCGTGAAAGAGTGCTGCAATTACCAGTAACCAAGGTTTTTCAAAGTGAGCGATCAAGCTGCTACAGAAAGGGAACTCATGGGTGTATTCAATCACCATGAAGCGACGTACATTGCGAAGCACCATTAAGATATGTTGATCAACCGTATAAACGTGGAATAAGTCATGTTGCATCTGCCCCACAATCCTACGAAACGCAGGGAGGTAACGACCTAATACACTGCTTCGGTTCATTAACTGAAATGCACGACTCACACCTTCTGGCTGTTTCAGAATCTCCATAAAGAGTGCGCGATTGATTGGGTTGGCACGCCACTTACTATCCATCTTTTGGCGAGCGTTATAGAGAGCTCTAAAAATGGTGGCAGAGAGACTTTTCACATTGGCAGTTTGCGCAAAGACCAAAAAAGTTCGCAAAATTTGTTCGGGGTGTTTCTGGTATAGCTGTGGATCAGTAATATCTAGAACACCCTGTCTTTCAATGAAATACTCATTGCCTTCACCTGGTATGGGGTGGGTAGTCTTGGATTCTTGGGGAAAGAGTAAGGCTTCAATATTTTGTAAGAGCACATCGTTCAATTGTGTGACTGCTTTTGCTGCCCAGTAGTAGCGACGCATAATCGCTTCACTGGCTTGACGTGATGATTCTTCTTGAATACCCATTGAGGCCGCTAAGGCAGCTTGCCAGTCAAAGGCGAGGACATCTTGCCTACGTCCGGCCAGTAAGTGGAGATTAGCACGCAGTATTTCTAAAAACCGCTGATTGCGGTTTAGCTCAGTCAGTTCACGTTGGGTTACTAAGCCAGCTTGGTTCAAATCCTTAAAAGTATTACCTAGTAGTGCCGCTTTGCTAACCCAAGAGATCACCTGCAAATCCCGCAAGCCCCCGGGACTTTCTTTGCAATTGGGCTCCAATGAATAAGGGGTGTCTTGGTATTTATAGTGACGTTGGATTTGTTCTGCTTGTTTAGCTTGAAAGAAGGCTTTGGGGTCTAGGGCACTTTCATAGGCTTTAGCAAATTCCTTAAAGAGCTGTTTTTTTCCGCAAAGAAGGCGTGACTCAAGTAAAGAGGTTCGTACGGTGATATCTTGCTCTGATTCAGAAATGCATTCAGCTACAGTTCTTACTGAAGAGCCAATCTCTAAGCCGGTATCCCAGCAGCTCGCGACGAACTGTTCTATTTTTTTGGATAGAGATGCGGCTAATTTTTCATCTGCTGGCAGCAATATCAAAATATCAATATCAGAATAGGGGAATAAAGCACCCCTACCAAAGCCCCCAACTGCAACAAGAGCGGCTTCATTGCTGAGCCCACAACTATTCCATAAATGAACTAATAGCTCATCACTGAGTTTGCTCAGTTGTTTAGTCAGTTTGCTAACAGCTTGTGTTTCCCTAAACTCTGCGTAGGCAATTTCTCGAGCGGTGCGCAGACTTGCTGCATCCGTAATACTCTTTGCCGCTTGCTGCATCATGCTCATTGACTTAGGCGCTAGCCAAGCTTGGTCTAAAAGAGAGGCCTGTAACGCAATCCGGAGGAGGGTTACTGCCTTCAGACCAAGTGAGTACTTCAACACCGGCTTGGGTAACGAGGAGGGTATGTTCCCATTGGGCCGAAAGGCTACGATCTTTAGTCTTCACAGTCCATTGATCGGGCATCGTACGAATATCTCGACGGCCGGCGTTAATCATGGGTTCGATAGTGAATGTCATACCGGCAACTAGCTTTTCACCAGTACCAGGTTTGCCATAGTGAAGAATTTGTGGGTCTTGGTGGAATACTTTACCAATGCCGTGACCGCAGTACTCACGTACCACGGAATAACCTGCTTTTTCTGCATGCGTTTGAATCACGTAACCAATATCGCCCAGTGATGCCCCAGGTTTTACTTGGGCAATACCAAGCCACATACATTCAAAAGTAATTTGTGTGAGACGTTTTGCCATCACAGAAACTTCGCCCACCATAAACATACGGCTCGTATCACCGTAGTAGCCATCAGGTGTAATGACAGTGATATCTAAATTAACAACATCACCGCTCTTGAGAACCTTATCTCCAGGAATGCCGTGACAAATGACATCATTTACAGAGGTACAAATCGATGCCGGAAAGGGTGGATAGCCTGGAGGCTGATAATTGAGTGGTGCTGGGATGGTTTTTTGGACATCCCGCATATAGGTATGGCAAATGTTGTCCAGCTCACCAGTGGTCACTCCAGCCTTGACGTGTGGAGCTACATGATCGAGGACTTCGCTAGCCAAACGTCCAGCCTCACGCATCCCTAAGATGTCTTTTTCTGCAGTAAATACACTATTCATGCCTTGATTATCAACGACTTGGCAGTTTTTAGTTTGCCCTAATCGCCTAAATTTTAGGCAATTACCCCATTTTTAGGGCTCCTAACCACGGTTTTGCACCCTCCCCACCCGGTTTTAAGTGAGGAAGGACTGGCTAGAGCATTGATATTTAAGCTATAATTTTGGTCTCAGGTCTATTTTTGACTTGAAATCCCGAGTTGAGCCTTCCAGGGTGGCGCTTTTTAGCGCAGCTAGGACTCAACTTTAGAACCAACCCTTAGGAGAAGTTATGTCAGTAACTATGCGTCAAATGCTGGAAGCCGGTTGCCATTTTGGTCACCAAACCCGTTTCTGGTCCCCAAGAATGGCCCCTTACATTTTCGGCCATCGCAACAAAATTCACATTATCAATTTGGAAAAAACCTTGCCAATGTTTCAGGACGCCCTGAAATTTGCAAAACAAGTTGCTGCTAATCGTGGCACGATTTTATTTGTTGGTACAAAGCGTCAATCACGCGAGATCATTGCTGAAGAAGCTGCTCGTGCTGGTATGCCTTACATCGACAGCCGTTGGTTGGGCGGTACGCTCACCAACTTCAAAACTGTTAAAGGTTCCCTCAAGCGTTTGAAAGATATGGCAGTTGCCAAGGAAGCTGGCGATTGGGAAAAGCTTTCTAAGAAAGAAGCTTTGACTAACGACCGCGATCTCGACAAATTGCAAAAAGCCCTTGGTGGTATTCAAGATTTAAATGGTGTTCCTGATGCAATTTTCGTAGTGGACGTTGGCTATCACAAGATTGCTATTACTGAAGCAAATAAGCTCGGCATTCCAGTAATCGCTGTAGTGGATACCAATCACTCACCAGAAGGTGTTGAATACATCATTCCTGGTAACGATGACTCCAGTAAGGCAGTTCTTCTTTATGCACGTGGGATTGCCGATGCAATCCTCGAAGGCAAAGCTAACTCTGTTCAAGAAATCTTGACAGCCGTTAAAGAAGGCGAAGAAGAGTTTGTTGAAGAAGGGAAAGCTGAATAATGGCTGCTATTACCGCTGCAATGGTTGGTGAGTTACGCGCCAAAACGGATGCTCCAATGATGGAGTGCAAAAAAGCTTTGACTGAGGCTGATGGTGATATGGCTCGCGCAGAAGAAATTCTGCGTGTAAAGCTTGGTAGCAAAGCTGGTAAAGCAGCTTCCCGTGTAACGGCTGAAGGTATTGTTGTTTCCTATATTGATGGCAACACAGGTGCTTTGCTCGAAGTGAACTGCGAAACCGATTTCGTTTCTAAGAATGATGACTTCTTGGCATTTACAAGCGAGTGCGTGAAGTTAATTGCTGAAAAGAATCCAGCAGACGTAGCTGCATTGCTTGCATTGCCAATGAATGGTCAAACTGTTGATGAAGTTCGTAGCGCATTGATTGGTAAGATCGGTGAAAACATCATGCCACGTCGTTTCAAGCGTTTCACTAGTGGTAGCAAATTGGTTTCTTATCTCCACGGTACTCGTATTGGCGTAATGGTCGAGTTTGAAGGTGATGAGATTGCAGCTAAAGATGTGGCAATGCATATTGCTGCAATGAAGCCAGTAGCTCTGTCGATCGCTGATGTTCCTGCTGAATCTATTGCTGTAGAGCGTAGCGTTGCGGTTCAAAAGGCTGCTGAATCCGGTAAACCACCAGAAATCGTTGAGAAGATGGTTGAAGGTTCTATCCAGAAATACCTCAAAGAGGTTTCTTTATTGAATCAAACTTTCGTAAAGAACGATAAGCAAACCGTTGAACAGATGCTCAAGGCTGCAAATACAACAATCCAGGGTTTCACCATGTTTGTTGTAGGTGAAGGCATTGAAAAGCGTCAAGATGACTTTGCCGCTGAAGTAGCTGCTCAGGTAGCTGCTGCCTCTAAAGCAACTGCATAAATAGCTGTTTTGGGGCTTGCCCCAGATGGTCGGTAATACCCAAAAGGGCATAGAAACTCCGGTTTCTATGCCCTTTTGTTTGATCTTTCCTAAGCCCTTTATAATTTGGCAGAGATATAAAAAAGCGCTTAAAGATCAATAAGCTAAGTAAGCAATTTACTTGGCAAATTACGGAAAATAAAAACATGCCAGGCTACAAACGCGTCCTCCTCAAATTATCCGGTGAAGCCCTTATGGGTGACGATGCTTTTGGCATCAATCCAGTCACCATCGACGCCATGGTTGCTGAGATTGCGCAAGTGGTAAATAGCGGTGTAGAGCTTGCCATCGTGATCGGTGGCGGAAACATTTTCCGCGGTGTTGCTGGGGGTGCTGCCGGTATGGATCGCGCAACTGCCGACTATATGGGGATGTTGGCTACTATGATGAACTCTCTCGCATTACAAGATGCTTTGCGCCAAAAAGGGGTAGAGGCGCGCGTGCAATCTGCTCTCCGAATGGATCAGGTAGTTGAGCCATACATTCGCCCCCGTGCAATTCGGGCAATGGGTGAGGGCAAAGTGGTAATTTTTGCCGCAGGTACTGGCAATCCCTTCTTTACCACCGATACTGCAGCTGCTTTGCGTGGCGCCGAAATGGGCGTAGAAATAATGCTGAAGGCTACTAAGGTAGATGGCATCTATAGTGCTGACCCAGTCAAAGATCCCACAGCGACCCGCTACCAAACAATTACATTCGATGAGGCATTAATCAAAAACTTACAAGTCATGGATGCCACTGCATTTGCATTGTGTCGTGACCGTAAATTACCAATCAAAGTATTTTCGATTCTCAAGCCAGGCGCCTTGATGCGCGTGGTTCAGGGTGAACCTGAAGGTACCTTGGTGCACGTTTAATAGGAGGCCAGATGTCTGCAGCAGAAATTAAAACCAATACCGATCAAAAGATGCAAAAGTCTCTTGATGCTTTGAAAACCAATTTAGCCAAGATTCGTTCTGGACGCGCTAACCCAGGAATTTTGGAGCACATTCAAGTGGATTACTACGGTAACCCTACCCCATTGAGTCAGGTTGCTAGCCTAGGTTTAGCTGATGCCCGCACCATCAATGTTCAACCATTTGAAAAGACGATGGTGGCAGTAATTGAAAAGGCGATCCGTGATTCTGATTTGGGTTTGAATCCTGCCTCACAAGGTACTGTCATTCGCGTTCCCATGCCTGCATTGACTGAAGAGCGTCGTCGTGATTTGACAAAAGTCGTTAAGAACGAGGGTGAAGAGACCAAGATCGCGGTACGTAATTTACGGCGCGATGCGAATGAGCATCTCAAGCGCTTAACTAAAGATAAAGAAATTTCCGAAGATGAAGAGCGTCGTGCTACCGATGAAATTCAGAAGATGACAGATAAGGCTGTGATTGACGTCGATAAGGTTGTCTCTGAAAAAGAAAAAGAGATCATGACGGTTTAAGTACCCGATTGAATTTTTAGCTTCTTATGACCCAGCACCTGAGTTCAACTAAAGACATCCCAGAGGTAAGTGCCATTCCTCGCCATGTGGCGATCATCATGGATGGTAATGGACGGTGGGCTAGTAAGCGCTTGATGCCCCGTGTGGCTGGGCATTCCGAAGGCTTGGGTGCTGTACGCAAAATTGTTCAAGAGTGCCGACGTATAGGTGTGGAGTATTTGACGGTATTTGCTTTTAGCTCTGAAAATTGGCGTCGTCCACCAGAAGAGGTGGGCTTCTTGATGAAGCTGTTTCTCAAATCACTTAAGGGTGAGGTTTCACGTCTTGCGGAAAATGATATTTCTTTGCGCTTAATCGGGGATTTGAGTCGCTTTGATTCTGCTATTCAAGAGATGGTGCAATTTTCTGAAGAAAAAACGGCTGGATGCAAAACCTTAACTTTTACGATTGCTGCAAACTATGGTGGTCGCTGGGATATCCTCCAGGCGATGCGCCGTTGCTTAGAAGCAAATCCTAAATTAAAGCCTGAAGAGATGAGTGAAGAGCTCTTGCAACCTCATCTCTCTATGGCTTATGCGCCAGAGCCTGATTTATTTATTCGTACCGGTGGTGAGCAACGCGTGAGCAATTTCTTGTTGTGGCAGTTGGCTTATACAGAACTATATTTCACCGATGTTTTGTGGCCTGATTTTGACGAAGCAGAATTAAGAAAAGCGTTTGACTGGTTTAGTCAACGTGAGCGTCGTTTTGGTCGTACCAGTGCTCAGCTTGCCTCGCAAGCAATGAGCGACGCAGTCTGATGCAGTCTGCTCACTAAAAACATCACTCCATGCTAAAAACCCGAATCATTACTGCCTTTGTTCTTTTGGCAGTACTTTTGCCTATCCTGTTCCTATTGCCGCCTATTTATATTGGCGCTTTCTTTTTGCTCGCCTTGCTAGTTGCAGCTTGGGAGTGGAGTAGATTAATTGCGCCTGAGGCGGTTCGCGCTGCATGGCTTTATGCCTTATTTTGTTTGATGATCATTGTATTTTTGCTGGGGATGCAAAATGCCACATGGCAGTTTGCATTGCTACTTTTAGCAGTCATCTTTTGGTTCTTTGCCGCACCTTTTGTTTTAGCAAAAGGGATGAATCTCTCATTACAAAAGCTCCGTCCTTTTTATGTGGTCTTAGGCCTCATCTTATTACCGGCAACTTGGTTTGCCCTGGTATTTTTGCGGGAGCTTGGTTTGGTGTTCCTGCTAAGTAGCATGGCTTTGGTATGGGTTGCTGATATCGGTGCTTATTTTGTTGGGAAGGCATTTGGTAAACGCAAGTTGGCCATCCAAATTAGCCCGGGAAAATCGGTTGAAGGCGCGCTTGGTGGCTTGTTACTTTGCTATGGCTACGCCTTACTCTGCGTCTTTTATCTGCCTTTTGAATCCACATTATTTGGAGCATGGGCCATTCGTTTTGGTTGGGCTCCAATGTTCCTAATGGTTACTGTTTTAGTAGCTTTCAGTATCTTTGGGGATCTCTTTGAGTCTCAGTTAAAACGTTTGGCTGGCGTAAAAGACAGCAGCCATTTATTACCCGGACATGGCGGCGTATTAGACCGCGTGGATGCATTGATTCCAACGATGCCCATTGCGGCACTGCTGGCAGGCTTGGTCTAATGCCAATAAGGCAAGTTGCCATCTTAGGATCCACTGGATCGATTGGTGTGAATACGCTAGACGTGATTCGTGCACATCCTGAGCGTTTTAAAGTCGTTGCCCTGACTGCTGGAAAGCAAGTCGATCGATTGGCGGAACAGTGCATTGAATTTAAACCGATCATTGCAGTGGTAACTGACGCTGCCGCTGCTACTCGTTTAAGCACCCTATTGCTTGAGAAAAAAATCCACACGCATGTCCTGTATGGTCCACAAGCCTTATTAACGGCTGTAACTGAATCGGGTTGCGACACTGTGATGGCGGCAATAGTAGGTGCAGCGGGTCTGCTTCCTGCATTAGCCGCTGCGCAAGCAGGTAAGAGGGTACTCTTAGCGAATAAAGAAGCGCTAGTGATGTCTGGCGATCTATTTATGCAAGCCATGAAGCATGGCGGAGGCGAGCTTCTGCCAATTGATAGTGAACATAATGCTATTTACCAATGTCTACCAAAAGATTTTACAAATGCGCCGTATAACACCCAGGGTGTTGAAGAGCTTTGGTTAACTGCTTCAGGGGGTCCATTTAGAGATACGCCTGTAGAGCAACTTAGTCATGTCACTCCTGATCAAGCGTGCGCTCATCCAAATTGGGTAATGGGTCGAAAGATCTCGGTAGATTCGGCAACGATGATGAATAAAGGTCTTGAAGTGATTGAGGCATTTTGGTTATTTGGCGTACCGCTAGAAAAAATTAAGGTATTGATTCATCCGCAAAGCGTAGTGCATTCAATGGTTCGCTATCGTGATGGCTCCGTCATTGCGCAACTGGGTCAACCTGATATGCGCACCCCCATTGCCTATGGACTTGCTTGGCCAGAGCGAATTGAAGCTGGTGTAGCACCACTGAGTTTGACTCAGCTAGCTACACTCAGTTTTACTGAGCCAGACTTAGCGCGCTTTCCCTGCCTATCTTTAGCATTTGCTGCCGCGCAGGCTGGTGGTACTGCCCCTACCGTCCTAAATGCAGCAAATGAAATTGCCGTTGCTGCCTTTCTGGATGAAGGTATGCCTTATTTGCAAATTCCCATCATCGTAGAAAAAACCTTGAGCGCCATCAGTATGACTAATGCGAGTTCACTTGAGTTGATTTTGGAGATGGACGCGCAAGCGAGAGCAGTCGCTCGTGACCTTATTCAAGAGATGCGTACGTAAAAAACTCATTAAGCAAAACTCATTAAGCAAAACTCACTCAGCAATATTTACTAAGGATTTTCTTTGCAGGCACTCATTACCCTCGCCGCCTTCCTTCTGACATTAGGTGTGTTGGTCAGTTTTCATGAGTTTGGACATTTCTTAGCTGCGCGCTGTTGCGGCGTACGCGTGCTGCGATTTGCCATTGGCTTTGGTAAGCCATTGTTTACTTATGTAGCTGCCAATAAAACGGAATGGGTTATCGCTTCAATTCCGCTTGGAGGTTACGTTAAATTATTGGATGGTCGAGATCGTCAACAGTCTATTGTGCCGGCTGAAGAATCTGAAGCCTTTGATAGAAAACCTCTTTGGCAACGTTCTGCGATTGTTGCAGCCGGACCATTTGCCAATTTCTTTTTGGCGATTTTCTTCTTTGCTGTTATTTATATTTCTGGCGCCCCTCAACTACCAGCAATCTTGCAGGCCCCCTCTGAAAATTCTGTGGCGGCGAAATTGGGGGTGCTTGAGGGTGATCGTGTGATTGGTTGGCAATCCCTATCTTCGACCAAATCTGTACCCCTTTCTGGTGAATTTGAGCCAGTCCCTAGCTGGAATGCATTACGTTGGATTTTGCTCGACGCCCTCACAGCAGAGCAGGGGTTTGCTTTGGAGTTACAGACATCTTCGGGTAGCATCGCCATCAAAAGCTTTTTGGAGTCTGATTTGCCCCAATGGAGTCCTGAGAAAGACCCAATGTTGGCCCTAGGTATTAGGCCAAAGCCAAGCGCTTTTGCCGATTGGACAGAATTGAAATTGGGCCCCTTAGATGCTGTGGGTTTTGCAGCCCAAAGGGTCTGGTTAATCACCAAAGTATCCACTAGGCTAATGGCGGGAATATTTACTGGAAATACCTCATTCAAACAGTTGGGAGGCCCGCTCAGTATTGCCGATATGGCAGGCAGGTCAGCCCAGGTTGGGTGGCAACCGTTTTTGGCATTTTTAGCACTTATGAGTATTAGTATTGGCTTGTTGAATTTGCTCCCTTTTCCTATGTTAGATGGGGGGCAGCTCCTGTATGATGCATGGGAGATGGTCGCTGGTAAGCGAATATCGATTTCGATGCAGGAACAGTTCCAAAAAGTGGGCTTTCTTTTGTTGATCTCCCTATCCCTGCTGGCCTTGTTTAACGATTTACAACGCTATTTTTCGCCTTGAATTTTCTGACTTCCTTCTTTCGCATATCCCCTCGTCTCATTGCTCAGCTTTTGTTGGCATTTGCCGCCTGTATCAGCTTGAATGTTGGCGCAGCTGAATCCTTTATTGTGAGGGATATTCGGGTGGAGGGATTGCAGCGCGTCGAGCCAGGAACGGTATTTAGTTACCTGCCGGTTCAGGTGGGGGAAACTTTCACCGAAGAGAAGGGGGCCGAGGCAATTAAAGCCTTGTATAGCACGGGCTTCTTTAGGGATGTCCAGATACAAGCACAGGGCAATGTACTAATTGTGATTGTCGAAGAGCGCCCAACCATTTCTCGGATTGAATTTACGGGAATGAAAGAGTTTGACCAGGAAAATATTCGTAAGTCCCTTAAGGCGGTTGGTGTAGGAGAAGCTCGTTTTTATGACAAAGCATTAATTGATAAAGCAGAGCAAGAGTTAAAACGTGCCTATGTTGGTAAAGGTTTATATGCCGCAGAGATCGTTGCAACCGTTACGCCGTTAGAGCGCAATCAGGTGGCGGTTTATTTCAATATTGATGAAGGCCCTGTTGCCAAAATTCAGGAGATTAACTTTATTGGAAATGAGGCGTTTAGCGAAAGCACTCTGAGAAGTGAAATGCAGCTAAGGACTGGTGGCTGGTTATCCTGGTATAGCAAAGACAATTTGTACTCAAAACAAAAGCTGACCGCTGACCTAGAAACAATCCGCTCTTATTATCTTAACCGTGGCTACCTTGAATTCATCATTGAGTCCACACAGGTTTCGATTACCCCAGATAAAAAAGGGGTTTACCTCACCATTAGCATTCGTGAGGGAAAAATGTTCACAGTTAAGGATGTGCGTCTTGCCGGAGAAACGCTTGGCAAGGAAGCGGAGCTCATGCAGCTAGTTGTTTTAAAGCCAGGAGATACCTTTTCGTCTGCGCGCTTGACTGAAAGTACCAAAGCAATTGCAGAGATATTAGGCTCTTATGGATATGCTTTTGCTAGCATTAATCCACAACCAGATGTTCGTCGAGAACTATCAGAGGTTGACCTCACTTTAGTGATTGATCCAGGTCGCAGAATCTACGTTCGACAGGTGAATATTTCAGGAAACGCAAAAACACGTGACGTTGTTATTCGTCGGGAAATGCGCCAGTTCGAAAGCTCCTGGTTTGACAGCGACAAAATTGACTTGTCTAAAAAACGTTTAGGTCGATTGGGTTACTTTACGGATACAGATATTTCAACCGAAGATGTTCCAGGCTCTCCAGACCAAGTTGACGTGAACGTCGCGGTAAAAGAAAAGCCGACTGGAGCTGTAACCCTAGGGGCTGGTTTCTCTACTACCGAGAAGTTAATTCTGTCTGCCGGTATTAATCAAGACAATGCGTTCGGAACAGGTACGGCGGTTGGTTTGAATTTTTCTATGGGTAAGATTAATCAGAATCTGACTCTTTCGAATTACGATCCTTATTTTACTGAGGATGGCATTAGTCGTTATACCGATCTGTACTATCGCTCCTCAAAGCCTTTGTACTACGTTGGCGATACTGATTACCAAGTTAAATCAGTTGGCTCGAATATCAAGCTTGGCGTTCCCTATACTGAAGTGGATCGCATTTTCTTTGGTACTGGTTTTGAAGTATTTCAAATCAACACCACCTCCAATACACCGCAACCATACCTAAACTACGCTGAAAGTTATGGTATTGCTGCCCCTGGTTATCCAGCAACTTTAAATACGTATAACGTTCCTCTAACTGTCGGCTGGTCGCGTGATGGGCGTGATAGCGCAATGATTCCCTCAACTGGAAGCTTGGAGCAATTGAGTGTAGAAGTTGGCACCCCTGTGGCTAACATGACTTTTTATCGTCTCTACGGGCAATATCAGAAGTACCACTCGATTTCAAAGGGGCAAATTTTGTCTTTTAATGGCGAAGTGGGTTATGGACAGGCATATGGTAATAACCCATATCCGATTACCAAAAACTATTATGTAGGTGGTATTGGGTCTGTACGTGGATACTCACCTGGGTCTCTCGGGCCGCAGTATTACAACGTTAATACCTACCAAAACCAACCTACAGGCGGCCAGTCAAAGATAGTGATAAATGGGGAATATACCTTTCCAGTTCCCGGCTCAGGAGTTGATAAGACCCTGAGATTATTTACCTTCGTAGACGGTGGTAATGCTTTTGGGGAAAATATGAACCTTGTATTGAATTACTCTTATGGAATGGGTATATCATGGATATCACCTTTGGGGCCGCTCAAGTTTAGCTACGGTATTCCGTACAAGCCTTATCCTACTGCTAATGTTCAGCGTTTACAGTTCCAAGTGGGTACGGCGTTTTAATTGTTTGAGGAAAGTTTTATGAAGTTTGATAAATTCTCTAAGGTGTTTCAAATTGGCTTGGTAGCCATTTCATCTGCATTTGTAATGTCGCCAACATATGCGCAA
>Ga0194043_1000466_pt1 | contig 22361 bp, 15 predicted proteins | sample JunL4415m_MetaG_FD_161274 | JGI IMG/M metagenome (GOLD analysis project Ga0194043, IMG submission 161274) | Anoxic zone freshwater microbial communities from boreal shield lake in IISD Experimental Lakes Area, Ontario, Canada - Jun2016-L442-15m | ecosystem: Environmental > Aquatic > Freshwater >...
ACCTCGAACGGAGCGAAACTGGTCTCCACCGGTGGCCGCGAGTAACCCGGCGGACCCCCCGAAGCGACCGCCCTCGAAACCGTGTTCCTCGAAATCCCCAGATCCCTCGCGATCTGCGCCATCGGTATGCGCTCGCTCAGGTGCAGCCTGCAAATCAATGCCCAATCTTCCAAAGTGATCACTTCCCCATCGTGGGTAGGTGCTCACATTTCGAGCGTCACATCTGCTCAGTTTTCGAGCGTCATCGACACAGGCGTGCACGAGGTAGGAGTCGTGCTGGTGATCGGCGTCGTGCGGGTCCAGCCACTGGTGACTTACGGGCGATCACTGTTAGCAACTACTTGCACGTACTTTCCGATTGGAAGTGGGGAAGGTTAGAAGCCTGTTAGTTACTAACGGGCGGCGGCACCCAACTCTCAGGTTGGGGAGTCATCGAGCCTCAAGGAGCTTTCAGTTTCCACTGGAGTCAGGCATCCGAACCGGTAGCCCTTCGAACCCGTCTCAGGTCAGCCTCCCCTTTGTCGCCCCATGCGGATACGCTGCCGTGACGTGCGGAAACGCGGGCTCGAGGGGGTTTCTCCATGTCCTTAGGACACCAGCCCGGCGCGGGGGTGTTCACGCTCCTCACACAATCGGCGTGCGCGGTGTGTTGCCGTCGCGGGGTGACTGCGCGCATCTGAGATCCACGGACACCTCAGGTTCCCAACGGAACCTGAAGGAAACGATGTACAACTTCCCCGACGCCGAGACCACCCTGTTCGGCCCCGACCGAGTCGTCGGCACGCGTGAGGCGGCACGGCTTCTCGCGATCTCCGACTCCACGCTGGAGAAGTGGTGCGCTGCGGCCGCTACCCGAGCGTCTTTGGCGGCTGATCGAGGTCGCCTAGATGCCGATCTCGAGTTCAAGCTGCGTTATCGCGATTCCCTCCTCGGCCTCCCGGCGCATCTCCGCTACTCGTTCCCTGAGCGAGGCGAGAACTTCTGGCTCACATGGCCGGTTCGCCTGATCCTCCGTCGATACGCGAAGATCCGTGACGTGCCAGGTCACGATCAGCAACAACGGTGATTCGACGGGCTTGAGCAGCTCCAGCCCCATCTCGTAAGCCAGTCCACACCATTCGGCCACGAGATTTGCCTCGGCCGTTGTGAGCGTGCGTGCACATGCGAGTGCGCTCGAAGGGAGCAGCGGCACGAACTGCTCGCCATCCTCCAAGTCGCGTCCCGCGATCGCGCGAAACTGCTGGTCGCGGGAGAGGCCTCCGCCCAACGCGATGTCTCGAACTTGGTACTCAATGCTCACTTGGAGGGCTTCCTCCATCTCGGCCCTATTCGCGTTGGGGTGGTAGCGCCGAAGGTTCGTCCGGACCGCTGAGACTAAGGAGGCGAGCGTTCGATCCCGCTGGATTAGATCGACGGCAGCTTCGGCCACAGCGGCCCGATCGTCGTCTACGTCTATGTGCCTGAGGGAGAGGGACTGCTCCGCCTCAGCCCAGTAGCGATGCACGCGCTCGTAGACCCCTCGGGCGAGTGCCCATTCCGCGCACGCACGCAACGCTGACTCAGAGAGTGGAAGCCCCTCATCGAAGAGCGCCAATCCTGCGACCTGCCATGCGACACCACGCCCGGACAGTCCTGCGAGCACTCGAGCTGCCATCAGTGCCTGCTCCGAGACCGGCGCAACTTGGCTTCCTCGGGCTCCACCTCTCAGGACGATCGGACGAGCGAGCAGCCCGCGCTGCCGCCACCGTTCCAACTGAAACGGTGAAACCGAAAGGCCCTCGGCTGAGAGCGCCGAAAGGAGCTCGGTGTCCGCGTGGGACAGATCGGACCGCGTCATTTCACCCCCGCGTCATTAAGCGCATTACCCCCGCGTTCTTTGCTGATCGCCAGCCGAGCCGTCCTGCTGCAATGAAGTCAACCGCAGATGCACTGCGATTCATAGGATAGCGAGAGAGCCCTCCTGAGGAGACCGCCTCGCCCATAGCGAGAGGAAGTGCCCGAAATGCCCATCTTTCTGTTCATGGCCGCCGCAGCCCTCATGGCCGGAAGCATCGCCACCTTCTCGGAGGCCAGGGCGGAGAACGCCCGCAAGGAGGCCCGTCGCCGCCAGGACGTGGAGGCCGAGCTCCTCCAGGGGGAGATTAGCCTCCAGCTGCTGCGCGACGAGGCCAGAGCCAAGGGACTCGACCCGGACGAGGTCGTCAAGGGCTACCTCGCCCTCCGGGAAGGGGACGTCACTGTCGACAACGTGATCCGTGCCGTGCAGCGTGGCACGGCTGCCCTGTAGAGAGGGGCACGACATGGAAACGCGCCAGCACGTGCACTGCGCAGACGAGTTCGACGTGCGGGATTGGGGCGCGCTTGCCGAGGAGCCCTGCACGCCGCAGTTGCACGCGTCCATCGACCAGGCCGAGGCAGGAGCCTACGACTGGATGAACAAGATCGCCGACGCGGTGCGCCGTAGTCCAATCGGAATGCTGGAGGCCGAAGTCGACGGAAGGCCCTTGAGGATCGCGCCCCATGTGATCGACCCGTCGCTGGCGTACTTCGTCTTCGCGCTGGCTCGGCGGGGCGATACGGCCGTCGGAGCCATGTACATCGGCCTTGTGGCGCAGGAACCTAACGGGACCTGGAGGGGCCTGACTGGCTACTACCTGCCCTGGTGCAGCGACTGCCACCACGACGAGGGCCACACGCTGGACCTGCTCATGGAGTGGCTGCCAGAAGATGGCCACCTCCGACGGGCGGAGACGGTTCCGGCGGGGATGCGCCCCCACGCGGGGTGGTTCGACGATCGGTTCCGTCGGGCCGTGCTCTTGCCCAACGATCACGCTGGTGCATCTGACACAGGCTGGCAAACCTTGCTGTTCGCCGAGAGCGACACATCGCAGTTGCCGGGCGTGCCAGCCCTGGTGTGCATCGGACCGGTCACGCAATCCTTGGCCAACATCGTCCTGTTGGATTCGTTCAGGGACCATGTGGACGGGCTTGCGCGAGCCGTCACCGCGTGGCCTCGCGAACAGGAGACTCCCCTACGTTTCACCTACCGGCTCGGGGCACCAGCCACGCTCCGCGCACTGGCGGGGCTTCCCGCGAGGGGCACCCAGAGGTCGATCGAGAAGGGGCGCATGCCGGGTCAACTGGCGAGGATCCAGCCACCCATCTCCTGGGGCGCCTACCGGGTCGTGGTCAACGGACAGGCCGTTCGCTCTGGGATTGCGAGGAACCTCAGGGCCGTCGCTCGTGCAGCCAAGGCCGAAGGGCTGTTGAGCGGTCCATCTTCGTACCTGGAGTTCACCTATCCCCAGGAGGTCACCGGTGTGACCGAATGGACACGGGTTCGCTCCTGCAAGCGCGCGCTTGCGTCGCTGGCCCAGCAAGGGCAGACCACCCCCACTTCATCGAACAGCGAGGACGAGTCATGACCAAGATGAACTACTCAAGGAATCACTCGCGGTCGCTCGCGCGGCCTGACCACTACAGCGGAAACTACGGCATGACCGCCGACTGCATCATCTGCAGGAGGACCGTGCTCGCAGACGGCAAGGACGGCAGGCGCGCCAAGGTCGATCCGACGATCAAGAAGCGAGCCGGCTACAAGGGCAACCAGCAGGCCTGGGTCTGCTACGAGTGCAGTCACGAGTGGTCTGCGGACCTGTCGCAGGGAATCCTGCGCCAGCTCGAGCAGGAGGCTCTCGCGGCCATCGCGGCAGCAGACCAGCCGTACGCCGACAACGTGGACGTGCAGGAGTCTGAAAGCTCCTTCTGGAAGTGGGCGCTGGCTCTGGGGGCTATCGCCGTTGGGGTGGTGGTCTTCGCGCTCTAGAGGCTCCCCGGCGGTGTTCCGTGTGGTTACGGGCGGCCGGGGAAGGGAGGGGTCGTCGCGAGAGCGGCGGCCCCTCCCGCATTACGCGGATCTGACCGAGGAGTTCGTCGCCTCGCTACTCGGACCTGCCAGGCAGAACCTCACGCCGGACCAACTCACAGAGTGGGCGGCGTCGCTGCTGAGTCTTATGTCCTCGGGCGACACCCCCGCGGAGTAGGCCCTTCCGCAGCTAGGGTGGCACCACCACGGAAGGGGGAAGCGGTGCCCACGGATTTCGCCACAGGCTCGCTGGTGCGCGCCCGCGGCCGCGAGTGGGTGGTGCTCCCCGAGTCCGAGCCCGACTTTCTCGTGGTCCGCCCCCTCGGCGGAGGACTCAACGACACCGCCGGCATCTTCCCCGCCCTCGAGTACATCGAGCCCGCTACTTTCGCCCCGGCCCACTGTGGACGACCTCGGTGACGCCTCCAGCGCCGGCATGCTGCGCACCGCGCTGCGCATCGGCTTCCGCTCCTCCGCAGGGCCGTTCCGCTGCCTGGCCAGCCTGCGGTGGAGCCTCGGGCCTACCAGTACGTGACGCTGATCCTGGCCCTGCGGCAGGAGACCTGCGACTGCTCATTGCCGATGACGTCGGCATCGGCATCGGCAAGACCATCGAGGCTGGGCTCATTGCCTCTGAGCTGCTGGCCCAGGGCGACGCCCGCAGGCTCGCGGTGCTCTGCAGCCCAGCCCTAGCTGAGCAGTGGCAGAAGGAGCTGCGCGGGAAGTTCGGTATCGACGCCGAGCTGGTGCTCACGTCCACGGTTAAGCGCCTCATTCGCACAGAATCGGAGTTACTGAACTCGGCAATCAGTGATTCAGATCCTGTAGTTTTTCTCGTCTAGCCGTGAGGGGGACAAATGCTGGGATACAGGGCTTTCTTCGAGGTAAAGCCCGCTAGTTCCGAGCCAGATTTGCATGAGATGGCTCTTTCTCAGGTACGCAGTTGGCTCAATGGTCGACGGAACTCGCTGGATGTCGATCTCATGGGTGAGGGAATCACGGAATTCAATGAGACCACGCGGGCTGTTCTGCTTCGTCGTGTGGATGATCGCAACGCTGATGTAACAACGCGGTTCCGCCTCACGGAACAGAAGCCAGAGGGGCTCTGGGTTACAGACCTCTTGGTGCGAACGTCGCTGCGCGAACCCGGCTGGATTCGACTCGATGTGCATGACCCGCAGTCGGGGGCTGAGGAAGATTCGGGCGTGAAACGATGGACTGCGGTGCCTGGCATTGCGCGCTATCTTTTGGAAACGGTAAGCGCCACGGATGGGCAGTTGTCGCTAACGTCTGAGCCGATTTCGCTTGGAATTGATGACATTGAGACGTATCACGACATCCTGATGGACGAAGCACGTCGGTCACTCGCAGTTTTTGCTGGCTCTGATAGGTCAATCGATCAAGTCGCTTGGCGAGGAACCGTGAGCGCAGTTTTCAAAGATGCAGTGGGCCAGGCGGGGGTTTACTTCCTCACTCCCGAGTTGACCGCTGAAGTCAATCGACTAATGCCCGAACATCAGATTCCTGCAGGAGGGTTCCGTCTTGCCTACCCAGGAACGGACCCGGCCGTTCATCCAAGGTCACAAGGCAGTTTGGCGATTTGGCCGCGTGTGATCCAAGAGCGCGGAGAGCACCGGGTAGGTCGCCGAATTGGATGGCTGGCTAGGGAACGGCAGTTGGCCGCGCCAATCCCCCGAGAAGTCCTCAGAGTCGAACGCGTCATGGACGACTTCGAGCAAGAGCGTGTACTTACGCTCTGGGCGACTGGGCAAGTTGCCAGACCCCTCCCCGCCTCGCCTGACGTGAAAGCGGCCCAGGACCTTGAGCTTGAAAAGCTTATTCGCGGGAATTCTTTGACACCTAACTGGGAAGCCCTTGAGTTCGACACCCCACGCCTTACCCCTGATCTAGTCGGAGTACTTGAGTCCCTTCGCGAAGGTGTGAGGCGACTCGTTGGGGAGACTTACTCTTTGGGTGATGGTCTCGACTACCTCATGCTCCTTGCGGAAGAAACTGAAGAAGCCTGGAAGAACTCGCGATCACTGGAGCGGACTGTCGACGACACTAGGAAGAGGCTTACTGACACCCGAGAGGAAGTTGACCGCCTAACGCTGCTCCTCGAAGAAGGAGATGAAGAGCGTGCCGACGTGGAACAGCGGTTAGACGGTGCGGAAGACAAGGTGCGGTACCTCCAACGGAGACTCCGCGATGCCAACTTGCATGCGGATGCATACGCGGAGGTGCCACAGGACCAGGTGACGAAGTTGCCCTCTGATTTCGAGGAGTTGCTCCTGATGATGGGCGACTTGACGAATTTGCGCTTCGTTGGAAGCGAGAATTCCGTTCTTGAACTCAATAACTCCAGAGGTCGGGCAAACGTTGCAGGCAAGGCCTTTAAGGGTCTGCTGGCTTTGAATGATTTCGTTCAGAGCAAGATTGAGGGGGTGTTCTCAGGGTCATTTGCTACCTACGTGAAGAACACGCCGGAGGGGTATCGCGCCTGGTCGGCGGAAAGGCAGGCGGACCATGAATCTGAGACAACGGGAAACTCAAAGCGCCTGTCTTTCGAGAGAACTTTTGTGGTGCCGGGCGTCGGACCGGTGTACATGGAATCTCACTTGAAGGTAACCAAGCAGCGGAGTATCAGCCCTCGCATTCATTACTACGACGCTTCTGAGTTGGACCGACTCGTCTACATCGGGTATGTCGGCCCACATTTGGCCTTGAAAGGTGCCAGTTAGTGTCAGTCACTGAGCCCGGAATCGAGACGGGGGCATCGCGGGTGGCGCTACATCAGCACGGGGTGGCTGTCAGGTGTTGATGAATTTGGTCATTCGGCCATCGAAAATGGTACGCCTCGCGCCCTGGCTTGTTCGCACGGGCACTCTGAAGTGAGCTTGTGACGGCTAGAGAAAGTCCAAAGACCATTTCATGCGACCTCGAAGTTTCGACTATTTTGCCTGACAAGGCAAAGTTGTACAGTCCGAGCGACATGGGTGAGCGATCCGAAGGGTGGAAAACGGTGGCCGATCTGAGCGTGGGCTCTCTCACAATCCCGCCGGTCAAGTGTGATGCAGCGCCATTCTCGACGGCTCTTGAAGCGCGTGGCGCGCTCCTGGCACGTGCCATCTTTGATCAAGCGAAACTCACTCCCTGAGCCAAGACACAAAATGTCACCGCCCACGGATACGCTGCCAAGTAGAAGCTGTGCCGGCCATTGGGGGACTGAGTGAGCGAGTCGGGTTCTGAGGGTTCCCCTCTACTGAGCGTGGTTCAGGCTGGAGCGTCAATCCGGGGGCTGCTTGGCCAGGAGCCCGTGACCATCATCAATGTCACACGACTCACAGATGACTCGGCCAACGTCGTCTACCGGACAGAGGCCGGAGCGCTAGGCGAGCGAATGGTCTTCGCCCACGATCTCCCCCTGCTGACTGTCGTGGAGTCTGGGGCCGCCTTTTCGTTCGACGGTGATGCTAAGGGCTTCAAACTGGCCGCCGAAGCCCGTCGGATGCGTTTGGCTCATCTGTTTGACCCGCAAGCCGCACTCGGCACATCGGATGTTGACCCCCTCCCGCACCAGTTGCGGGCGGTCTACGAGGAGATGCTTCCTCGCCAGCCCCTTCGGTTTGTTCTTGCTGATGATCCGGGTGCTGGCAAGACGATCATGTGCGGGCTCCTTGTCAAGGAACTCCTTCTGCGCGGTGACGCCACCAATGTGCTGATCGTCGCCCCTGGATCTCTTGTCGATCAGTGGCAAGACGAAATGACCGACAAGTTCGGGCTTGAGTTTCAACTCCTAACCAAGGACTTGATTGACGCCGGTGGCAATCCCTTCACGCGCGGAGGGCTGTGGCTTGCCCGTATGGATGTCCTCGCCCGTAACGGTGACGGCATTCTCGACAAGGCTTGCGATACCGAGTGGGATCTGGTCGTTTTCGATGAGGCCCACAAGATGAGCGCGAGCGTCTTCGGCTCCGAAGTGAAGAAGACCCGCCGGTACCAGATGGCCGAGCGGCTGGGAGCGAACCGCAATGTGTTGTTGATGACGGCAACGCCGCACTCCGGTAAGGAGGAGCAGTTCCAGTTGTTCATGGCCCTGCTCGATGCCGACCGCTTTGAGGGTGTTGTTCGTGAGGGCACGCGGCGCGTTGACGTATCCGACATGATGCGCCGACTGGTCAAGGAAGAACTACTTCGCTTCGACGGAACCCGGCTGTTCCCCGAGCGTCGCTCGTACACGGTTCAGTACCCACTGTCGGTGCCTGAACGGGCTCTGTACGTGGCTGTGTCGGACTATGTGCGCGACCAGATGAACTTGGCCGCCCGAAACGCTGAGCAAGATGGTCGGAAGAGGCAAGCAGTTGGTTTCGCACTAACCACTCTGCAGCGTCGGCTCGCATCCAGCCCTGCGGCGATTCACAAGTCACTCGAACGACGTCTCCGTCGGCTCGAAAGCGAACTGCGCGAGACTCGTCTCGGAATTAACACGAGCAAGGCCACTATCGATCTCGGCACGGACCTCGAAGACATCGACCTCGAAGAGTTGACAGATGAAGAACGTGAACTGCTAGAAGACACCGCGGTCTCTGCTGCAACGGCAGCAGTAACAGTTGAGGAACTTGAATTCGAAATCAGCGTGCTCACAGGATTGGTCGAGCAGGCTCGCCTGATCAGAACGTCACCCTCGTATTCGAAGTGGGATCGCCTTCGCGAGACCCTCGATGACAACGAGCACATGCGCGATGATTCTGGGGTTCGCCGCAAGGTCATCATCTTCACCGAGCACAAGGACACCCTTGACGATCTCACCGATCGCCTTCGGGCCCACCTTGGTCGCGACGACGCCGTGGTGGTTATTCACGGTGGAGTGCGCCGCGAAGATCGCAAGAAGGCTCAAGAGCGTTTCAAGACCGATGACACCTGTTTGTTTCTCGTGGCGACCGATGCTGCGGGCGAAGGTGTGAATCTTCAGAACGCTCACCTTGTCGTCAATTTCGACTTGCCATGGAACCCGAATCGAATCGAACAACGCTTCGGACGAGTCCACCGCATCGGTCAGCGGTACATGTGCCACATGTGGTCCCTTGTGGCCAAGGACACTCGTGAAGGCGACGTCTACATCCGACTCTTAGAAAAGCTCGAACAGCAGCGAGCAGCACTCGGTGGGCGCGTCTACGACGTTCTCGGCCAGGTGTTCGACGGCAACTCCCTACGCGATCTCATGATGCAAGCGATCATGGAAGGTGATTCTCCAGAGGCTCAAGCGGCCCTGTTCGAGGTAGTCGATGCTCATGTCGGCGACGGCATCGCAGAAGTGCTTCAAGAGGATCAACTCGTTCCCACCATGCTGACAGGGGGAGAGATCGACGAAGTGCGTAGAGAGATGGACCGAGCCGAGGCCGCGCGTCTTCAACCACATCACGTGGAGTCTTTCTTCACTGCAGCGTTTGCCGACGTTGGAGGAACACTTCGCACGCGCGAGAACCATCGCTACGAGATCAAATCAGTGCCTGCCCCAGTCAAGGAGATGGATCGTATCGCGGGCCGAGGCGTTCCCGTGATGGACAAGTACTCACGCGTTGCATTCGACCGACCCTACGTGCGAGTTGAAGGCCACGCCGCTGACGCGACGCTCCTTCACCCCGGGCACCCCCTCATGAAGGCGCTGCTGTCAGTCATCGGAGACCGCTACTCCGACAACTTGCGCCGCGGGACGATCATGATCGACAAGCACGATGCCGCCATCACCCCTTACGTCGTTTGCCTCCTCGAACATGATGTCACTGACGGTCGCACAGACCGCACCGGACATCCGCAGATCGTGTCCAGACGAGTGCAGTACGTGCGCCTCGACCCCGATGGTGCCATCGAACCAATCGCACAGACACCAATCCCGAACCTCGATATTCCAAGCGATGACGAACTTGCTTCTGTTCAGGCTGTGCTCGCAGAGCCCTGGGCGTCAGCCCATGACCTAGACGAGAAAGTAATTGGCTACGCGTCGGCCACGATCGCCCGTAACCACCTTGAGGAAGTGACACTAGGAACGCACGCCCGAGTCGACAAGACCTCCAGACTGGTCCATCTGCGACTTCAACACGAGATCGACTACTGGGACCGACGTGCCTACGAGATTCGTGAGAATGAGCGCGCTGGCCGAAGCAGTCGTCTACCTGCGGGCCAGGCTCAAGCGCGCGCCGAGGAACTGTCGAGGCGTCTTGCTCGACGACTCAACGAACTCGCGCTTGAGCGATCGGTGGCAGCAACTCCACCTCGCGTGACCGGCGCGGTGCTCGTGATTCCGCAAGGCTGGTTGAACGCGCTGCAAGATCCCGTCGGTGCAGCCGCACATGCCCGTGAAACCGTGCGAATTGAGATGCTCGCCGTGAATGCCGTAATTGAAGTCGAGCGTGGGCTTGGGCACGAACCGACGAACATGCCGCACAACAACCCGGGCTACGACATCGAATCCGACACCCCTTCCGGGATCGACTTCATCGAAGTGAAGGGGCGCGTCGCGAACGGCAACACGTTCATCCTCACCCGCCAAGAAGCCGTCACTGCCCTGAACAAGAAGGACCATTCCGTCCTCGCCATGGTCCGGGTACACGCCGACGACTCAACTACCGTTCGCTACGTTCGGTCTCCGCTTGACGAACCGCTCCCACCGGGGGCCACAGCCGTGGAGTATGGCTGGGAGTACTTCTGGGACAAAGGGACTGAAATGGGGCCCGAGTGACTGGCAAGAAGAAGCTCATCGAGGTGGCGTTACCCCTCGATGAGATCAATGTCGCTTGCAAGGCGGATAAGAGTCGGAATGTGGGAACCATTCGGAATATCCACAAGTGGTTCGCTCCCATGCCGCTTCCCGCGTGGAGGGCACTGCTGTTCGCCTCGCTGATCGACGATCCGGGTGACGACGAGAAGCGCGCATACTTGTTGGACGTAGTGAAGAGGCTCGTCGAGCACGGTGCTGATGCTCCGGATGAAGACTCTCTGCTGGAGGCTCGACGCATAATTGACCTTCAGTTCCCGGATGGTTTACCCACGGTGATGGACCCGTTCTGCGGCGGAGGTTCCACCCTCGTGGAAGCCCAGAGATTGGGCCTCCCGACGTTCGGGTCGGACTTGAATCCTGTTCCTGTGCTGATTACCCGGACTCTTACGGAAATGCTCCCCAAGTTCCACGGTTATAGCCCGCTGCACCCGGAGACGCCTCATCAGGAAGAGGCAGGTCAAGCGCGGTCCCGAACGAGTCGACGTCAAACACAACTCTTCGAGGCGGCGACGCAGTTTGAGGGTCTTGAGGGGCTAATTGGGGACGTTACCTACTACGCAGGGGTGATTCGCGATCAGGCGTGGAACAAATTGAAGGACTTGTACCCGTCACCCGCCGGTGACACGCCGATCGCTTGGATTTGGGCGCGAACTGCCCCTTGTCCGAATCCCGCCTGCGGCATTGAGAGTGTATTGACAACTTCTTGGTGGCTCTCCAAGAAGCAAGGGGCGTTGGCGTGGATAGAACCAAGCGTTTCGGACGGGAAAGTGGTCCTGAACCTGGCGCAGAATCAGGTGGTAGGAAGCGCTCCGTCGCCGCCGAAGACCGCGCGAGGGGCGGCCTTCATCTGCTTGGGCTGTGGGGGCGTTATTGGCGAGAAGCATGTACGAGAGGTCGCACAGCGCGGGGATCTGGGTCTGAAGATGTTGGCGATTGTTGTTGACGGACCCGAGGGCCGGGCTTGGCGGGTCCCCACCGAGATCGATGAACTCGCTGCGAGTTCCGCGAGGGCGGGTGAGTTGGCGTCTCTGTCTCTGGGCGACCCGAATCAGTACACGGCACCGCCTCGTTACGGCCTTATGACAATTGGAGACCTCAGCACCGCCCGTCAGTTGCAGACTCTATCGACTTTTGCGGAGTGCATTTCTGATGTGACGGACAGCGTGATTGTGGATGGCGGCGAGCCGGACTATGCAGCGGCCATCGTTACGTTGCTGGGTCTTGCATTAGGGAAACTGGCGCAATACCTTTCATCGCTGACGAGAATAGAACTTCCGGATAAGTCATTTGGGGCCATTCACCCAGCGTTCGCTCGACCGGACTTCCCTATGACATGGGACTTCGCTGAAATTTACGCATTCGGTGACTCGGGGCCGACGTGGATGCAACTCGTCCAAACCATGAGCCGCGCCGTGGTTCAAGCCCCGCGCGGCAGTGGGGTGGCTGTGCGTGCTGATGCCCGTACGGTGAAGTCGCTTGCTCCGAGTCTGATAGCGACAGACCCGCCCTACTTTGACGCAATTCCTTATGCCGACCTTTCAGACTTCTTCTACGTGTGGCACCGCGCTGCACTAAAGAGAACTCATCCAGACCTTTACCAGACACTCGCGTCACCCAAGTCTGGAGAGTTGACCGCTTTCCCTTGGCACCACGGTGGGACTCGTGAGTTGGCGAGGAACTTCTTCATTGAGGGCTTCACTGAAACGTTCGGCAACCTGCAGAGCTCGATGGAATCGACTCTGCCAATGATCATTGTGTACGCCTCGAAAGAACAGAAGAGCGGTCGAGGGGAGGAAACTCGTTGGTCATCGATTCTCACGGCCATGGTGTCTGCAGGCCTTGAAATCACAGGCACGTGGCCGATACATGGGACGGGGTCAACTCGCATGAGGAGTCAAGGATCGAGTGCAGTCGCCACCTATGTAGCGATGGTTTGTCGCCCGCGACCCGCGACTGCGGGCGCATGTTCCTTGGCGGATTTCAACCGATCCCTAAGACGCGAGTTGAAGTCAGCGGTTCATGATCTGCAAGCGGCTGGCATCCTTCCTGTCGATTTGGCGCAGGCTGCCATGGGTCCCGGCATGCAGATCTATTCAAGGTATCGAGAGGTTGTGGGCCAGGCTGGCGACAGAGTCCCGGTCGAGCAGGCACTGCGACTAATCAACGCGGCGCTGGGCGAAGTCTTGGATGAGCAGGAAGGCGAACTTGATCCTGACTCGCGATTTGCTGTGACGTGGTGGGAGAAGTATGGGTGGGATGCCGCTCCATTTGGTGAGGCCGATCAGTTGGCGCGTCCACAAGGACTCGAAGTTGATGGCTTGATCCGCGCTGGCGTCGCAACATATCCCAAGGCAGGCTTTGTCAGCCTCTTAGGAAGCGAGCAATTGAATCGAGATTGGGTCCCTGCGACGGATTCACGCCCTACGGCATGGGAAGCCGTTCACCACCTTGCAGATCGCCTTATCGATGGTGGTGGTGTTACTGAGGCGGGTCGGCTTATGGGGCAGTTGGGTCTGCTTAGGGACCCGGCGCAGGCGCTTGTCTACCGACTACACGCGATCGCCGCACGTAAAGGTAGAGCGAAAGATCAGGAACGGTATAACGCCTTGATTGGCAGTTGGTCGGATTGTCTGGCCGTCGCAGCGACAGAGAAGGATGGGTTGTTCTGATGGCGGGGATCACGAACAAGGAACGCGTAGGTCGGGTTCTCGACCTGGTGGCTGAGGGCCTAGGGCCGTGGATGGTCGACCGACTTACCAGGAAGTACGGGGAGACGTGGCAGGTGCAAGTGCGGGCGGCTGCGGGTGCGCCACCCCGTGACTTCACGGACAAGGTGGAGGACCCTTCTTACCTCTTCTGGGCCTTCGACAAGCAGTGGGTGCTGCTATTCAAAGAGCACGCTTCGCACGAAGACAAGCGCTGTGTTTCAGCTTTGTGGGATGCCCGCAAGGAATGGGCACACGCCGGAAGGTTCTCCGACGAGCAGACCGAGCGGATTCTGTCGGATGGTGAGCATCTTTTGCGTTCAATCGGCGCTGTAGCGGAGGCCGATCAGGTTGAAGAGATGCGTCGTGACTTGCGGCGTATCCGGTTTGAGAAGGATCAGAAGAGATTCATTGCATCGGCGGAGAAGGGCCTGACAGTTCAACTTGAGGCCAGCGGGCTGCCTGCGTGGCGTGATGTGGTCGAGCCACACGACGATGTCGCGCAAGGGACTTTCCAGTTGGCACAGTTTGCTGCGGACCTTCGACAGGTTCATCAGGGTATTGCGCGACCCGAGTATGGGGACCCGGTTCAGTTCTATGAACGTACCTACATCACTCGCGGACTGAAATACCTGCTATCTCAAACCCTGCAACGGTTGAACGGTATCGGCGGCGAGCCTGTCATTGATCTCATGACCACCTTCGGGGGTGGAAAGACTCATTCCGAGATCGCCGTTTATCACCTAGCGGGCGGTGCAACGGCTGACTCCTTGCTGGGAGTTCGTGAAGTCTGCGACGAGGTAGGTGTCGCCGACGTTCCACGCGGTGTGCATCGGGCCGTCATTGTGGGCAACGACCTCTCCGTCCTTGGCTCCACGAAGCCAGACGGCACGGTCGTGAACACCATGTGGGGTGAGTTGGCCTATCAGTTGGGTGGGCAGGAAGGCTTCGCACGATTCGCTCGCTACGACGATCAAGGAGTTCCACCACCCACCACTGAAATCGAGTCGCTCCTGGAGAAGTACTCACCGTGCGTGGTCCTCATTGATGAGTGGGTCTCCTATCTGCGCCAGTTGTACTCGCGCGGGATCGAGAATCCGTACGCTTCCGGGACGTTCGATGCACATCAGACTTGGGCACAGTCGCTCACCGAGGCCGTGAAGGCAGTAGACAAGGCACTGCTCGTGGTATCCCTTCCCGCATCGGACTCGGTCCGCGACATGGGTGAGGGCGTTGTCGAGAACTCATTCGAAGTCGGTGGTACTCCGGGGCTTGAGGCGCTTCGCAGCCTTCGCTCGGTGATTCACCGGGTCGAGACTCCGTGGCAGCCAGCGACGGTCGAAGAGTCATACGAAATCGTTCGTAGACGCATCTTCAAGCCACTCTCCGCTGAGAAGGCAGGTGCTCGCGACCTTGTCATCGGAAAGTTCATCGACTTCTACATCAAGAATTCAAGCGTGATTCCGAGTGAGGCGCTGCAGCCGCAGTACAAGGCGACGATGAGGGCCGCGTACCCGATTCATCCTGAGATGTTTGATCGCCTGTATCAAGACTGGTCGACGCTGGAGCGATTCCAGCGTACCCGCGGTGTGTTGCGCCTGATGGCCACTGTCGTTCATGCGTTGTGGGTTCGCGGCGACCAGTCAGCGCTGGTCATGCCAGCAACCGTTCCGCTAGAAGACACGCGGGTATTCGAAGAAATCACCAGCCATCTTGATGATCCATGGAAGCCGGTGGTTGACACCGATATCGCGGGTGACAGATCAACGGCGCACTCGATTGATGCTGGCATTCCGCTTCTCGGTAGGTCGATGGCAGGCAAGCGAGTGGCACGCTGCGTGTTCCTCGGCACCGCACCAATGGTCAACAAGAACGCTCGCACCGGTACGACTGGCCCGGTCAGAGGCATTGAGCAGAAGCGTGTCGTGCTGGGAGCCACCTACCCTGGCGACAACCCAGCGCATCTCACCGATGCTCTGCGCCAGTTGGGCGACCGCGGCGCGTACATGAACCGAGATCAAGATCGGTACTGGCTTTCGCTGCAGCAAACCGTCTCGCGAATCGTGCAAGATCGAGCCGACGGATACGACATCTCTGAAGTGCACACTGAACTGACGCGGCTGCTTCGCCTGGAGTCCGATCGCGGAGTGTTCGAGCGCGTGCACCGGGTGCCAACGGCGACTGGCGATGTCGACGATGAGCCGACGGCTGGACTTGTCATCTTCGGCATGGATCGCCCTCACTCCCGCAAAGCCAACTCTGTGGCCGATGCCGCCACACTTGAATTCTTGGAGCGTCGAGGTACACAACCACGCATTCATAAGAACTCGCTCATCTTCCTCGCGCCCGATGTGGATCGAATTGACACCCTGGACTCAGTGATTCGTCGAAAGATGGCATGGGCCAGCATCAAGGCTTCTGCCACCGAGTTGAACCTTGATCAGCACAACATCTCCGTTGTGGAGAGTCGCTTGACGCAGGCTGAGCAAGCAGTCAGTGACACGATTCGGGAGGCGTACAAGTGGATCATCAATCCATTCCAAGAATCAGGTTCCAACGAAATCGTGTTGGAGTCGATCATCATGGACGGCGATGGGACTCTGGCCGCGCGAGTCACACGGAAGGCCGACAACAACGAGTTTGTGCTGCGCAACTACACGCCCACTTTGCTTCGTGGTCAGGTTGATCGTCTGAATCTGTGGGACAAGCAACCGCACGTCTCGGTCGACACGCTGTGCGGCTACTTCACTCAGTACCTCTACATGCCCCGGGTCACGACCCAGACCGTAGTCAAGAATGCGATCAAGCAACTCAATGAAGTTTTGCTGCCAGAGCAGGATGGGTTCGCATATGCCGACTCCATCGAAGACGGCCGCTACCGGGGACTGGCGCTTGATGATGCACCGTCTTCAGTCAGCGTCAGTGGGCTCGTTGTTGACCCGAGGGTTGCACGGCGTCAGATCGATGAGGAGTTGGGAAGCGGGGGTGACGACACTGGCGTTGATCCGGGAGACGAAGATCCTCCCGTAGGCCGGCCGGTCGTTGATCCGCCGCGCAGAGTCAGTCGATTCCATGGCACTAAGGACATCGATCCGACTCGGGCGGTGCGGGACATCTCGCAAATCAGCGATGAGATTCTGGCGGTCTTCACGACCAGCGGTGTTCCGGTCACGATCACTGTCGATATCGAGTCAAGTGCAGTCGAGCGACTACTAGAAGAGCAGATCACGGCTCTACGGGAAAACCTCAGAACCCTGGGGTTCACCGACTGGAACTTCGAATAGCCACTGACTCGCTGGAACCATATGTAGCCAGCGGGCAACTGACCACCAGGCCATGTGCCCCACGCGCGGATGTCAGGGCACGTGGCATGTGGCTGCCCGGGCTTGTGCCCCCTCGTCGCCTCTGACCGCAGGCTCGCTAGGGCAAATGGTTGTGACGGCGTCTGCCTTTCTCGTCACGGCCCGCAAGGCCGACATCGCCTACCTAAAGCTCGCTGCTGACAAAGCATGATCGAGGAGGTTGGACTCGGCGGTGACGTGGGTGACAGCGGTGACGGGGGCTTCGGGGTAAAACACACGATTACCCCTCTCTCATCTTCGAATATCCAAATTTGGTTTGAAAGTGCTGTCACCTCCGTCACCCTGTCACCGCGCCGAGGAATGCGCTGTGGCCGACTCGTCCGAGCAAGTCCCGGGCATCCATTCCCTCGTCGGGTGTGAGCACAGACAGTTCGCAGCAGGGCTGAAGCGCGTCCACGATCACCGCCGAGCAGCGTAACCCAGCCGGGTCATGGTCGGGAATCCAGAGCACCCGTGCTCCTGCTAGCACCCCTAGCAGTCGCTCGATGTTGGGGTTCTCCGCGCCCCCGGCCCAAGTCGTCGCGTACAGACCGTGTGACATCAGGGCATCAACACTCGACTCCGACTCGACGAGGAGCACGGGTTCCCCGCCCGCAACTGCCATCCGGACCTGGACCTCCTCGTAGAGGGGAAGCGAGGCGATGCTGCGGCCAGCGAGCCCGTACTCCCAATCACGGCGATAGCGATGCTGCCACTTGATCTGTTTGGGCCGGTTGGCGTACCGCGCACGCTCAACCCGGTACCTGCCCTCGACGTAGACGTGATACTCGATCGAGGTGGGGAGGCCGCGGGTGGCTCGTCCTCGCCCGCCTCCAGCGACCATCGGCGGGTAGCAGATCTTGATCCGCTGCAGGGCCCAAGTCCTCTCCGGGCTGTACACATGACCCTCGAAGAGAACCGCGTAGTCGACGCCGACGGCTGCGGGAACCCGTTCAGTTGAGCAGCCGCCGTGGCACTTCACCAGCGCTCGCCCGTCCTCGCCCACGGCCACAGACAGGCTGGGGCTGGAGTCCTCGTGCGCAGGGCACTGCCAACTTGGTCCGAGGTGCCCCGATCCGCTGGCAGCGAGGTAACGGGTAAACCACTCGTAGCCGGTCACCGAAGGTCCACGAACTTCACCCGCCTGGCACGCTTGGTGTCTGCATTCTCGGCGCGCACCCCGAGGACCCGCTCGATGTCCGGCATTAGCCGGGTCACGTGCGTCTTGAGTTGTGCGTCGGTGGGAGGCAGATCGCGGTGCTGGCGCTCGTCGATGAGGTGTGCCACCAGGTGCCTACGGAGGTCCGCGGACGTCAGGGGCGTGCCAAGGTGCGGGACGTCGAGGCAGTCAGTCTCGTCGCGGTGGCACTGGATCATCTGCCGCAGCGCCATGCCCAAAGTGGTGCTGTCGAGCACCTGATCGCTGAGGTCTTGTGCCTGACGGCTCAAACGCGCGAGGCCAGCGGAGCCACGGACGTCGTCGATGACGGCCAGGACACGGCGGTACTCGGCCATCCTGTGCGCGCCCTCGGCGGAAATGTCCTCTCTCCTCCTGAGCACGTGCACTGTCAAGTCAAGCAGTCCGGCGAGAATGGCTGCGCGGTCCATGTCCCACTGCGCATCCATCATGCTGCGGTCCAACCGCTTGGAGGATTCGATCGGGAGGAGGTTGAGCATCACCGCGCGCGATGCGAGGTCACCTCGGGAGAAGCCGCTCATGATCCCGTTAAGCCACACTGGCCGCATCAACTCGGTGATGTGTACGTCGGCATCGGAGTACAAGCGCCGGTTCACCATCGACGTACCGGTCGCGATCCGGGCAATCTGGTCAGACTCGTCTGCCCGCAGGTGCGACACGTTGTCGTAGCACAGGACCCGCGATAGCGACGCGAGCGACTTGATCTCCCGCTGGTCGCCGTCGAACGGCACTCCTGCGAAGCGCCCACGGGGATCGACAAGGTCAACCAGCATCTGCATGGCCGTGGACTTGCCCGCATCCGCGGGCCCGAAGAGGGCGAGGATGGGCTGCGGGGCATCGTCGAACCACGACGCGATGAGCGCAGCGAGCGCTAGGGCGAAGTCGTCATCGTCACAGTTGACGTAGCGCTTGAGCAGATCGACCGAACCAGTGACTTCCCTAGGGTCTGCAAGGGGGGCCGCTGCGGCCCCTCGTAGGAACCTCACCGGGGTGGTGTCCTGAACGTGCCATCCCGAGCGACCTACCTTGAGGACGCTGCCACACGCCCAGGCTGTGTCGATCCAGAGGTTGCCGTCAACGTGGGCCGAGCGCATGTGTATCGCCTCCCGCGGCATGGCGCGGGCCTCCCGCTCCAGATGGTCGACGAGCACCCTCACGGATGATGAGGAGACGGACTTGCCGTACTTGAGTTGGTACGCCTTCACAACCTCGTCGACTGCAGGGCTCTTTGGGCTGATTGCAGTGACTATGTGGGGGCTTTCCGTCCTGGCGATGTACTCCGTGCCGTCGGTCCCGTGCGCCGGGGCCACCCGACACTCGGCGGCCTGGACGAGGCGATCCTGCTGACTGGACCCCTTCCTCGGGGACTTGACTCGGTCGTTCTTCGTGTCATTCATGTGGTTCTCCTAGGTGCGTGGCTGCCCCTCCTCAGTGGCACCTTCTGGTCAGGCCGCATCCAGCGGCAGGGCGGATACGAACTCCTCCAGCGCGGATGCTGGAATACGGCGCGAAGCGCCAATGCGCACAGACGCCAACTGGCCAGTGCGAATGAGGTCATAGACGCGGGTGCGCCCAAGGTTGAGCATCTGCATGACCTGCGGGACGGTGTAGAGCATCTGGCTCATAACGTTCTCCTTGATCTGGGGACGGTCCTTCGCCGTCCCATGTACTCAAGGGTGTCCGCATGGACGCGACCTGTACCGCTCAACTCAGACGACTTTCGGGAATGCACGTGGCCTTGTTCACAGGCGTTTACCCGGACAGACTCCTGGTCGGCTGGTATCGCTCACGGGGAGGCGACCGCGAGTCTCTGGCGATTCAGCGCGAGACCTGTCGCTAGCCTGCGCGCAACGGCATCACCGCTGACACGCCGCTGTAGGGGTCGTCCCTACCGGCGGGAAATGGAACGCCGCCCCTAGCCGAGGGTCGCCTCCCATGCAAAGGGCGTGATGACCTTGTCTGTGGCCTTGCGCGTGAAGACCTGGACCTGGGGTCGCTTGAGCGCTGAGGTGACTACGGCGAGTTCCCAGGACTTCTCGGACCACATGGCGGCAGCCTCGTTTCGAGTCAGGAGTACACGCGGTCGAGTCCCTGAGACGCCTTTGACTTCAACACGGCGAACGTCCCCTGCAGATGTGGGATTGAAGACAGTGAGGTCCCAGCCGAGATTGAGATGGGAGACATCAGCAACGCGGTAGCCCGACCTCTCGTAGTGCTTGGTCGCGGCGGTCATTGCCGCTGCTTCAACTTTGCGGTTCTGTTCGGGCGATCCGAAGCCAGCACCACGCTTGCCGACTACCACTTCTTCGTCGTCCTGGTTGGGTCGGCTGATCCACTCGCCAACTAGTTTCCGAACGGCTTCATACTCAGCCACCGTCAGGAAGACGGGATTGGACAACTGCTGCGAGCGGATGATTTCGCAACTTGCCAGCAGCGGGTCGCTGGTGAAGACATCCGCCGGTATCGGGTCCTTCATGAGAGTGATGTCGGTGTCAACCGAGTAACCCGGCTCGGCAGCCTTGCCGCGATCAAGCCACAGGTCCTTGGTGGAATCAGCCGCTGACAGTCCTGGGCTCCACTCCGCGCGGCCCAACAGCCGACCGACCCCCCAGAGGCCACGGAAGGTGATGTCGCCATGCTTCGGCCCTGACACCCAGAAGAGGACAGGTTGACCTTTGCGCATCAGGTCTTTCCGGTAGTTGTCGGCGACAGACCAGTCGTCGATGGTTCGGTGACCGAGCTCAAGGTATGTAGCGAGGTCCCAAGTCTTCGGATCGCACTTCAGGACCCACGCGCCGAGGTTGTCGATGGTTACAGTTCGGTTGGCCATGGCCAATGCCTCTCCCCCGAGGATGATGGCAGCGTCGAGTACGTGTCTGATTCTGGCACCCCCGAGCCCCTAGAGGGCGGTTTTCTCTGCTAACCGACCCCGGGCCGGTGCCCATCGGAAGGCTCGGAGGCCCAGCCACCTCGATAGACAACTGCCTCGGTTTCACGCTGATTCCAGCGCGTGACGGCTGGTGGCTCAGTGCTCGAACGATCGCTTAAGGGTGGGGGGGTAGCGGCTGTTAAGCGGTCAGAGCCCGGGCAATGGCGTCGGTGATCGGTGCCGAGTCCTCCGCTGATAGGTGACCGTAGATGTCTACGGTGGTGCGGATGCTGGTGTGCCCCAGGGTCTGCTGCACCTGCTGCAGTCCCGACCCCGCGCCGAGCATGAGGGTGGCCGCGGTGTGGCGCTGGGAGTGCACGCGCATCTTCCTTACACCAGCCCGTTCCAGCAGTCGCAGCCACTCCTTGCGGTCGTTGGCGGAGTCGACCGGGGTGCCCTTGCCGGTGGTGAACACGAACTCACCGAGGTTGAAGTCACCGCCGGAGGCGAGTCGGAACTCGTTCTGCTGGGCGCGGTGGGCCTTGAGCACCTCGACGTGCACCGAGGAGAGGGGGAGAGTACGACGTGACTTGCGGGTCTTGGCCGTGTCGAGCACCAGGCCCTTGCCGGTCTGTCGCCCGAGGCTGCCGTTCACGGTGAGCCGGGGCATGTCGCCGAGGGCAATGTCACTCCAGCGCAGGCCGAGGACCTCGCCCTGTCGCAGTCCGAGGGTCAGTGCCAGGAGCACCCGGGCGCGGGCCTGCGCGCTGACGGCTGCCGCGATCACCGCTCGGCTCTCCTCCACCGAAAGGTGGTCGGCGTCGGGGTCCTTCTTCTTGGGGGCAGGGACGGATGTGACGGGGTTCGAGTTCACGCGCTCGTGGCGCAGGAGCATCGTGTAGACACCGCTGAGGACGATGCGCGCCTGCCGCACTGTGGAGGCAGCGAGCCCCGAGCGGCGCAGGTCGTCCTGCCACTGCTCGACGCGGCGCGGAGTGAGACCCTCGACGCGGACGGTTCCAAGGTGCGGGAGGACCTGCTTGTCGAGGGCGGTGCGGTAGTTGACCCTCGTGCTGTACTTCCAGTCCCCCTCGCGGAGCGAGAACCACTCCTCGGCGGCCTGTGAGACCGTGCGAGGGCCGTCGGACGATCTGCCCGGAGCCGCGGCCTTGACCTTGGTATCCCACGCGGCGACGGCGTCAGCGCGCTTGACCCGCGAAACCTTGGTCCGACGCCCGTGGATGTATCCCTGCACGAACCATCGTCCGTTGTGCTGGTAAATCGAGTTCTCGCCGTTGCCGCGTCTGTTTGCCATGCCGCTCTCCTGAGTGTCGGGGAAGCCCTGGTGGACTGCCTTTCGTGTGCACTCAGAACGCTTTCATCGAAGGATCAGGGCGTCTGCCTAAACTCGGGTGAGTCCATGGGCTTCCGCCGCCGTTGCCCCCATAACTGCCCCCATGACCCAAATCAGGGCTGGAGCAGGATCTCTTGGAAGCGCCATAACCGTTATGTACCAACGGTTTTCGAAAGTGCGCCCGAAGGGATTCGAACCCCTAACCTTCTGATCCGTAGTCAGATGCTCTATCCGTTGAGCTACGGGCGCCC